>Ga0209479_1000680_pt1 | contig 47537 bp, 49 predicted proteins | sample DewCreD2012metaG_2_FD_184112 | JGI IMG/M metagenome (GOLD analysis project Ga0209479, IMG submission 184112) | Hot spring sediment bacterial and archeal communities from British Columbia, Canada, to study Microbial Dark Matter (Phase II) - Dewar... ...
AAGGAGGAGGAAAAGCCCAAATGAGCTGATCAGAATATTGAATTGCTCCCAACATTGCTTAGAATCCTTTTAAAAAATTATCTAATTAATCTTACCCTACAAAAACTCCCAATTATTGAACAGCCTTTTAAAATAGATTTAATAATTCTCTTTTCTCAGCAATGGCCCCACAGATCACTTTGTCAGCGGCTCCATAATAGATGAAATATTTATCCTCCACTTCACAGATCCCGCACCCGAAGACCACCTCCCTCACCTCCCCCCGAAGTTCATAATCCTCTTCGGGTTCGAGGATAGGCTCGGGATGCCTTCCAATGACTCGGGATGGATCCTCGAGATCCAATAGCGCAGCCCCAAGCCGATAGACTCCATCTTTGTCAATCCCATGATAGATGAGTAACCATCCCTTGTCCGTTCTCACAGGAGGACTGGCAGAGCCGATTCCTACTCCGTCCCACTTCCCTTCGATCGGAGCTATGACTTTTTTAAAGTCTCCCCACCTCACCAGATCATTCGAATAGGCAATCCAGATGCTTCGCGGAGGATCCATGGGCCGGTGAAGCATCACATACTTTCCTCCAATCTTTTCAGGAAAAAGCACAGCATCCTTATTTTCCATATCCGGGAGAACCACTCCGTATCGTTCCCATTGAATAAAATTACGGGTGGAGGCAAGAGAAACCCTCACCCCTTTCATGGAATAGGCCGTATAGGTCATGTAGAACTTTCCTTCCAGGGAAACCAGCCTGGGATCCTCGCAGCCCTTGCTCTCAAGAATTCCCATCGGGGTAAACACAGGTTTATCCAAACGGAAGAATTCATATCCATTGGAACTCACTGCATAACCGATTCTCGAAATATTATCTTCCCCCACTGCCCGATAGAGAAGATGAAACAGACCATTATCATATAGGGCGGCTGGATTGAAAACCAGTTTGGATTCCCAATCGTTTTCTCTCTTCGGTCTCAGGATAGGGTTTTTGAGAAATCGTTTCAGTCTCATCCTTTTTTCTCCTCCCAAATGGCTACGCAACAGACCCGGTCAGCGGCTCCATAATAGAGGAGCCAGCCGTCCTTGTCCCGAACAAGACCTTCTGCGACACAGTGATTCGGCTGCCCAAACTCCCTTCCATAATCCCTTTGAAGCAAAAGGAGGGGGGCTTCTGTTCTTTTTAAAATGTGAGTCGGATCCTCTCTTGAAAACAGGACTCCTCCAGGTTTATAAATACAGTCCTCACCCCATCCATTATAGACGAGGAGAATCCCCTCCTCGGTCACCATAGGGGTAGGCCCTGGTTCCACTCCTTGGCTATCAAAAAATCCTGGACGAGGAAGGAGGACAGGTTCATTCACAGGCTCAAACCAATCGCAAAGATTTTCAGAATAGGCGATCCCTACAGCCGTCCTCCAGGGTTCCTTTTCTCCCATAAAATACATGACATAATATCCATTTAATCGTTCGGGAAGAAGGACACCTGCCTTCAGTTGCCCGCTCGTCCAACCCCCTTTTCGGGGAGTAAGAACCGTTCCTAATTTCTCCCAGTGAATAAGATCGTTTGATCTGGCCATACAGATATTGGATACATGGTAACGTCTGCTATTGCCAACATAGAGAAGGTAGTATGTCCCCTCCACCTTTACGATCCTTGGATCCTCACAACCTCCTTGATCATATTCCTCCCCGGGGACAATGACAGGTTCCTCATGACAGACAAAACAAAACCCATCCTCGCTGATTGCCAGTCCAATCCTTCCGGTCACATCCTCTTCGTTCTCCCCCCTAAAGAATAAATAAAATCGATTTCCTTCTCTCCATACGGAAGGATTATAAAGACCTTTTGAAGAAAATCCTCCTTCGGGTTTAAGGATAGGATTCCCCTCATAATCTCTAAATGGACCGATCGGAAAGTCCTCTCTTCTCATGGATGCCCCCACCGTGGTTTTCCAAGCTCGACAAAGAAATCGATGAACCTCTTTGCGATAATCTGAGGAGAATTGACCGAACAGAAACCATCTGCCAGGTCAATTAATGACCGCTCCTTCTCCCCATCTTTTAAAAGAAGCTCTACAAGTCGGTCACCAAGATCATCTATATCATGATAATGAACCACCTCGTTCTCAAGGGGTTTGAAATAATCCGAGAGGGCTGGAACGAAGATCGGACAACCCGCTCCTAAGGCCTGAAAGGCCGTTGAAGAAACGACTCCTAAAAAAAGACTTTGAAACTTATGAAGGATCACCACATCGGATGCAAACAGATAATCATCAAACCTCTCCTTCGAGAGGACCCTCTCTTCACGGATGATCATCCAGGGAGGAACCCTCCCTCTTTCGACCATCTGATAGCTTGGAGGGACGACAAAAAGTAAAATGGCCTGACCCTCCAGTTCTCTCGGAATATTCCTCAGAAAGGGTTCATATCCTCGATGGCAGAAGAGATAGATGATTTTCTTATCCGGAGGGAGTCCCAATCTCTTACGCGCTTCTAACTTGTTTCCCCTCCGAATGGGAAAACATGGGAAAGGGATCAATTTTGCATTGGGATAAACGTCTTTGAGGAATTCCTGTCTCTCATCGAAATAGACGACGCCATCCCATAAAAATTGATAAAACCAGGGCTCCTCAGGAAGCCTATTCTCATGGACCACATGGACAATCCTTGCACGCCTCCTGAGAAGGGGAAAGATCTTTGAAAAATTCTCCACCGGAAGCATCCTTAAATCCTGAACGACCAGGACATCGAAATTGGTGGTAAGGATGGGACGGGGATCCAGAAAGTTGGTTCTCTGGGTTCCAAAACATCTCACCACATAGTCCTCGTCCCTTCCCGTAAATCCTTCCCCATGGTAGTCATAGGAGACATGGCTGAAGATGGTAACCTGATGTCCCATCTCAATCCAGGCCTTTCCGATAGGTTCGGCATGAACCGCCACTCCTGAATCCGTATTCCATGCGCTCATCATGGCAATATGCATTTATTCTACTCCTCCTTCGTGATTGAGATTCTCGATCGTCTCTTTTAGCCTTGGGATAGGATTGACCCCCGGCCTTTTTGAAGAGACAAAGCTCAGGGCTTCTTCATAACCAAATCCTAAACTGCAGAGATAACCAATGATGACCGAGGCGGATCTTCCCACCCCCCAGTGACAGGCCACAAGGACCTTCTCTGAAGGAATATGTTTTCTGATCCATCGGATGGCCTCCCTCATCTTTTCCACAGGGATGGGGCTCCCATCCCTCAGAGGAATCTTATGATAATTCAGATTGGGATGGTCAACCTCTACCTCTTCAGCTACATTGAGAATAGAGGTCACCCCCTCCTCGGGAGACTCTAAATCCTCCAAATCTCCTATGGCTAATCTCTCTATGATGTAGGTCATCTTCGCTCTCTCCATCCAGTAAAGGTAGTGGATCCCCCCTCAGAAGAGCCTGCTCCAGCTGGAGGTGTTTTTGGGCTTGATTGGAAAAAGAGAATCGTTGGGCATATTGTTTACTTCTCTCTTCCATCTCCCTCCTAAGGGTTGGCTCTGTCAGGATCTCGGCGATCTTCTCAGAAAGTTCCTCCATCGTTTGGGAGGAAGGAAGTCCTGAAAGCCTCAGGGTCTCTCCGACCCCTTCCAGATCCCGACCGGCGATGGCCACTCCTGTCCCTTGGGCATGGGCCATTCGGCCGGATTGGGTGGCATTATTGCACCAGAATAAAGCCACATCCAGCGCCCTAAAGGCAAAAGGGAATATCTCCTCGGGAAGGAAATCTTCATAAAACAGGTTCGATTCTCCATCGTGAAGCGACTTTAATCTCTCCAATATCGGGACAGAGAGTTCTCTCTTTTTGTCTTTCCTCTCCTGAATCTTGCCGATGAAGAGGGTCACGATCCTCTGATGAGGAAGTTTCTTCTGTAAAAGAGACCCCACTTCATAGAGTTGGATTGGATCCTTATCCTGAGTAATAAACCCAAAGTTCCCTATTAGGATCGCCTCTCTGTTAGAAAGAGACCTCTCAAGCCGAATCACATTTGATTTTTCCTGGTCAGAAAGAAAAGGGGTCTGGATGAGATAGGAAAAGAGTTTCCTTCTTGCCTCTTGCTGACTGACCACAGAATAGCGATGAACCCCGTGTCTGAGGACTAACACTTTCTCCCTATATTGAGGAAAGGCTTCAATGACTGCCTTTCTTGCCCCGGAAGTAAAGACCGTGGCAAAATCCAATAAAGGGAGGGCCTCTCTTAAAAGTTCCCTCTCTTTCTCCTGCATCCCCCAGGGGGTTTCATCGGATTGAAAATGAATCGTATGAAAACTTGCCCCCACTTTTTTCCCTCTTCGTTTTCCCTCCTCGACCAATTTTAAGAAATGGGTATTCACTCTTCCCCACATCCCAAAGGAATGCTGGAACCATAGGAGCTCTTCAGAAATCCCTTCGGGGAGAGAGGGGTCTTCGAGAATAATCCATGGATGGATTCTACCCTTTCTCGAGGCCTCCCATCCTCCTTGGCCTATGGAGAACTCATCAGGTCTAAAAGTAATGACCCTCCATTGATCCTCCCTCATCCACTCGGTTAGGTATTTTGTATAAGTCCCAATCCCACACATTGCAGGTGGAAAGGTGGAAACGAAAGCTACCATCTCTCTCACCTCCTTGCTGAGGAGAGGGGCAAGCCTTGATCAATGGGGCTGAACTCTCCCTTCTTTTGGTTCTTGAAGGAGCGGAAAAACGTTTTTTTCTTTTTGCTGTTGAAGCGGAAGGGGCTCCATCGTCCTGAAGATTCGGGAGAACTGGCCAAACTCTATCGCTCTTCGCTCCTCCCATAACGTTTGGAAGAGATGGAGATACTCTCTGGCTATCACTTCTGCGCTATTTTTCTCCATGAATCGTTCGAGACCCTTTTGGATCCTCTGATATCCCTCTCCATGATTCAACAGATCTAACAACTTTTCTTGGAACTCTCTCAGATCAGAATAAATGAGGAGAACCTCCTTTAGGGTTTCAAAGAAGGAAGACTCATTGGCAAGGATCGGACATCCTGAACCCAGACATTGAAAGGCTGAACTGGAGACCACAACCCCGTCACACGGATTTCGATGGAGAATCAATGCGTCAGAGGCATAGAGATATTCGTAAAGAAGCTCAAGAGAGGGAGATTCTCTGCGAACCTCCATCTCTACTCCTTGAAGCATCTCAATCCCTTCGATCTCTTTCTGGGAGACAATAAGAAGGAGGAACGAGTGGGTAGAAGCCAATTTTCGAAGAAGAGGCCATAGGGGAAGATACTCCTTCATTCTCTGGCCAAAGATCAAAACGATCTTTTTCTCGAAGGGAAGCCCCAACTTCGCTCTTGCCTCTTTCTGATCCCCTCTCTTCAGGGGATGACAGGGAAAAGGAATGATCTGAATCTTATCCGGGGGATGATATTTCCGAAGGAAAGCCTCGTAACGATGATCAAAACAGACAATCCGGTCCCAATCGAATTGATAAAAAGAGGGATTAGAAGACGGTCGGTTATCATGGATGATATTTACGGTCACCGCTTTTCTTCTGATGTGGAAGAAGATCTTTGCCAACTCATCCATAGGGAGCATCCCAAGATCCTGGACGACGAAGACCTCAAAATCCTCCGAAAGAAAGGGCCTGGGATCAAGATAAGGTTGGCTACAATAAGAGGTGGTAAAACAACGAAGGACATAGGGTTCATCCTTCCCGACAATGGCCGTTCCATGAAAATCCGAAGGAAGAAAGGTGAACACCTGTAATGTGTGACCCAGTTTTACCCATTCTCGGCCAATCAGCTCGGCGTGGATGGAGACCCCTGAATCTGTATTCCATGCCGACATCATGGCGATCTTCATCTTGATCCCCTCCTTTCAAACTTCCAGTGATCCCATATATCCTGCCCCGACAGGGGTCTCTTCATAGGAAGGAGGTTTCCGGAGGGGTTTAAAGAATGGGTGTTCTCCTTTTAATCTCTTTCCTTCTGGATGGGCGAATCTTCTGAGCATCTCTCTCGCCACACTTTCTTCGAACTGTTGCACAGGGGACTTAAAAAGGTAAGCACTCGCCTCAATAATGGGTCCAGAGAGTCCCCGATCCAGAGCCACCTTAGCCGCTCGGACCGCATCCATCATCACTCCAGCCGAGTTCGGGGAATCCTCCACGGAGAGCCGCACCTCTAAATTCATTGGAACTCCCCCAAACTGCTCGGCCTCAATTCTTATGAAACAGATCTTGTTATCCTTCAACCAGGGAACATAATCACTGGGACCGATATAAATGTTCTGAGGATCAAAAGTCCTATCATTCATTTGACTGAGAACAGACTGGGTTTTACTTATTTTTTTGCTCTTCAGTCTTTCCCGGTCAAGCATGTTCAGGAAATCGGTATTCCCACCGAAATTCAATTGGTAGGATCGTTGGATCTTCTGTCCTCTGTCTTCAAAAAGTTTGGTGAGAACACGATGGAGGATCGTAGCTCCAACTTGAGATTTAATATCATCCCCTAAGATAGGAAGACCGGCTTTTCGAAATCTCTCCCCATAGAGTTTGGACACAAACACAGGGATGGCATTGATAAAGGCACACCCGGCCTCCAGGGCGCACTCGGCATAGAAGAGGGTGTTCTCTTCACTCCCCACGGGAAGATAGTTCACCACGACCTCCACATTCTTCTCTTTAAGGCTTTGAACAATGGCTCGTTTGGCTTCTTCACGACTCTCATAGATATTCTTTAAAGGTTTAAACCGAACCGACTCAGGAAATTGATCATTGTGGGGAGGGATGCTATCGATAATGAATCCCATTTCGACCGGACAATCGAGGTAAGGAATCTCCTTTTGAAAGATGGCCGTACAGTTCGGTTGGGCAAAGATGGCCTCCGAAAGGTCCCGACCTACCTTTCTTTCGTCCACATCAAAGGCTGAAACGAACTGAATATCAGAGGCTCGATATCCTCCAAAGTCCTTGGTAATCAATCCGGGGATGTCAGCATTCGGGTCATTATAATAAAACCGTCCCTGGACGAAAGAACTGGCACAATTGCCTACCCCAATCAGGCAGGTTCGAATCTTTCCCATCAACTTGACCACCTCCTCCTTTTTAAAAAATCATGGTGTGATAAATAGATTAAGAATAAGGAATAGGGATGAAAAGGACGAAAGGAAAGAACAGGTCCTCTGACTCCAATGAGTTGAGAGAGGAGAATGAGAAAGGATTTAGGCGACCTTCTTAGCCATCCCCTCTACTCCGGGGGCGGTCCTCTGATAATAGAGCCCCCCGATCCCAAGGAGGAGGACAATGGCTCCGAAGATCAAATTGTTGGCGACTATGCTCGTGAACTCTCGATATCCAAGGATGAAAGGAGAGATCATGAGCCATAGCCCAACAAGGATCTGGAATACCATGAAATAGAAAAGATTCTTCATGATATCCCACCTCCTTTCTATTCTTGGACCTGTCATTGCCTCTCATCCTTTTCATCCCTTGCTCAGGATCTACCGGATTCATTTAGATTTTTCACTCGACTTTGAACGTCGGCGGTTCTCCAAGACGGTTGGATCGATAATCTCTCCACAAAAAAGACACCTCCAGCCCCAAAAGTTCCCTTCATGGCTTGGGAACCATTCATAGTTCATTTGTCCATGACAACGAGGGCACCTCATCTTTGATCTCTCCTTTCGAGAAACCTTTAGAGAGATCGAATCTCCTGCCTCATGAAAATCGTATAAGAGATGGCAAAACAGATGGCCGTAATGGCAATCAAAAGGAGAATGTAGGGCATCACGACCAAGAGACTCAGCCCGATGGTCAATGGCCCGGCAAAACGGGCCTGAGAGAGTTTCTCCAAGGGTCCCATCAGAACCACGGTCCGGGTCGTCTTCCGTGTCGGATCGATAATGGTTCCAGTGGCATCGGTATAGAGCTGCATCGGAGAAACCAGGGAAATCGCCTTCTGGATCTTTGCATGTTTGATGATGGCCTCTGGATTATTGGGATTCAGATCCGGAACCAAGGCATCTGCAATGATGGTCGCTCCCAGTGGAACAAAAAAGGAGAAAAAGATCCAAACGGCAAGAGCACCAAGGGCCGAAGTGGCAATCCCTCGAAAGAGAATCGAAAAAAGAATGGCCACCCCTAACCAAAAAGAGATATAGATGATACTAATGACTAAATAAATCCCAATCCTCCAGACCTCATCAAGACCTGGAATGACCCCGGCCATTCGAAGTCCCAGACCTGTGATGAGCAGTACAATGGAAACCATCATGATACTGATGGTTACTACCCCTGCAAGAAACTTCCCATTGATCACCGAATCTCGATAAACAGGCTGAGAAAGCAATCGACTGAGGGTCCCTTCGTTTCGCTCCCTGTTGATCAAATCAAACCCAAGGATCAACCCGATCAGAGGACCAAAGAAAGCAATGAATTGAACCAAGGAAAAGAGGCCTCCTCTTGAGGTAAAGAGCATGAGAAAAACATATTTGGGCTTTGCCACACTGGCCAACTCTTCCCTCATGGTCATCCCGACCATATAGGCAATGATCAGGCTTACCATGGTGATGAGCGCAAAAAGGATCATAAACCGATAACTGCTGAAATGATCCGAAAGCTCTTTCTTAAAGATGGCTTTAAGCCCATGCATCTTTATGCCTCCTTAAAATATTTCATATAAATCTCTTCGAGGGTATATTTTTCGGCTCCCACCCCTAATTTCTCTTTGGCTAATTGCTCCATCGGTCCCTGGGCCACCATCTTTCCTTTAATCATGATCCCCACTCGATGGCAAATCCTCTGGACTAAATGGAGGAGATGAGAAGTGAGGATTACGGTCATTTTTCTCTCTTGGCTTAATTGCTCGATCAACTCCATCATCCGATTCGTCCCATCAGGGTCCAAACCCAGCGTGGGTTCATCGAGAAATGCCACCTTGGGTTCCTTGATCAAGAGTTCGGCAATCCCGAGTCGCTGTCTCATCCCTTTCGAGTAAGCCCCGACCTTCTTCTTCGAATCTTCAAAGAGTCCGACCGTTCTTAAAGCCCGCTCAATCCTTTCCTCTGCCACCTCCTTCGGAAGTCCATTCAACTCGGCCACAAAACGAAGGGTTTGGAGTGCGTCGAGATCTCTATAAAACCCCATATTCTCAGGCATATAACCGATCATCCCCTTCACCTTGATGGGCTCTCGAACCGGATCCACACCCAATACCCTTGCCTTTCCGCTTGTTGGCTCCGTGAGACCAAGGAGCATCAACAGGGTGGTGGTCTTACCGGCCCCATTGGGACCAAGAAATCCAAACACTTCTCCTTCACTGACCTGGAAGGTAAGATGATCAACTGCCACTTGACCATTGTAGACCTTTGTTAAGTCCTCTGTTTCCATAATAATCCGATTTTCCATATTACCGCCTCCCCAGCCACCGGAACAATCCCGCAAGGCCTCCCACTACAACGATAATGATTCCAATTCCGATCCAGCCCCAGGCCGTAGAAGGTCTGACGGTCACGCGGAATTCCAGATTCTTCTTGACCTTCTCACCTTCAATACCCACCCCCACGGAATAGTCTCCTACCAGGGCTTCTTCATAGGGGGTAATAATGGCTTCGACCTGTTTGAGATCACCGGGTTCGATCGAAGGAATCTTCTCGGGATTAAACTCCACCTTCCAGTTCTCAGGCTTGAAAGAGACAAATTTAATATCTCGATTGGGAGCCGTTCCTGTATTTTTGATATAAAAAGAGATGTTCGCAGGCTTCCCCTGCCTTGCCTCTAAGGAAAGAAGACCGGTGGGTGTACCAGCTTCAAGAGCGTATGTGCCGGTAATGATCACCTTTAGTTTGACCTCTGCTCGGGCATCCCCGGAGCTGACTCGAATCGTAATAGGGTATTCCCCGCTTTTTGCCAGAGGCATGGGTTTGACTTCCACTGCGACTGTTTCGCTTTGATTCGCTTTCAGCCGAATACTTGAAAAATATTTCTCTTCCCATCGAGGTTTGAAATTGACGATCCACCCTTCGGGGCATTGAGCAGAAAGATCGAATATGGCCTCTTTATCTAACTTACTTTCGACTTCCATAGAGAATTCAAATTTGGCATCGGAGGGGCCTTGCAGGACCGGATAGGAGGTGGTCAGTTTTACCCCCTTCGCCTCCACCGCTGCTTTTTCTTTCTCCTCAACTTTGACCAAAATGGTTTTGTGGAAATTAAAATGTCCATCCAGTGTCTTTCCTTTGATCTCAAACCGATATTCACCCAACTTCATCTCCTTTTCAGGAGTGGCTTCAAACGTCACCGTCTTGGTTTGATCCGATGGCACATGAACCCCTCTAATTCCATATCGGTAGGTCTTAATCTTTGCCTTCCAATTCTTCGGCTGGGAATCAATCCAAACCTCTACATCCTCATTGGATCGTCCCCGATTATGAAAAATAATATCCATACTTACTTCTTCCTTTGGAGCGACGACCACTACAGGGTACTCTACGGCCATTTCGATGAGCCTCTCGGGCTTTTTCTCTTCCTCGGTCTTCTTATCTCCGAACCCTAAGATTGGATTCAACAGGAGAAAGGAGAGGGTCATCAAAACAGAAAAGAACATCCACCGAGCACCTTTGACTCGCTTCAGCATGAAATCACCTCCTTGGTAGAATTAAGAATGATTTAAGATAGGGTTTTTAAAAATTAAATTGTTTAGGCAAACCAATAGGTTATTAGAATCAGGATTCTGGCAAAAAATTAGTCACTCACTTTTAAATTGTCAAGGGAGGTTTGAAAAAATTTTTATAACTCAATAAAATTATTAATGTTTCCCAATATATTGATCGATCCATCTCTCGAGGGTTAAATAGTCCATCGTTTGGATGTCGAACTGTCTCTTGTCTGAATATCCCTTCTCTTTCAATTCTTGATGAGCCTCTTGGAGGAGTTGATGTAATTCTTCTTGCTTTATTTGATATGCTTTAATAAGGTCCATTGCCCCTTGGGGATTTCGGTACTCTATTATAAACTGTTTGATCGCCTGAACTTGGAGCTGTTTAATCTCTTCTCGGGACTTCCCTAAACCCTCGGCAATCTTTGCGGCTCTTACATAATTCCTTTTCTCGATAGCCTCTTCCAATTCTCTATTTTTTTCTTCCATGATCCTCCCCTTCGATGGAGATTAGGGGTGAATCGTTTCCACCCACTCGATGATCCCGGTACGAATCATCATCATCGCAAACGCAGCCAAAAGCAAGGCGAACACCTTTCCAATTCCTTTTGTTCCCCCTTCTTTCAAGAACTTCATAATTTGAGAAGAGTGTCTGAATACAAACCAGGTGAGGAGAAGATTAAGAATAAAACAAAGAATAGTAGAAACATATCCATAAGCTGGGGCGCTGATCAGAAGCAAGGTGAGAACAGCAGGCCCCACCATCAGAGGGATCCCGATGGGAACAACTCCTAAGGTCTCTTTTGGGAAGGTTCTCGTCCTCTCTGAAAAAATAAGATCCACAATAGCTAAAATAAAGAGAAGGATTCCTCCTGCTACTTTAAAATCCGAAATCGTGATCCCGAGGAGCTTAAAGATGGAACGTCCTACCAAGAGGAAACCTAACCCTGCAAGAAAGGCGGTAAGGGTGGATTGTCGAATCACTTTTCTTCGATCCCCCTCAGCCATCTCTGAAGTGAGGGAGACAAAAATAGGAAGAATCCCTAAAGGATCGAAAGCCACAAAGAAGGGAATGAAAGGAAGAAATAGTTCAAAGGAGAGGATGGGTTTGATTAACTGGTCGAATCCCATGATGGATCGATCCCTTCCGTTTCTTTCAAAAATTCAGCCCATTAAGAAATAGTTATTGAAGAGGGAGATCTGAAAGCCATCTCAATGTCCTAAAATGGAAGGCTGAAAGATTAAGGCCTTCCATCTCGCAGAAAATTTTAAAAAAATCGCTTCCCCGAAGGAAATAGACGTTCTCTTTAAAAAAAATTGACACAATCACTCCTTCACCCGAAGAAGGATCCAATCCCTTCTCTTTAAGATATCTCACCAGTCTGGGGTAAACGTGATCTCTTAAATACTCCCATCGATCCCCCTCTTTTATCACGATCTCATAGAGAATAAAAGATCCTTCCCCTTCCTCTCTGAGTTCATAAGAAATTCGGTTGTAATCTATTCCTGGAATGATACGAAAGGCTTTTGATTGGATTAATGTTAAATGGTCGGGCATGCCCAAAACTCCTAATAAAAAAGGGCACCCGCCGAGGGTGCCCTTGAATTATAATTATTCAACTTGAATTTTAATCTCTTTCTTCTTTGCCTCTTCGGTTTTCGGGAGGGTGATCTTCAATACCCCATTTTTGTAGGTGGCATTGATTTGATCACTCTGGACCTGGCTCGGAAGGCGAATGGAACGAGTGAAGGATCCATAGCTTCGCTCGATGAGGTGATAGTCTTCCTCCTTCTCTTCCTTCTCCTGTTTCTTCTCTCCCTTAATGGTGAGGACATGATCCATGAGGGAGAGGTGAATATCCTTTGGATCGATTCCCGGAACTTCTACCTTGATGATATAGTCCGTATCCGTTTCAGAAACATCGAGCGAAGGGAGCCACTCCGAAACTTCCTCCACTCTTGCAGGCCTCCTCTCAAAGAAGGAGTCCCAGAGCCGGTCCATCTCCCTCCTGATACGATCTAATTCTCTAAAGGGTCTCCAAGGGGCAAGCTCCCATGCCATAACCCATCCCTCCTTTCGATCTTAATTTTTGCTTAATTTTTCAACCCAAAAATAATCATTCTTTTGGGTTTGTCAAGGAGGGAGGAAGGGGTTCATTGATAAAAATTTGCCAACCCTCCCTCTTTTATGATATAGAAGTCTAAATAGATCAGTAATCCCTCGCTCAGAAGTGAGGAATAAGCCCGAGAGGGGTATTGGAGAAACCCATGGTGCGGCTACCTTAAATGGTCCATAGAAATCGTTTACTTTGGCTTGTCTTAATCAGAAACCCATTTCTACGATGGATCGATTTGTATTCCTTAAACGTATTAATTGATCCGCATTCTATGGGTTTAGGAAATACACCTGTCGGGCTTAAACTTATTTCCACCCTTCAGTGAGAGGTTACATAGGTCAACTCCGAAGGAGGGACAAGGTATGGCATGGGATGTTTCGAGTCTTTTCTGGATTTTCTTTATGATGGCTGCTCTTCAACCTCTTTTAAAGAAGCGACTTCTTCAGGCCAATCGTCAACGATGTCTCATCAAACTCGAAAAAAAGAGGAATTCAAGGGTAATCCTTCTTGTCCATCGGCAGGAATCCATGAACCTTTTGGGTTTTCCAATTATAAGATACATCGATATCAATGACTCGGAGGAAGTGATTCGGGCTATTCATATGACCGACCCTGAACTTCCGATCGATATCGTTCTCCATACCCCTGGAGGATTGGTTCTGGCTTCTTACCAAATTGCCTACGCCATTCGGCTCCACCCAGCAAAGGTAACTGCCTTTGTTCCCCACTATGCCATGTCCGGTGGAACCTTGATTGCCTTGGCCGCTGACGAGATCGTGATGGGAGCGCATGCCGTTCTTGGTCCAGTGGATCCCCAATTGGGGGAGTATCCTGCGGTCTCCCTTCTCAAACTGCTTGAGAGCAAACCGATTGCCGAGATTGATGATCGAACATGGATCCTTGCAGATATGGGAAGGAAAGCGATCGGTCAGCTAAGGGAACAGGTAAAATTCCTCTTAGAGACAAATATTCTCATGAAAAAGCCGAAGAAATTGCACGAGTGCTTACCGAGGGACGATGGACCCATGACTATCCCATCACCTATGAGGAAGCCAAAAAACTGGGCCTTCATGTCAGCAAGGAAATTCCTTCAGAACTCTACGAATTGATGAATCTTTATCCTCAACCGGTGAGACATACACCTTCTGTCGAATATCTTCCTATCCCGAGGTTCCGAGGACCCTCTCACAAATCTTGAACCTCTTTTAAAAACGTCCCCAATCCTTCGGTGAGGAAGGACGAATTTTCGTAACCCCTCACTGAGGGGTGGAAATAAATTTAAGCCCGACAGGAGTATTTCCGAAACCCATAGAATGCGGATCAATTAATATGTTTAAGGAATACAAATCGATCCATCGTAGAGATGGGTTTCTGATTAAGACAAGCCAAAGTAAACGATTTCTATGGACCATTTAAGGTAGCCGCACCATGGGTTTCTCCAATACCCCTCTCGGGCTTATTCCTCACTTCTGAGTGAGGGATTACGAATTCTTAACAGTAGAGCTTGACAACTCAGAAAAAGGGATTATTTTTTGGTTGGATTTTAAATCAACCTGAAAGGAGGGATGAGCGATGGCCAAGGAGCTAACCGTATGGAGACCTTTTAAAGAATTGGAGAGGATGAGGAGGGAGATGGATCGACTCTGGGAATCGTTCTTTGAGGAAAGACCCAGATGGAGGGTAGAGGAGGCGGGTGAGTGGCTGCCCTCTTTGGATCTTTCCGAGACCAAGAACGATTTCGTGGTTAAAGCCGAGCTCCCAGGAATCGACCCCAAGGATATCGATATCTCATTGGCTAACGATATTCTGACCATCAAAGGCGAGAAGAAACAGGAAAAAGAGGAGAAGGAGGAGAATTATCATATCGTCGAGCGGAGCTATGGGTCCTTTACTCGCTCCATTCGCCTTCCTCGAGAAGTTCAGAGTGACAAGATCAGCGCCTCTTATAAGAATGGCGTCCTAAAGATCACGCTTCCAAAATCAGAAGAGGCGAAAAAGAAAGAGATTAAAATCAAATTGGAATGAAATGTAATTCGGATCATGAAAGGGGTGCTTCTTTGAGAGCACCCCTTTTTGTTTTATGCTGGGAGGTGGGTGGTTTAAGTTTCGCTTCGAGTTCCTTTATCTTTGCCTCAAGCAGGATAATCCTTTCTTCGGAAATTTTTTTATAACTTTCTAATTCTAAATCCTTTGAGGCCAATTGTTGATTTTTATATCTTAGTTGTTCCCTTAATTGATTTAACTCGGTCTCTTTTTGAACCAATTGTTCCCTTAACAATTGAATTTCTTTAATGAATTTCTCAGCCTTCCTTCCCAATCCCTTTCTTTTACCTTTAATTTCAATTCCTTTTTGTAATTTCAATTCCTTTTTGGGAGAATGGAATTGTTGACTCTTTGCTTTAGTCATCTTTTTATCTTCCCTCCCCCCTTTAGAATAAGACTCCTTATTAATAAAAATAATTTCAAGTCGAAGTAAAATCAAATAAAAAAACCTTAAATATCAATATGTTAGCTCAATTAAGGAAGATATAAAAATAAAAGTTTTCTCTTCTTCAATCCTGAGCGCCCTTGACAAAATCCGACTCGATACTTAATTTTTTTTTGGTTTACTGCTCCTACTTTTATCATCCTCAAGATGGACTTAATATCCCGAGTTCCGGGGATAAAAAAAATAATTAGAAAGGAGGTTTTTGTATGAACGTGAGACCCCTTCATGACCGAATCATCGTGAAAAGATTGGAGGAAGAGGAAAAGACCAAAGGTGGGATTATCATTCCTGACACGGCAAAAGAGAAACCCATTGAAGGAAGAGTCATTGCAGTGGGCGACGGAAAAATTAAAGAGGACGGGACAAAGATCCCCCTCGAAGTAAAGAAGAACGACCGAATCCTCTTCTCAAAATACGCAGGGACAGAGGTCAAAATTGATGGGGAAGAATATTTGATCATGAAAGAGGATGACGTCCTGGCTATCCTGGAATAAAAATTCTATCTCTTGAAAGGAGGTATGATCAATGGCAAAGGAGTTAAAATTTGGTCAAGAAGCAAGAAATTCCATCCTTGAGGGAGTGAACATCCTTGCCGAAGCCGTAAGAGTCACCCTTGGACCGAAAGGAAGAAATGTGGTTCTTGAAAAATCTTTCGGTTCTCCTACAGTGACCAAAGACGGAGTCACGGTAGCTAAAGAGATTGAATTAGAAGACCATTTCCGTAATATGGGAGCCAAGATGGTCAAAGAGGTGGCCAGCAAGACCTCTGATACTGCTGGAGACGGAACGACGACTGCCACCGTTCTGGCTCAGGCCATCTATCAAGAGGGGAACCGGATGGTTGCGGCTGGGGCAAATCCCATGGATTTAAAGAGAGGCATTGACGCCGCCGTAGAAGAGGTCGTCAAAGAGCTCAAAAAACTTTCTAAACCGGTCAAAGATCAGAAAGAGATTTCTCAGGTTGGAACGATTTCGGCAAATAATGATCCTTCGATCGGGAAAATCATCGCAGAGGCTATGGAAAAAGTGGGTAAGGAAGGAGTCATTACCGTTGAAGAGGCGAAATCCATGGAAACAACCCTCGAAATTGTAGAGGGAATGCAGTTCGACCGTGGATACATTTCTCCCTATTTCATCACCGACCCAGAAAAAATGGAAGCCGTTCTGGAAGACCCTTATATCCTGATCTATGAAAAAAAGATCTCCAATATGAAGGACTTCCTTCCCATCTTGGAAAGTGTAGCCAAGACCGGAAAGCCTCTGCTGGTCATCGCGGAGGATGTGGAAGGAGAAGCACTGGCAACACTGGTGGTCAATAAACTAAGAGGCACCCTGAAATGCGCTGCGGTGAAGGCCCCTGGTTTTGGAGATAGAAGGAAGGCGATGTTAGAGGATATTGCCATTCTGACCGGGGGGCGAGCCATCTCTGAGGATGTAGGAATCAAACTTGAAAATCTAAAGCTCGAGGATCTTGGAAAGGCCAAGAAAGTGGTTATTGATAAGGATAATACCACGATTGTTGAGGGTGCTGGAAAACCCTCTGCCATCGAAGGCCGAATCAAACAAATTCGAGTCCAGATTGAGGAGACCACTTCGGATTACGACAGAGAGAAACTGCAGGAGCGATTGGCCAAGCTGGCAGGTGGGGTCGCTGTGATTAAAGTGGGTGCCGCCACTGAAACAGAGATGAAGGAGAAGAAGGCTCGTGTGGAAGATGCCCTTCACGCGACCCGAGCCGCCGTCGAAGAAGGGATTGTTCCTGGTGGTGGAGTCGCCTATCTCCGTTGTCTCCCTGCGCTTGAGAAACTGAAGCTGGACGGGGACCGAAAGATAGGCGTGGATATCGTCAAAAGGGCTCTCGAAGAACCCCTTCGTCAGATTGCCGAGAACGCAGGAAAGGAGGGGTCGATCGTTGTAGAAAAAGTAAAAGAGGGCAAGGGAGCCTTCGGTTTTGATGCCGAGAAAGAGGAATTTACCGATATGCTAGAGGCTGGAATCATCGACCCGACAAAGGTCGTCCGACTCGCCTTGCAGAATGCTGCCTCCGTGGCTTCTTTGCTCATTACGACAGAGGCAGGAGTTGTCGAAAAACCCAAGAAGGAGACTCCCCCCCCACCCATGCCTCCAGAATACTAACAGAGCATAAAAAAGACGGGTCAATGACCCGTCTTTTTTTTTAATAGTGCAAAATAGTTCTTCGGCCATTATATCGTTCCGGATCGTATTGAGTCTTCACATCGACTAAATTCCACTTTCCAACCGCTTCCTCAAGCCAAACGGATGTAATCCTTCCGTTTCGATAACTGACCATCTTCCCAAAATCCTCGTTCACAATCAAATCCACTGCCGCAATCCCAAAATACCTTCCCATCCTTCGATCATAGGCACAAGGAGCGCCTCCTCGTTGGAGATGGCTCAGAACCATACTTCGTGTTTCAATTCCCGTCGATTTCATAATCTCTTTGGCTAAATATTCCCCTATTCCTCCTAATATCTTGTGTCCAAAACTATCTACCCCCTCTTCTTTCAAAATCTCACTTCCTCCTTTTGGTTTAGCTCCCTCTGCCACCACTAATATATCGTATCGAGCCCCTTTCCTTCTTCCCTCCAGCACCAATTCATTCACCTTCTCGATCTCAAAATCGTATTCGGGAATAAGAATGATATAGGCTCCGCTGGACTCCCCTCCTTCCAAGGCTAACCAGCCTGCATGCCGGCCCATGGTCTCTACTACAAAAATTCTCTTATGAGATCCCGCAGTCGTTCTTAAACGGTCGATCTCCTCTGTAATCACATTAAGAGCGGTTTCAAACCCGAGGGTATAATCCGTTCCGGAGAGGTCTTTATCAATGGTTTTAGGGATTCCAACCACTTTGACCCCTTTGCGGTAAAGTTTATTTGCCACACCAAGGGTATCCTCTCCCCCAATAGCTATCAGGTAATCGATCCGATATCGCTCAAGATTTTCCAAAACGATCTGAGAACGATTATTTTTGGGATCAAATGGATTGGTTCGAGAGGTTCCAAGATTCGTCCCGCCATAGCGGTCCCAGGTCCTGACCATCTCCTCGGTAAGCGTAAGAATCCTCGGTCCTAAAGAATCAGGGTCCCCCTCAGGGGAAATCAGTCCCTTCCACCCATCTCGAATTCCCACCACTTCAAATTCTATCTTCCTTGTCTTTCGGAGTCGATCATCAAGAGCGGTCTTAACCACCCATTTAATGGCAGGATTCAAACCGGCACAGTCTCCCCCGCCTGTCAATACACCGATCCTTTTTTTATCCATCGGCTCCTCCTCTATTGACCTTCGATTTTAATCCCAAATCTATAACTTTTTACAATAGGTAATCCGATCGTTTCCTGGCCAGTAAAAATCTGGAATACGGGCTACCTCCTGATATCCTTTATTTCTGTAGAATCTTTGAGTCTTCTCATAGGAAGGAAGGGATGAGGTATCGACCAAGATCATCCTTCCATTTAAACTTTTCACTCTCTCTTCTAAGAAATCTAAAAGCCTTGACCCAATCTTGTTCCCTTGATATTGGGGATCTACAACGATCCAATAAAGGTCGAAAGCCCCTTTCGTCATAGGAATGGGACCAAAACAGATATATCCTAAAGGAAGGTTTTCCTCGTCAACGAAACATGAGATTTCATAATCCTTCTGCCCTGGACGAGCAAGAACGATATCGATCAATTCCATGGCGACGTCAATCTCTTCGGGAGAAAAAATTTGAGCCCTATTAAGGATCTCTCTCAATCTATGTTTATCCGCCTGGAGGATTGGCCTGATCTTCATCTTACCCATAATGGATCGATCATTCTGCTAACCCTTTTCTATGACCTTAATGAAAGAAGAGGAAGGAACCACTTGACCAGGATTCAGCCCATTGATCAGAATATTTTCTTTGATTTTCTCCTCAGGAACCCCATAGGAACGAAGAATAACCTCAATTCGATCCGTCGTCTTTACCTGACGGATTCTAATTCGTTGAGGAGCCACCTCTATTCTCCTGGGGTCACTCAATTCCCTAAATCCCCGCATGGTCGTTTCGAAGACCCTTGCATAATTTTGAAACCGCCCCGGAGTGGTTACTCCATGAAAGACAAAAACCTTTTTATCCTTTTCAATGAAGTACGATAGGATCCGAAGGGCCTCCTTCTGAGTCCGAACCTCTGAGAGGAGCCTATAAGAAGAAAAATCCTGAACCTCAAACGGTTCGGATTGGATCACCATGGGTCGATTCTTCGAGATAAATGACCTTGCCGCCTCTTTTGCTGAAGGAGCGGGAGAAATCGAAAAAAGGATCAAGGCCTCTCCCGATTCATTAATGAGTTCTACTTGAGAGGGTCTATTTCTCACCTTCCATTGAGAAGGGACGGGAAATTGAAATCTCAGACCGGGATGAAAAAAGGTTTGATCCGCCACATATCCTTGACGAGGATCTTCTCCATAGAGGAGTCCATCGATCTTTTTTAAATATCTCTCCTGTTCAACCTTATATTCCCTAAAATAAAGTCTCTGTTGCCACTCTTTCGCTCCTGTTCGTACCATTGGAATTCGATCCTCAGGGCTTGGATGGGTAGAAAACCACCCCGGTAGCCCACTTCGGTCTGAGCTAGGATTCATCCGATTGAGCATCTCAAAAAAATTGGCAAGCTGCGAGGCATCGTATCCAGCTTTACTCGCGTACTCCACGCCTAAACGATCTGCCTCTCTCTCATTGTCTCGACTAAATCTTAGAAAAAGCATCCCGACACCAAATTGGGCCACTCCAATTAAAAGAGGGGAATCGATCAGAATAGATCCCAGGCCCAACCCAAATTGTGCCAGCTGAGCCTTGCTATATTGCTGGGCAGAATGCCGTGCAGCAATATGCCCAATCTCATGACCCATCACCCCTGCAAGTTCTGCCTCATTATTGAAGGAAGCTAAGATCCCTCGACTAAAGTAAAGATATCCTCCTGGGATGGCAAAGGCGTTGACGACCGAGGCATCGATAATCTTGAATTGGTAATTCAATCGGGGTCGATGGGAAACCTTTGCTATCCGCTGACCCACCTCATCAAGATAGGCGCTCAATTGGGGATCCTCATAAAGACCATACTGTCCGATGATCTCGACATCCGTCTCTCGACCTAACCGAATCTCATCCTCCTCGCTTAGAAGCATAAACTCCTGCTTCCCTGTCACAGGATTCACAGCACAGGAAGGGATTAAGAAAATAAGACATAGAACTCCACCGAAGAAAAAGAGAAGAAAAATGAACGATTTAATCTTCATCTTTTTTTCATCTCCTGCGAAATCCCATTCGCCTTTTTAAATTTTTGATCTATTCTAACATCATTCTATTCTCTTCTCAACGCATTCTCTTGATTCTTGACTCAACCAAAAGGAAGGGTTTACAAAATGCTCCATCGGTTGGTACTTGAATTAAAATAGCAAAGGGCTATATTAATAATTTAATCTCTAATAATTCTAAAATTTGCCCAATAAGGAGGAGAGAGATGAAGAAATTAAACCGATATTGCCGAAAAGCCCTGGAGATGGGTATGAGTGGAGCAAAGGTGATCGACCCACGCTCCATTGTCACCGCAGATTGGGTAAGGATGAAATGTCAATTTGGTTGTTCTGGGTATGGAGAAAGGCTCTCCTGCCCTCCTTATACCCCCTCTCCATCCCAGACCCGAAAGATCCTCGATTCCTATGAAAAGGCCATTCTCCTCCATCTTCAATACCAAAGGGAAAGAGACAGGGAAAGAATGAGATATTTCAACTTCAACCAGGCCATCGTCAATCTTGAAATCGAAATCTTCCTGGATGGATATTACAAGGCATGGAGCATGGGTGCAGGCCCGTGTCGTCTCTGTAAGGAGTGCGATACAGAGAGTCTTTGTAAACATGGAGAGAGGGCTCGGCCTTCGATGGAAGCCTGTGGCATTGATGTGTTCAAAACAGCAAGGGGGAATGGATTTCCTATTCACGTCGTTCGAACTCACGATGAAGAGAGAAATTTTTATGGGGTGATCTTGGTGGAATAGTCCTTTTGCTCAAAAATGAATGGAGCCGGCGGGGGGATTTGAACCCTCGACCTACTGATTACGAATCAGTTGCTCTACCGCTGAGCTACGCCGGCATTTTCTTCTTATTTCATTAAATTTTAAACTGTATAATCTTTGACGTATTGCAATTGTGACAGGTTTGTTCCATCTCTGTCAAGAACTTTAACTATCATTTAAGGTTAAACCTCTCAATCTCATATATCCCTTTTTCAGATTTTTATCAAATCAATATCCTCTTTTTCGATAAGAAATATTTCCTCCAAAACCTTATCGTTTTTGTAATTGTTCAAAATCACCAAGTGAGGAGTCTTTGGATTGGTTGGAGGCGGGAAGCATTCTTTTCTTTCCCGCCTCTTTGTGGGGAGTGAATGAAGGCTATTAGTAATGAAAAGGATTGTGTTTGGCTCGCCAAATGTGGCGGCTAGCACGATTTTGCTCTCTGGTCAGACGGAATGCTTCGTCAGGAGTAAGAACACCATCAGACCAATATTTCTGCCGATGGGCTTCGATTCTTGCCTGTTCTCGCTCAAGTAACCTAAATTCTCTGTTGGTAATCTGACCACTCTCAACTCCCTGATAAATACGGGCCTGCTGCCTTGCTTCTCGCCGAGTAAAAGGGCCAGCCAGAGCAGTGGCAACCGTTCCTAAAATAAGGGTTCCAATCAAAATTCCTAAAAATATTTTTTTCATCCTAATGATCCTCCTTCCTTTTAGACCTTCAGAAATAGGATGAGCTTTAATTTTATTAGACATTTACTCTCATTCACCTCCTTCCTTCAGCTCATCGCTGCATAGTGAAATAGCAATGTCTGTGCCGTTTTAAAAGGTCAAAAGGACTTCAGTTAGGCTATAGTGAGAGGAAGATTAGGGAAGAAAATTTTTTCAAAGATTTCAAAAAGTTTGAGTTTTATATCCATGATTGAAGTCGATATTATTAATCATCAAAAATAACACAACACTCTTTTCTCTTTTAATTTATTAGAGAAACGAGAGGAAATTTTTGTCGAAATTTTTTTGAATAGGAAATAGAAAATCTCTTTAAATTCCAATAAATTAAAAATCTCGACAATCTTGTCGAATCAATCGACAAAAATTTCCTCTTCCTAAATCTTTAGATTTTTTCTCTGTCCAGCCTTGTTAAATCATCTCTATTAAAAGACCCCCTCTTTTCGCAACCTCTTCATCAAAATGAGACAACCTTTAAGAGATGATCTTTTCTCCTGAGGAGAAGAAAACAATTAAACATCCTTTTAATCACCCTAAAATTTGGCGCTTATTTAACCTTTCTTTAAGGATTTGTTGATGAAGCTCTCTAAAATCTTTTGGGGGAAGGGCATTGGTTTTCCTTACAAGCTTTACAGCCGAGAAAGCGCAGACCACAGCACAGACTCCACAGCCAATGCACCAGTCTTTATCCACCAAAGGATAATCTCCTTCCATCCTAATAGCCTGCACAGGACATATTTCAACACATTTACCACATCCAGTGCATCTCTCAAGGTCTGTTTCCCTGAGGAAATAAGTAGCCATAAGGATATCTCTCGGGATTCTTCTTCTCCTTATTGTCCCTACCGACCAACAGCAGCAGCCGCAACAGTTACAGGTATGTTTAATTCCTTCCCTTGCATTGTCTACGAGATGGACAAGGCCAGCCTCTTCAGATTTTCTAATAATATTAAGGGTCTCTTCCTTTGAGATCTTTCTTCCTATATCCTTTTCGATCAGGTATTCTGCAAGTTCATCATACTTAATACAGTTCTCAAGTGGGTGAGTGCACCCTTTACCCAGGAGACGTGAGGTAATCCGGCAGGGACAGTGAGCCACTGCAATCAGATCAGCCCTTTTTATTACCTCCTCCATCATCTCAAAGGGAAAGACGGCATGTTCCTCGGGATCAATAGATTTGGACACGGGGAGATAGCGAAAATTTTTAGTTTCGGTCTTTCCATAAGCTTCGTAGAGTTGATCCCTTTTGGAATATTTGGCAATCAGCTCTGCCATCTTCTTTGCATTGGGGGTTTCAGGTCCTTTCCAGAAGAAGGTTTGGGGAAAGCCATACCCGAATTGTTGAAGAGAATAACCCATCTTTCCATCAGCCATCCTTTTCGAGAAAAGGAGACCTCTTTTTGCAAGGTTAGAAAGAATCTTTTCAAGTTCTTCTCTGGAAATATCGATCTGAGCTTTTATGGTTTCCACTGAAGCCAGCTCAAATGGGATCACTCTTGTAGGAATGGCAAGGGCCACTTTTGCCTCGAGGGGGGAAAAATTCTCACGAAGAATTTCGATTAATTCTTCTTTTTCAGGATAACCCATTCTCAATGAAGATAGATGCTTCGCTAATGTTTTATAAATTTCTTCCATAATTTCAACCTTTCAATTTTTTATACAATTTAGCTTTTTACAAAATTTTAATCAATTATTATCAGGTCCAATTCCAAAATGACCGCTTCCTGCTTTTTCTGGATTAGGATACCCTTTCATAATAAAAAGTATTACCCTCTTTCTCAAGAGATCTGAAATCTCAGCTAAAAGTAAAAGCATTCTCTCGAAGCTTTCTCACAGAGTTGCGTTATTATGTAGAGCTGAATCCTTGGAATCTTTTTCATCCTTTTTCCATAGACGAGCCTTTGCCTCTGCTCAGGACAATTTCAACCGCCTAAGTTCATATTCCGAATAATTCGCTCTCGAAACCTTGAGATATGATATGACCCTGAAACTGGAAGTGTCGATAAACTCCCTAAATGCTGGAAAATTTTTGGCAAAACAATTCGTTCCGCATGTTGGTGCATAAATAATATTATGTCCATAACAAATTGATAAGATGAAAAGAGTCAAGAAAGAAGAATTTGATCGGGAAGCCGAAAATTTGAAAGATTATTTCCTTTTTAAGGAAAAATTGGACAAGCATCCACTATAAATAAAAAGCCCTCCTCTTAATCATCCATAAAATTTTAAGATTCCAATCTGAAAATAAGAGGAGGGCTAATTTCAGAAGAGTATCTTAGGATTTAAATCCTTTGGCTGACATTTCGTTTGGAAGCTTTCAATGGATTTAATTTGAAGGTCTCTTCTTTCACTTCCTTCTTCACGTGGGTAGCCAAATTGCAAGGACCTTTTACCCATTTGAGAGCGGGTTCACAATACGTCTTGCAATAAGAACCTGTCTCATAAGTGACTACCCGATCACATCCCTTGCAAGCCTCGACGATAGGATAACATCTCCCACCGTTGTAGGAACAGCCATTCTTCTTCATGAAGATGCATTCTGTTCCTGGCTTGATGGTTTGACAAACCATGACAATCAACCCCCTTTCTTTTTAGAATTTATCTAAGTCCTTATAATTATTATTGAATTAATATTAAAAACCCTGCAAAAAAAATAACACAAAAAAAGAGCTACCTTTTTGGGTAACCCCTTTTTCGGTTTATTAAAACCGAAATCAATATTATAATAACTTATAATTTTTAAAAGTCAAGTGATCGTTTTCACATAATTCCTCGGATAATTTTGTTTTATAAAAAATATATTTTATTATTTTAAAGCTAAAATCCTTTGGAAAGAATTTAATTATGTATATGTTGTCCCGTCAATTTCTCGTACTCGCCATTTTATCCTTATGGGCAATAGGAATTGGTCTTACAGGATACTCCATGGCTTCCCCACTCCTTCCTAATGTCACTCCAAAAATGGAAAATCCTTACTTCTGGATCAATAAAATAAAGCATCCAGAACGAATCTTACTTCCGTTAGAAAGAATTCAAAAAATGAATGAGGAAAATCTAAAAAGGAAGGAATTCTATCTCTGTTCTATAGGATCCATGAAAGAGAATTGGACCAGAGAGGAGATTCTTGACCTTCTCAAAGAAGATTGGGAAGGGTTTGGTAAAAAAGGGGAGACGAGATACGGCAGGAGAGGGAACCCTCTCGATGATTCTTTTTGGAATAGAATAAAAGAAAATTGGAATCAGGAAGCCCTAAAGGAGATCAATTCAATTCTATTTGGAATGACCATTAAAAGGACAGATATTCGAGTCTTTCCAACAGATGAACTTTCCCTAAGTTCTCCAGATCAGTCGGATTTTGATCAATTTCAGCATTCTATGATTCCCCCTGGTTCCCCGGTTGGAATCTATCACTTCAGTCGAGATCACCACTGGGTTTATGTTCAAACTTCCTTCATACGGGGCTGGATTCGAGTTGAAGATGTAGCCATTGCGAAAAGGAAAGACGAGATCTTTAAAGATGAAAATGAATTTTTAGTGATCACTGGAAATTTTGTAAAAATCTATAAGGACCCTTCCTTTAATGAACTGGCCTTGATAGCCCAAATGGGTTCTCTCTTTCCTCTTCTCTCCTCACCCAGCTCAGCTAAAACTCTTCCTTCCTATATTGTGAAAATCCCCCAAAAAAAGGGAGATGGTTCTCTCTCTTTTCAAAAGGGTTATATTCCTCTTCACGAAGAAGTCCACCCAGGGTTTTTACCTTATACTCAGAAGAATGTGGCCCTTCAAGCCTTTAAGATGGTTTCTTACCCTTATGGATGGGGAGAAATGGGAGGTGGAAGAGACTGCTCCAGATTTATTATGGATATTTTTAACACCTTTGGTTTTCTTTTCCCTCGAAATTCGAAATATCAAGCGATGATCGGAATTCCTCTCTTAAATAAAGAAGCCTCTAAAAGGAAAGAGAAACAATGGGTATTGGATCGGGCTGTTCCTTTCGCTACGTTAATACGAACCCCAGGCCATATCATGCTTTATTTGGGAAAGGATAAAGGAAGGTATTATGTGATCCACAGCCTCTGGGGCTTTCAAACTGGAGGGGACTGGATTCAACCAGTGGTTAAAAAGGTAGGGAGAGTCGTAGTCTCTGATCTGGGCCTTGGAAAAGATGGCCCTCACGGATCCCTTTTTGATCGTGTCACTGAGATTCAATTCATCGGAGACGAATCTTTTTTAAGTCAAAGGGTAATCCATCGTTGAAGGGTGGAAAAAATTTAAGCCCGACAGGAGTATTTCCGAAACCCATAGAATGCAGATCAATTTATATGTTTAAGGAATACGAATCGATCCATCGCAGAAATGGGTTTCTGATTAAAACAAACCAAAGCAATGATTTCTATGGACCATTTAAGGTAGCCGTACCATGGGTTTCTCCAATACCCCTCTCGGGCTTATTCCCCACTTCAGTGAGGGATAACGTCAAAGGTTAGGGAAACCTTGACAATTCAATAAAAACGGATAGAATTTATGAATTTTGATGAGGTGAATGGAATTTGAAGGTCCTGGTGACGGGAGGAACTGGGTTTATCGGAAGTCATCTGGTAGAGGCATTACACGAAAAGGGGACAGAGGTCCATTGTCTCATCCGGAATAGGAACAATTTGAAATGGCTCAGGAACCTACCTATCGAATGGATCGAAGGAGATCTAAAAGATAAAACCTCGCTTTTAAGGGCCGTGAAGGGAGTGAATCAGATCTTCCACCTCGCAGGGGTCACAAAGGCGGTGAACGAAGAAACCTATTATGAGGTAAACGCCAAAGGGACAAAGAACCTCCTCGATGCCTGCCTGGAGGGAGGATCTCAAATTGAGAAATTCATTTACCTTTCAAGCCAAGCCGCCTCCGGGCCTTGCAATAATAATGGAAACAAGAGGGAAGATGATCCCTGTCACCCTGTCTCCCCCTATGGGCGAAGTAAACGAAAAGGGGAAGAGTATCTTCTTGAACATCTTCATGAATTCCCCTTTCTGATCCTCCGTCCTTCCGTCGTTTATGGTCCAAGGGATAGGGATGTCTTTGCCTTTTTTAAAATCCTCTCCAAAGGGATTAATCCTATCTTTTCCAGTCCGGATCAAAAAATCAGCCTCTGCTATGTTCAAGACATTGTCCAGGGAATCCTTCTCGCTTCAGAATCTAAGGACCTCCGAGGAGAAATCTTCTTTCTCTCAGACGGTCATTTCTACCAGATGGATCAGCTCGGGGAGATCTTTGCTGAAGTCATTGGAGTGAAGGCCTATCGAATTCGAATTCCCTTTAGATTTCTCTACGGAGTCGCCTCCTTTTCTGAAATTCTTTCGAAAGTCTCCCAAAGACCTCCGTTGATCAATCGAGGCAAATTAGAAGAGATGATCCAGAGGAACTGGGTCTGTGACATTACTAAGGCAAGAACCCTCTTGGGGTTTGAACCGAAGATTTCCCTTCGGGAGGGAATAAGATTAACTTATGAATGGTATCGAAAAGAAAATTGGTTATAAAGGAGCGTAGCAATGGACGTCTTCGACAAATGTGAGAAAATCAATGAGCAGTATAGGTTCGTGAAAGAGAGGGGGTATTATTTTTATTTTCGAACCCTTGAATCTCCTCAAGACTCGGAGGTCATCATCCAGGGAAGGCGAGTCATCATGATTGGATCAAACAACTATCTTGGGCTCACAAATCACCCAAGGGTCAAAGAAGCCGCCATCAAAGCCATTGAAAAATACGGCAGTGGCTGTGCGGGGTCACGTTTCCTTAACGGAAATTTGGAGATTCACGAAGAACTAGAGACAAAACTGGCTCGTTTCTTCAGGAAAGAAGCCGCTCTGGTCTTTGCTACCGGTTATCAGACCAACCTTGGAACGATTTCCGCCCTGATTGGCCGAAACGATATCGCTATTCTCGATAAATATAATCATGCCAGCATTATTGATGGATGTCGCCTCTCTTTTGGACAGGTAAAAAAGTATCGACACAATGACATGAAAGATCTTGAGAAGATTTTGGAAAGTAACAAAGAAAAGGGGAAATTGATCATTGTCGATGGGGTCTTCAGTATGGAAGGCGACATTGCGGATCTTCCATCTATCGTCAGGTTAGCCAAGGCTTATGGGGCAAGGGTAATGGTCGATGATGCCCATGGGATTGGAGTTCTTGGCCCTGGAGGTCGTGGAACGGCTGAACACTTTGGACTCGAAAACGAGGTGGATTTGATTATGGGAACCTACAGTAAGTCCCTCGCAGCCATTGGAGGATTCGTGGTCGGTTCAAAGGATGTCATTAACTATATCAAACATACAGGCCGCTCCATGATCTTTAGCGCGAGTCTTCCTCCAGCTCTGGTCGCTTCGGTCAGTGCGGCTCTTGATATCATTGATGAACAACCGGAATTGAGAGAAAAACTCTGGAAAAATACCCATAAGATGCTCAAAGGTTATAAAGAATTGGGGTTCGACACAGGGCTAAGCGAAACGCCCATCATCCCCATCATTGTGGGGGATAGCATGAAGGTCTTTGAAATGTGTAAACTCCTATTTGAACAAGGGGTATTTGTCAATCCCATCGTAAGCCCTGCCACTCCCCCTAAGCGAGAATTACTTCGGACGAGTTATATGGCTACCCATCGGGAAGATCAGCTCGATCGAGTTCTGGAGGCCTTTGCCAAAGTGGGAAAGAAAATGGGATTAATCCAATGAAAGCGGGAAAATGAGAAAAGAGACAAAGGTCATTGAGGTCCAAGAACAGAAAGATCTGTTAAGATTTATCCAATTTCCCTGGACGCTCTATAAGGGAGACTCCTTTTGGGTTCCTCCCCTCATTAAAGATCAACTCCATAAATTTAGCCCCAACCACCCTTTTTCCTCCCATGCAGAGATGAAACTTCTCATGGCCCTTCAAGATGGGAAGATCGTCGGGAGAATTGCTGGAATTATTGACCATCACTATGTAGCGTTTCAGGGAGAGAAGGTCGGATTCTTCGGATTTTTTGAATCGATCAGAGACTCAAGAGTAGGGGGAGATCTCTTTAACAATGTAAAAATCTGGCTGAAAAACCAGGGAATGGAGAAGATGATCGGTCCGATGAATCCATCGACCAATGACGAATGCGGTCTTTTGATCGAAGGGTTTGATTCTCCTCCATGCCTGATGATGCCCTACAATCCTCCCTATTATCCTTCCCTTATGGAAGAGTCTGGACTTAAAAAAGCGATGGACCTCTATGCCTACCTCCTCGAAAAGGACTCCTTTCGTTTTGACCGTCTTAATCGAATTACAGAAAGGATTAAAAAATCTGAACCCCACCTCTCTCTTAGACCCGTGAGAATGCGCCATCTCAACGAAGAACTAAAGATCATTAAAGAAATTTATAATCAAGCCTGGAGTAGAAACTGGGGGTTTGTTCCAATGACAGAAGAGGAGATCGACGAGATGGCCAAAAGCCTGAAGCCCCTGGCCGTTGCTGATCTGGTCCTTTTCGCCTACTGGAAAGATGAACCCGTGGGGTTCTCCGTCGCTTTACCTGATTACAATGTGGTTCTAAAACATTTAAACGGAAAATTAGGACCTCTCGGTCTTATTAAATTCTTCTACTACTCAAGGAAGATCAAGAAGATTCGAGTCCTCCTCCTGGGGGTCAAAAAGGAGTTCCAGAAAAGAGGGGTCGAAGGACTTCTTTACATTGAAACCTTCAAGAGGGGGATCGAAAAAGGGTATCAGGAGGCAGAGTGCTCCTGGATTCTTGAATCGAATCTCCTGATGCAGCACGGGATCGAGGCCATGGGAGGAAGAAGATACAAAACCTATCGGATTTATGAAACCTCCCTTTCCTCCTTCCAATAGCCATAGATTCGAGGGGCCACCAGGATACATCCGAAGGCTGTAACGGCTCCGGCAAAGAGATCGACCACATAGTGGTATCTCAAATAGACCGTAGAGAGGATGAGTCCGCAGATGATCGGGAGATAAAGATAGAAGAGAATTCTTTCATATCGATAGGCCAAATAGAGGACCATCAGGGCAATCTGGGTGTGACCACTGGGCATACAGTCTCTCTTATTATGCTCCAAATAATTGAGGGTGTCCCTGACAAAGTCGGTTAAAAAACTACCTTCCAGGGGAACGGATTGAAGAGAGGCCAGAGTGAAGCGGGGACCGATGGCGGGAAAAAGAATATATCCAACAAACGAGAGATAGTAGCCGAAAGTGAGGACAAAGATCGATTCGTTAAATTCCGGGGTTTTCTTTTTCAGGTAAAGGAGAACCACGAGAGTCACAGGTAGAAAATAGTAACTCACATAGAAGAAGGACATAAGATCGGTCAGCCAAGGAGCGATCCATCGTTCTGCCCAGACTGTAGGATGAACGCCAAAAATGGCTAAATCCAATTGAATCAATGTGGCATCGATATCGGATCGAAGATAATGAATCAAATCTCCAAGAGACTCATAGATGAGGATCACATAAAGGATGGGAGAGAAGGCATGGAGAAACTCAGTCCAGCGGCTTTTCAATCTTCCTTCGGCGGATAATTTGAGGAGAAAGAGGAAACCCAGGAGAAGGAAATAACAAAGGAGCAAGGTTCGCCAAGATGGAATCCGAGAGTGAAAAATGAGAACGAGAGAAAATAAAGCCAACAAAAATAAAAGGGTCAAACCCTGGGTTGGAGCTATTCTTCTCATTCGCTGAAGGATGGGATATGGAATTCCGAAGTATTTGAAGAAGATTTATACGTTGCTTGAAAAGAAAAATCAAGGATAGAATGCGTTCGGTTTGAATGGAGGAATAAAACGATGCGTTTTTCAAAGTATTTTCTTCCAACTCTCAAAGAGGTTCCTTCCGAGGCAGAGGTCCCCAGTCATCAATTGATGCTTCGGGCAGGATTGATTCGAAAGTTGACCTCTGGAATCTATTCCTACCTCCCTTTAGGTCTTCGGGCCATTCAAAAAGTAGAAGCGATTGTTCGGGAAGAGATGAATCGTGCAGGTGCGATCGAAGTCCTCCTTCCTTTTGTCCTCCCTTCGGAACTCTGGAAGGAAACGAACCGATGGGAAGAGTATGGAAACGAGCTGGCAAGGTTTAAGGATCGCCACGGTCGGGAGTACTGCCTCGGACCGACCCACGAGGAGATCATCACGGATCTCGTGAGGCGTGAAATTCGCTCTTACCGCCAACTCCCTCTCAATCTTTACCAGATTCAGACTAAATTTAGGGATGAAATTCGACCCCGCTTTGGAGTAATGAGGGCTCGAGAATTCATCATGAAGGATGCCTACAGTTTCGATGTGGATGAAAAAGGGGAGAATGAAAGCTACCAAAAAATGATCGAAGCCTATTCGCGAATCTTCAGCCGATGTGGATTGAAATTCAAAATAGTAGAGGCGGAATCTGGCCTCATTGGAGGGACCTACTCTCATGAATTTATGGTCCTTGCAGCCACCGGGGAAGAAACCATCGTCAGTTGCACCCGCTGTTCCTATGCCGCTAATATTGAGAAGGCGGAATTTCAAAGGTTTCAGAGTGGAAGCAGAAATCGAAATTCGGCTCTCTTTCAACCCCTCGAGAAAGTCTATACCCCTGGGAAACGAACTGTAGAGGAGGTCACCCAGTTTCTTAACGTCTCTCCCAAGGATTTAGTGAAAACCCTCATCTTCGAAACAGAAAAAGGTCCTATCGCCGCTCTCGTAAGGGGAGACCATGAGATTAGTGAGAAAAAATTGAAAAGGATCCTCGAAGTGGAACAACTCCAACTGGCCAGTGAGAGAACGGTCGAAGAGATTACCCATGCTCCAAAGGGATTTGCGGGGCCCTTAGGAATCTCCGTCCCGATCCTGGCAGATCTGGACATTGAAAGAATGGTCAACTTTGTAACCGGTGCCAATGAAGTTGATTATCATATGATCCATGTCAACCTAGATCGGGATTTTCAAATTTCCAAATTCGCCGACCTCCGGAAATTTGCCACAGGAGATCTCTGCCCCCTCTGCAAGGGAGAAACTCGATTGGATAAAGGGATTGAGGTGGGACACACCTTTAAACTCGGAACAAAATACAGTAAGGTCATGGGAGCCACTTTTCTCGATCCCCATGGTCAAGAAAGAGAAATGGTGATGGGTTGCTATGGAATAGGGATCGGAAGGACGGTGGCCGCTGCGATCGAACAGTATTACGATGAGAATGGAATTGTCTTTCCCATGCCCATTGCTCCTTTTCAGGTTCTTCTTCTTCCTGTAAATTTGAAAATCCATCTTATCCGGGAAACGGCTGAAGAGCTTTATCAAGCCCTCTCTAAAGAGGGAATCGAAATTTTATATGATGACCGAGAAGAAACCCCAGGGGTGAAGTTTAAAGATGCAGATCTCATCGGAATTCCCCTTCGAATCACTTTGGGGGAAAAGAATTTAAAAAAAGGGTTGGTGGAGATCAAAAAGAGAAGGACAGGTGAAATTCTTTTGATCAAAAAGGATGAAACGGCCCCAAAGATCAAAGAGATGATCGATCAGGAGGTTCGAGAAGTCACTCCGAATTTGACCTGAATCGCTCGGTTGAATCGAGGCCGATAGACCAATTCAAAGACCTCTTCCTTTCCAGGGAAAAGGTGACAGGCGACACGCTTTAGCTCCTCTACCCTCTTCCTTGCTTCTTCTAAGGAAAGATCCTCTTCTTGGATGGATTGTAAGGATAGGTCCACCAGGAATCTCAGAAATCGAATCTTTCGATTTTCCTCTCTTATCTCCTTTTCTTTCTCTTCCATCTCGTTCTCCCTCCGAGGGGATGATAGACACGAAATCGTAATCCCTCACTGAAGGATGGAAATAAATTTAAGCCCGACAGGAGTATTTCCGAAACCCATAGAATGCAGATCAATTAATATGTTTAAGGAATACGATTTCTATGGACCATTTAAGGTAGCCGTACCATGGGTTTCTCCAATACCCCTCTTGTGCTTATCCCCCACTTCTGAGTGAGGGAATACACGAAACCAAAAATTACTGTTGACATATCACTGGATCTCTTTATATTATATTCTATCGATGAATCCCAAGAATGTCCAGCCAAAAGACAGGATTATTTTTGCCCTCGACGTTGATCACTTTTCCGAGGCTCAACGATGGGTAAATCTTCTAAAGAACCAGATCGGTTTCTTTAAGGTAGGAAAACAGCTCTTCACCCATTCTGGACCGAAGGTTATTGACATGATTCACCAGAAGGGGCAAAAGGTCTTTCTTGATTTAAAATATCATGATATTCCAAATACCGTAGCTAAAGCCGGGGAGGAGGCAACCAAACATCAGGTGGCTATGTTCAACCTCCATGCCCTTGGGGGATTTGAGATGATGAAGAAGACCGTGGAAGCCTCCAGAGCCATTGCCAAAGAACTGGGGACACCAAGACCTCTTATCTTAGCCGTGACCATTCTTACCAGTATGGATGAAGAGGGGTTGCGAGAAGTAGGGATCCAGGGTCCAATGATGGAGGAGGTCGGACGTCTGGCCCTTCTCTCCCAGAAGGCAGGGGTGGATGGGGTCATTGCCTCCCCCCAGGAGATTAAAATAATCAGGGAGCGATGTGGAGAAAATTTTCTGATCGTGACCCCAGGGATTCGTCACCCTTCTGACCGAAAAGATGATCAGAAAAGGACCTTAACGCCAAAGGAGGCCATTCGAGAAGGAGCGGATTATCTCGTAATAGGCCGACCGATTAAAGAGGCAAACAATCCCATCGAAGCCGTCCAAAAAATCATCGAAGACATCTCGTCCATATAGATTAGAAGCTCAAATTTAATCATCCTTATGAATCACCTAATTTATGGAATCCATCCTGTCGAGGAAGCCCTGAAATCCAACCTCCCTATTCAAAAACTCTTTGTGGGTTCGGAAAAGCCCTCCCGTTCACTACAAGACCTCCTGAACCAGGCCCGAAAAAAAGAGATCCCTGTGATCTTCACCACTCGTGACTTTCTCGATCAAGTGACTCGAGGAGGGATTCACCAAAACATTGCTGCTGCCCTTGAAACTTATCATTATGTGGAGCTGGAAGAGATTCTCTCCCGATGGAGGAGGGAAGGATCAAAAGCGCTCATTTTGATCCTGGATGGGATTCAGGATCCTCAAAATCTTGGCTCCCTCATTCGCACTGCCTTAGGATGTGGAGCTCATGGGGTTGTCATTCCGAAGGATAGAGCCGTTGGAATTACACCCGCTGTATTTAAGGCCTCTGCTGGGGCTGCGGCTCATATCTCCATTGCTCGTGTAGTCAATGTCCCGAGGAGCATCGATCGTTTAAAAGAGGAGGGGATCTGGGTTTACGGAGCAACAGGAGAGGCCGATGAGTTGATCTATCATCTTGATTTGAATATAGATTTAGCCATCGTCATTGGAGCAGAAGGAAGGGGAATAAGACCCTTGGTGAAAAGAAAATGTAATCGCCTCTTTTCGATTCCTATGAAAGGACCTGTCTCCTCCTTTAATGCCTCTGTAGCAGCCGGCATGGTCCTCTACGAGGTCATGCGCCAAAGGACTCTTTGGAATAAAAATCATAAAGACTCTATAGGAGGAGGAGAAAAGGGATGATTTTGATCGAGAGGCCAGGGCAAGAGCCCTTGGAGATTGACCATCTTCTGATCGACTTTGAGGGGACCTTGGCCATGGACCGAAGGGTCCATCCCAAGGCGAAGGATAAAATCAATCTCCTCTCCAAACGATTGAAGATCTATATTTTCACCAAGGAAGAGAAAGAAAGGGTGGAGGAAGCCCTGAAGAGGGTGAAGGCGGAGATTATCTTTTTAAATAGAGGAGAAGCCTCGAGACAGAAATTAGAACTAATCCAGAGTTTGGGGGCCTTTCGGACAGCGGTCATTGGTAATGGAATAGATGATCTTTCAATAATGAAAGAGGCAGCCCTTGGGATGGTGATTTTGGGGAAAGAAGGGACCTCCGGGGCCTTGATTCAAATCGCAAATCTGGTTTTTACGGACGTAATCGACGCCCTTGATTTTCTCTTAAAACCTCTCCGGCAGAGTGCTACCCTCGGGGTATAAATGAGGTTCCGAACTTAAGAGATCAGGAGCGATAGGAGGCATTAATTTTAACGTAATCGAGAGAGAGATCGGTGGTCAGGAGAGAAAAATTTCCTCTTCCTTGATGAAGATGGACGGTGAGTTTAAAGGCCTTCTTTTTAAGAACGTTAGAAGCCCGCTCTTCCAGCTTCGGTCCCGTTCCAACCCCATTCTTTACGATAGGAATCTCATCAAAAAAAATGTCTATCCGATCTTGATGGAGAGAGATATCGGAATGACCCAAAGCAGAAAGAATCCTTCCCCAGTTGGCATCTTCTCCAAAGAAGGCTGTCTTGACCAGAGGAGAATGGGCAATCCCATAGGCTGCCTTCTTTGCCTCTTCGTCATTTTTCGCCCCTTGAATGGAGATTTCGATCACCTTCGTCACCCCTTCTCCATCCCTGACGATATGGTGGGCTAACGTTTGGCACACCTCTAAGAGCATGGATTTGAAGATTTGAGCCTCTTTGTCCATTCGATTCAATACGGGATGATTCGCTCTTCCATTGGCCAGAATCAGGACCGTATCGTTCGTGCTCGTCTCACCATCTATAGTGATCCTGTTGTAGGTCAGATCAACGACCTCTTTTAAAATCTTTTGTAAAAAGAGGCTTTCAATATGGGCATCGGTGACGAGAAAGGAAAGCATGGTGGCCAGATTGGGACGAATCATTCCTGCCCCCTTGGCCATCCCACAGAGTTTCACTTTTTCTCCTCGAATCCGACAACTTCCCCACTCCATTTTGGGCCGAGTGTCCGTCGTCATGATCGCCTCTACGACATCTCCCCATCGATCGGGCGAAAGCCCGCGGACCAGTTCCGGAATCCTTTTGGCAATCTTCTCTGTGGGTAGAGGAATCCCAATCACCCCTGTGGAGCTGAGAAGAATATGATCCGATTTAATCCCTAACTCCTTCGAAAGGAGGGAGGAGACTCGATATCCATCCTTCATCCCTCTTGGCCCGGTGCAGGCATTGGCATTTCCGCTATTGACCAGAATGGCTTGGCAGAATCCTCCCTTAACCCTCTCCATGCTGATAAGAACCGGAGCCGCCTTCACCTTATTGGTGGTAAAAAGACCGGCGACATGGGCTGGAGTCTCCGAATAGATCAAGCCCAGGTCTTTTCTTCCATCCTTTTTGATTCCTGCTGAAATCCCGGAAAATAAAAACCCTGCTACTCTAAAGGGATTGGAGTTCATTTAAGCTCTTGCCTCCTCTTTCAAGAGACAACATTTCTTATATTTCTTTCCACTTCCACAGGGGCATGGATCGTTCCGCCCGATTTTCTTCCCTTCCCTCCTTACGGTCATCCCTCTTCCTTCCTCCATCTCTGCGCCTCTCGGAGAGGGTTCAGGGCCTCGACTCAAAAAGAAGGCTTGCTTTCGCTCAAGCTTCACCTCTTTCGCCTCCTCCTGTTTTGCGATCTGAATGGCAAAGAGCTTTTGAACCGTATCCCTTTTAATCCTCTCTAACATATCGAGAAACATCTGGTAAGCCTCTTTTTGATACTCGATGAGAGGATCCTTCTGCCCATACCCCCTTAAACCGATCCCTTCCTTCAACTGGTCGATGGCCAGCAGATGGTCTTTCCAGTGATGATCGATCGACTGAAGCATCAGGATCTTCTCAAGATACCGAATCAATTCCTCGCCAAATTCTCTTTCCTTTCTCTCGTAAACCTTTTTCACCTCCTCGATGATCCTCTCCTTCAGGCGTGCCCTATTCAATCCATCTTCATTCAAAGCAGGGGGAGTCCATCTGAAGGAGAACTGCTGGTAGATGGCATCCTGAAGCCCCTTCCAATCCCAGTCCTCCGGAAGACCCTTCTCATCGGTATAAAGATCGACCAGTCCTTCCACCTGATCCTCGACCATCTCCAAAACGGAATCCCTGAGATTCTCTCCCGCAAGGACTTCCCTTCTCTGGGTGTAGATGACTTCTCGCTGTTTGTTCATCACATTGTCATACTCAAGGAGATGTTTCCGAATCTCAAAATTATGGGCTTCTACCCTTCGCTGGGCATTCTCAATGGCCTTAGTCACCAGACGGTGTTCAATCGGTTGATCCTCCTCAATCCCTAAACGATCCATAATATGGGATATCCTTTCAGAGCCAAAGATCCGAAGGAGATCATCCTCCAGGGAGAGATAGAATCGGGAAGAGCCTGGATCACCCTGTCTTCCTGCCCTTCCTCGAAGCTGATTATCAATTCTTCGGGCTTCGTGCCTTTCTGTCCCGATTACATGAAGTCCACCCAGAGCCACGACCTGCTCTTTCTCTTTTTGAACAATCTGCAACGCCTTCTCATAGGCTTTCTTTATCGATTCTTCGTTCGTTGGATCTTCAGCAAGACTTCGGGCTAAGAATTTGGGATTCCCCCCCAGAAGGATATCGGTCCCCCTTCCAGCCATATTGGTGGAGATGGTGACAGCCCCTACCCTGCCTGCCTGGGCAATAATCTCAGCCTCTCTCTCATGATGCTTGGCATTGAGAACATTGTGTGGAATCCCTCTTTTTTTAAGCATCTGGCTGAGACGCTCGGACTTCTCAATCGAGATCGTTCCCACCAGAACTGGGCGTCCCTTTTGATGAAGCTCTTCAATCTCCCGGACCACAGCACGAAACTTCTCTTTCTCTGTCTTGTAGATCACATCGGGATGGTTCGTTCGAATCAGGGGCATATTAGTGGGAATGACGACCACATCGAGATGATAGATCTTTCTAAATTCGGTAGCCTCGGTATCAGCCGTTCCAGTCATTCCCGCCAATTTTTTATACATCCTGAAATAGTTCTGGAAGGTAATGGTTGCCAGGGTTTGATTCTCATTTTCAATCCTTACATTTTCTTTGGCTTCTATGGCCTGATGCAGCCCATCGCTCCATCGCCTTCCTGGCATCAGCCTTCCTGTGAACTCATCGACAATGATCACCTGCCCATCTTTCACGACATAGTCCACATCTCTTTTAAAAAGGGTATGGGCTCGGAGGGCCTGATGGACATGATGAAGAATTTCGATGTTTCTGGGATCATAGAGATTCTCCACATGGAGGAGTCTCTCTACGTTGGCCACCCCTTCTTCTGATAAGAAGGCCGTGTGGCTCTTCTCCTCCACCTGATAGTCTCGCCCTGGCTTAAGGAAAGGAATGATTCGGTTAATCTTATAATATTTATCCGTGGACTCCTCTGCAGGACCTGAAATGATCAGAGGCGTCCTTGCTTCATCGATGAGGATGCTATCGACCTCGTCCACGATCGCATAATGGAGCTCCCTCTGGACATAGTCTTCGATCGAAAATTTCATGTTGTCCCTGAGGTAATCAAATCCAAACTCATTGTTTGTTCCGTAGGTGATGTCACAGAGGTAGGCCTCTTTCCTTTCCCGGTCATTCAATCCATGAACGATCACCCCTACGGAAAGTCCCAAGAATCGGTAGATCACCCCCATCCAATCCCTATCCCTCTTGGCTAAATAATCATTGACGGTGACGATATGGACCCCTCTTCCAGTCAAGGCATTGAGATAGGCAGGGAGTGTCGCTACCAGGGTCTTTCCTTCCCCTGTTGCCATCTCAGCGATCTTCCCTTCGTGAAGAACGATTCCTCCTATCAATTGGACATCGTAGTGTCTCTCTCCGAGAGTCCTCTTGGAAGCCTCTCTTACGACTGCAAAGGCCTCTGGAAGAATCTCGTCTAAAGACTCCCCCCTCTCAAGCCTCTCTTTGAACTCTCGGGTCTTTGCCCGAAGTTGATCATCGCTGAGAATCTGGATTTTAGGCTCCAATTGATTGATTCTCTGAACAATGGGACGAAGCCTCTTGAGTTCCCTCTCGTTTTTACTCCCTATAATTTTTTTAAGTAATAATCCTAACATCCTTTCTCCCCAAAAAATTATTTAATTTCAAAAAATTATATAATGGATAAGGAACAGTTTCAACCAAAAACAATCCAATGGGGTAATCCTTCACTCAGTTGGGGAATAAGCCCGAGAGGTTTATTGGGTGTACTATGGGTTTCGGAAATACTCCTGTCGGGCTTAAATTTATTTCCACCTTCGGTGACGGATTACCAGATGGAACGCTTCATTAAAAAATAGGGAAAGACATCTCGGGAAGCAGCGAGGGTATTTTCTTAAAGGATTAGTTAAGGATATATCTCATCGGGTTTACAGGAATTCCGTTGAGTCTGACTTCGTAGTGGAGGTGGGGTCCTGTGGTCTTTCCACTCATCCCGATTTCGGCAATCTTTTCTCCTCTTTTTACCTTCTGTCCCACTCTCACGAAGATCTTACCGAGGTGACTGTATCGGGTGGTCATTCCAAAACCGTGAGAAAGAACGATGAGCTTTCCATGAACGAAATCGTTTTGAATATCCGAAACAACCCCATTGGCCGGAGCGACCACTGGGGTCCCAATCTGGTTTGAGATATCGATTCCCTCATGCATCTGGGTAAGCCCTGTAAAAGGATTCGTTCGAAATCCAAAACCTGAAGTCACCCAGCCATGAGCCGGCCAGATCGAAGGGGTATGAGTCAGGATTTCTTTCTTTGTTTGAAGAAGTCTCTCAAGCTCAGAAAGGCTTTCCTCTCTTGTGCTCGCCTCTGACTCCAGTCGTTCAATATCAACCCTCATCTGCTGAACAAGACCCTTTTCATCTTTTTCGAGTCTCAATTTATCTCTGATATCAGAGGGATAAGGCCCCCCCATTCCCATAAATGGAAAAACCTCCTGCCCCTTTTCTAAATTGGCAATAATTCGAATTCTTTTATCAAATTCTTTTAATTTGGAAATCTGTTTTTCCAGATCTTCGATTTTGGATGAAAAGAAGTGGAGCTGAGACTTCTGGGTCTCTGTCTCTTGCCTCAATCGAGCAACCTCATAGGCTTTCTTCTTTACCTGAATATAGTCGCAGATGAAAAAAGTGAGGCAGAGGAGAAGAAACCCCGAAAAATAGAGGATGATCTTAAAGGTCTTTTTTTTAATCTTAAGGTGTCTCGATGGAGAGTTTTTATGACCAAAGATCAGGATATTGATATATTCTTTATCCACTACCCCCTCCTTGTTCACCCCCACAGAGAAAAGGGGTATGCAAGAAGTGGATTTAAAATTATCAAATTTTATTTATCCCTGTCAAGTTTTTTGATTTTTTATAGAAGGTTGGTTTGGGGAAAGTTTAAATTCTCCTTAATTTCCACTAATTTGCACGCCTTCGATGAGTAGGCTCGGGGATCCAATCTTACCAAAAAATCGAAAGTCCTCTCCGATCATTTTTATGTTCTTAAAGAGTTCGAAGAGATTCCCCGCAATGGCCACTCCTTTGACTGGATGAACCCTCTCTCCCCTCTCGATCCACTTTCCGGAGCACCCTAAAGAGAAATCACCTGAAATAGGATCCACCGTATGAATTCCCATTACCTCTTCCACTAATAACCCCTTATTAAGTTCTAATAGAAGAGAAGAAAAAGGGGTATCCTTTTTAGGGATAAAGAAGTTTCTGGTTCCCAGCACGGGAGGAAATCGAATGCTGGTTCTCTGACTGTTCCCTGTGGACTCTATCTGGGTTTTTTTTGAAGTGAGCCTTTCTCGATTAGCCCAAAATCGATCATAAAGATACCCTTTGATGACCCCATCGGTGACCAAAATGGTCCTTTGACTTGGAACTCCCTCTCCATCGAAAGGAAAGGTCGCCGCTCCTTCTGGAAGAAGCCCATCATCGATAATCGAAAGGAGGGGTGAAAAGAATTGTTCTTCCCTCTTCCCTTTTAAAGGAGACTTACCTTTTAGAATCTGCTCTGCGGAAAAAGAATGGGCAAGGAGGGATAGAAATTCTGAGGCTACGTGAGGGTCAAGGAGGATAGGAAAAGTACCTGAAGGGATCCTTTTCCCGCCGAGTCGATCCAACGCCATCCTGCCCGCTTTCTCCCCTACCTTCTTGACATCAAGATCACAGAAAAAATGGCTGAAATCGAAATCCCAGCCCATTTCCGACTCCCCTGCCTCTTCGGCCACAGCCATCACCGATAAGGACACCAGAGTAAGATGGGACGAAACATTTAAGCCGTTGGAATTGAGAATCCTTACAGTTGACTTCCCTTCTTGATACGAGGCCTTCCTGACCTTTTTAATCCTTGCGGGGTCCGCAGAGAGGGTAATCTCCTCCAACTCTTTTGCCTTCTCAATCTTCTCTTTTTCAGATACCTTTTCTAAAGATTCGTCGAAAATAGGAAGTGCTAAGAGAGGGGTCCTGAGGGGAGGTGCAAAATCATAAGAAGGATCGGAGGAGGTTACTTCGGCACTTGATATGGCATCGTCAATCCTCTTTTCTAACTCAAAGGGAGAGAGAAGGGGAGAGGTGGTATAGGAAAAACCAACTTTCTGATTCTTCAAGATTCGAAGGGCAAGCCCCCACGAGGATGAGGCATGAAGGGTCTCCACTTTCCCATCTTTTGATTCCACCTCAAAATGGGAGGATTCTTCGAGGAAAATTTCATATCCTTCGAGGGACTTTCTTTTTAAAATGGAAAGGGTCTGATCGATGATTTTTTCGTTTTCCTCCATATCTCACTTTACCCTCTCTTTAATGAAGAAAACAGGATTTCTTAAGAGACTACCATCGAATAAGGCTGCTTCCCCAGGTTAATCCCCCTCCAAATCCATTGAGAATAATGTAGTCCCCTTTTTGAATGCTTCCACTTCTGACCGCATCGTCCAGGGCAATGGGAATAGTTGCCGAAGAGATATTTCCATACTTTTCAATGGTTAAATAGACTTTCTCAAAAGGGATATTTAAACGTTTGGCCATCTGCTGGAGGATGCGGAGATTGGCTTGATGGGGAATGATCCACTTTACCTGGTTCAGTGGGATCCCCTTCGAATTAGCGGCTTCCTCTGCAGCCTCGGCAAACCTCTTTACCGCAACTCGAACACTTTCATTTGCTTTTATCATCTTTAAAGTATGGAGCTTTTTATCTACGCTCTCATAACTGATTGGAGTCGTTTTAGAACCTCCTCCTGGAAGGAGGAGGTTCTCGCCGTTGGCTCCATCGGTGTGAATATGGATAGAAAGAATTTCGGCCACTTCTCTTCCCTGATGGATAAGAGGTTCTTCCCCTAAGGCAACCTCAAATCCCTTCAGGATGGCTGCACCTGCACCATCTCCCCAAAGGATACAACTCTCTCGATCGGTCCAATCCAGGGTTCGACTCATAATCTCCACCGAAGCAACAAGAGCGACTTTAAAAATTCCTGCTTTCAGATAGGCCTCTGCCACGGAGAGACCAAAAATAAACCCACAACAGGCTGCGGTGACATCAAAAGAGACCGCCTTCTCGGCTCCTAATTTGGCCTCTAACCAGTTGGCTCCAGAGGGACAGGCCGTATCCGGAGTCATGGTGGTCATCACAATGAGTTCTAAATCCTCAACGGTGATGCCTGCCATCTCCATAGCCCGAAGAGAAGCCTCCTTGGCCAGGTCTGAGGCATTGATATGGGGTTCGGCAATCCTTCGCTCCCTGATCCCCGTCCGTTTAAAAATCCATTCATCATTGGTATTTAAGACCTTTTCTAAATCGAAATTACTGAGAACCCTCTCGGGAAGGTAGGACCCTGTGCCCAAAATTCCTATTCTTTTCATCCCCATCCACCAACTCCTTTAATCTCCTAAAATCAAAAAATTTATCTCTATTCTTTGTAGGTCCGAGGAACCCTCTTTCCAATCAAACAAAGGACCTCATAGGGAATGGAACCTATCTTTCCAGCTATCTCCTCAGGGGTAATCCGCTCTCGGCCTTGTTTTCCGATCAATATCACTTCATCTCCAGGAGCCACTTTTGGAACTTCAGTCACATCCACCATCGTAAAATCCATACAGACCTTTCCCACTATCGGAGCCCTTCTCCCTTTTATCAGAACCTCCCCCTGATTGGAAAGCTGAAGGCTGTAGCCATCCGCATAACCTATGGGAAGGGTGGCAATAAGAGTCTCCCTTTTTGTAGTAAAGGTCCCTCCATAACCTATCTTCGACCCTTTTGGAACCGATTTCAGATAATGGATACGGGTTTTTAATGTCAAGACCGGTTTCAGTTCAATCAGACTCCGAAATTCTATGGAAGGATAAGAACCATAAATCATAATTCCAGGCCGAACCAGATTTCCTGAAAAGTGAGGGAAAAGGGTTAAGATTCCGCTGTTCGCCATGTGAAAATATCGGCAGGAGAGTCCAACGTCCTTGAGCATGGCGATCGCCTTTTGAAACTTCTCCCATTGCCCTTCGGTGTACCCCTCCCCTTCATCGATCAAGGCAAAATGGGAAAGGAGGCCTTCCACCTCAATTTGAGGAAATCTTCCTATCTTTTCTAAAAATTTTGGAAACTCCTGAAAGGGGACCCCCAATCTCCCCATTCCTGTATCTACCTTGAGGTGGATCTTTACCTTTTTCCCTCTCTTTTCCCCTGCTCTCGAAAGCGACTTCAAGGATTCAAGATCGAAGACCACCGGAGTAAGACCATATTTTATAATTTCGTCCGCCTCTCCCGGATAGATTCCCCCAAGAATGAGGATGGGGGTTTTTATTCCCCCTCTTCTAAGTTCTATCCCTTCCTCAGGGATGGCCACTCCTAAATATTCGACTCCCAATCTCTCTAAGGTATGGGAAACAGGAAGGGCTCCATGGCCATAGGCATCGGCTTTGACCACAGCCAGTATCCTTACCCCTTTTGGAAGCCTCTTTTGAATCTGGCGATAATTGAACTCAAGGGCTCTTAAATCGATCTCTGCTACGGTTGGTCTTCTAAAGGAAAGCAATGGTTTCATTGGAGATCCTAAAAAAATTTAATTTCCTTCACATTCCCCTCTCTAAAAGTCAATCTAATCAATCTCTCGAATCATGGCAATTTCATCGCAGTCAGGAAATTTTACACACTTTAAACAGTCCGCCCAGATCTTGTGAGGGAGGATGGTTTTGTCGACTTCTTTAAAACCGAGCTGACTGAAAAATTTAGGCTGATAGGTGAGAGCAAAGACCTTCTTTACCCCCAATGCCTTCGCTTCTTCCAGACAGGCATTGACCAATTTAGCTCCGATGCCTTTATTCCGGGCTTCTTCATACACAGCCAGGGATCGAATCTCCCCTAAGTTCTCCCAGCAGATATGAAGGGCACAGATCCCCACCACCTTTCGATTCTGGAGATAAACGAAGAAATCCCTGAGCTGATCGTAGAGTTCGCTAAGGGAACGAGGAAGAATATCTCCCTTTGAGGAGTAAAGTTTGATTAATTTTTGAATCTCCTTTACATCTTTAAGTTTTGCCTTTCGTATCATCTTACTCCTTCACCTTCACGCAGACTATCCCCATCACCCTTTCTTGGCATTCTCGAGCATCTCTTTGGCATGGGCTCGTGTCTTCTCTGTCACTTTCACTCCTCCGAGCATTCTCGCCACCTCCTCTACTATCGCCTCCTCTTCTAATCGATCCACCACCGTAATGGTCCGGCCTCCTCTGACCTCTTTTCTAACACTGTGATGGATATCGGCAAAACAGGCGATCTGTGGAAGATGGGTCACACAGATGACCTGATGATGTCTTGAGAGCTCTTTGAGTTTTCTTCCCACTACCTCTGCAATGGCTCCTCCAATCCCTGAATCGACCTCATCAAAGATAAGGACCTGCCGGCCACCTACCTTTGCCAGAATCTTTTTCATCGCTAACATGATTCTCGAAAGTTCTCCCCCCGATGCAATTTTTGCAAGGGGTTTCAATTCCTCTCCAATATTGGGAGAAATAAGAAATTCCACTCGGTCCTTCCCTTTAGGGGAAAGGGGCTGCTCCTCGATCTTGACTTCAAAGGTCGTCCTCTTCATTCCTAAAGAGGTCAGCTCTTTTTCGATCAATCGTTTTAACTCCTTGGCAACCCGTCTTCTCTCCAATGAAAGCCTCTGCGCCAGAGCCCTCATCTCTGCCTGAAGAGATCCCAAAATCCCTTCCAATTGAGAAAGCCTCTCTTCTTCAGAGGTGAAGGATTTCAAGGCCTCGCTCACCCTTTCTTTAAACCGTAAAATCTCTTCAATCGTAGGACCATACTTCCTTTTAAGTCTGTCTATCTCCTCCAGTCGATTTTCCACCTCTTCCAATCGGATGGGATCGATCTCTATCCTTTTTAAATATTCTCTCAGAAGGAGAGCCGTCTCTTCCAATTGAATGGAAGAGGCCTCCAATCCTTTGATCGCTTCAGAGAGGGAAGGGTCGATGTGGAGGATCTCCCTTCCCCATCGGAGAATAGACTGAATCCTCTCAAGGGCAGAGTCTTCTCCTTCACAGACCCTCTCCTGAAAAGTTTGGACAAAGTCGATCAATTTTTTTGCATGGATCAGGATTCTTCTCTCTTCTTTTAGAACCTCTTCCTCACCGATCGAAATCTTCGAATCCTCGATCTCTTTCAACTGAAAGGCCATCAGTTCCCTTTCTCTCGCCCTCTTCTCTTTTTCCTCTTGGATCCTCTTGATTTCTCCCGAGAGCGAAAGAAATCGCTCAAAATGTTCTTGGAAGGTTTCTCGAAGCCGGATTAATCCCCCAAATTCATCGAGGATGTCTCCGTGGGTTTCCACCCGCTGGAGAGATTGATGCTCATGTTGACCATAGACACTGATAAGCCTTTCGCCGATCTCAGAAAGGGTCCCCAGAGTCACCAGATTCTCGTTGAGGAAGACTTTGCTCCGGCCTGTTCGGGAAAGGACTCGACGGATCAAAAAAGAATCCTCCCCCCCTTGAAAAGACAATCCTTTTTCGTGGATCTTCTCCTTGACCTCACGATGATTGGAAATATCAAAAAGGGCCTCTATGGTGGCCTCCTCTTCAGAACTCCGGATTAATTCCTCACTCCCTCTGTCTCCCAAGAGAAGATGGACCGCATTCAGGATAATGGATTTTCCTGTCCCAGTCTCGCCCGTCAGCACATTAAACCCTTTTGAGAAGGTTAGAGATAATTCCTCGATGATCGCAAAATTTCTGATCCGGAGCTCCAAGAGCATCTCTGTTAACGTTCCCCCCATTTTAATTTTTCTCTTAAGAGTTCGAAATAGTGGCGATAGGGAGATTTGATCAAAAGAATGCTCGTCTCCGATTTTTTTACTTCAACAACATCCTCATACTCCAGCATAAATCCCTGCTGTCCATCTAATGTAAGGAGGACCTCTTGCTGGGTGGTCTTTAGAACTACATGAATGGTTACATCATCCGGGATCACGATTGGGCGATTGGTTAAAGTATGGGGACAGATGGGGGTGATAATGATACAATGGAGGGAAGGATAGATGATGGGACCACCTGCAGAGAGGTTGTAGGCAGTCGATCCTGTGGGGGTAGAAAGGATCAGTCCATCTGACTTAAAAGTGGTGAGATATTCCCCATTGATGGAGGTCTCGAGGTCGATAATCCTGGCAAGGGCCCCTTTATTGATGACCGCATCATTGAGGACTGTAAATTCGGCCATCCTTTCTCCTCTCCTTAAAACGGCTGCCTGAAGGGCTACCCTCTCATCCACCACAAAATCCCCTTCGAGGACTCTTTCAATGATCTTGTCCAGTTCTTTGAGGGTAATCTCCGTGAGAAACCCTAACCCTCCTAAATTCACCCCGAGGATAGGGATCCTATATTTTCCTACCAGCCGGGCTACACTCAAAAGGGTTCCATCTCCTCCGAGAACAATAACCATCTCTACTTGAGAAGGGATCTCTTCCCTTTTTATCGAATTGAATCGCGGTCCGGAAGGAAACCCAGGCAATGCCTTCCCTATCGATTCTTCTAAATAGAGATCCACCTCTTTGAATCGGAGATGTTCTATCAAATGAGCAATCAGGGCAATGGCTTCCGGTTTATTTTGCTTTGCAATAATCCCAATCCGTTTCATTCCAGACCTCTTTGAGGGATCCTTAAACCTTTTCCAAAATCCATGTTCCGGGATAGAAGATCCCAAACCTTCCTATTCAATAATAGCGATCGTCGCCTCGGCTTCCACTTCCTGTCCAGGTGAGACACAGACCTCCTTGATGACTCCTCCTACAGGAGCTACAATGGGCATCTCCATCTTCATCGCCTCGAGTACAGCCACCTGATCATCCTCTTTGACCCTATCTCCCACTTTTACTGAGACAGAAATAATCTTACCAACCATTGGAACTGTCACGGGTGTTGCCATAAGCATTTCCTCCTTTATGAATTTATTTATGAAAAAATTCAGTTCTTAAGATAAGATAGAATTTAACCTAAACCAATCCTTATTTGTCAAGGTGCTTTTCGGCTGACCGTCTATCACTTTTAGGTACTCCTTTCTGAATTAGTTTCTAACCATGGGAAGGGGCGGAGTGTGGGTGGAGGGATATGTTTTTTGAGAGATTTTAGAGAGAGGTTCTGAGTGGAAAGAAAGT
>Ga0209479_1000682_pt1 | contig 47430 bp, 47 predicted proteins | sample DewCreD2012metaG_2_FD_184112 | JGI IMG/M metagenome (GOLD analysis project Ga0209479, IMG submission 184112) | Hot spring sediment bacterial and archeal communities from British Columbia, Canada, to study Microbial Dark Matter (Phase II) - Dewar... ...
TCAACAATCCGGCGGCTCCGCTCGTGCACGAACTCGGCCACCCGGATGTGGTTCTGCGGCGGCTCGTCGAAGGTTGAGGCGATCACCTCGGCCCCCTCGACCGACTCGCGGAAGTCGGTGACCTCTTCGGGGCGCTCGTCAATCAGCAGCACGATCACTTTGATGTCGGGTTCATTGCGCAGCACAGCTCGAGCCACCTTCTTCAGCAAGGTGGTTTTACCGGCTTTAGGGGGCGCCACAATCAGGCCGCGCTGCCCCCGTCCAATGGGCGCCAACAGGTCGATGACGCGGTTGGAGGATTCTTCCCCGGTGGTCTCGAGGATAATCTGCCGGTCGGGGAACTGCGGTATCAGGTCGTCGAACTTGGGGCGTTTGGCGGCCGCCTCAGGGTCGAGGTTGTTGACCGCCTCGACCTTCATCAGTGTGCCGTAACGCTCGTTTTCGCGGGCCATGCGGGCCTTGCCCACCACATAATCGCCGGTGCGCAGTTGGTACTGTTTGATCAGGCCAGCCGAGACGATGGCCGTGCGGGAGTCCAGGTCATAAAGGTCTTCCTGCAAAAAGCCATAGCCATCCTGGCTGATTTCAAGGTAGCCCTTGGCGATTACCAAGCCCTCCTCGCTGGCCTCCTGCGAGAGCAGGAGCATGACCAGTTCGTCTTTAGACAGCTTTTTGTAGTTGGGGATGCCGGCTTCCGCAGCCAGTAGGTGCAGCTCAGGCAGGATGCGGCTGGAGAGCTCCTGGTAGCTCAGCGGAATCTTGTTCTCAACCTTGCGACGGATTTTTTTGCCGGTGCGGGTCACGGTGACCTGGGCTTCGGCATTGGGATCGGCGGTGCTGGATTTGGGCATGGTGGTTACTCCATTCTGATTTTTAGACTTTTGGGTTGGCTTTGGCCCAGTCTTCTAAAAAGGCCTTAAGGCCCAGATCGGTCAGGGGGTGCTTGACCAGCTGCTGGAAAACCTTGGCGGGCATGGTAGCGATATCGGCCCCCAGCATGGCCGCCTGGGTCACGTGGCGGGGGTGGCGAATAGAAGCCGCCAGAATCCGGGTGCTGAGGTTCTGCACCTGGAAGAGTTCGGCAATTTCGCGGATTAAGTCCATGCCTTCCCAGGAGATATCATCGATGCGGCCCAGGAAGGGTGAAACGCACCAGGCCCCGGCCTTGGCGCAGAGCAGGGCCTGATTGGCCGAGAACACCAGGGTCATGTTGATGCGGATGCCTTCATCAGAAAGCGCTTTGCAAGCCTTAAGGCCATCCACGGTGGTGGGCAGCTTAACCACCACGTGCGGATCGATGGCCGCCAGGCGCCGACCCTCGGCGATCATCTCGGCGGCGGTGGTTGAGACCACTTCGGCCGAGACCGGGCCCTGCACAATCTCACAGATTTCCTTGATGGTGGGCTCGAGCGGGCGGCCCGACCTGGCGATCAGGGAGGGGTTGGTGGTAACGCCAGCCAGCACACCCCAGGCGGCTATTTCTCTGATTTCACTCACTTCGGCAGTATCCAGGTACAGATCCATGGCGCATGTACTCCTTCCCGCTTCTGGTCAGGTTTGAACGGGTTTTCCAGGCGAGTATATCGCCGACCAGCGATGAGAAACAAGTGATTTGGTTGTTGACGCGGGATTAGCAGCTTGCTACCATTCAGGTTAGCCGGTTGCCAGCAGTGCAATATAGCACAGGCTTCAGCCGGTGTAAAGAGCTGGGGACAGGTAGGCTTTCAAAGCCCATACAGCGAGCCTGGGAGGGTGTGAGCCAGGCGGCAACCTGAAAGCCGAGGATCACCCCAGGCAGCCTGGGAAGAAAGGGCCAGCGGGCCTGAGTAGAACCCAGCGGGTGCGCCCGGAACAGCGCAGATGAGGGCCTGAATAAAGTCGAAGAAGCTGTTGCGAGCATCGGCGATATTCAGGAAGTGCGGTGGTAACGCGGGAAATCTCGAGCCGAGCTTCTCGTCCGCACCTGAGGAACTTTGGGTCACAGGTCGGGCGGTTTTTATTTGTGACCCGCCTCAGAAAGGAACCAGGTTATGGTGGAGGAAAAAAAGCTGTTTCAAGAGGTGACCGAGACCAATTTCCCCAAGCTGGAAGAAGCCGTACTGGCTTTTTGGCGTGAGAATCAGATTTTCGCTAAGTCGGATCGGAAAAGCGCGCCCAAGGGCGAGTTCGTCTTCTACGAAGGCCCTCCCACCGCCAATGGCAAGCCGGCCATGCACCACGTGCTGGCCCGCAGTTTCAAGGATATCTTTCCCCGCTACAAAACCATGCAGGGCTACCACGTCACCCGCAAGGGGGGCTGGGACACCCACGGCCTGCCGGTAGAGATTGCGGTGGAGAAAAAGCTGGGCGTGCTGGGCCGCAAGGCCCTGAACAGCCAGGAGATCGCCGAGTTTACCAGGCAGTGCCGGGAGTGGGTTTTCGCCAATATCGAGGACTGGAACTACTTCACCGAGCGCATGGGCATGTGGCTGGACCTCGAGAACGCCTACGTGACCTACCACAACTCCTACATCGAGTCGGTCTGGAACCTGCTCAAGCGCATGTGGGATAAGGGCATGGTGGTGCAGGACTACAAGGTGGTGCCGCTCTCGCCCCGCATCTCCACCACCCTCTCGCAAAACGAGATTGCCGATGGTTATCGGGAAGTGGACGACCCCAGCGTGTATGTGCGCTTCCCCTTGAAGCTCGAGACCACCCCGCCCGCGGTACGGGAAAAACTCCAGGCCCAGGGGGTGCGGCTCGAGGATTTAGAAAACCTGGCTATTCTGGTCTGGACCACCACCCCCTGGACGCTGCCCTCCAACACCATGGCCGCTGTGAACCCAGCGATGGACTACGCCGTGGTACGGTCGCCCTCGGTGGGCCACCTGATTTTTGCCACCGAGGCGGTGGAGCGGCTCAAAGAGCTGCACAAGGAGGAGCTCGAGGTGATCGCACACCTCAAGGGCGCCGATCTGGAGTGGTGGGAGTACACCCCCCCCTTCCCCGAGGTGTGCGTGGAGCTGGGCGTGGTACAGCAGCAAGGGGAAAAGCGCCCCGATGGCCGGCCGGTGATGCACTTTATCGCCCTGGCCGACTTCGTGAGCGCCGAGGACGGCTCGGGGATTGCCCACGAGGCCCCAGTCTACGGGGCTGAAGACCTGGAGCTGGCCCGCCAATACGGCACGCCCTTGCTCTTTGGCACCAACGAGTACGGCCTGATGCAGGTTACCGACGAGCGCGGCAAGTTTTTCAAAGATGCTGATAAGGGCTTGATCCGCATCATGAAGGAGCGCGGGTTGCTGTACCATGCCGGGCAGATCCGCCACCGCTACCCCTTCCACGACCGCACCGGCGACCCCATCCTGTACTTCGCCAAGCCGAGCTGGTACATCAAAACCTCCAACTTCCGCCAGGCCCTGTACGACAACAACGAGAAAATCCACTGGATTCCCGAGCACATCAAGCACGGCCGCTTCGGCAACTGGCTCAAGGACAACGTGGACTGGGCCATCAGCCGCGAGCGCTACTGGGGCACGCCGCTGCCCTTCTGGGTCTCGGAGGATGGCTCGGAGTACATCTGCGTGGGCAGCGTGCGGGAGCTTTCCGAGCTGGTCGGCCGCGACTTGAGCGACCTCGACCTGCACCGCCCCTACGTGGATGAAATTACCTTTGTCAAAAACGGCAAAACCTTCCGCCGGGTGCCGGAGGTGCTCGACGTCTGGTTCGACTCGGGGGCCATGCCCTACGCCCAGTGGCACCTGATGGTTGACCAGGACGGCAAGCCGCTGCCCGGCTTTGAGGCCAACTTCGAGCTGTGGCGCAAGCACTTCCCCGCCGACTACATCTGCGAGGCCATCGACCAGACCCGCGGCTGGTTCTACTCGTTGCACGCCATCTCGACCTTGCTGTACGACCAGCCCTGCTTCAAAAACGTCATCTGCCTGGGCCACCTGGTGGACGAGAAGGGCCACAAGATGTCCAAAAGCAAGGGCAACGTGGTGGAGCCCCTGCCCATGTTCGACAAGTACGGGGCCGACGCGGTGCGCTGGTATCTGTTCACCGGTTCGGAACCAGGGGAGCAAAAGCGCTTCTCCGAGCGCCTGGTGCAGGAGGCCCAGCGGGGTTTTCTGGGCACTTTGTGGAATGTGTACGGTTTCTTTGTGCTGTACGCCAACCTAGACAGGCCCAACCTGAACCAGCGCCCCGCTGTGCAGGAGCGTCCCGAGATGGATCGGTGGCTGGTAGCCCGCCAGCAACAGCTCATCCAGCAGGTCACGGCTGCCCTGGATGCTTACGACGCCCGGGGGGCCGGCAAAGCCCTCGAGCAGTTTGTGGAGGAGCTATCCAACTGGTACGTGCGGCGCAACCGCCGGCGCTTCTGGAAAAACGAGAACCCCGCCGACCGCGAATCGGCCTATGCCACCCTGTGGGAGGCCCTGGTCACGGTGACCCAGCTCGCCGCACCGTTCACGCCGTTTATCGCCGAGGCCCTGTGGCAAAACCTGGTGCGCTCGATTCAGCCCGAGGCCCCCGAGTCGGTGCACCTTTCGGACTGGCCCCAGGCCAATTCCGATCTGATTGACTCGACGCTTCTAACCCAGATGGGTGCGGTGGTGAGGGTTGTGGGCCTGGCTCGAGGGGCTCGAGCCACCAGCGGCATCAAGACCCGCATGCCCTTGCCCAGGGTGCTGGTCACCGCCCCCAGCGAGGCCGAGCTGGCCGGTCTGCGCCGCTTTGCCGATGAAATTGCGGAAGAGCTGAACGTGAAGCAGGTAGAGGTGCTGGGCCTGGGCGAGGAGTTGCTAACCTACCGGGTGCTCCCCAACCTCCCGCTGCTGGGCAAGAAGTATGGCAAGCGGGTTCCGGCCATCCGGGCCGCCCTGGCCGAGCTCGATAGCCAGATGGTGGCGCAAACCCTCAAAGCAGGGCGGGGTTTGAGCCTGGAGCTCGAGGGCGAGCGCATCGTGCTGGAGCCTGCGGAGGTGCTGCTCGAGGCCCTCTCGCCCGAGGGCTTTGCTGCCCAGGAGGAGGGGGGTTATATGGCGGCGCTCGAGGTTCGCCTCGATGAAGACTTGCTGCTCGAGGGGCTCAGCCGCGACCTGATCCGGCTGGTGCAGCAAGCCCGTAAGGATATGGGCCTGAACGTTTCGGATCGCATCCATCTAACCTACCAGGCCGAGGGCAAGTACGCGCAGTCCTTGGCTAGGTTTGGCTCGAGGCTTCAGGAAGAAACCCTGGCCCTTTCCCTGGAGCCAGGCGAACCGGCCGGTTTCATCACCGAGCTGTCCGACGAAGAGGGCTCCGTCAAGTTTGGTCTGAGCAAGGCCTAGGGCTGAAGCGGTTCCTGCTGGTAGGCCCGGCAGGAACCGCTTTACCGGGCCCCCAAGGCACAGCAAAGCGGCGACAAAATCGATGGCCCCACAGGTCTGGGGCAATTTTCATCATTCGCTACGAGAATCAAAAAAGTCGCACCAAAGGCCGCGCCGCGAGAAGGTTCAAAGCAGCAAGCACTAGCGGGCCGGTTTGAAAAAATCGACCTCGCCCAGAACGGGGTTGATTTCCACCTCCATCACCTCACCCCGCGCCGCCAGCACACCCCCCACGTAGTTCTCCCAATTGTGCGGTAGGCGCACCCCCTGCACCGATCGGTAGTTGGTGAAAAAGGTGATGCTTTCGCCCACGCCCGGAATATCCAGGCGCTCACCCAGCAACAGCCCATCGGGGTTGAGCAGGTAGGTGCTGACCCAGCCCTGGGTGCTCACGGTAAGCAGGCGTCCGGCCTGGTTTCGTAGGCTGCCCGGGGTCACGCTGGCCCGCTCCCGATTGCTGCTGCCATATTTGAGGCCCAGCCAGCCGGTGTAGAGGCTCGAGCGCAAAATCTCCCGCTGATTCTGTGGAAGGGGCCTCAAGGAGGTCTCGCGGCTCCAAAAGAAGCTTTCCTGGGGACTGTACTGCTGCAAAGCCAGCGGGATGGGGTTGGAGGAGCCCAGGCTCTCGGGGTCGTAAAGCTCGAGGCGGACGCGCCGGTTGCTAAAGTCCACCAGCAGCAAGGTTACGATGCGGCTCTCCTCTTTACCGTCGGGCAGGTAGTAGATATTGGTCGTCACCTCACGATAGGTGTTGAGGTTAGCCAGGGCCGCACCCCCTAGAACGCTGCGCGCGCGCTCGAGGAGCTGCGCGGCCTCGGGTGAAACCTGGGCCCATGCCAGGCCCAGCCCAACCATCCACGCCAAAGCAGCTATACGCTTGATCATCCTGCCGATGACCTTAGCACGAAGCGGTTTTGTTTCTATGAGTTTATGTAGAGCTTTTCACGATAATCACTTTGTGAAAACAGTATTCGCCCAGAAACAGCCCGGTAGGGTAAAGTTCCCCTCGTGGACTTTCAAGGTTTGCTTGCCGATCTGAACCTCGACGCGTTTTTTGTCTCCAACCCCCACAACGTGCGCTACCTATCTGGTTTCGTAGAGGGCAAGGATGCCAAAGTGGTCATTACCCAGGACGGCCCCACCCTTATCACCGACGGCCGCTATCTGGTAGAGGCCGCCCAACAGCGCTTCCCATACCGCATCCTGCTCAACCGTGCCGAGATGAACAAGCTGCTAGCCGAGTTTTTCCGGGGCCGGGTGGGCATCGAGGCCGAACACCTGAGCGTGGCTGCCCTGGAGGGGTTCCGGCAGGATTTCCCGGACCTCGAGTTCGTACCCACCAGCGGTGTCTTTGAACGGCTGCGCCGCCGAAAAAGCCCCCAGGAAATTGAGCAGATCCGGCGGGCGGCCCATCTGGCTGATCAGGGTTTCTCCCACATTCTGCCCTACATCAAGCCAGGGGTACGGGAAATTGAGGTGGCCCTCGAGCTGGAGTTCTTCCTGCGGAAAAATGGTTCCGAAGGGCTGGCTTTTAGCACCACCGTGGCCTCGGGGGAACGCAGCGCCATGCCCCACGGGGGCGCCAGCAACCGCATTATCCAGGCGGGGGAATTGGTTACGCTGGATTTCGGCTGTGTGATTGGGGGCTACTGCTCCGATATGACCCGTACGGTGGCGGTGGGCCAGGTCTCGAACGAGTTGCGCAGCATCTACCAGGCCGTGCTGGAAGCCCAGACCCTGGCGCTGGAGGCCGTCGCCCCCGGCAAAACCGGTCGCGAGCTGGACACACTGGCTCGAGCGCATCTAAAGCAGCTTGGCTACGGGGAACACTTCACCCACAGCCTGGGGCATGGGGTGGGCTTGTTCATACACGAAGCCCCCAGCCTGAGCCAGGCTTCGGAGGATGTCCTCGAGGTCAACCAGGTGATAACCATTGAGCCCGGCGTCTACATCCCGGGCCTCGGCGGCTGCCGTATCGAAGACCTGGTGCTGGTCACCGAGCAGGGCCACGAGGTGCTATCCAGAAGCCCAAAGCATCTGATGGAGCTATGAAGCGCTGGCTATCGCTGCTGCTGCTGGGCGGTCTGGCCTGGGCCCAGGGCTATGTGGTGCAACCAGGTGACACCCTCGAGCGCATCGCGCGGCTGTTTCAGGTGAGCGTGTCCGAGCTGATACTGCTCAACGGGCTGATTCAAGACCCATTACCAGCGGGTCTGCAGCTCAACATTCCAACCTCGGCCTGGGATCCCATGAACCTGGAAGTTCTTCCACTACCCGAACCCACCGAAGAACCCCCCGCATGGGTCTTTCTACCCCTGCCAAAAGCCCCGCTGGAAGTGCGCACCCCCGCCCCTCGACTGGTTCAACAGGGCCTGGCCTCTTGGTATGGGGCGCGCTTTCATGGGCGCCGCACCGCCAGCGGCGAGCGTTTCAACAAATACCATCTGACCGCAGCCCACCGCACCCTGCCCTTCAATGCGCAGGTGCGCGTGACCAACCTGCAAAACGGCAAGAGCGTGGTGGTTCGGATCAACGACCGGGGCCCTCACATCCGGGGCCGCATTATCGACCTATCTTATGCTGCTGCCCGCCTGATCGGGATGCACCAAAGCGGGGTTGTGCTGGTACGAGTGGAGTGGCTTAAGTGAAGTACGGTTTTCATATGTCCATCGCCGGCAAACTCGGCATCGCCGGCGCAGCCCAGGAAGCCGAGCTGCTGGGGCTTGGCGCCGTCCAGATTTTCGCCAAGAGCCCGCGCAGTTGGAAAACGCGCAACCTCAAACCGGGTGAAGTAGAGGGCTTCAGGGCCCGAAAGGAAAACCTGGGTGGTCTGCCCACAGTCATTCACGCCTCCTACCTGGTAAACCTGGCTGCCGAAGGCGAGCTAGGGCAAAAAAGCGTTTTCAGCCTGGCCGACGATCTGGCCAAAGCCCAGGCGCTGGGGGCCCAGTATGTGGTGGTACACCCAGGCTCGGGATCGGCCCAGACAGCCCGGGCCAACGCCCTCCGGGCGCTCGAGCTGGCCCAGCTAAGTCAAAGCGGGCCCCGCCTGCTTCTGGAGAACACCGCCGGAGGCGGCGAAAAACTGGGGGCTCGCCTGGATACCCTGGCCCAGATGATCGAGGGCACCCGGCTGGGGGTTTGCTTCGATACCTGCCACGCCTTTGCCGCAGGGTATCACCTCGAGGAGGCCCTGGACGGGCTCGAGCGGTTGGTGGGCCTGGAGCGGGTTCCGGTAATTCACCTCAACGACTCGGTGGGCGAGCGGGGCGCCCAGATCGACCACCACGCCAATCTAATGGAGGGCCGGATCGGGCCGGAACTCCGCCGCTTTGCCCTGGATGCCAGGCTGCGCGACAAGGTCTTTATCCTGGAAACCCCCCGTGGTGCACAGGAAGACGCCCACAACCTGCGGGTGCTGAGGGAGTGGCTGGCCCACCCCTAGGAGGCATGGCTGTTACTCGAGGGCCTGCCGAAACCAGCCGAGCACACCCGGCCAGGCTTCGTCGCCGCCGTGCGGCAGGAAAGTGACCTCGCCGGGCTCTTTACGAAACCAGGTGTACTGGCGTTTGGCATAGGCCCGCGTGGCGCGGATGATGGCTTTTCGCGCCTCTTCCAGGCCATACGCACCCCTCAAATAGCCGGCGACCTCCTTGTAGCCGATACCCTGCAGCGCCGTGGGCATCTGGGGGTATGCAGCCAGCAAGCCTTCGACCTCCTGCACCAGGCCTTGTGTAAACATGCCCGCCACCCGTAGCTCCAGGCGGGGCTCGAGCCAGGCCCAGTCAGGCCACAGCACCAGCTTGCGGTAGCGGAAGCGGGGCACGCGCTTAGGAAACCGGGCCGGGGGCAGCCCGGTACGGCGCAGCACCTCCACAGCCCGCACCAAACGACGGGGGTTGCGCTGCACCCGCTGGGCGTCCTCGGGGCTGGCGCGCTCGAGCTCTTGGAGCAGGGGTTCAATCCCCTGCCTTTCGACGAGTTTCCAGAGCTCCGCCTGTACTTCCGAATCGGGCTCGGGCAGCGTATGCATGCCCTCTGAAAGCGCGCGGATGTAATAGCCGGTACCCCCCACCACCAGCGGCACCTGGCCCTGTGCCAGCGTTTCCTGAATGGCCTCTTCGGCCAGGTGAATAAAATCTGTGACGCTAAAGCGCTGGTCTGGCCATACCACGTCGATCAGGTGGTGCTTGACCGCCTCACGCTGGGCCTGGCTGGGCTTGGCCGTGCCGATATCCATCCCCCGGTAGACCATGCTGGCGTCGGCCGAAATCACCGCCAGGGGAAATAGCCTGCCCAGGCGCAAGGCCAGCTCGGTTTTTCCGGTTCCGGTAGGCCCGGTCAGGACTGGAATGATGGGCAGGGCAGCGCAATCCATAGCTCAGTTACCCCAATCGAAGTCATGATATTCTCGAGACCATGACCATTGAACGCTTCGATGCGCTTGAACGCCTGCAAACCATTCGACAGCAGCTCGACGAGCTCTCGCGGCGGTTCGCCTCCAAGGAAGCGCTGGGCGAGTGGGTGCCGGCGGTCGATATAATTGATGAGAACGATCATTTTCGTATTTTGGTGGATGTGCCTGGCGTGAAAAACGAAGACCTCGAGCTCAAGGAAGAGGGGCAGACCATCACCCTGGCCGGAATACGCCACCCCCAGCCAGGAGGGTTCTACCGCCAGGAACGCCCCTCCGGGGCATTTCGCCGCACCCTAACCCTACCCGAGGCCATTGTGCCGGGCAGCGCCCAGGCCTCACTCAAGGGGGGTGTGCTCGAGCTGGTGCTGCAAAAAGCACGTAAAACCCCCCGCAGAGGCAAAAAATAGGAGTCTAAAGAATCTCCTGTACTTCTTTGGTCACCACGGTATGGCACTTGCGGCAGCGCGGCTCGTAGGCCTCGCTGGCGCCGACCAGAATTACCGGGTCGTCGTAGCGGGCCGGTTTGCCATTCACAAAGCGCTGGGTGCGGGTTGCCGGGGCCCCACACACCGGACACACCGCAAAAAGCTTCTCCACATACTCGGCCCGGGCCAGCAATTGGGGCATGATGCCGAACGGCTCACCGCGAAAATCCATATCCAGGCCAGCACAAATTACCCGCACCCCCCTATCCGCCAGTTCCAACACCAGCGCCACCAGGCCCGCATCAAAAAACTGGGCCTCATCCACGGCCACCACGTCGGGCAGCGGGTCGGATAGGTGCGCCCTAAGCTCGGCGGCATCGCGCACAGCGATGGCCTCTGCCCGTCGGCCGTCGTGGCTAAAGACATCGGAGGCGTGGTAGCGGTCATCCAGGCGCGGCTTAAATACCAGCACCCGCTGGCGGGCAATCAGGGCCCGCTTGACACGCCGAATCAGTTCATCCGACTTGCCGGAGAACATCGGCCCAACCACGACTTCTATCCAACCCTGATGATGCGGAAGATGGGGCATGCTCATAACCGGAGCCTAGGATATCCTACCCTTGGCAAGCCCAAAAGCGCTGTGTTTTTATCGGTAAGGTGAATCGTTGTCACCGAGCGGGCCGATTTACCCAAAAATCAATCGGGCAGGTAGAACCCCGTCCACCTGCCCTTTCATGCAAGCAATTAGCGTTTCGAGGCGGCCTTTTTGCCGTAGGTTCCTCCGAACTTCTTCTGGAATTTCTCAACCCGGCCCTCGGTATCCACAAAGCGCTGCTGGCCCGTCCAGAAGGGGTGGTTACCGCTCCAGACTTCCACGTGAATCTCGGGCTTGGTGCTGTAGGTTTGCATGACCACCTCACCGTTGCAGATGATCTTGCAGGGAACCAGCTTGGGGTGAATTTTCTCTTTCATAGTCTCTCCTGGGCACGGATTTTGCCGTGCTGTCAACTTGCTAAATATAGCAGGTCTAGGCGGGAAGGGCAAGCTAGTATAAAATCGCGCACACCATGATGCGAGGAGTTCGTGGCGCCATCACAGTTGAAGAGGATAGCCGGGAAGCCATCCTGAGCGCTACCCGCGAGCTGTTGCAAAAGATGCTCGAGGTCAACCAGATCACCGATTTCGATAGCATTGGGGCCATGTTTTTCACGCTAACCGACGACCTGCGGGCCGCTTTTCCAGCCGAGGCCGCGCGGCAGTTGGGCATGCAGATGGTTCCGCTCATCAACTCCCGCGAGATTCCAGTGCCGGGCGCGCTACCCAGGGTTATACGGGTGATGATGCTATGGAACACCGATCTGCCGCAAAAACAGGTCAAGCACGTATACCTGCGTGAGGCGGTGCGCCTGCGCCCCGACCTCGAGAGCGCGCAGTAAGGGTAGGCGCTAGCGCACTTTTGCGCCCGGAGGCAGGTCTTGCTCGGGCGTGATCACCACAATTCGGCCCTGGGCGTCTTCCCCGGCCAGAATCATGCCCTGCGACTCCACCCCACGCAGCACCGCGGGTTTGAGGTTCGCTACCAGCACCAGCTTTTTACCCACCAGGCTTTCGGGGGTGTAGTACTGGGCAATGCCCGAGACCACCTGCCGGGTGTGGTCGCCCACGTTGAGGGTCAGGATCAGCAGTTTGTCGGCCTTGGGGTGCTTTTCGGCTTTGAGCACCTCGGCCACCCGGAAGTCCACCTTGGCAAAATCGTCTATGCCGATCAGGCCGTTGCTCGGCTGGGGCTCGGTTTTGGCCTGTGCGCTCTCGGTTTTGGCCTCGAGCTTGGGGAAGAGAATGGGGGCCTCCTCGGGTATGCGCGTGCCTGCCGGGGAAAGCCCCCAGGTCTCGGTCTGCTCGAGGGTGTAGTCGCCAAGCCCTAAAGCCGCCCGCAGCTCCTTGGCCTTGGTTGGCAGGGCCGGCTCCAGAAGCACGCTGGCAATCCGCAGGCCTTCCACCGCGGTGTAAAGGGCGTCTTCAAGCTCTTTTTGCCGGCCAGGATCACGGGCCAGCTCCCAGGGTTTTACATCGTTGATGAACTTGTTCAGGCCCCGAACGTACTGCAGCACCTCCTCCAAAGCCAGGTGAATCCGCAGGGCATCCACCTCCTTGCGCACCTTCCCGGCCAGGGCAACCCCGGCGCGCGCCACCTCGGAATCCGGCGAGGAAGGGGCAGGAATGATACCACCGCAGTACTTGAGCAGCATGGTGCGCACCCTCGAGAGCAGGTTGCCAAGGTCGTTGGCCAGATCGGAATTCAGGCGTTGCGCCACAACCTCTTCGCCAAAGGGGCTATCCGACCCCAGGGTGGTATCGCGCAGTAGGGCATAGTGCAGCGCGTCCACACCGTACTTGTCCAGCAAGGCCAGGGGGTCTACCGCGTTCCCCAGGCTCTTACCCATCTTTCGACCATCCATGGCCAGGATGTGCCCGTGCACCACCAGGCGCTTATAGATGGGCAGGCCCGCGCTCTTGAGCATGGTGGGCCAGAAGATGGCGTGGGGTTTGAGGATGTCTTTGCCAATCACATGCCAGGCGTGGGGCCAGAATTTCTCAAAAAGGCCCCGGCTGGCCAGCGAGGAGGCGTAGGCCAGCAGGGCATCGAACCACACGTAGGTGACGTGGTTCTCGTCCCAGGGAATGGGAATGCCCCAAGGCACGCGGTCTTTGGGGCGCGAGATGGAAAGGTCGCCAATCGGCTCTTTGAGCATCTCCAGCACCTCGTTGCGGTAGGCCTGGGGCTGGATCAGGTCGGGGTGTTCAGACAGGTATTCGATCAGCCAGGGCCGGTATTTCTCCATGCGGAAGAAGTAGTTGGCCTCCTTGCGCAGAATGGGCGGCTCCGAATCGCCCGGTAGAACACCATTGACCAGCTCTTTTTCAGTTACAAAGCGCTCCGAGCCCACCGAGTAGAGCCCCTCGTACTCGGCGTAGTAGATGTCGCCGGCCTCATAAACCTTGCGCAGGATTTCCTGTACGTAGCGTTTGTGGCGCTCCGAGGTGGTGCGGATGTAGTCGTCGTAGCTAATGAGCAGGCGCCTGTAGGCTGGCTGGAATAGCTGCTCGGAAACATAGTCCACAAAAGCCTGGGGCTCCTGGCCGGCATTTTTGGCCGCTCGAGCGATCTTTTCTCCGTGTTCATCAGTGCCGGTCACAAAGTTGGTTTCGTAGCCATCCAGGCGGTGAAACCGGGCCAGAAAATCGCAGATGATTTTCTCGTACACATGCCCGATATGGGGGGCCGCGTTGGCGTAGTCAATTGCGGCGGTCTCGTAGAAAACTTTGCTCACAGGTAACTCCTTGGTGCTTGGTGTTTCGGTTTTATTGAGTTTGCTAAAAAAAGGGGCGCAAACGCGCCCCGCCGATAGCCTCACCGCTGCTATCGTCGGGTTTTTCGCATCATTCGGGTAAACCAGTAGCCTACCACGAGCCTATTTTATACCAGGTCTGGCCCGGCCGTCACCGCCACCCTACTGGGGTGGGGTGCCCAGGTACTCCAGGCCCTCTGGCCCGGCCACGATTGCCAGCGTAGCCAGCCCGATGAATAAGCCGCTCTCCACCACGCCGGGAATGCGCTTGAGTTCGACCTCGAGGTCTCCAGGCTTCGGAATTGGCCCGAAGTCGATATCTGCGATTAGGTTGCCTCCGTCGCTATAGAAGAATTCTTCTCCGTTCATGCGCAAGGTGGCCTTCCCCATTCGCCCCAAGGCCTGCAGGGTGGCACGGTAGCCAAAGCGCACAATCTCCACCGGAACCACCCCCCGCCCCAGTTGGCCCACCTTTTTGCTATGGTCGGCGATCACGATGAACTGCCTGGCGTTGGCCTCGACAATTTTCTCGCGCAGCAGGGCCCCGCCCAACCCCTTGATGAGGGAAAGATCGGGGGCGATTTCGTCGGCGCCATCAATAGCCAGGTCAACACCCCGGGCCTCGAGCTCCACCAGAGGAATCCCCTGGCTCTGGGCCAGCCGGGCCGTGGCCTCCGAAGTAGGCACCGCCACCACATCCGAAAGCTCGCCCTCGCGCAATCGGCGGCCTAGCTCCAAAACCGCATACCGGGCGGTGGAGCCCGTACCAAGCCCCACCACCATCCCCGAACGCACGAACTTGACGGCCTCGAGGGCCGCTTGCTGTTTGAAGTTCTCTTGGTCGTTCATAGAAGGAGCCCCAACCCTGGGCCTCCCCTAGCTTACCGAATTGCCACCAACCTTCTGCTGCTGGAGCTCCAGCAGGGCCTCCGCGACCTCGAGGGCGTGCTCATCGGGCTTCACTTTATTCCACACCCGGGCCACCCGGCCCGCCGGATCGATCAGGTAGGTGTAACGCATCACCCCTTCGTAGGCCTTGCCGTACAGGGTCTTGCTACCCCAGGCCCCATAAGCGCGAATGACCTCTTTGTCGGGGTTGGACAGGAGCGGGAAATTCAGGCCATACTTGCCGTGAAACCTGCCGTGGCTTTGCACATCGTCGGCGGAGACCCCCAGCACCACCGCCCCCAGCTCTTCCAGGCGACCTTTTTCGTCTCGAAAGCTACAGGCTTCCTTGGTACAGCCGGGCGTATCGTCCTTGGGGTAGAAGTAAAGCACCACCCAGCGGCCGCGGTAGTCCTCGAGGGTGTGCAGCTTGCCTTCCTGGTCGGGTAGGGTGAAGTTTGGAGCGGGGTCACCAACGTTCAGCATAGCAGCCGGATAATACCCCAGGCCTCTACAGGGCAATGTTCTCTACGCTGCAGGGCCTGGTTTCCGTAGCCGCCTAGAAACCGCATCGGTCGCTCGCTTAACCCACTTTGTAGCCGAATTTGCGCAGAATGTCCTTGCGCCACTGCATGTCTTCCTCGGCCTCGACCCCCAGCGGCTTATAGCCATCTAAAACCCCCAGAATCCCGCGCTGATCATCCTGCTCGGCCACAATCACCGCGAGCGGGTTGGCGGTTGCAGCAAAAATCCGCACCACTTCTGGGCAGGCCTTCACAGCGTGCAGCACATTGATGGGAAAGTAGCCTTCGCCCAGCACGATCAGGAATGAGTGGCCGGCCCCAATGGCCTGGGCGTTTTTGACCGCCAGCTCCACCAGCTCGTCGGAGGTGCCCGTTTTGCGTATCAGTCGCTTACCCGAAGCCTCGCAGAAAGCCAGGCCAAACCGAATGCTCGGCACCGCTGTAACCAGGGCCTCGTGGAGATCCTCCACCGTCTTGATGAAGTGGCTCATGCCCAGGATAACATTCAGGTTTTCGGGTTTTTCCACCCTGACGATTTGCAGTTCCATACCCTATTTAGGCACATGGAACTTCACCAGGTCAACCGTGGCCCCGTCGGGGGTGGCATAGCGCACAACCCCCACACCTGGCACAAAGTAAATCTCCATAACCTGGCTACCGCCCGCGCTGGTAACGGTTGAGGTGCGAATCACGTAGGCGTTGAAACGGCCTGCCGGCACGCTGACGCCCTCGATGCGCAAAACCTTCCCCAGCAAGGCCACACTCTGTCCGCCAAAGCTGCTACGCCCCCCCCATTCCTGTCCAAGCACCAGGGGTGGGGCCGGGTATAGCAGCAGGGGTGGACTGTAGCGCTGCACAGCCTGCCCTACCAATAAACCCTCGAGCAGCACACCGCTGTCTGTGTAGCGAAGCAGGTCGGCGCTCACCGGCTGTTTGGCCAGCCGCCGCTCAAACACCAGCAGGCCATTTTGCTCGCGGGTAAACACCTGCTCCATACCTGTGGAATACGTCCAGGAATAGCCCACCCCACTGGGATAATACGCCGTTGGTGCGGCCAGCGCGCACACCAGCAACAGCCCCAAGATCGCAAAGCGCTTCATCGGCTTAATGCTACGCCTTTTTTAGGGAAACCGGGGTGCGATGCGCACCCTCCCCATCCAGCGTTCGAGACCATAGCCTTCCTTCGTATCTATTCGTCCTTCCCCAGTTCGTGCCCGCGCAGGGTAGCGGCCTCCACTGCCTCCATCAAGGCTGCGCGAACACCGCGGGCCTCGAGGGCAGCCAGGCCGTGGATGGTGGTACCCCCGGGGCTGCTGACCTCGTCCTTGAGCACCGCAGGGTGTTTTCTGCGCAGCAGCTCGCCGGTGGCAATCAGAACATCGGCCGCAAGCCGCAGGGCCTGGGCCCGTGGGATGCCTTGTTTGACGCCCCCATCGGCCAGGGCCTCCGCCACCACGGCCACATACGCCGGCGCCGAGGCCGACATACCCGTAAAGGCGTCGAAGAGCCGTTCGGGCAGGTCGTAGACATCCCCGACGGTAGCGAACAGGGCCCGCGCAAACTGCAGGTCACCCGCCTCCTCGGCCTCGCGGGGGCCGGTAATGGCTGTGGAGCTCTTACCGATGGTGGCCGCTAGGTTGGGCATACAGCGCACCACCCGCCGGGTGCCCAGCCGGCGGGACAGCACCGCTGTGGAGACCCCAGCCATGATGGAGATGTAGCCCACGTTGGGATGGGCAACCTGGGGGGCCAGGCCGGCCAGGTCTTTGGGTTGCACGCTCAGCAGAATTCGTTCACAGCGCCGCAAGTCCTCGAGTTGCAGGGGCCTGACCCCGGTCTCCTGGGCCACCGCCTGGGTGCGCTCTGGGGTGTCGAGGATGCCGATCTCGCCAGGCTCGAGCATCTCGGCCCGCAATAAACCCTCCAAGATGCTCTTGCCCATCTTGCCTACCCCTACAATGGCCAATTTCATGGCCCCAAGTTTAGCAGCAAGCCAGCGAGCCCAACAGGGGGAAACCGCCTCGAGCAGCCGGTATGTTGCTATACTCCTGGGGTGCTGGTACTCGCCATCGATACCGCTACGCCGTACCTGGTGCTGGGGCTCCCCCATGCTGAACGCGCCATACGCTTAGAGCGCCGCCACGCCGAGGTGCTGTGGCCGGAGCTCGAGGCCTTCTTGCAGCAAACCGGGGTAAGCCTCAAGGAGTTGACCGGGATAGCGGTCGGGCGCGGGCCCGGCTCGTACACCGGGCTGCGGGTGGGCATTGCGGCCGGTCTGGGCCTGGCCCGGGGACTGGGCATTCCCGTGGCGGGCGTGGAGACGCTGGAAGCCGTGGCCCTGCGCCACCAGGGGCCGGTCACCGTGGTTCAGCGCACCCGCAACGCGCTTTGCTATGCCGCTTGTTATGTTGTTGAGGGGGCGCAGGTTCAGGTCGTACAGCCCCCCCACCGGGCCCGGTTCGGCGAGCTGGCGCCCACCGGTCTGATGACGATCGACGAGCCCCCTTCGGGCCAGGCCCTCGCTGCCCTGGGCCTGGCCGCGCTAAAGGCCCGACCCGGGCGGGTTGAGCCGCTTTACCTATGAACCTCGAGGCCTACCACACCCTGCTTAAAACCCCCGTTCCAGGAGGCTTCCTCTACACCAAACCGGGCGCGCGTGGAAGCCAGGATCCCGCCTATACGCTCCTGGCCGAGGTGCTTGAGCCCCACGGTCAGTCCGCCCTCGACCTCAACCCCGGCATTGGGTTGGTGACCCACGCCCTGCGCCAGCAGGGCCTGCGCGTGCAGGCCATCGAGACCTCGAGGACCTCCCTGCGCTGCCTGGAAGCCAGTTTTGGTTCGTCGGTTCGGGTAACCCGGGGCCTGCCCTGGGCCACCGAACCCGACTCAGCCGATCTCGTAGCCCTGGTGCTGCCGGCCCACCGGGGTACCCGCTTCGTGGAGCTAGCCCTGTTGGGAGCGGCTCGAGCCCTGCGCACTGGGGGCCGGCTGTGGATTGCCGGCAGCAAAGATAAAGGCTTCGCGCACTACTTCAAGCTCGCCCAGGCCTGGGTGGGCTACGGCCTGCTGGTGCGGCGCGAAGGAGCCTGGCGCGTCGCCGTGCTGGAAAAAGAAAAGCCCGCACCCAGCCTGCCCGAGGTCTGGCAGTCTTTCGACTGGGCGTTCATGGGCAAGACCCTATCCTTTTCTTATCTGCCCGGCGTTTTCTCAGGCGGCCACTTGGATCCCGGTAGCGCCATGCTCCTGCGCGAGCTTCCCCAAGACCTGGGCCACGTGCTGGACATCGGCGGGGGTTATGGCGCACTGAGCCGTCCACTGCTGGGCCGGGCCCAGGGCCTCACCCTGCTGGAAGACGACTGGGTCAGCGTGCTGTGCGCCCAGAAGAACCTGGGCGAGGCGGCCACCGTGCTACACTCCGATGTGGACGAGGCCTTGACAGAAGACCAGACCTTTACTACCATTATCACGAACCCCCCGTTTCACGTGGGGGGGCTCGTCGTGTTAGAAACCGCCATCGCATTTATTGAAGCCGCCTACGCCCGCCTAGAGAGGGGCGGGAAATTTTATCTTGTGGCCAACCGCTTTCTTCCTTATGAGCCCCTGCTGGAGGCGCGTTTTGCCACCGTGCGCACCCTGGCAGTAGACACTCACAAGGTGTTGGTGGCCTATAAGTAACCGGGCCTTAACGGGAGGTGAAGAGCTTGAGCAAGAGCAAAAATGCCACAAGCAGCAAAGGAAAAACCCCGGCCAATGGTGCCCCCCGCCCATCCCAGGCAAAGGGCGGCTCTAAGAAAACAGCCGCCCAGCAGCCTCGAGCCTCCAAGTCATTCACTAGCAAAGGCTCAGGCAGCCCAAGCCCGGAGCAGGCCGCAGCTCCAAGCAAGCCCACCTCCAAGCAAGCCGGCCCCACCAGCAGCCCTTTGAGCAAAACCCTTGCCGCAACCACCAACCGCGCTATGTCCAAAAAACCCAGTCGCAAACCAACCGAAGCCACCGAACAACCCGAGACCAGCAAAGCCGTTCGCAAGAGCAAAAAGGCCAGTCTCGTCGAACCAGCCCCGAAGTCCGGGGGCAAAAAAACGGCCGCTTCCAAACCCAAGTCCGGCAGCCCGAAAAGCGCCAAGGCCCCGTCCAAGGGTACAGCCGTCGTGGAGCCAGAGGAGGATCTGTTGGATGAGGAGCTGGCCGTTGGGGTTGATGAGCTCGAGCCCCCCGATCTCGAAGAGGTAGAAGACCTGGAGGCCGAGCCCGACCTGGACGGGCTAACCCCACCCCCCCGCAAAGGGGCCGGGTTGGCTGCGGCCGCGCTTTCCGACGAGGATCTCACCGAGGAGTTGCTGGAAGCCGACCTCGAGGACATCGAGATGCTGGAGCCGGACTTCGAGCTGGGCACCCTGCCCATCGATGAGGCCGAGGAGGAAATCGAGGAAGACCTGCCCCTCCCCCGCATCTCCACCTCCGACCCGGTACGGCAATACCTGCACGAGATCGGACAGGTGCCCCTGCTGACCCTGGAAGAAGAGATCGATCTGGCCCGCCGGGTCGAGGAGGGCGTCGCAGCCGCCCAACGCCTGGCCGAGGAGACCGGTTTAGACGCCGAGCTCATCCGCCATGTCCTGCGCAGCCAAGTACAGGGCAGCAGCCGCGTGGCCAGCATTCCCGGCACCGATCTGCGCATCGACCCCGAGACCATCGCGGCGGTGGACGCCCGTCTGCGGGCGCTGCCCCGCGAGGTCAAGCGCTACTTGCACATCGCGCGCGACGGTGAGATTTGCCGCCAGCACCTAATTGAGGCCAACCTGCGGCTGGTGGTTAGCATCGCCAAAAAGTACACCGGGCGCGGCCTTAGCTTCCTGGATCTCATCCAGGAAGGCAACCAGGGCCTGATCCGGGCAGTAGAGAAGTTCGAGTTCAAGCGGCGCTTTAAGTTCTCCACCTACGCCACCTGGTGGATTCGCCAGGCCATCAACCGGGCCATCGCCGACCAGGCCCGCACCATTCGCATTCCGGTGCACATGGTGGAGACCATCAACAAACTCACCCGCACCGCCCGTCAGATGCAGCAGGAGCTGGGCCGCGAACCCTCCTACGAGGAGATCGCCGACGCCATGGGGCCCGGCTGGGACGCCAAAAAGGTAGAAGAAACCTTCAAGATCGCCCAGGAGCCGGTGAGCCTGGAAACCCCCATCGGCGACGAGAAGGACAGCTTCTACGGTGACTTCATCCCCGACGAGCACATGGCCTCGCCGGTGGACTCCGCCGCCCAGAGCATGCTCTCGGAGGAGCTGGAAAAAGCCCTGGGCAAGCTCTCCGAGCGTGAGGCCATGGTGCTGAAGCTGCGCAAAGGCCTGATTGACGGGCGCGAGCACACCCTGGAAGAGGTGGGCGCCTACTTCGGGGTGACCCGCGAGCGCATCCGCCAGATCGAGAACAAGGCCCTGCGCAAGCTCAAGTACCACGAGTCGCGCACCCGCAAGCTGCGGGACTTCCTGGACTAAAACCGGAGCCCAGGGGCTGCCGAACACCCAACCGATTGGTTGGGTGTTTTTACTACAAGGCCTCGAGCCTGGATGCAGCCCCCAGCATGTGCGGGAGCACCCACACAGGCCCGCACCCTATGTGACACCGGATCAAGATTTCCAGGCACAGCCTGCCGAAGCCGAGCAAGACCACTATCGGAATCTGAACGGTGAAATGAGCGCTTTGTTGGACAGCTCTCACATTTTTGTTTTAGTCTACGGGCTCGAGGTGACGAGTGAAACACTATCTGCTCGCCGGAATCGCAATGCTGGGTCTCTTGGGTGGATGCTCGAGCCCACCCCAAGCCAAACTTCAGGCCTCTATCGGAACCCACAACGCCACCGGCGTCGGGCGGTCGTATCTGCTGGTGCTGCGGCCCCAACAACAGCCCAACAGCATTACGGTGAACGTCAGCGGGCCGGGTGGCTACAGCGAGAGCATTACCCTGCAAAGCGCCTCCTCCCGCACCCCCTCAGGGGTGTGGTGGCAGGTGGGCTGGAACCCCAGCCCCAGCCTGAGCAGCGGCACCTATACCTTCTCGGCGCTTATAGACGGCCAGACCGAGCAGGTCTCGGTGAACGTAGATGCCAGCAGCACCCTAGCCAAGCCCACGGTTAGCATCGGAAACAACCCCACCACCCAGTCGGTCACGGCTTCCTGGAACCTGGTGCCGGGCGCCGGGGCTTTCCTGGTGCGGCTGGTCAACCGCACCACCGGTAGCGTGGTGGCCAGCACACGGGTCACCTCGCTCAGCACCACCTTCAGCAGCCTGAGCCTCAACACCAGCGACCAGTACGCGGTGGAGGTGTACGCCGCCAGCAGCAACATCGCCAACGATCCGCCCCTGGTGGCGGGCCAGTTCAATATGTCGCTGGGTGAGAGCGCCAACTTTACTGTGAACCCGGTGCCGTAAGACCGGAAGAACCCCGTGGTTCGCCCGGTATGCTGTTGGTATGCAAGACCTGGCCGCACAGGTACAAACCTACCTGCAGATCTACGACCCCCTGGGCATGGGCGAGCTGGCCCCCCCAGAGCAGCTTTATGGGCCGGTGGTGGCGGAAATCCTCGAGCGGTTGGCGCTCGTCCGCAGCGCCGAGGAGGCCGCCCAGGCCATCCACCGCGTGCTGTATCTGGCCTACGGCAATCAGGCCGGCCCTGTGCGCAACTACACCGACCTGGGCCGGGATCTGTTCAGGCTGGTGCAGCAGGGCGCATGAACCGTGCATGGTGCCCGAAGCCCTAGACCCTCCATCCCCTCCGCCATTACCCTGATGCTTATGACTACTGAAGAACGCCTGGCCCAGCTACCCCCCAAACTGCAAAGCGTGGTGAAAACCCTTGGGAGCGCACCGAAGGTCATCAAGACCGAGATGCTGCTGGAGTTTGCCAAGAAGATGCCCCCTTTACCCGAGGGTATGCAGGGCAAGCTCGAGCAGGTACACGAATGTACCACACCCTTTTTCGTGCACGCCGAGCTCGAGAACAACCAGGTGCACCTGTTTTTCGACGCCCCCAAAGAAGCCCCCACCGTACGGGCCTTCGCCGGACTGCTGGCCGAAGGGCTGGAGGGCGAAAGCCCCGAGGCGGTGCTGGGCGTACCGGAGGACTTCTATACCCTGGCCAGGCTGGAAGAGATCATCACCCCCCTGCGGCTCAGGGGCTTGCAGGCCGTGCTAACCCGCATCAAGCGCCAGGTGCGCGAGGCGCAGGGGTAAAAATCAGGGTTTGGGCGACGAGCGCTTGTCGCTAGCTGGCGCAGCCCCTGCGAACTGCTTCAGGTAGCTGCTACGGCCGTAGCTTTGCCGGCCCACGCGCACCACCTGGGCACCCTCGAGTTCAAAGGCAACCCGCAAAACCGCCCGCAAGAGCCTGGGGCTGGGTAGGTCTTGCAGCACCAGCACCCCACCTGCGAGCTGCCCCCAGCAGGTCTCTTCGCGGCTCCAGAACTGCCACAGGCCCAGCTCTTCCTCGGCAAACACCTCGAGGCCCTCCTGCCGCACCCGGTAGCGGTAGGGATGGGGCCGGAAAAACTCATGGGCATACTGCCGGTACAGCGCCTCTTCCAGCGCCAGCAGATCGGCGCGCAGCCGCAGGCGGGCGCGGTCGGTTTGGTGGGGTTCGTATAAGCGCTCGAGCAGGGCCATGCGCAGGGCCTCGAGATCCTGCGCTTCCTCGGAAGGCTCTTCTTCCAGGGCCACCTCGCCATAGGGGTCGAGCCGCAAGGCCGGTTTGCCCAACAGGGCGGCCTCGGCCTCGGCGTAGGTGGGGTATTCCACCAGCACCCCGTCCTCCAGGCCCCAGAAACGGGTGGCCACCTTTTTGACCAGCTCCCGGTCGTGGGAGACGAACAGCAAGGTGCCGGGGTAGTCGGCCAGGGCCCGCTCGAGGGCCTCCAGCAGCTCGAGCTCGATGTGGTTGGTGGGCTCGTCCATCACCAAGAGGCCGGCCCGCAAAGCCCCCAGCAAGGCCAGCCCGGCCCGGGCCCGCTCACCCCCGGAAAAGCCGCGGGGGGGATTGTTCCAGTGGGGGGGCCTGAAGCCCATGCGGCCCAGCAGGGCCGCTGCGCGGGCTTCGCCAAAGCGGGCGGCAAACTGGGCGAAGAGGGGCTGGTCGGGCTCGAGGCCGTGGTAGTGCTGGTCGAGGTAGGCCGTGCTCACCCCGTAGCCCAGGGTGCGCTCGCCGGCCTCGGGCAGCTCCCTGGACAGCAGCAGGCGCAGCAGGGTGGTCTTGCCCGCCCCGTTGGGGCCCAGGAGGGCAATCCGGTCGCCCCGGAAGATGCGCAGGGTGGCCTGGCGGATTACTTTCCGCACGGCCTGCTCCGTGCCATAGGCTTTTTCCAGGTTTTTGGCCTCGAGCACCAGCCGGGGTGTTCCTTCAGCGGCAATTTCCAGGCTCCAGCGACGCTCGGGGGGAGGCGGGTCGGGCACCTGGATGCGCTCGGCCCGGGTTTGCAGCCGGGCTTTCTCGCTCTTGCGGCGATCCAGGCCCGGCCGCCTGCGGTCGGGCAGGGCCTGCAGCAATCGCTCCCGCTCCTTGAGCGCTTCCAGGCGGGCTTTTTCCAGGGTTCGGCGGATGCGCTCGCGCTCTTGCAGGTACGTCGCGTAGCCGCCCGGCACGCGAAACAGCCGACCGGCCTCCAGGTGATAGACCGTGGTGGCCACCCGGCGCACCAGCGCGCGGTCGTGGGAAATCAGGCCCACCGCCCCAGGGTAGGCCAGCAGCAGCTCTTCCAGCCGCAGGTGCATCCGCAGATCCAGGTGGGTGGTGGGCTCGTCCAGAAGCAGCACCTCTGCCCCGGAAAGGAAGGCCATCGCCAGGCCCAACCGCACCCCCTCGCCCCCCGAGAGCTTTTCGGCGGGCTGAGTCCACAGCGCCTCCAGACCGAACTCGGCCAAGGTACGGGCCACCCGTCCTTTCCAGAAGGCAAGCTCACGGATGCGCGACCACACCTCGCCCGCGTTTTCAGGGGGGGTGTTGCGTAGCTCGAGTTCTGCCCGGTGCAAAGGGGTGACGGCATAAGCCAGCTCATAGACGGTGCCCCCAGCCGGGCGGAAGTCCTGTGGCAGGTAGAAAACCCGCACACCGGATGGGCGCAGCAGGCGGCCCTGGTCGGGGGGCTTTTCCCCGCAAAGCACCTGAAACAGGGTGCTTTTGCCAGCCCCGTTGGGCCCCATCAGGGCTGCCCGCTCCCCGGCCTCGAGCCAGAAATCGGCCTGCTTAAACAAGACCCGCTCACCGAAGGCTTTTTCGGCTTGGTGCAGGCGCAGCAGGACTCGAGGCCGGGGCACAACCCTATCAAGCCTAACGCGGGTGGCGCAGAACGTCAAAACGGTGCGCGCGTTGCGTTTCCTGAGACCGGCCGGCTGCGTAATCTGAGCATAAAACCCCGGGAACCGGCGTGAATAATGGCGGGCTTCACGCTGGGTAAACCGCGCGCATTGTAAGGTGTAGGCATGGAAGTGCACCTGCGCCCGCTAACCATGAGCGACCTGCCCCGCGTGCTCGAGTGGAGCCAGGATGAGGCCTTCTGCCTGGCCAACGGCTGGCCGGTGGGGCTCCCGGCCGAGCAGTTGCAGGACTGGTTCGTGAGGTTGCTCAACAACCCCCCGGCCGACCTGGTGCGCAAAGGCATCGTGATCACCACCCCAGAACAGCCCGAGGGTTACCTGGTGGGGTTCGTGGATCTGCGTGAGGTTAATCTGCTGGAAAAGCGGGCCCGTCTGCGCATCGCCATCGGCGACGAGAGCCACCGGGGGCAGGGGGTGGGGTACGCCGCGGGCCTGCAGATGCTCGAGCACGCCTTCAGGGAGCTGGGCCTGGAGCGCATCACCGCCGAAGTCCACAGCTCCAACAGCCGGATGCTGGCCCTCCTGGAGAAGCTGGGTTTCCAGCGCGAAGGGGTTTTGCGACAGCACGAGACCCGGCAGGGCATCAAGGAAGACGTTCATCTGTTCGGCATGCTGCGCGAGGAGTTTGAGTCTGCTAGTAGCACACTCCGGCTCGAGACCTCTTCCCCGCAATTCTAAACAGCCCCAGAGCGGCCCTGGCCCTCGAGCAAACCGGCTTCCAGCTCCTCGAGCAGGGCGTAGAGTTGCTCGAGCTTGCGCTGGCCCAGAATGCGCTCAATCTCGGCGTACACCCCCACCACCTCGGGCTTGATCTCTTCCACCAGGGCCTGCGCGGCCTCGGTCAGGCGCACCCGAATGCTGCGGCCATCGGCCTGGTTGGCATAGCGGCGCACCAGGCCCCGCTGCTCCATGCGCCGCAGGATGCCGGTCATGCTGGGCAAAAGAATCCGGCACTGCTCGGCCAGCAGGGATATCTCCAGCCCCTCGTGCCCATCCAGCGCCCGCAATATGCGCCACTGTTGCTCGGTCAGGCCATGCCTCGAGAGCACCACCCTGAACCGCTGCACCACCGCCTCGCGGGTGCGCAGCAGGGCCATGGGCAGCGAGTGGGTGAGGTCGCGGAGCAACCGGCTGGAGGGGTCTTGGGAAGCAGTGGACATCGGGGGTTCCTTGAATCGGGACAATTGTACCCTGGCTTGCAAAGCAGGACGCGGTTTTACTTAATATATTAAGTATCACAACCGCCTGTTTATAACCTGGCTCACATATGGCAAAGGAGCGCAATGGTCGAGTTCAAAGGCAGCATCGTACCTCTGGTCACACCGTTTAAGAACGGTGCCATAGATGAAGGCGCGCTCGAGCGGCTCATCGAGCGGCAGATTGAAGCAGGCTCCCACGCCCTGAGCGTGGGCGGCACCACCGGCGAGCCCGGTACGCTAAGCGTAGAGGAGCGCAAGTACCTGATTGAGCTGGCTTTGCGCTTCATTCGGGGGCGCGTGCCCCTGCTGGCCGGAACCGGAACCCTGCGGCTCGACGAGACCCTGGAGATCACCCAGGCCGCCTACAAGATGGGGGCGCAGGGGGCGCTGGTCATCACCCCTTACTACATCAAGCCCAACCAGGAGGGGCTCTACCGGTTTTTCGGCCAGGTGGCCCAGGCCGTGCCGGAGATGCCCATCGTGCTCTACAACATTCCGGGCCGGGCTGGGGTCGAGATTAAGGTCGAGACGGTGGCCCGTCTGCGGCGGGACTTCAAAAACGTGGTGGGTCTCAAGCACTCCTCCAAGGACGTGGAGTACGTCTCGGAGCTGCTGCGCAGGGTGGGGCGGGACTTTAGCGTGTACTGCGGCCTCGAGGCCCTTACCTTCCCCATGATGTGCGTGGGGGCGGTGGGCACCATCGCCGCCACGGCCAACTGGCTGCCCAAGGAGACCGCCCAGATGTGCCAGCTCACCCTGGAGGGCCGCTTCAAGGAGGCGCTCGAGCTGCACTACTTTGGCCTCGAGGCCAACGACGCGGTCTTCTGGGACACCAACCCCATCCCCCTCAAAACCGTGCTGTCCTGGATGGGCCTGTGCGAAAAGGAATGGCGCGAACCCCTGGGCCCCACCACCCCCGAGGTCGAGGCCCGGCTGCGCCGCATGGCCGAGTCCTACGGCCTGATCGCTGCGGAGCAAAAAGGCCGTGAAGTGCTGCCCGATCCCTCGGGCAAGCAGTACGTGTGAGCCTACTGTTGCTGTGGTGATTCATGAAACGCGCACGCTTTATCTCCAAAGGCCGCACCCTGGAAGGGTATCTCCAGGACGGGATGCTGCTCGACCACGCCGGTGAGGCCCACCACCCCGATGCGGTGCAGTGGTTGCTCCCGGTTGAGCCCGGCAAGGTGATCGCCCTGGCCCTGAACTTTGCCGAACACGCCGACGAGTTTGGCCTCAAGCGCCCCAGCGAGCCGGCTTTGTTCTGGAAGCCCAACACCAGCCTGCTGCCCCACAAGGGCACGGTCATCTACCCCCGGGGGGCCCGGTTCATGCACTTCGAGTGTGAGCTGGCGGTGATTATGGGACGCCACGCCCGCCGGGTCAAGGCCAAAGACGCCCTGGACTACGTGGGGGGCTACACCATCGCCAACGACCTGGTGGTGCGCGACTACGTGACCAACACCTTCCGCCCGCCCATCCGGGGCAAGGGCTGGGACACCTTCGGCCCGCTGGGGCCCTTCTACGTCACCGCCGACGAAATTGCCGATCCCCACAACCTGCGGATGCGGGCCTACGTCAACAACGAGCTACGCCAGGAGGCCACCACCCAGGGCATGATTTTCTCTATACCGGAGATCATTGAGTTCATCAGCCGCTTCATGACCCTGGAGCCGGGCGACGTGCTCCTGACCGGAACACCCAAGGGCATCTCCCAGGTGCACCCCGGCGACCTCATGCGCATGGAGATTGAAGGGCTGGGGGCGCTGGAAAACCCCATCGAGTGGGAGACCGAGGAGGCCGAGCCGATTATTTCGCAGGAAGGAGACAGGTCGGTGGTGCTATGAAGGTATCGGAGAAAACCCAGGCCATCCGCCCTGAGTTCATCGCACAGGTGCGAAATAAAATTGCCACCCACACCGTAGAGCACTTCATCAACGGGGCCTTTGTGCCGGGGGTGCGGGGCGAGCTGTTCGAGAGCCTCGACCCCTCCAACAACCAGGTGCTGGCCTACGCCTACAGGGGCCACGCCGAGGACGTGGACAAAGCCGCCAAAGCCGCCAAGGCAGCGTTTCCCCGGTGGAAACAGAGCGCCAAAACCCGCAAGAGATACCTGCTCAAGATTGCCGAGGTGCTGGAGAAGCACGGCGACGAGCTAGCGGTGATGGAGTGCCTGGACGCCGGGCAGGCCCTGCGGATCGTGCGGGCCCAGGTGGCGCGGGCCGCCGAGAACTTTAGCTTTTACGCCGAGTACGCCGAGCGGGCCATGGACGGGCGCAGCTACCCGGTGGACAGCGAGTGGCTCAACTACAGCATTCGCGTACCGGTCGGGGTCTGCGGCATCATCACCCCCTGGAACGCCCCCATGATGCTCTCCACCTGGCGCATTGCCCCGGCCCTGGCTTTCGGCAACACGGTGGTCTTGAAACCCGCCGAGTGGTCGCCCCTGACCGCCTGGAAGCTGGCGGAGATCATGCAGGAAGCCGACCTGCCGCCGGGGGTCTTCAATGTGGTGCAGGGCTTCGGCGAGGAGGCCGGCGACGCGGTGGTGCGCCATCCGGACATCCCCCTAATCGCCTTCACCGGGGAGACCACCACCGGCAGCCTCATCACCCGCAACAGCGCGGAGCACCTCAAGCGGCTCTCCCTCGAGCTCGGCGGGAAATCCCCCGCCATCATCTTCGAGGACGCCGACCTCGAGCGGGCCCTGGATGCTACCATCTTCCAGATTTATAGCTTCAACGGCGAGCGCTGCACCGCCAACTCACGGGCGCTGGTGCAGGAAAGCATCTTTGAAGAGTTCGTGCAACGAGTGGCCGAACGGGCTGCCCGGATCAAGGTGGGGCATCCCCTCGAGCCCGACACCGAGGTGGGCCCCCTGATCCACCCCGAGCACCTGCAGCGCGTGCTGGGCTACGTGGAGATTGGCAAGCAGGAGTCCCAGCATATCTTTGGCGGTGAGCGGGTGGGCACCGAGGGCAACTATGTGCGGCCCGGCCTGTTTGTGGCGGAAAACCACCACCGCATCGCCCAGGAGGAGATTTTTGGCCCCATCCTGACCGTCATCCCCTTCAAGGACGAGGCCGACGCCCTGCAAAAGGCCAACGACTCCAAGTACGGCCTGGCCTCCTACGTCTGGACGCGGGACGTGGCCCGGGCGCACCGCCTGGCCCTGCACCTGGAGGCCGGTATGACCTGGATCAACTCGCACAACGTGCGGCACCTGCCCACCCCCTTTGGCGGGGTCAAGATGAGCGGCACCCACCGCGAGGGCGGCGAGCACAGCCTGGAGTTCTACACCGAGCTAAAGCACATCGCCCTGCCGCTCACCGAGCACGCAATTCCGAAGTTTGGGAAGTGAAGGAGGCACCCATGGCACGCAGCGGCAAGGAGTATCTACAAGCCCTCAGAGAGAACCCGCCCAACCTCTGGTACAAAGGCCAGAAGGTTGCAGACCCCACCACCCACCCGGTCTTCAAGGGCATCACCCACGCCCTGGCCGAGCTGTACGACATGCAGCACGACCCGCGCCACCGCGACATCCTGACCTATGAAGAGGGCGGTAGGCGCTACGCCATGAGCCTGCTACCGGCCCGCAGTAAAGAAGACCTGGCCCGGCGCAGCGCGGCCTACAAGCTCTGGGCCGATGCCAACCTGGGCATGATGGGGCGCTGCCCGGACTACCTGAATGCGGTGCTGATGGCTTTTGAGCAGAGCGCCGAGTTTTTTGGGGCCTATGCCGACAACGTGCGCCGCTACGTGCAGTACGTGCGCGAAAACGACCTCGCCACCACCCACTGCCTTACCAACCCCCAGGTCAACCGGGCCAAGAGCAACCTCGAGCAGCCCGACCCCTACATCCCCCTGGGGGTGGTGAGCGAAAATGAGAAGGGCATCGTGGTGCGGGGGGCCCGGATGCTCTCCACCCTGCCCACCGCCGATGAGCTGTTGGTCTTCCCCTCCACCCTGCTCAAGGAAGGGCCGGGAGCCGACAAGTACGCGGTGGCCTTTGCCATCCCCACCAACACCCCAGGGCTGCACTTCATCAGCCGCGAAAGCATGGCCGTGGGGGACTCGAGCTTCGACCACCCCCTGAGCAGCCGGCTGGAAGAGATGGACTGCCTCACGGTCTTCGACGATGTGTTTGTGCCGTGGGAGCGGGTTTTCATCTACAAAGACCTGCAGCGCTGCAACACCGCCTACGCCGAGACCGGGGCCCTGATGCACATGGCCCATCAGGTGGTGGTGCTCAAAAACGCCAAGACCGAGGCCTTTTTGGGGCTGGTTTCCCTGCTGGGCGAGACCATCGGGGCCGACACCTTCCCCCACGTGCAGGAAAAAATCGCCGAAATAATCGTGTATCTAGAGGCCATGAAGGGTTTCTGGGCCCGGGCCGAGCGCGACGCCCAGCCCAACAAGTACGGTCTGGTCTGCCCCGACCGGGGGGCCCTGGATGGGGCGCGCAACCTGTATCCCCGGCTCTATCCCCGCATCAACGAGATCGTCCAGCAGATAGCGGCCTCGGGCCTGATCACCCTACCCTCCGAACACGACTTCAACTCCCCCCTGGCCCCTTACCTGGAAAAGTTCCTGCAATCGGCCACCCTGCCAGCCAGAGAGCGCGTGCAGCTCTTCCGCCTGGCCTGGGACATGACCATTAGCGGCTTTGGCGCACGCCAGACCCTCTACGAGCGCTTCTTCTTCGGCGACCCGGTGCGCATGTACCAGACCCTCTACGCGGTCTACGACAAGGAGCCTTACAAAGAGCGCATCCGGCAGTACCTGGGCTGGAAAACCCAGGCCCAGCCGGAGGTGGTCGCGGGCGACTAGAACCGCCCCCTTTCAGCTATGGAAACCACCCAACCCACCCTGCAAGACCAGCTCCGCCAGGTCATGCGCTACTGGCCCAGCGGGGTCACGGTGATCGCCGCCCGCTTTAAGGGGGAGGCTCGAGGCATGACCGCCAGCAGCTTTACCAGCGTGAGCCTGGAGCCGCCTTTAATCCTGGTCTGCGTCAACCAGACGGCCCAGCTCTGGCCGGTTCTGGAGCGCGCGGGGCAGTTTTCCGTGAACCTCCTGCCCGAGGGGCATGAGCACATCTCCGACCACTTTGCCGGACGCCCCATCGAGGGCTACGAGCCCCTTACCGCCGAAGACCCCCCGGCCCTCGAGGGGGCCCTGGCCACGCTCTTCTGCCGAACCTGGGCGGTCTATCCGGGGGGCACCCACAGGATTGTGGTGGGGCAGGTGGAACGCGTGAGACTTAGCAGCGGGACGCGTCCCTTGCTCTACTGGAACCGGGGCTACCGGCAACTGCCCTGAAGCGAGGTGACTATGACCCAGATGCCCAACATCATCCGCATCGGCCACGGGGTGTTCTACGTGACCGATCTGGAGCGTTCGCGCCACTTCTACGTAGATTTACTCGGCCTGAACGTGCTGCACGAAAGCCAGAGCGCCCTGTACCTACGCGGCACCGAGGACCGCGAGTGGACCCTCAAGCTCGAGCTGGCCCCCGAACCCGGCGTCAAGCACCTGGGCTACCGGGTGGCCGGCGAACTGGATTTGCAACTCCTGGCCGAGCTGGCCCAGGCCCTGGGCCTCCCCCACCGCTGGGAGAGCGAGCAGGATCGGCCCAGAATGCTGCGCTTGCAAGACCCCTTTGGGGTTCCGGTGGCCTTCTATGCCGAAAGCCAGAAGTACCCCTGGCTCCTGCAACGCTACGACCTGCACAAAGGCCCCGGCATCCAGCGCATTGACCACATCAACGTGATGACGCCGCAGGTGGAGGCCATGACCCGCTGGTACATGGATAAGCTGGCCTTCCGCCTCTCGGAGTACACCGAGGACGACGACGGCCGAATCTGGGCGGCCTGGATTCACCGCAAGGGCAACGTACACGACCTGGCCCTCACCAACGGCACCGGCCCCCGGCTGCACCACTTCGCCTACTGGATGCCCGATGCCATGAGCATCATCCGGGCCTGCGACATTCTGGCCGGGGCCAGAGAGACCGAGGCCATCGAGCGCGGGCCAGGACGCCACGGCGTCTCCAACGCCTTCTTCCTGTACCTGCGCGACCCCGACGGCCACCGCATCGAGCTGTACACCTCCGACTACAGCACGGTAGACCCCGATTTCGAGCCCATCCGCTGGAGCCTCAACGACCCCCGCCGCCAGACCTTGTGGGGGGCCAAAACCCCCAAGAGCTGGTTCCTGGAGGGCTCGCTTTTGGAGGCCTTCGAGGGCGGCTGGGTAGAGCCGCAGGAGTCGGAGTTACAGGGGCTGCCACAGCACGTGATCTGAGCCGAGGTCGGCCAGCAGGCCGATTCAAGCCAGACCAAACGGTGGAGTTGTAGCCTGGTTTGTCGTTCTTGACAGTGAGAAAACCTGCGTTTAGACTGTCGCCCAACACAAGGTTAAACAAACGAGTGTTTGTTTGGTTGAGGGAGGCTTGGTGAAGGAAGCAGTAGCAATACTGGGGGCAGGCACGATGGGTCGGGGCATCGCCGAGGTGGCGGCTTTGGCCGGCCATGCGGTCTGGCTCTACGACCCCCTCGAGGCCGCCCTCGAGCGCGCCCTGGCCGATATTCGCGCCGACCTGCAAAAGCTGGCCGAGCAGGGCCGCCTGGCGGGCACGCCGGACGAGGTTCTGGCCCGCATACAACCCACCCAATCGCTGGAGGAGTGTGCGAAGGCCGCCTGGGTTATCGAAGCAGCGCCGGAGCAGCTCGAGCTCAAGCAAGAGCTGCTGGGCCAACTGGGCGAACTCAACCCGAACAACACCCTGGCCAGCAACACCTCGACCTTTTCCATCTCGGCCATCGCCGCCAGGGTCAAGCACCCCGAGCGGGTGCTGGGGCTACACTTCTTCAACCCCGCCCAGCGCATGAAGCTGGTGGAGGTGGTGGGGGGGCTAGAGACCGCCCCGGCGCTGCTGGAGCGCGCGCTGGAGCTGATGCGAAGCTGGGGCAAGGAGCCCGTGCAGGTGGTGGACGCCCCCGGCTTTCTGGTGAACCGGGTGGCCCGGCCCTTTTACGGTGAGGCCCTGCGGCTGCACGGCGAGGGCATCGCCAAAGAGCACATAGACTGGATTCTGCGCGGCCTGGGCTTCCCCATGGGGCCCTTTGAGCTGATGGACTTGATCGGGCTGGATGTCAACTACACCGCCTCGACCTCGGTCTATCAGGCTTTCTACGGCGAGCCCCGCTACCGGCCCCACCCGTTGCAGTACCAGCGGGTGGCCGCGGGGATGCTGGGCCGCAAAACCGGCCAGGGCTGGTACACCTACCCCCCCGGCCCGCCCAAACCGCCCGCCCCGCCCCCGGTGCAGACCCAAGGAATTCCCCTTCCCCTGATTGTCGGGCCCAACCCGCTGGCCCAGGCGCTCCGGGCCCGCTTCCGTCACACCGAAAACCCCGCCGAGGCCCGGTTTGTGCTGGACTGCCGGGTCAAGCTCGAGCGCAAGCACGACTTTTTCGAGAATCTGCCGGTGGTCTCGCTGGTCTGGGGACACTCGGCCAGCAGCGTGCAGGCCGAGTTCAAAGGACGCCCGGTGGCCGGTTTCAGCCTGGTGCCGCCCATTGGAGAGCAGGCCATCGTTGAACTCTTTGCGCCCCTGAGCGGGGCCAACCAGGCCCTCGAGCTGGCCCAGGCCTACTTCCACGCCCACGGCCACCACGCCCTGGTACTCCCCGACCAGCCCGGTGGGGTGGGCTTCCGCATCCTGGCCCTGCTCATCAACGAGGCCGTCTCGGCCCTGGCCGAAGGGGTGGCCGGCCCCGCCGATCTGAACCGCGCCATGCGGCTGGGCACGGGCTACCCGCTGGGGCCCCTGGAATGGGCCGAGCGGCTCTGGCTCAAGCCGGTGCTGCGGGCCCTGGAAGGGCTTCACGCCGAGCTAGGCGAGGATCGCTACCGCCCGCACCCCCTGCTACGCCGGATGGTAGCAGCGGGTTTGGAATCGTTCGGAAATCTATCCTTGGCCGCGGGCGCTGAGGGAGATTGGCAAAAAAGCGGTGTAAAGGAGGCAAGATGAAGCGAGCGTTGATAGGACTTCTGGCCCTTGGACTGGGGCTGGGCCTGGCCCAGCAGGCCCCCCTGAAGATCGGGGTGGTGGTCTCGGCCACCGGCCCCGCCGCCAGCCTGGGCATCCCCGAGCGCAACACCCTGGTGCTCCTGGAAGAGCAGGTCAACCGCCGGGGTGGGGTGGCGGGCCGTCCGGTGCAGTTCATCATTCTGGACGACGCCTCGGACACCACCCAGGCGGTGCGGGCCACCCGACGCCTGATCCAGGAAGACCAGGTGCTGGCGATTATCGGCACCACCACCACCCCGGCCAGCCTGGGCATGATTGACCCCGTGGCCGAGGCCGGTGTGCCCAAAATCTCCCTGGCAGCCAACCTCGAGATCGTCTTCCCGGTGGATGAAAAGCGGCGCTGGGTCTTCAAAACCCCCCAGACCGAGCAGCAGATGAGCCAGCCCATCGTGCGGGACATGGCCGCTTCCGGGGTCAAGACCGCAGCCTACATCGGCTTTAACGACGCCTACGGCGAGGGCTGGGCCCGGGCCTTCGAGGCAGCAGCCCGCGAGGCCGGCATTCAGGTGGTGGCCTCCGAGCGCTTTGCCCGCACCGACACCTCGGTGGCCGGTCAGGTGCTGCGCATCCTGGCCCGCAACCCCGATGCGGTGCTGATCGGCGGCTCGGGCACCGCGCCGGTGCTGCCCCAGCGCACCTTGCGCGAGCGCGGCTACCGGGGCCTCATCTACCAGACCCACGGCGTGGCCAACCCCGACTTCCTGCGGGTGGGCGGCGATGTGCTGATCGGCACCCGCCTGCCAGCCGGCCCGGTGCTGGTCTTCGACCAGCTCCCCCCCGACTTCCCCAACCGGCAGGTGGCTACCAACTACGTACAGCAGTACGAGGCCCGCTTCGGCATCGGCAGCTACTCCACCTTTGGCGGCCACGCCTATGACGCCTGGGCCATTTTGCGCCCGGCCCTCGAGCGCGCGCTGCGCCGCGAGCAGCCCACCAACCTGGCCGCCTTCCGCCGGGTGCTGCGCGACGAGCTCGAGGCCACCCGCAATGTGGTGGGCACCCACGGTATCTTCAACATGTCCCCCACCGACCACCTGGGCCTGCGCTTCAACGAGGCCGCGGTGATGGTCGAGGTCGTCAAGACACCGGCCGGCAAGCTGGACTGGAGGCTGCTGCGAACCTTTAGGTAGGAGGCAGATGGCGGTGGCCAGTAGCTGGTAGCCCAGGCTATTGGCCACCGGCCACCCGAGCTTTATGGACTGGACGATTGTCTCTTTTCTCACCGCCGATGCCCTGCAAAACGGCACCATCTACGCGCTGCTGGCGCTCTCGCTGGTGCTGGTCTTTGCGGTAACCCGGGTGATTCTGGTTCCATTGGGGGAGTTTTTGGTCTATGCCCCCCTCACCTATGTGTGGTTTCTCCCCCCCGAGGTGAGCGGGCTGAACCTGCAGGGCCAGATTCCCGGCACGGCCTGGCTGGCGGCGACCATGCTGCTATGGTGGGCCATTTTAGACCGAAAAAACCTTAGACGGGCCGGTTGGTTGGCTTTGAGTGCGCTGGGGGTGCTGGGCCTGGCCTGGTGGGGGGCCCAGGGGGTGCCGCTGTGGCTGGGCTGGCTGCTGGCCCTCCTGGTGGTGCTGCCGATTGGCCCCGCCTCCTACCGGCTTTTCTTTGAACCCGCCAAGAATGCCAGCGTGCTCACCTACCTGATTATTGCGGTGGGGCTGCACTTTGCTTTTATGGGCCTGGGGCTGGTGTTTTTTGGCCCCGAACAGTTCCGCCTACCCCCCATCCTGGGGGGGCAGACCACCATTGGGCTGGTACCGGTGAACAACCAGGCCTTCCTGGTCTACGGTTTTGCGCTTTTAGCCATGGTGGGCCTGTTTCTGTTTTTCACCAAAAGCATCTACGGCAAGGCCCTGCGGGCCTGCGCGGTCAACCGCTACGGGGCCCGGCTCCTGGGCATCAGCCCCAGCCAGGCCGGCTATGTTTCCTTTGGCATTGCCACCCTCATCGCCGGTGTGAGCGGGTTGCTGCTGGCCCCCCTCATCTCCCCAGCCTACTTCCAGGGCTTCTTGCTGGGGCTCAAGGGCTTTGTGGCCGGCATTCTGGGTGGCCTGATTAGCTATCCGCTGGCGGTGGTGGGGGCCTTGCTGGTGGGGGCCATGGAGTCCTGGGCCTCGTTCCAGGCCAGCGCCTATAAAGATGCCATTGTGTTTGCCCTGCTGCTGCCCATCCTCTTGTGGCGCAGCCTGCAAAGCCACGAGCTGGGGGAGGAGGACTGATGAGGCTTCAGCTATCCCCCATCACCCTGGTGGCCGTTGGACTGCTGCTCTTGCTGCCGCTCTTGCTACCCCCGTCCTCGTTTTACCTGACGGTGGGCAACTACATCGCCTTTGGCGCCCTGGTCGCGCTGGGGCTGTACCTGCTCACCGGCCTATCGGGCATGACCAGTTTCGGCCAGGCGGCCTTCATGGGGCTGGCCGCTTACACCAGCGCCCTCCTAACCATCGGCCAGGGCTTGAGCCCCTGGCTGACCCTGCCGCTGGGGGTGCTGGCGGCGGTGGTGGGCGCGGTGGTGCTGGGCGGCATCACCGCCCGGCTCAAAGGCCACTACCTGCCCCTCTCCACCATCGCCTGGTGTATGGCCCTGTACATCGTGATGGGGAGCTGGATTGAGCTTACCGGCGGGCATACCGGCCTGCGCGGCATTCCCTCCGTCTCGGTGTTTGGCTGGAGTTTGAACGACAGCAGAAGCTACTTTTACCTGGCCTGGTTTTTCGTACTGCTGGGGGCCTGGACGGCCTGGAACCTGACCAACAGCCGCATCGGGCGGGCCATGCGGGCCTCCAAGGGGGATGCCATTGCCGCGGCCAGCTTTGGGGTGAATCCGGCGGTGCTCAAGCTACAGGTCTTCGTGCTCTCAGCCATCTACGCCGGTGTGGCGGGCTGGCTTTATGTGCATTACCAGAAGTTTATCAACCCCACCCCCTTCAGCCTGGACGCCTCCATCAAGTACCTGATTGCGGCGGTGGCCGGGGGCGTGGGCAGCATCCCGGGGGTCATTCTGGGCTCGGGGCTGGTGACGGGCCTCGAGGAGGTGCTCAAGGGCCTGCTGCCGCGCATTTTTGGCCGCACCGGCAACTACGAGATCATCGCCTATGGCCTGATTCTGGTGCTCATTCTGATGTTCGCCCCCAAGGGGCTGTGGCCCTTCCTCGAGCGCTACCTACCCAAAGCCCGCCCGCAAAACCCTGCTGGCAGCGGCCTGCCGGGCCGGCTGGTTGTGGGAAAGCCGGGTGAGGTGGTGCTCGAGGTTGACAACCTGAGCAAAAGCTTCGGCGGTCTGCTGGCGGTCAACGGCATGAGTTTTCAGCTCCGCAGGGGCGAGATTCTGGCCCTGATTGGCCCCAACGGGGCCGGCAAGTCCACCTGCTTCAACATGATTACCTCGGTCTATGCGCCCAGCCAAGGCACGGTGCGCTTCAAGGGCCAGCCCCTCGCGGGCCGGATGCCCTACGAGGTGCACCGGCTGGGGATTGCCCGTACCTTCCAGCACCCCCACCTCTTCCCCGAGATGACCGTGCTGGAAAACGCCGCCCTGGGCACCTACGCCCGCACCCAGCGGGGCCTGCTGGCCTCCATGTTGGGGCTCAACCGGGCCGAGGAGGCGGCGGCCCTGGCCGAGGCCTACCGGGCGCTGGAGCGGGTGGGCCTGGCCCATCTGGCCCACCAAAAAGCCGATGGGCTGGCCATCGGTCAGCTCAGGCTGCTGGAGATTGCCCGCGCCCTGGCCTCGGGGCCCGAGGTGCTGCTCCTGGACGAGCCAGCGGCGGGGTTGCGGGCAGGCGAGAAGCGCCAGTTTGCCGCCCTGATTCGCAAGCTGGTGAACGAAGGGGTGACGGTGCTTCTGGTAGACCACGACATGGATCTGGTGATGGGGCTGGTAGACCGGGTGGTGGTGATGCATTATGGGGAAAAGCTGGCCGAAGGCACCCCTGCCGAAGTACAGCGCAATCCCAGGGTGATCGAGGCCTACCTGGGGGAGGCCGCATGAGCGTGCTGGAAGTGCAAAACCTCACCGTGCGCTACGGGGCCGTGGAGGCTGTGCGCAACCTGTCCCTCACCGTAGGGGCGGGCGAGGCCATCACCCTCATCGGCCCCAACGGGGCCGGCAAGAGCAGCACCCTCAAGGGGATTGTGGGGCTGGTGAGCGCCAGCGGCACGGTGCGCTACCAGGGGCAGGCCCAGGGCCGGCGCAGCCCGGAAGCCCTGGCCGCCCAGGGCCTGGTGATGGTGCCCGAGAAGCGGGAACTCTTCGCCTCGATGGAGGTAGAGGACAACCTGCTGCTGGGCGCCTTTACCCGCTTCCAGCGCCGCGAGAAAGGCATCCGGGAAGACCTCGAGCGCGTCTATACCCTCTTCCCCCGCCTGCGCGAACGGCGCAAGCAGCTGGCCGGCACCATGTCCGGGGGCGAGCAGCAGATGCTAGCAATTGGGCGGGCCCTGATGGCCCGACCCAAGCTGCTGCTGCTCGACGAGCCCAGCCTGGGGCTGGCCCCCCTGATCGTGCAGGAGATTTTTCACATCCTGGGCGAGCTCAAAGCCCAGGGCACCCCCATCCTGGTGGTGGAGCAGAACGCCCGCATGGCCCTCAAGCTGGCCGACCGGGGGTACGTGCTCGAGGCCGGCGAGCTGGTGATGGAAGGCCGCGGCCAGGACTTGCTGCACGACCCACGGGTGATCGAGTCGTACCTGGGCATCCGCACCAAGACCGAAGCCTGACTATGCGCACCACCACCGACCCCTACATGCAGCTTTTGGGCCTGGAAACCCGGCTGGTGGAGCCCGGCCGGGCCGTGGTGGCCGCCCAGGTCAAGCCCGAGCACCTCAACATCCACGGGGCCTGCCACGGCGGCTTCCTGTACAGCCTGGCCGATGCGGCTTTTGCCCTAGCCTCCAACTCGCACGGCACCGCCGCGGTGGCCCTCACCACCCAGATGCAGTACTTCAAGGCCGTGAGGGCGGGGGAGCACCTCGAGGCCCACGCCAGCGAGGAGAACCTGGGCCGGCGCACCGCCACCTACCGCATCGAGGTTCGCAGCAATGGGCGCGTAGTAGCCCTCTTTACCGGCACGGTCTTCCGCTTTGCCGAAGGTTAGCCTGTTCGCAAAAGGCGCTTGTGGATACGACCCCAATAGGATAAAACACCTTATGACCATGGAAGCCTACATTCTGGACGCTGTTCGCACACCAGTCGGCAAGCATGGGGGCGCCCTTTCCTCGGTGCGCCCCGACGATCTGGGGGCCATCCCGCTCAAGGCCCTGCTGGAGCGCACCGGCATCCCCGGTAGCGACGTAGAGGACGTGTATATGGGCTGTGCCAACCAGGCCGGCGAGGACAACCGCAACGTGGCCCGCATGTCCCTGCTACTGGCCGGGCTGCCCATCAGCGTGGGGGGCTCCACCGTCAATCGCCTGTGCGGGAGCGGGCTGGACGCCGTAGCCAGCGCCGCGCGGGCCATCTGGGCCGGGGAGGGCCAGGTGTACCTGGGGGGCGGGGTGGAGAGCATGAGCCGCGCGCCCTGGGTGATGCCCAAAGCCGAAAAGGGCTTCGCCACCGGCAACGTCACCCTCTACGACACCACCCTGGGCTGGCGGCTGGTGAACCCCCGGATGAAGGAGCTCTACGGCACCGAGGCCATGGGCGAGACCGCCGAAAACCTGGCCGAGCAGTACAAAATTTCCCGCGAGGCCCAGGATCGGTTTGCCCTGCACTCGCATCAGAAAGCCATCCGCGCCCAGCAGAGCGGGGCCTACGCCACCCAGATGGTGCCGGTGGAGGTCAAAGACCGCAAAGGGAATACCACCCTGGTGCAAACCGACGAGGGCCCCCGGGCCGACACCAGCCTCGAGGCCCTGGCCCAGCTCAGGCCGGTCTTCCGGGCCGGGGGCAGCGTGACCGCCGGCAACTCCTCTTCGCTCAACGACGGGGCCGCAGCCGTTTTGCTGGTGGCCGACGCCTACGCCAGGGCCCACGGGCTCAAGCCCATGGCCCGGGTGCGGGCCATCGCGGTGGCGGGGGTGGAGCCGCGCATTATGGGCATCGGGCCGGTGCCCGCAACCCAAAAAGCCCTGCAGCGGGCTGGCCTCACCCTGCAAGACATCGGCCTGATTGAGCTGAACGAGGCCTTTGCCGCCCAGAGCCTGGCCGTGCTGCAGGAGTGGGGCCTCGAGCCCGAGGATGAGCGCCTGAACGTCAACGGCGGGGCCATCGCCATCGGCCACCCCCTGGGCTGCTCGGGGGCCCGCATCCTGACCAATCTGGTGCACGAGATGCAGCGCCGCCAGGTGCAGTTTGGCCTGGCTACCATGTGCATTGGGGTGGGACAGGGCATCGCCATGGTGGTGGAGCGGGTATGAGGGTGCTCGAGCAGTTCAACCTCCAGGGCAAAACCGCCCTGGTGACCGGGGGCTCGCGGGGCCTGGGCCTGGAGATTGCCTGCGGCCTGCGCGAGGCCGGGGCCCGGGTGGCCCTGCTGGCCCGGCGCGAAAGCTTCTTCGAGGAGGCCTTGAAGCTGATCCCCGATGCCATGCCCATTGTGGGCAATGTGCAGGACGAAGCGAGCCTCGAGGCCGCTTTTGCCCGGGTGGGCCCGGTGGAGATCCTGGTCAACGCCGCCGGGGTGACCTGGGGCCAGGACGCCCTGGAGGTACCGGTGGAGAAGATCCGCGAGGTGCTGGACATCAATGTAACCGGGGCTTTTCTGGCCTCGAGGATCGCCGCCCGCAGCATGAAGGCCCGTGGCTACGGCAAAATCCTCAACATCGCTTCGGTTGCGGGCCTGGCTGGCAGCCCCAGCGAGGTGATGGACGCCGCCGCCTACTCGGCCTCTAAAGGCGCGCTCATCGCCCTGACGCGCGACCTGGCGGTCAAGTGGGGGCCCTTTGGCATCCGCGTTAATGCCCTGGCGCCCGGCTTCTTCCCCACCCGCATGACCGAAAAACTGCTGGCCCGCACCGAGCAGCTCGTGAGCGAGCGCACGCCGCTGGGCCGCATCGGAAAAACCGGCGAGCTGGCCGCCGCCGCCCTGTACCTGTGCAGCCCGGCCTCGGACTACGTAACCGGGCAGGTGCTGGCGGTGGATGGGGGGATGACCGCGCTATGAGCCGAGCTTCGATCCGTCGGTTCACCAAAGCACAACCCTGCCACAGGTGTAAACTGTCGTTCTGAAGCCCACAGACCTCGAGGTGCCTATGCCCATGTTCCAGCCCGAACTCGAGACCCTTCCCCGCCCCAAGCTCACCGAACTGCAAAACCAGCGCCTGCGCGAGCAGGTCGCCTATGTGTATGAACGGGTGCCCTTCTACCGGCAGGCCTTCAACGAACGGGGGCTCAAGCCCAGCGACATCCGGGGCGTAGAGGATTTGCACAAGCTGCCCTTCACCAAGAAAAAAGACCTGCGCGACACCTACCCATTCGGGATGTTTGCCGTACCCCGCCAGGAGCTCGCCCGCATCCACGCCTCCAGCGGCACCACCGGCAAGCCCACCGTGGTGGGCTATACCAAAGGCGACCTGGAAATTTTCGCCGAGGTGGTGGCCCGCTCGCTGGCGGCCGCAGGGGGCCGGCCCGGCATGATGCTGCACAACGCATACGGCTACGGGCTTTTTACCGGCGGGCTGGGCCTGCACGGCGGTGCAGAAAAGCTGGGCATGGTTGTGGTGCCCATCTCGGGCGGCATGACCGACCGGCAGATCATGCTCATTCAGGACTTCAAGCCCGAGATGATCGCCTGCACCCCCTCCTACGCCCAGACCCTGGCCGAGGAGTTCAAAAAGCGCGGTATCGCACCCGAGGAGATCAGCCTGCAGTACGCCATTCTGGGGGCCGAGCCCTGGACCGAGGCCATCCGCCAGAGCGTGGACGAGGGGCTGGGGGTCAGGGCCACCAACATCTACGGCCTCTCGGAGATCATCGGGCCGGGGGTTTCCAACGAGGACGTGAACGAGCGCGAAGGACTCAGCTACATCTGGGAAGACCACTTCTACCCCGAGGTGGTAGACCCCGAGACCGGCGCCCCCCTGCCCGACGGCGAGGTGGGGGTGCTGGTCTTCACCACCCTGACCAAAAAGGCCATGCCCATCCTGCGCTACTGGACGGGCGACCTGACCTACATCACCCGCGAGCCCGGCCCCTCCGGGCGCACCCACGCCCGCATGGCCCAGATCCGGGGCCGCACCGACGATATGCTGATCGTGCGGGGGGTGAACGTCTACCCTACCCAGATCGAGGCGGTGCTGAAGGAGATTCCCGAGGTGGTGCCGCATTACCAGATTGTGCTCACCCGCGAGGGCCCCATGGACGAGATGGAGCTGAAGCTCGAGGTCGCCGAACCTTTCTTCCGCGAAATCGGGCAGAAGGTGCTTTCCGACGAGGTTGTTGAGGCCGACCAGCGGCTTTCCCACCTGCGCGAGAAAGTGGCCCGGAAAATCAAGGACAACGTGGGCCTCTCGGTGAAGGTCTCGCTCATCAACCCCGGCACGGCCCCCCGCAGCGAGGGCGGCAAGCTCAAGCGGGTGGCCGACCTGCGTAAACTATGAAGCCCATACCCCCCGGCTACCAGGCCAGCTTCGAAACGGTGGTCACCGACGAGATGACCGTAGACTTCGAGCACCCCGACGACCCCCAACTGGGCAAGCTGCACCCGGTCTACGCCACCTACTGGATGGCCAAACACATGGAGCTGGCCGGGCGCAAGATCATCCTGCCTTTCTTAGAAGAGGGCGAGGAGGGCATCGGCTCCAAGGTGAGCGTGGACCACCTGGCCTCGGCCCTGCCCGGCATGAAGGTGCGCATTGTGGCTGAGCACCTGCGCACCGAAGGCAACCGGGTGCACGCCCAGTGCACCGCCTGGAACGAGCTGGGCGACCAGATTGGCGTGGGCTACACCGAGCAGGTGATCCTGCCCAGGGCCAAGCTGTTACGAATTTTCGAGAAACTCCAGGAGCGCTGGCAGGAACAGCGCAAGTGAAACAGCACCTTTGCACACCGCCGTCTATACCCCTTAACCTAATACCGTGAAGCGCCTCCCCCTCTTCCCCCTGCCCGAGACCGTGGTTTTTCCAGGGCTGCTGATTCCGCTGTACATCTTCGAGGAGCGCTACAAGCAGATGGTGCGGGACTTGCTGGCCCAGGGCGAAGACCAGCGGCGGTTTGTGATTACCCTGGCCACCGCGCAGGGCTTCCGGGCGGTGGGGGGGTATGTGGACTTACTGGCGGCCTCGGAAAACCCCGACGGCACCTTCAACATCGTCTGCCGGGGCGGGGAGCGCTGCCGGGTGGAGGGGGTGGGGGTTTTTGAAAAGAACCTGTACCAGACCACCCTGGACATCCCCTGGCCCCTCGAGCGCAGTGCCCGCAGCGAGGAGATCGTGGCGGCCTGGGATGCCATGGAGGCTTTCCGCAGCTACATGGCTGGGTTCGCCGACCCCAGCGCCCTGGAAGAGGCCATCGCCAACCTGCCCGATGACCCCCTTTACCAGGCCTCTTTTCTGTGCGTGAACCTGCGGGTCTCGGCGCTGGATCGGCAGGCTTTGCTCGAGGCCCCCTCCCTTATTGCCCGGCTCGAGCTGGCCCAGACCCTCATGCGCCAGGGCTCAATGGCCGGCAGCGGCGCCGAGGCCTGAATTACGCCACCCGGCGCCGCATCTGGGCTATCCCCAGGCTGAGTAGCAGCAGCGCGGCCGAGAGCAAGGCAAAAATTGCCGTGACCTCGTCCTGGCGGATGCGCCACAGCAGCGGGCGGGTTAGGTTGCGGTAGGCTTCTTTGAGCTTGTCGGCCGAGTCGACAAAAAAGTACTGCCCATCGCCCACCCGAGCCACCTCTTTGAGGGTCTCCTCGTCGAAGAGCGCGGCCTGCGCGTATACCTCGGGCAGACCCGGCACCGGGCCGCTGGTGGTACGGCCAATGCCGATGGTGTGCACCCGGATCTGCTGGCGGGCCGCCTCCTGGGCCGCCACCACCGGGTCAACCCCACCCAGACTCCGCCCATCGGTAAGCAGGATGATGGTCGCCAACCGCCTGGGGTCGGGGTCTTCGGCGCGCTCGGAAAGGGGGGGCAGGGCCTGGATGCTCTCCAGGATGGCATCGCCGATGGCCGTGCCCAGGTTTAACTGCAAAAAATCCACTGCCTCCAGCAAGCGCCCCCGGTCGGTGGTGAGGGGCACCACCAGATGGGCATCCCGCGCAAAGGTGACCAGGGCCAGCCGCAAACCCTCCGGTAGCTCACGGATGAAGGTGCGCAGGGCCGCCCGGGCCGCCTCAAAGCGGCTGGGCTGCACATCGGTGGCCTGCATCGAGAGGCTGATATCCACCGCCAGCACCACCGCCGCCTTGGGATCAGCCTGCCACACCGGCAGGGAGGGCCGGGCCAGGGCCAGCACCGCTGCCAGCAAGGCCAGCAGATACAGCCCAGCCGGGAGGTGCTGCCATCCGCCAAGAGCTTTCCGAGAGCGGGCTAGCGCTCCCGCGTCGGGGTGCAGCACCACCAGCTCGGAGGGCGGCCGCAAAGCGCGTCCGTACAGCCAGACCAGCAGGGGAACCAGCAGCAACAGAGCCAGCGCCCAGGGCCACAGCAAGCTCATTCAGATCACCCGTCGCCGCCAGGCCGACAACCCCAGGCTAAAGCCCAGCAACAGCGCAGCCAGTAAGCTCAAAAGGCCGCTAACCTCGGTGGTCTGGGGGCGCCAGGCCAGCACCCGCCCCAGGTCGGCATGGGCTTTGCTCAGGTCGCTGGCCGAAAAGATGGGGTAGTAGCGGCCCCCGGTTCGGTCGGCTACTTTTTTGAGCATCTCCTCGTCGAAGTTGTGACCGTGGGTGCCCACCCCGATGGCGTGTACCTGGATGCCGCGCTCGAGGGCCTGATCGGCGATTTTGAGCGGGTCGTTGCCAGAAACGTCGTGCCCGTGGGAAAACAGCACAATCACCCCAGGCCTCGAGCCCTCGGGAGGGGTTTGGGGGAGGGCCTCCAGGGCGGCCAGCAGTCCGTAGGTAAAGGAGAAGCCCCCACCCAGGTCGAGGTTATCAATAGCCTGGCGAATGGCCTTGCGATCGGTGGTAGGCGGCAGCAGCAAGGTTCCATAGCTGGAAAAGGTCACCACCCCCACCTTGATGTGCCTGGGGAGTTTATCCACCAGGGCCTTGGCGGCCATCTGGGTGGCTACCATGCGGTTGGGGGCGATATCGGTCTGGCGCATAGACCAGCCGTTTTCAATCGCCAGAATCACCCCGGCCAGGTTCTCGGGCATCATCAGCCGGAGGGTGGGGCGGGCGGTGGCGAGAAGGGCCGCCGCCAGGGCCAGGAAAAAGCCGATCAGGGGCAGGTAAAACCAGATGTTCTGCTGGTTCGTGCCAGCCATGGGGCCTATCCCCGGATACCAGACATGGCCGCTCGAGCGCCCCTGCCGCCATCGCCAGTACAGCACACCCAGGGCCACCAGCGCCAGCAGGGCCCACAGGTTCCAAGGTGCGAGAAAACCCATGGTCTGGCCCCCTTTACGGCACCCGGCGCTGCCAGCGCAGGCTCAGCCCGGCCGCCAGAATCATCAGCGCGGCGGCCAGGGCCGAGAGCAGCGAGGAAACCTCGGTCTTGGTACCCTCCCAGCGGATGACCACCCCCAGTTCCTTAACAATCGCCCGGAGGGCCTCCTCGGTGGGTGGGTAGGTGTTTTTCCCCCCGGTGGCCTGGGCGAGCTGCTCGAGGTTCCTGGGTTCAAAAGGGATGTAGTAGTGCCGCCCTTCAATCTGGGTCACCGCACCGCCAGGCTGTCCCATGGGGAAGGTGTACAGCCTCACGTTGGCGTTTTTGGCAAAGCGGGCCGCGACCTCGAGGGTGATGCGGGTGGGCAGCGTGGGATTGCTGCTCACGTTGGAGGCCCCGTCCGACAGAATCACCAGGCTGCCCGGCGGCAGGTTGGCCGGGGGCTGGGCCTGCTGGGGCAGCGGCAGATCGGGGATGCCCTGCAAGGGGTCAGGCTGGCTCAGACCGGGGGGTTGTAGCTCGGCAGGGGGTCTGAGGGTGTTGCGCCCCGGCAGCATCCGCACCCCGGTGATGATGGCATTCTCGATGGAGGTGTTCTGGGCTGGCTTGAGCCGCTCGATGGCTTCCAGCAGCTTCTGGCGGTCGGTGGTGGGCATCACCAAAGCCGAGGCCGAGTCGGAGAAGCTGACCAGGCCAATCTGGGTGGTGGGCGGGGCCAGCTCGATAAACTTGCGGGCGGTGGCCTTGGCAGCCTCCAATCGGTTGGGATTGAGGTCGGTGGCCAGCATGGAGCGCGAGGTATCCACTGCCAGCACAATGGCCGCCTTATTGGTCGGCAAGGGGGGACTGGCCACCGGACGGGCCGCGGCAAGCAGCAGCAAGCACAGGGCCAGCAACTGCAGCGCCAAAGGCCAGCGCACGTGGGCCTTGGGCGGCCGGCGCACCACGCTACCCAACAAATGCGCGTCGGCGAAAGCCTCGGCAGTGCGTTCCCGTCGCCGGTTGGCCCAGGCCAGGAACCCAATAAACGCAGGAACTAGCAGCAGCAGCCACAAGAAAGCAGGCCAGGTAAAGCTCATCTTCGCCCCCTTCTGCGCAAGGTGAACTTGAGGAGCGGCTCCACAATTTCCTGGGCGGTAGACAGGTGCAGCGCATCCACCTGGGCCGCCCGCAGGGTGCGCTCGAGCATAGCTTCGCGGGCCTGCACCAAAGCCGCATGGGCCCGGCGCACCCTGGGGTCGCTGGTATCAATCCAGATCTCCTCACCGCTCTCGAGGTCGCGCAGGCGTAGCTCGCCCGCGTTGGGCAGCTCTTTTTCGGCAGGGTCGAAGATGCGCACCGCCACCACATCATGGCGATAGGCCAGCCGCCGCAGGCCAGAAGCCCAAAGGGGCTCCTGCTCGGGGTTTTGACTGAGAAAGTCGGAGACCACAAACAGCAGAACCCGGCGTTTGAGGGTTTTGGCCGCGTGCTCGAGCGCCTGTTCCAGCGAGCCACCGGCAGGACTGGGTTGTTCTACCGGCTTTGCCCGCTGTTTTGAGCCGGGAACAGCCCCCTGGTGTGCGGCCGCCAGTCCGTACAGCTCGTGTAGAATCCGCAGCGCCTGCCGCCGGCCCGTACCGGGCGGTACGATCCGCATCCCAGCTTCCGAAAAACCTATAGCGCCCACCTTGTCGCCGTGCCGCCCCGCAATGGCCGCCGCGGTGCCCACAAACTCCAGGGCCTCCTCGAGCTTGAGCACCCGTCGGGTACCAAAGCGCATCGAGGCCGAGAGATCGACAATCAACCAGACCGTGACCTCTTTTTCTTCGCGGTACTGCCGGATGTGGATTTTGCCGGTGCGGGCGGTCACGTTCCAGTCTATGCGGCGCACCTCGTCGCCGGGCTGGTACTCCCGCACCTCGGCCAGATCCAGGCTGGGGCCGTAGAAAAAGCCGGTGTAGTCGCCAAACAAAAACCCGTCCAGCCGCTTCAAAACCCGGAACTCGAGCCTGCGCAGCAGCTCAGCGGGCAGCTCGCGCGGGCGGGGTGGGGCCTTCGTGGGCTCGGCCTCGAGGGTGACTTCGATCTGGCTCTTGCGCGGTCGTCGCAGCAGCATAACTCGTCCTGCTCAGGCCGAGGGGTTCTCGGCGGCGGGCCGGGTATCGCGGTAGGGATCGCCGATGTGCACCTTGGGCAAGGGGGTGGCGGCAATGATCTTCTGCACCACCTCCTCGAGCTTCACCTCGTCGGCCAGGGCCTCGTAGGACAGGATGATGCGGTGGCGCAGCACCTCGGGGGCCAGGTCGCGCACATCCTCGGGCAGGGCGTACTCGCGGCCCCGCACGATGG
>Ga0209479_1000687_pt1 | contig 47221 bp, 40 predicted proteins | sample DewCreD2012metaG_2_FD_184112 | JGI IMG/M metagenome (GOLD analysis project Ga0209479, IMG submission 184112) | Hot spring sediment bacterial and archeal communities from British Columbia, Canada, to study Microbial Dark Matter (Phase II) - Dewar... ...
CCTGGCTTTGCCAGGAGGTGGAGTGACGGAGAATGAGGCGGACGGCGTGGATTCTGACGGGTGCGGCGCTGGTCATTGGACTCGTGACGGTAGGGCTTGGGCTGGGCATCGTGCAACAGGCCACCCGGGTCACGGGTGAGCAGCTGGAGGTGCTGGTGGCCCAGAAAGAGGTGCCTCCGTTCACCGTCCTACGTCGAGACAACGTGGGGGAATATTTCCGGCGGGCCCGTCTGCCGGTCTACTACTTTAATCAACTGCAGGGTCTGGTGCGGGCGGGCGACGATCTGGACGGATGGGTGGTGATGGTTCCGATCCCGAAGGACTCGGTGCTGGCGTGGAGCATGTTGGATCGGAATTTGGGGTTGGAGCCGGGGCGGCGGGCGGTAGCGATCAGCGTGAATTCGGAGACCGGCCTGTCCGGTCTGATCCGACCGGGCAACCATGTGGATGTGCTGGTCTCCATGGAAGGAGGTGCCGATGGGGGCGGGCAGACCATGGTGATGCTGCAGAACGTCCGGGTTCTGGCGGTCAGCAGTTTGCTGCCACGGGAAGGGGAGCTGGTGGGGGCAACGGTTGGGCGGCTGCTGCCCAGCGGCCAGCTGGCGCCGGATATGGTAGTGATCCTGGATCTCAGCCTGGAAGATGCGGCCCGTCTGACCTACATGCGTAACTTTGCGAAGGAAATCCGATTCGTCCTGCGCCGATTTGGGGACGAACAGATCGAGAGCGTCCCGTTCATCAGGCGGGATCGCGCGATTGGGCCATGAGCTGGATCCTTGGATAGTCAGGGCACAATGCACGGATCGGTGGGGGGAATCCAGGATGGAGCAACGAGGGGATCTGATCCCGGTGGTTCTGATCACCAGCGATCCGGAGTGGGAAAAGGGGATCCGGGAGTTTCTGATAAACAGCGGGAGAGTACACCTGGTGCGGGTCTTCGCCAGCCCGGATCAGGCGGTTCAACTGCTGCCCCATGTGCGTCCCTCTCCGGAGATTGTGCTGCTAACGGAGAACGCCGGAGGGGTTCCGGAGCTGAGCACGTGCCGGCAGATCTCCCAGATGATGCCCCAGGCGGCGGTGATCCTGGTGGTGAGCGATACCCTCTTCGATGATCCGCGCTATCTACGGAGCGCCATGGCTTCGGGCGCTGACGATGTGCTGCGAATGACCCGCCCCATGCGCTTCCAGGGATGGATCGAGTCGATGGAGCGGGTTCGGGATTTGCTGCGGGCGCGCACGGTGGCCACCCGCCGCGAGACCGGACGGGTGGTGGCGGTGTTCAGCCTGAAGGGAGGCGTCGGGAAAACCACCCTGGCCCTGGGCCTGGCGGATCGCCTGGCCGCAGCGCCCCCCGAGCCCTCCCGCGTCGTCTATGTCGATCTCAACTGGCACGCGGGAATGACCGAGACGCTCGTCGGCCATCCGGCCTCTCGTTCATGGCTGGAGAGCCTGGATTTCCAGCAATGGTCCCCGGCCATTGTCGACGCCCTCATTACCCGGGCCCGTGAGGCGTTACGGTTCGACTTCCTGGCTGCCCCGCGTGAGGAGGATCACTACGGCATGTTGCGGGATCTCTTCCTCCTCCATCGCCTGCCCCCGGAGGAGGCGCCGGAGCTGGACCGCCTTGCCCGGCTGCTTTCCGATGGACGGGCGGTGGAAGACGAGATCCTGCAGGATGTGAACCGGCGATGTGTTCAGCACGCTCGGATCGAACACGCCCTGGCCACCGCTCTGCATCACCTTCTGATCAATCTCCGCGCCTATTACCGGTATGTCGTCCTCGATCTCCCTCCCTCCGCTGATTTCCTCACCCTCCTGGCCTTGCAGCGGGCGGATCGAATCGTTCTGGTGCTCACCCCCGATCTGGCGGCCCTGCAAGCGACCCATCTGGGCCTCGATCTCCTGCAGCGGAGCGCCATCCCCGGGGAGATCGGTGTAGTGTTGAACCGGGCTACCCGTCGTAGTGAGATCCGCCCGGATACTCTTCAGCGGTTGCTGCGTGGCATCAGCTGGCTGGCGGCGGTCCCGGAAGATCCCTGGATGGCTTGGGACCGGTCTCCGGGGGATGTGCTGCGACGGCCCGGGTTGCTGGAGGCGATCGGACGGATGGTGGATTATATGTTCCCCTCAACCCCGCCGGGAGAGGAGGCCAGCCGGAGGCGATCGATGGGGGCTTCCGGATCCCGGGCGGCTGAGGTGCGTTCATGAGAGCCCGGCGACGCGTCGGACCCTATCGGATCGAGAGCGAAGTCCAGCAGGGCAAGCTGGGGACCCTGTATCGCGCTCGGGATACGCAGGGGAATCTCCGGGCCCTGAAGGTTTTCCATTCCTTTCTGATTCAGGATCGGCCTGGGCTGGAGGAGGCTCTCCAGCATCTGGTGGAGCGCTTGCAACGGATCTCCCATCCCTATGTGGTGGTTCCTGTGGAAACAGGCTATGACCCGAACGAGGATGTGGTGTATGTGGTTTCCCCATGGATTGAGCGGGCGACGCCGATGGGGGCGATCCTGCAGCAGGAGGGGGGGCGTCTATCGTTCAGCCAGGTGGCCGAGTGCCTTTGGCGGACGCTTCTGGCGTTGCGGGTATTGAGCCAGGCCATCGGCCTCCATGGCTCCCTGAAGCTGAGCAATCTGGTCCGGGGTGAGAGGGGACGTTTCTATGTGACGGATCCGGGCCTGGCCCGGGCGGTGTATCGAACCCAGCCAGGGATCAGCCCCTGGGATGCCATCGGGACCTCGGATTATCTGCCTCCGGAGCTCATCGAGGGAGGTGAGGCGGGATCCGCTACGGATCTCTATGCCCTGGGGGCCATCGCCTACCATATGCTGGAGGGACGCCCCCTGTTTCCGTCCGATGATCCGGCTCGCTGTCGCGAGGCCCATCGCACCCAATCCCCTCCGCCGCTGCAGCGCTCCGATGTGCCTCCGGCTTTTCAGCGCTGGCTGCTGCAGCTCCTGTCCAAGAAGCCTCAGGATCGTTTTCAGGACCCAGCCGCTGCACTGGAGGCCCTGGCGGAGATCCTGTTGGAGCGGGGATGGGCCATGGACTTCTGGCGCGCTGAGGCGCAGGCCCTCCTCGAGCTTCGGGCGCTGGACCTGGCTGCAGAGCATGTCGAGCGTGTTCTTCAGGTCCAGCCCAATCATCCCGAAGCGCTGATGCTCAAGAGGGAGATCGAAGAGGCCCGCCTTCAGGAGGAGATCGGCCAGCGGCTGGAGCGGGCCCGTCAGCTTCTCCGGGAAGGGCAGCTGGAGGCCGCTCGGGAGGCTATCCGATGGGTCCTGCAGCGCGCGCCCCAGCATCCGGAGGCCGCCGCGCTTCGGGATCGGGTTGAAGAGATCCTGGCCCATCCGCCCGCGCTGGTGCTGCGCACCCGATCCGGGCGGGCCTTCCGCCTGGAGGGGGAGGGCATCATGGGTCGCTCCGGACAGGAAGGCCAGGGGCCGGAGGTGGATCTGGCCCCCGAGGATAGCGGGCGATATGTCTCCCGTCGCCATGCCCGTCTATGGTGGGAGAAAGGCGCCTGGTGGATTCAGATCTTCCCCGAGACGGTCAACACGACGTGGATGGACGGCGTTCCGATGGACCGGGGCCGGCCCTATCCGCTCCACGATGGCGTTCGGCTGCGCATCGGGAACGTGGAGCTCGAGGTGGCCTTTGAATATCCGAAATGGGGGGATGCATGAAGCGGATGCGCCGGTTGTGGATGGCCTTCATCCTGCCCTTGATCTCTCTGGGAGGGCTGGGCCTGTCGCTGAATCTCGGAGCTCCGGCCGCTCTGGCTCAGGGTGGCCTCCTGAAGGCCCAGCCCCTCGGCGTGGACATCACCCGTTTCCCCACGGTGACGGTCTTCTTTCAGCTGGTGGATCTCTCAAGGGGGCTGCCTACCGCCCAGCGGGTGGAGGTCCGATCCGTGCGGGAGGATGGCCAGGAGATCCCATCGGGCGAATGGAAGCTCGATCTGGAGGATCGGGGGGCAGATATTGTGATCCTCCTGGATGCCAGCCAGAGCATTCTCAGCCCCCAATCCCGAGGCTATACCGGGGAACCCCGTCTGAGCGAGGCTCGAGAGTTTGTGTCCAAGGTGGCCCAGGGTAAGTCCGCTTCGTCCCGGATGGTGCTGATCGCCCCGGTTGGCGATCGGATCGATTTCATCGGCCCCCGGCAATTAACGAACAATGGCGGGGATGTCTCGAACGCTCTGCAGCAGTTTTCGTTCCCTCCGCGCCCCAAGGGAAAGGAGGCCACGCCCCTCTTCGATCTGCTCAGCCGCGCTGTGGAGATCCTGACGCAGCGGCCGGACGCTACAGGACGCCCCGGAGTCGTGATCGTATTGTCGGACGGCATTGATTTCCTGAGCGATCAGCAGGTGGTCGATGTCACCGGGCGCGCTATGGATAACCGCATCGTGGTCCATGCCGTTCAGATCGGGCCGGCCCAGGGGAAGGGCAGCGAGCGGGCCATGGAGAACATGCGTCGCATCGCCGGGCAGACCGGCGGGCAGGTTCTGATTTTCGGCCAGAGCGATCCGGAGCCCTTTTATCAATCCCTCAAGGCGTGGGCACAGGTTCAGACTCTGCACTACCGCTCTCGGGTCCGTCAGAGCGGGACGCACCAGATCGATCTGCAAATGGTTTCCGGCGGGCAACCCCTGGGCGTTTCGGCCAGCTATGCGATCCATCTGAGCCCGCCTCAGGTCGAGCTGGATTGGGAGGGCCGTTCCGAGGGTCGGGGAGGGGAGAGTTCCCCCATCCTGGTGAGTGAGACGCCCTCCCTTCCGCTCACGATCCGCATCCGATGGGCGGATTCGTATGAGCACGGGAACGTGGCGATCCGTCAGATTCGGATCGGGGAGAGCGTGGCGGGTTTTGAGAAGACCGGCGGACAGGTGGAAGGGGGCGCGGTCATCGTGCAGGGCATCGTGGACCTGAGTCAGGCTCCCCAGGGCATCTATCCGATCCGGGTGGATGTGGAAGATGGCCTGGGGTTGTCCGGCACCGGAGAAGGCCCGCTGATCCGCCAGCGGATCGTGCCCCCATCGCCGGCCGGGCGAGGATTGCTCGACGTCCTGCCGTTGGCCTCATGCGTGGTCGCTCTAGTCGCCCTGATGGTGGCGGCCATCGCGATCACCCGGGTGCCTCGCCTCCGGGAGGCCGCCGTCTCCATGACTCAGCCCGTCGTCCAGCGGATCAAGGAGGTCACCGAGCCTTTCTTCCCATCCGGAGCGGCCCGGGGATCCGAGCCCGCCCGGGCCTGGCTGGTCGTGGTGGAAGGGGAGGCGGAGCGGCGCACCATCCCCATCCGCAGCACGCACGTTCGTCTGGGGAGGGATGAAACCCTGGCTAATATCACCTTCACCGATCGTTCGGTCTCCCGTTTGCACTGTCGCATTGAGGAGGTAGAGGAGGGAGTTTTCTACATCTACGATGAAGGCAGCACCAGTGGCACCTATGTGAACTACGAGCAGGTTCCCATTAATGGGACCCGTCTCCAGGATGGGGATCTGATCAACCTGGGCCGGGTGCAGCTGCACTTCCAGCTGCGCCTGAATCAGCAGGAGATCCGTCCGCCCGGGCCTGCCTCGAAGCCGGAGGAGAAGAAAACCCAGGACGAGGGCAAAACCCAGCCGTTGCGGGAGGTGGATGATCGAACCCAGGTTTTCCATGAGCCCGGCGCTGGATGAGCGGCCCGGCGGGCTTCCCAGGATGTGCATCCGGGCTTTCCGCGAATCCGACCACGGAGGTGAAGATGCAAAGCGGTTCTCTGCCGCGCATCGATCATTTCGAGATCGAGCGCCCCCTCCACGAGGGCGGGATGGGGATCCTATACCTGGCCCGCGATACCCGGCGGGGCGCGTGGGTGGTCCTCAAGGTTTCCCGACAGGTGAAGCCCCGTGCCGATCACGACCGGGAGCGCACAGCCGCCGAACAGGCTTTCTACGAAGAGGCGCTCCAGGCGGGAGTATCTCCACGCCCGCGGGATCGCCCATCGGGATATCAAACCAAACAATATCCTGTTCCGACGGCCGGTTCAGGAGGGGATCGAGGCCGTGCTCGTGGATTTCGGCCTCGCCCAGCGCCAGCGGGCCCGAGGGCTGGAAGCGGGGACCTTGCTCTATATGGCTCCCGAGCAAATCGAGCAGGAAAGAGGGGGAACGGCTCGCCCGGATCCGCGGCCGGCGGATATTTATGCCCTGGGGGTGGTGCTGTATCGAATGGTGACCGGCCGCCTGCCTTTCGAGGGGCGGGATCGGGACCAGCTGACCAGCGCGATCCGCAAGAGCATGCCGACCCGCCCGTCGGTTCTCCGGAGGGAGATCCCGGCCCCGCTGGATGATCTGATCGCGGAGATGCTGGCCAAGGATCCCGATCGACGGCCGACAGCCTCCCTGGTGGCCCGCCGGCTGAACGAGGCGGTGCCATGGCACCGTCGTTTCATTGAGGAAGAGGGGGATCTCTCCCCGCGTCCCGCTTCACCCAGGCCAGCGACCTCACCATCCGGTTTCTCTCCCGTGTGGGGATTCATCACCCTGGCCCTGCTGGTTCTAACGGTGGTGGGCTGGGGCCTGTATCTCAGCAGTGGGCGGAGCATTCGCCTCTCCGAACCTACCGTCATGCCGACTCCCGCGGTGCGTGTAAGCCCCACCCCTCTGATTGTGACGGGGGGAGGGCAGGGGACGATGTCTACTCCAACGATCTCCATCCCATCGGGGCCCACTTCCACGCCGATTCCGAGCCCCACACGCTTGCCCACACCCACGCCGCTTCCTGTATCCACACCTTTGCCGACGCCATGAAGGCCCCAACCTCCCTTCGAGCCGAGCGGAGGGCATGCCAGCATAAGGGAAAGGAGGTTCAGGATGGCGGTTCGCATCCGTCCGAAGGACCCAGGGGCCAGGAAGCCCCATCGTCCCAGCCAGGTTCCTCCCGAGGCCCAGGCCCCCCGGATGTTTCAGGAAACCCATGCCGGGATGAGCGGGAAGAACAATGAGGACGCCGTGGAGACCGGAGTGGTTCCGGGCCCGAACGGGCGGCCGCGTTATGTGGCGATCGTGGCCGATGGCATCGGTGGCCACGCCTCCGGCGAGGTGGCCAGCCATATGGCCCTCCGCCATGTGATGGATTTCCTGAACCAGCATCCGATGGCTCCTCTGCCCCAGGCTCTGGTTCAGGCGGTGACCCGGGCCAACCAGGCGGTGTTTACGGAGAGCCAGAAGAAGGATCTCTGGAAGGGCATGGGCACCACTCTGACCATCGCGGTGGTGGAGGACGGCTGTCTGTATCTGGCTCACGTGGGCGACTCCCGGGCCTACCTCATCCGGGGGGAACGGATCGTGCAGCTCACAGTGGACCACACATGGGCTCAGGAAGCCATTGAGGCCGGCCGGCTGACCCCGGAGGAGGCTCGTACCCATCCCAATCGAAACGTCCTGAAACGCTATGTGGGCATCCAGCCGGAGGTGGAAGTGGATCTTCGGATCACGCCGCCGAACGGGGATGGTCCCCCAGATCCCCGCCATCAGCCCCTCGCCCTTCAGCCGGGCGATGTGGTCTTGCTGTGCACCGATGGGCTTCACGACCTGATCTCCGACGAGCGGATCCTGGAGATCGTCCGCACCCGTCCCGGAGATCAGGCGGTGAAGGCCTTGGTGGCGGCGGCCAATGCGGCGGGCGGCCCGGACAACATCTCGGTCGCTATGATCGAGCTGCCGGGGCGCAAAATCGCGCGTCCTCCCCTCCGGCTTTCTCTGCCTCCCCTGACGCTCCCAATGGCGGCGGGTGCCCTTGTCCTCGGTCTGGGTCTGATCCTGGCCTGGGCCTGGCTCTTCCGGGGAGGGTCAGGGGAGGAGGATGCTGGCGGATTTCGCCGTTCCCGCTCTGGAACGCCGATCGTCATCCAGGGCGGAGGGGCGACTTCCCATGCTCCGGTGATCGGTCCATCCGGGGAGCCGACCTCTACGCCCGTGCCCACTCCGACCCCATCGCCGACTCCAACCCCCCGGCCCTCGCCGACCTTCACCCGCACCCCCACGCCCACGTCGACCTTTACACCGACGCCTTCTCCGATGCCATCGGGTGGTGGCGGCGGTGGAGGCGGTGGGGGTGGCGGTGGCGGTGGAGGTGGAGGAAATCCCCCCCCTTCCATTGGACCATAGATTCCGGGCCTTCCGGTGAGGAAACTCTCGGAGGGGTGACGATGAAGCATGGGGCCTGGTGCCGCTCCGCTTTCGAGGTGGAGGGGATGCGAACGGTGGGCGAGGATGTTTGAAAGCATGACCCGAGCCCTTGGATCGACCTCAGGATTCCGCCCTGTGGGGAGGCAGATGATGAGCGAGTTCCGTCGCGTGGGACGTCTCGTGGCGCTTCTTCTCTTCGGGTTCGTTTTGCTGATCGGAGTGGTGGCCCTGGGATCCACGCCCGCCCATGGGACGACATCGGATCCAGCCTTCGGGGGGATCACGGCGACCGCGTCGCTGCCCATCTCGGACACGCTTCCCGGCGTCGGGATCAGCCGGGCGATCTGGTTCTCGGGGGCCGGAGTGCTGACCTTCACTGTGGATCTGACAGGCACGCCTCCGCTGACCCTCACGGCGGGCCCGGCCTTCGAGTGGACTAACCTCCGGGTCTTCACCAGCCCCGGCTCTCCCGTCGCCTTCGCCATCACCTACACCGCCCAGCTCACCGATCCCCTCTTTTACACGGCGGTCCTCACGGCGGAAAGCAGCGCGCCAGGCCTGAACCGGGTCGCCCTCAATGTCCTGCCGGATATGGTCCCCCCGACGGTGACGCTGGACTCCGCCCTTCCTTCGCTGATCACGACGGCGTATCCCTCCCCTCTGGTGATGACGGGGACGGTCACCGACACGGCCCAGGTGGGGGCCGGTCGCATTCCGGGCTCCGGGGTTCAGTCCGTGCGGGTGCTCACGGCGACGGAAACCCCTGCTGTTCTGAATCCAGCCACGGGGATCTGGACCGCCACCTGGCCGCTGCCCGCCAGCGATCGGGTCACCCAAACGCTGCGGATCACCGCCGCGGATTTTCTGGGGAATGCTTCCTGGATCACCCGCGAAGCGGTGATCGATCGGCGGGGGCCGGCGATCACATGGATCTCGCCGATCGCCGGGGCGATCTTCACCCAGGCTCAGCTCCCGACCCCGATGGTGATCTCGGGAACCGCTTCGGATGCTTCCGGGGTTCAGGAGATCCGCGTGCTGACCGACACCGAATCCCTGGCCAGCTGGGATGGTTCGACCTGGCAGGCCTTGTGGAGCCTCCCTCCGGACCAGGACTGGGTCACCTACACCTTGCGGGTGACGGCTACGGATGGGGTGGGCAATTCCTCCACCGTGACCCGGTCCGTCGGCGTGGACACCCGGGCCCCGGAGGTCCCCCCGCTGTTCAGTCGCGTCCCTACTAACACCTGGACGCGGCTCCCGGATGGTCTCCCCATCACATGGACCGCCGTCTCCGACAATGCGGGCGTGTGGTATGAGGTGCAGCTTTCCGGAGATGCCTTCGACAGCCAGCTGACCCGCACCGCGGCCGTGACCTTCCCAGTGGGATCCGGAATCTACACGGTCACCCTGGGAACCCAAGATGGATGGGGGAACCGCCGGTCGGCGACCTCCCAGATCGGGCCGTTCAAAGTGGACAACACGCCGCCCTCGGTCTCTCTGGATCTTCCGGCCACGGCGTATCGCACGTTTCCGGTTACGATGACGGCCAGCGATAACCACAGCGGGATCGTCTCTTACACGGTTGCCTACACATGTGATGGATGTGCCGGCTGGACCGATTTTCTGACCGGCACCACATCCCCGCTGGGATCCATCGCGGTTTCGCGAATCTTCTCCGCGCCGGTTTTCTATTTCACCCAGACCCTGGTCTACACCTTCACCGCCCGGGTGGAGGATGCGGTGGGGAATATCGGCGCAGCCACGGGAACCGTTCGCGTTCGCCCCGCCGTGATCGCCCTCCCCCTGGTCCTGCGGAATTACTGCCCGCCGGTCACTATCGAAATCGAGCCCAATGATACGCGCAGCCAGGCCAATTGCATCCGGGTTCCGTCCACGGTTCAGGGGTATGCCAATGATCCGACGGATCAGTATGATTTCTTCCAGTTTTATATAGATACGACGGGGCCCATCACCTTAACGCTCCAGGTGCCATCTGGAGTGGATCTGGATCTGTATCTTCAGCATGAGTCGGATGTGGGCGTGCGATGGACGGCCTGGTCCAATCGAACGGGCGCGGGGGTCAATGAGCAGATCGTTTATCCGGTCGATGCCGCCCATCTCGGCCGGTTCTACGTGCTGGTCTATCGATACAGTGGGCTCAGCCCGTCCCCTTATTCTTTGACGGTCACGCGCTGAAACGGGAGGCTGGCGTCCCCCCACAGATGGTGTGGGCTCCTTTTCCGGGGTTCTTCTGGCGCGGGGGAAGAAGCCTGCTGGCCTTTCGAAGCTCCATCTCGCGATCTGTTCCGAAGAGGAGGAATCCGATGGCGGTCCTGGAGCGACTGGAAGCCGCGCGGCGGGGGGATGGCGCCCGGACGGAGGAGCGGTCCTCCCTGCGGGCCCTGGCCAAGCACTATCGGCGGCGCCTGATGGAGGAGAGGGATCTGGGCGCGCTGCTCCAGCTTCCTCGCTCGATCCTTCGGGCCCGCCTGGAGGCGATGCTGGCCCAGATGATCCGGGGGGAGGGGGAGATCCTTTCCCCTACGATGCAGGCCGAGATCGTCAACCTGATCCTGGATGAAACCGTCGGCCTCGGCCCTCTGGAGGCCTTGCTTCGCGACCCGCAGATTACGGAGATCATGGTCAACTGGCGGGCCCGGCCCGAGGAGGAAGGGCGGGCGGAGGTTTTCGTGGAGCGTTTCGGTCGCCTGGAGCGCCGGGAGGATGTGGAGTTCGAAGACCGGGAACACCTCCTTCATATCATAGATCGCATCCTCGCCCCTCTGGGACGGCGCCTCGACGAGAGCAACCCCCGGGTGGATGCCCGGCTGGCCGACGGGAGTCGGGTGGCCGCCGCCATTCCCCCCATCGCCGTGGATGGCCCGGTCCTGAGCATCCGGCGCTTTCGGGAACGGCCATTCACCATAGAGGATCTTATCGCCAACGGCACCCTCACCGAGACCATGGCCGCTTTCCTGAAGGCCGCTGTGCGGGCCCGCCTGAATATCCTGGTCTCCGGGGGAACCGGGTCTGGCAAGACCACGCTTCTCAACGTGCTGGCCGGTTTTATCCCGCCCGAACAGCGAGTGATCACCATCGAGGATATCGCGGAGCTGCGCTTCTATGAGCAGCACCCCCACGTGGTGCGCCTGGAGGCCCGCCCTCCGAATGTGGAAGGAAAGGGCGAGATCACCATCCGGGACCTCGTCCGCCTTTCCCTGCGCATGCGGCCGGACCGGATCGTGGTGGGGGAAGTCCGGGGCGGCGAGGCCCTGGATATGCTCCAGGCGATGAACACCGGCCACGAGGGATCCATGACCACGGTGCATGCGAACTCTCCCCAGGAGGCCTTTTCCCGGCTGGAGACGATGGTCATGTGGGCGGAGGCGGCCCAGCAGCTCTCCTTGCGGGCGATCCGGGAGCAGCTGGCCACCATCGATCTGGTGGTCCAGATGGCCCGCCTGCCGGGCGGCGAGCGCAAGGTGGTGACCATTACGGAGGTCCAGGGATTGAAAGGAGATCAGCTGATCCTCAAGGATCTGTTCGTCTACTATCAGCTCGGCATCGATGAGATGGGGCGGGCCTACGGATATTTCACGCCCACTGGGGTGCGACCGCGTAGCCTGGGCCGCATGCGCCGCTGGGTCGATCCGGCGGAGGTGGATCGGATCGAGGCGGCCATGCGGGTGGATCCCCTGGAGGGGCGCCTGCCTCCCGATGTGCTGCGGGATCCTTCGGTCACCGAGATCATGATCAATGGCCCCCGCCAGGTGTTTGTGGAGCGTCAGGGCCAGCTGCAGCCGGTCTCTCCCGATCGCCTGAACATCCGGGATGAGCTGCAGCTGATGGAGATGGCGGCGGTGATGGCCGCCCACGCCGGCCGGCGCATCGATGAGAAGCGCCCTCTGGTGGATGCCCGGCTGCCGGATGGAAGCCGGGTGAACATCGTGTTGCCGCCGCTCTCCCTCAATGGACCGGTGATCACCATCCGCCGGTTCCGAAAGGAGCTGATCCACCCCGAGGATCTCATCCGTCGGGCCTCTCTGGAGCGCCGGATGGCCATCTTCCTGCGGCGGGCCGTGCAGGCCCGGCTGAACATCCTGGTCATCGGCGGCACCGGCAGTGGGAAGACCACCCTGCTTAACCTGCTGGCCTCTTATATTCCAGAGGAGGAGCGCCTCATCACCATCGAGGACACCGCAGAGCTCCGCCTGAACCGGCCCCACTGGGTCCGTCTGGAGACCCGCTCGGCCGATGAGTTCGGGGAAGGGGAGATCACCATCCGGGATCTGGTGATCAACGCCCTGCGGATGCGACCGGATCGGATCATCGTGGGGGAAGTGCGGGGCGGCGAGGCCCTGGACATGATTCAGGCCATCAACACCGGCCATCCCGGCTCCATGACCACCCTGCACGCCAACTCGCCGGAGGACGCCTTCGCCCGGCTGGAGACCATGCTGCGGATGGCCCGGGAGGGGGCCGATCTCCCGGAGGCCGCCCTCCGACGCATGATCTGCGCCTTCAACCTGGTGGTCCAGGTCGCTCGCCTGGTCGATGGCACCCGCAAGGTGATCCGGATCGATGAGGTGGTCGGGGTCCAGGAGAACCTGATCCGAACGGAGCCGATCTATGTGTTTCGACCGGTGGGGACAGCGGAAGATGAAGAGCGGGTGCGGGGTTATTTCGCGGCGACGGGGTATCGTCCGGCCCTCTGTCTGCGGCGCCTTGAGGAACATGGGGTGACTTGGTCGCCCGATCTGTTCGATCCTCAGCCGCGCATCTGGGTGGAAGGGGAGCGCTGGATCCAGGCGCCGGAGGAGGAGGCATGACCCGTTGACTCCTTGAGGGATGCGGGTTTTCCGCTGGAGGGCAAGGGCATCCCGTTGAGCTTTCAGCGGGAAGGTGAGCGATGAAGGCAGGGGAAGGGAAACGCTGGTGGCTGGACGAGAAGGGGCTGCAGACGCTGGAGTGGGTGGCGATCGGGCTGGTGATCCTGGCCCTGATGGGGGCGGTGGCCTTCTGGATCACTTATCGGGCTTCGGAGTCGACCGGGCGGACGGTGGGGGAGACGATTGCGCATTTCTTTGAGTGCGCGAAGCGGATGGACTGGGATTGCGCGCGGGAGGGGTTGGGGGGAACGGGGCAGGGGGAGACGCGACGCGATCTGGGGTGGTGTGTGAGGCATCCCCTGGATTGCTGGCGGGAGGTGGTGTGGCCGGGGATTCAACGGGGGGCCAAGGCGTTCTGGGAAGGCGTGAAGTGGGTGGGCCGCCAGATCGCGGAGGCCGGACGGCGGGCGTGGGCGTGGATAGTCCAGCAATGGAATACTTGGCTGAAAGGGGCCGTGGCCGGGTTGCTGGCCGCCGTTCTGATCATCGTGGGGATTATCGTGCTGGTCAGCCTGGGCCTCATTGGAGGGTGGGTGGCCATCGCGGCCGCGATCGTGGGGGCTGCCGTTGCGATCATCGCTGGTATCATGTCCCAGCTTTTGAATCCCTCCGGGAGCTTCTGGGCTTATTTCCGCAATGCCTTGGCCGTGGGCACTACCGTAGCGGGTCTGGTGATCAGCGCCGGGACGGCCATCGCAAAGGGGTTGGTGGTCAAGTGGCTTGCAAGTGGTGGGATACCAACCATCGTGAGTGCGATTTTGGATGCATATATGAATATTAATCAGCTGATATTAGATTTATCTTCTGGCAACTTGCAAGGCGTTTTGGCATGGTTTGGTGCAAGATTGATGAATGCCGGGATGACTTATTTAACATCCCTTGCCACATGGGGGCTGATGCAGAATTTGATTCCAGCCTGGCGAGCAGGGACACCCTATACGGCCGGCGAGTTGATTCGGCGCTATCGATGGCTGTTGCTTTCCCCAAAGGCTACTTTTGCGAATATTGTGGCTGTTGTTTCTGTCAGTAATTCTTGTTTATACTTGACCGGAGCTTTAACTGGTCAAAGTATAGGGATAGAAGAGTATATTTCTAATACTATATTTGTTGGTTTTCTAGTTATTGGTTTCGAGATTGGAAAAGCCCTTGGATTAAATGAATATATTTCAGAATTTATTCAGCAAATTTCTCAGAAATGGACGTCAGATACCATAAAATCAATGATAGGCAAGAAGTAATCACCATCTGCGAATTTTTGGCTTCGAGCCTGTAAGGAGGTGCCCATGATCTCCCCCAATCGGACCGAGGTGATGTGGTTTGCCCTGGGCCTGGTGTGGTTTGTCCTGGTGGGCCCTCTCTTGATCGGGCTATTGATGCAGTTGGGCTTATGGCCGAAGCTGTCGTTTTGGATCGCATTCATCTATGTTCTGATTTGGATTTTGCTGGCGGGGGTAGGGCTCTCGCTTTACGCGCTCCGGGTGACCCAGGAGATGGGAATGGGAGGTCTGGTGGTGACGGTGATCTGGATCGGGCTGGCGATCCTGCTGGCCCGGGAGCTTCTGACGGCTTTTCGCTCGGTGGGGCGCTGAGACTGGCTTCCCGGGGGTGCAAGGATGCGGCGCCGATCCTGCCTGCCGGAGGCGATCCTTCAGTGGATCTCGCAGGGCCGGGAGGTGCTGGATGGCTGCAAAGCCGGCGCCGGCAGGAAGTCGGGATCTCTAGTCACCACTTCTCCCTGTTGCACGATCCGCCTGTTTAGAACCGATCCCATGGTTTTTGACTTCGAACGTGGAAGGAGGAGGTGATGATCTCTCCAAATCGAAGGGAGATAACGTTGATCATCCTAGCATTTGTATGGTTTTTTGTGATAAGCCCCCCTTTGCTATGGCTGTCTATACGTTTGGGGTTGCCTCCCACGATGAGGGTCTGGATGGGGTGGGCTGTTTTCTTGATTTTTGCCCTGCTGGGTGGGACAGCGGTTCTTCTCTATACGCGCCGTGTGGCCCGGGAGATGGGGGTGGGGGGACTGGTGGTGACGGTGATCTGGATCGGGCTGGCGATCCTGCTGGCCCGGGGGATCATGTCCGCTCTTCGCTCGATCGGGCGCTGAGGCAGGCTTCCCGGATGAGGCGATACGGTTGGGAGGAGAACGCCCAATGGGATACTGGATGGGGGTGACGCTGGGCCTTCTGGGGGCGCTGATCGTCGGCCTGGCGGCCGGTGTGGATCGCGATCCCTCTGGCCGCTATGCCATGGCCGTCATCGCGGCCCTGACGCTGGTGGCCGGGATGGGGGTCCTCTGGGAGAACGGACCGGCGGGAGAGCCCCGGCACGTTCGGGTTCTCCGGGGGATGCTCTGGCTGCTGCCGATTTTCCTGTTCCTGCTGTGCCGTGTCATCGCGTTGACTGCTCCATAGGATCTGGAGGGAAGATCGTGCTCCCCTGCGATCCGGATGGATCCCCTTCGTTCTCGTTCTGATATGGGTGTTTCGGTCTCCCCTGTCAGGGGGGGCGCTCCGCGAAATGAGGATCCGTTGGGAAGGGTTCCGGATCCGGGGCTCCGGGAGCCAATGACGGATCTCCTTCTTCTCTGGACCGCCGCCTCGCCCTTTGATCGGATCATGGGGATCCGGCCTGGCGTCTTGCCCCACCTTCCCATCGACCCTTCTCTTATTCTGTTTATTTTGATAACAGGGATCGGATTTCACGCTACAATATATTCTGCTTATTTTCTGCGTTATCGAGTTTACTTCTCGCCTTTCTCCTCGGCTTGCATTGTAGCGGGGATTTGGGGCTTGACATTGTTTCTGGCGGTTACGATCCCGGCGGGTTTTGTAAGGGATTCCGTGGGAGTGGGGAGTTTGCTGGCCTTGCCCCATCTTGTCATCAGTCCCATCCTGGCCCGTGTCTGGTTTCAAGCTGGATGGCGAAGGTGAATGGGGCGCGCGCCCGAATGACCTCGGGACAGCTCCCGGCTGGGGGGCGGTGAGATGGTCCGATGGCGGAAACTTTCCCGAAAGCGGCGCTCGAAGATCCTGTGGGGGATCGCCGGGTTCTTATATTTTCTGATTATTTTTCCCTTCCTGGCCTGGATGATGAATTCGGTGCGGCTGCGGGAGGTCGCGCGCTTTCCCTCGTGGGTGGAGATCTTCCCGGCCTTCCTCATCAGCCCGCTGGCTCTTATCGCGTTTCTCGTCGGGGAACGGCCGGGGTGGATCCCCTGGCTTTCCCGAACCCTGGGGATGGGGATCCTGAGCCTGTGGGTCCTCTCCTATCCGGTGGTTTACTGGCCGCGGCTTCTGCCGAAGGGGTGGGTTCCCGTCGTCACCTATGGGTTGGGGCTGGTCATCGGCCTGGCCTATGGGTGGCGGCGCGGGTGGGATGCGCTGACGGATCGCCTGGAGCGGATGCTCTGGGTGGTGGCTCTGTTCAGCGGCGGGAGCGCGGCGGGTCCGCTGGGGGCGCATCTGGGGATGCAGGCCTCCCGGTCGGGGGGTATGGGCTGGTGGACATCTTGGTGATCTTGGGGATGACCGCAATCGGATACTGGCTGTTTTTCGCGGGGATCGCCCCGAACGGGCATTTGCGTCCGCTGGGTCTGCGCTTCCGTGGAGGTCTTCCCCATCCTTCGTCCCACGATGAGCCGGCGATCGGATGAATGGTCCCGGGCGGGAGAAGGGGACAGCCATGGGAAACATCCTGATCGGCTCGTGTGTGGCCGCTGGATTTCTGCTGTTGGTGGTCTTCGCGCTCCTGATAGGAGCCAGACGGCCTCGCCTTCCGTCCCTGGCCCCTGTGGTCCGGTTCCAGATCCCCCTTCCCGTGGAGCAGGTTCTGGATCGCTTGGGGAAGGCGGCGGAGATGCGGGAGGAAGGGGATTTCCTGACCGGATGGAAGGCCATTGGGCGGATCGGGGTGATGACAGACCCATCGGTTCTTGATCCGGGCGGCTATGGGCGCATCGAGCAGAAGGCCCGGTATCCGGGGCTGGCCGTTGTGTGGGGGGAGGAGAACTCGACAAGCCTCCTCTTCCTCTCCGCCCGGGGGGAACGGAGCGCTCGGGATGCCCGCTCCTTCGCGGAACAGCTGGGACGGTTGACCGGCCTTCCGATGGAGGAGATGGGCGGGGAGGACAAGGCCTGGGAGGAATTCCAGAAATCCGCCCCGATGTGGTTTCCGGAATTCCTGGAGGCATATCGGTTTCGGCAGAACCCGATCGGGGTGGCGAGCGCCCGGCGGATGGCCTTCGGGGTTGTCTTGGAGCTCCTTCTCTCCCTGTGGGCTGCCCTAACGGTGGGGCCGGATCGGCTCGGCGACTTCCTCATCGTCGCTCTCCCTATGGGGGCGATCGGCGCGCTGGCCGGGTGGATGTTCCTGAGCTTTCTTCGCGTTTCCCAGGCGATGAGCCGGATCCTGGAGGCCGACGCGGGTGTGGACCTGAGGGCCTGCTCCGTTCCTCCCTGGGGGGCCATTCTGCTGGGCGCCCTGGCGGGCGCGGCGGGCGTGGCGCTGGGCGCGGTGGATCCGATCGCTGGGGCCGCCTATCTCTTCTTTGGTCCTGCCTTTCTGATCCCCCTGCTGGGCGGCCTGCTCTGGAAGATTCCGGAATCCGAGGCCGTCGGCGAAGGCCGGTGAGCGACCGGATCGGCGCGTTTCCTGGGGTGGTCGAGGGATGGAAGCTTTCCAGGGAAAGGCGCCCGAAGATCCTCCCGAGGGGCGGGGATCATGGAGACGACGGAAGAAAGGCGGATGCGGCCAGCGTTTCGAGGGATCTGGAAGGGCATCTGAACACCGGGAGGTGCGGAGATGGAGGGATGGATCTGGATGATCGCGGTGGGGATCCTTGGGGCGTGGATCGGGATGGGTTGAGCCGCTGGCTGCGGCGCCGGGGGCAGGCCCGCCGATCCCGCCGGTGAGCCCGTTTCTATTCCATCCGGGAAAGGAGGCCAGCGATGGGGATCCTGGAGGCGCTGTTCGGGAAGGATGACATGGGGGAGGGCATGCAGAGGCTGCTGCAGGGGGAACATGAAGAGGCCATGGAGCGGTTCACCCGGGTTCTGGAGCGGGATCCCGGGAATGCGCAGGCGTGGTTTCATCGGGGGATGGCGTATCTGGAGAGCGGGCGGCCGGAAGCGGCGATCCGGGATTTCACGGAGAGCCTGCGGCGGAAGGAGGATCCGGATACGTATTACAACCGGGCGATGGCCTGGCTGGATCTGCGGGATCTGGAGCGGGCGCTGGCCGATCTGGACGCCGCCCTGCGGCTGGACCCGGAGGACGCGGAGGCCTGGAACATGCGGGCGATCGTGGAGGCGGAGCGGGGGGATTCCGCGCGGGCTTTGCAGGACATCGAGCGGGCGATCGAGCGGGGGCATCCTTTTGCGGGAGCGCCTGGGGGATCTGGAGGGGGCCCGGCGGGATCTCCGGGAGGCATGGCGGCGGCGGAGGGAACTGGAGGAGGAGGGGCGGGAGGCGCTGCTCGCCCGGGTGTGGAAGAGGCCCTGCAGCGGCTCGGCGAGCGGGGATGATCGGGATTCGGGCGCCTCTCCAGACCCGGTCTTCCCCCTCGGGTCGGTCGGAGTTGTAACGATCAAATCGATGTTGTAACGTTGGGTTAACGCAGGGGAAAGGGGGTCGGATTAAGATGGGGGCAGGAGGTTTCATCGTTCGGGGCGGTTGCTTGGATCTGGAACGAGCCGGTTCGGACAGGGTCGTAGCCCGGTGGCATCTTCCCGGTGCCCGATCGGAATCCGTGGGCGGGAGGAGGTGAACGATGGTGCGGAGGTGGATGCGGGGATCGAGGGGAGTGCAGACGCTGGAGTGGGTGGCGCTGGCGCTGGTGGTGCTGGCGCTGATTGGGGCGGTGACGGCCTGGATGAACGGGCCGGGGGGCGTCCAGGTGGCAGCGCCGATCCAGCAGGCGCTGCAACGGTATGCGTGGTGTCTGGAGGGCGCTGGAGGCTGCCCGGGGGCAGGGGGAGGGAACGCCTTTGGGGCGAACCCACCGGGGGTTCGGCCGCCAGGGGGGAACCCGCCGGGGGCGAATCCACCGGGAGGGAACCCCCCGGGGTGAATCCCCCGGGGGGGAAGCCGCCGGGGTGAATCCCCCGGGGGGGAAGCCGCCGGATCCGGTGTGGTGCGTGACCCATCCGGGGGATTGTCTCTCGAATTTCGGGAAGTGGGCGGCGGACAAGTGGGAGGATGTGAAACGGGGGGCCGGACAGGCGTGGGAGGGCCTGAAATCCACGGCGGAGGGGGTATGGAAGTGGCTGGATGAGCATAAGGGAATCGTGGCGGGGGTTGTGGTTGCTGGCTTGCTGATCCTTGGATCCATCCTGTTGACGGGTGGCGTGGCTTTGCCGATATGGCTGGCAGCAGGCGGGGCCGTGCTGTTCGGCGGGTTGTATCAGCTATCGAGTCCCAAAGCCGGCCTGCAGGGGTGGCTGGAGGCCTTCGGACTAGCAGGGATGGGAGCAATCGCAGTCCCTCTGCTTGCTCAAGGCATAAGCGCGATGGCAGCATCAGGGTTGTCCGGAATTCTGAGGCTTTTCGTGAGCAAGGGAATTATTGGTGGGGTTTCATCTGTACTCAGTTACATAATACTCACCCCACCCAATGAGTGGTCCATTCAGGGACTGGCCATAGCATTTGGGGCGGGGGTCTTGACGGAAATGCTGACGGTGCCATCGGCGAAAGCCGCGCTGGCTGCTATCCTGGGAACGATAGAAGCCGCCCGTCGGAAGGAACTTTCCTTGGCAACCCCAATTCGGAGCTTTGGTCAATCGCTCTTACTGGATGAGCATGGGGGCAAAGCGTATAACAGGGGCTTTGGTCGGGTTGTCGGAAAGGGGATTGGATGGTTGCGGGGGAAAGGGATCTCTATATCTCCTCCGAATTTTATGATGCGCGTTCTGAATCGGGTTTCATGGGATATCATAAAAAGCAAGCTATTTGGTATGTAACTGGGAGGTGAGGCCATGTCTAACAAACCCAAGATTCATCCATTGAACATTGTGGGCTTTTTGATCATGGTGGCCGATCTCATTGCCGTGGGCTACTGGGCGCTGGCCATCGAGAAGCCCCGGGCAATCGCCAAGATGGCGGCGGGGCAGTGGACGCTATGGGATGAGGTCATCGAAAAATTGATAATCATCGGGTTCTGGGTGATTGCCTATATGGGCTACACGGTTGGGGCATTGCCGGACAACAAGTGGGACTGGAAACGTGCGGCCCGGTCCGGTTTGGAAGCGGTCATCTCGGGGGCAATTGTTGGCGCCCTTTATGCCATGATATCCCGACGGTAGAACATTATCCCAATGGCAACCGGGAGTTAGAGATGCCGAGTAGGTCATCCGGTGGCCGGCTTCATCCGCTGTTCATCGTGGGTTTTCTGATCATGGTGGTGGATCTCATTGCTGCTGCTTACTGGGCGATGGAGATTCAAAAACCCCGAGCGATTGCGCTGAAAGCGGCGGGGGCGTGGACGTGGTGGGATGAGATCCTGGATAAGCTGATCCTCATGGGGTTCTGGGTGATCGGCTACATGGGCTACGTGATCCAGAACCTGCCGGAATACCGCTGGAGCTGGAAGCAGGCGGCCCGGTCGGGATTGGAGGCGGTGATCTCGGGGGCGATCGTTGGTGCCCTTTATGCCCTGATCGCCCGGCGATGAGCCGTCCCGTTCCCGGGTTTTCCGGGACGTTCCATGGGCCCAGAGATTTGTGAAGTATAAAATGAAAAAGGCCGAATCAACAATTGGGACCGTATTGCTTATTTTGAGTATGATTGCCTTCGATTATTATGCGTTTGTCTGGGCCAAGCCTCGTCTGGCTCGAGGGGAGATCACGTGGCTGGAGGACAAGCTTGTTGTTCTGGGGTTCTTTATCCTGGTGATTCTTTCCGGCGCGATGATGTTCATTCCGGAGGAGGGATGGGAGAAAGGCCGGCGGACGCTGGTGGATGTGATCCTCAGTGGGGTGGCGATTGGCCTTTTCGTCAGCCTGATGACCTATCTCGGGCTGGTGAAGGAAGGGGGCCTCCACGCCACCCCTCCCCGAATCGGGGAGGGGCTCCTGGACCTAACCCCCCGGCCCCCTTCCCTCGTAGGGAAGGGGGAGCCTGAAAATCCCCCTTCCCGTTTCGGGGAGGGGCCGGGGGAGGGGTCCTCCCCTCCCCGTTTCGGGGAGGGGAAATCGGGCTGTTGCCCACCTTCTGATGATCATACAAGGGTCGAGGGATCGTCGATTGGAAGGAGGGGACGACGCCATGCGTGGCCTTTGGGATGAGCGGAAGGAGGGGACGACGCCATGCGTGGCCTTTGGGATGAGCGCGGCGCGGAGACGGTGGAGCTCATCGCCGGGCTTCCGCTCCTGTTTCTGTTTGTGCTGGTGGGGTGGCAGTTGCTCGCGGTGGGCTACACGGCGATGGTGGCCTCGGCCGCCGCCCGGGAGTGCGCCCGACGGGAGGCGGTGGGCGCCAGCGGCATCGCCGCGGCCCAACGGGTGATCGGAGCCTGGGCGCCGGGGGCCCAAGTGCAACCCCTCGGGGGCGGGGATGCCCGGGGATGCCCGGGGATGTCAGGTGACGCTGCGACCGCCCCAGGTGCCGTTGCCCTTCCGGCTCCATGAGCGCATCCAGTTGCCGCCCGTGGTGGTCACGGCCTGGATGTGCTGGGAGAGGAGGTTCGGATGGTGAGGGCGTGGTGGCGGGAAGAACGGGGGCCTCGACGCTGCTGATGATCATCCTGGGCTTCCTGCTGGTGCTCGGGGCGGCCGTGCTCTTCAACTTCGCCATCCTCGGCTACGTCCGGCACCGGGCGGTGACGGGGGCCGATGCCGCCGCCCTGGCCGGCGCAGAGGAGATCGCCCGGTATCTGAGCACCACGTGGGAGCTGTGCGCCCCTGCCGGGACGCCACCCGCGGAGATCGTGAGGGAATACGACATGGCCCGCCCTCAGGCGGCGGTGTGGTCCCAGATGGGATTCGCCCAGGCTTCCGCTTATGCGGCCGCCAACGGAAGCCGCCTCACCCGCTACCGGGTGCGCTGGGGGGCCGAAACCTGGAACGTGCAGGGATACCCGCTGCGGCAGATCCTGGTCGATAGCGCCGTGAAGCGCCCCTACGGGCTGGCGGGACCGGTGGTGGGGGGGCGTCAGGGGGAGATGGGGGCGGAGGCGACGGCCGAGGTCTATCTGAGCCGGTATGAATTCAATGCCTGGGATTGCAGCCCGAATCCGGAAACCCCCATGGTTTACTACTGGTTTCGCTTCACGTGGAGGATCCGTCTGGTACGGTGAAGGCGATGCAGATGATCCCCTATCCTCTCCGCAGATCGCAGATCCCTTCCAGCATCGCCCGACGGGCGCATGGACCGATTCCCATGGTGTCCTGCGGCAAATCTGTTCTCCGGAGGTGAGCCATGGAGACGAGGGGCTTGCATCTGGCTTCCCCGTTTCGGCGGCTGATGGCTGGCGTGGTGGAATCCCTGGTCTTCTATATCGCCCTGTTCGCCGTGCTGACTCCCCTGGGGGTGATCGGCGCGCTGCTGGATAATCGGCGTTCCTCCGCTTCTCAAACGGCTGGAGCCGCGATCGGCGGAATTGGGTTCCTCCTGATCTGTGGCCTGAGTCTGGCCTACCTGGCGATCACGCTCTATCTCTGGACCCAGGGCATGAGCCTGGGGAAGTGGTTGCTGGGCATGCAGGTGGTGCATGAGGATGGGCGCCCCGCCGGCTTCTGGACGATGCTGGTGCGGGAGATCATCGGCAAGCCCCTTTCGGCCCTGGTCTTTTATCTGGGCTACCTGTGGGTGCTGATCGATCGGGAACATCAGGGGTGGCACGATAAGCTGGTGCGCACCTGGGTGGTGATGCGGTCCGGATCAGGATGATGGCGATGAATTCATGGAACGATGATCTGGGACGGGATGGGAATGGATCCCCCATCCCGTCCGTTGTGTATGGCGGAGACCCTCATCCGGAGGCATGGATATGTGGAGGATGCTCGTATATGGTCTGTCGGCGATCGCCGGGCTGGCGGGCGGCTTTCTGGCCAGCCTGCTCACGCCCCTGCTGACCTGCTTCTGCTGTGGCCCCCTGGGCGGGCTGGCGGGAGGGGCGGCCGCCTGTCTGGTCCCACCCCGTCCATCCCGACCGGAGTCTTCTCGGGTGGGGTTGCTGGGCGGGCTATCCTTCGGGGCTGGGGCCTTTATCGGATCGGCTCTGGCGGCCGGGCTGGGGCTGGCTACCGGGGCCATCCAGGCCACCCAGCGGGAGCTGTTGCGCCAGCTGGGTCAGAACGTCCCCGAATCGCAGGCCCAGGCCGGCGCGATCATCGGTGTTCTCCTCGTCCTCTGTCTGGTCGCTCTGTCCACGATGGCGCTCTCCGCCGCCGGCGGCTATCTGGGCGCCGTGCTGGTCCGCTCGATCCATCGGGAGCCATAATCCTCTGAGCGATCGCGGAAACGGGGAAGGCTGCCCCCTTTTCGCTATCACATTATAAGAGGAGCGCTGGACCGATTCCCCTCCTTCTGGAACCCAATCCCTCCCGGAGGTGTCCGATGCGCAAGCTCGTGCTGGTGATGGCGGTCGGGGCCCTCGTGCTGCTGGGCCTCTGTGCCGGCGGAGGCCTCGCCCTCTATTTCCTCCTCCGCCGTCCAGGCGAGATCGCCTCGGGGGTGACCGGAACGCAGAAAGTTCGGGCCGCGGACGGCTCGGAGATCGTCTGCCCGTCCGGCTATGAAACCCTGGATATCCGGGATCCCGCTGCTCTGATGCAGCGCGCGGAGAGATCCTTCCAGGAGCCGGCGCGATCCCTGCTCCGCAGCTTCTCCGATCGGGCCATCTTTGCCGCCCGCCGGGGCGACCGGATGCTCCTGGTCGCCGGGCAGGATGCGCTTCTGGAGGAGATCCCGGAATCGGAGCGAGAGGCGTGGAGGGCCGATCAGGAGCAACTCTACCGCCAGGCCTTCGCGTTCACCGCCGATGCGATCCGCTCGTCGGTTCCGGACGCCGAGGTCGTCCTGAATGGGATGACATGGTCAGAACGGAAGGGCACCCTGGGCATGCTGGAGATCCGGTTCTCCTACCATCAGGGCCAGAAGACCCAGGATGGGTGGATGGCCATTGTCTATTTCCCCCGGCGCATCTACAGCGTGCTGAGCGTGGGGGATGAAAAGGGGTTCCGTCTCCTGCTGGAATCCTCCCGGTTCGCTCCCGAGCGAGAGGAGGCCGCACGAGCTCTCCCCGCACCGACGGCGACCCGCCGGGCCGTATCGACGCCCACGCCGACCCCGGCGCCGACGGCCGTCACCCCCTTCGCTTTCCCGCCGGGATGGAAGGTCCTGACCCCCGAGGAGATCCAGCGCCTGATGTCTCCCGAGAGCGTCCCGCCGGAAGTCCGGCCCTACGTGGAAATCGTCCGGCAGGGAGCCCAGGCGATCGCCTATGATCCGAAGTCTCCCAGCTCGCTGATCGTGGTGGTGCGCCAGAGCGGAGCGATGACCCGGGAGCAGGCGGACCTGATCCAGCAGAACTGGAAGAGCGTTTCGGAGATGCTGGTGGAGCCCATGCGCTCCTTCATGGAGAACGCCGGATGGACGGATGTCCGGATTGAGCCGCCGGAGCTTTTCGATCACCGCCCTTCCCGGGGCCGTGCGGCGCTGCTGGCCGTCCGTTTCCAGGGGAGCGGCGCGTATATGGGAGTCCACCGCGACTTCCGGTCCGTCATCCTCCACTTCGAGGATGTGACCTGGGTGGTGACAGCCATGGAGGCCGACTGGAAGACCCTGGAGCTCGTCCTGGAGAACTCGAGGTGGTGAGGGAGTTCGTGGAAGGCTCCCCAAGCCCACGGCGGGCATGGGCGGAGGATGAACCCGGCTCGGAAGCGGCGCTCCATGGACGGCGGAGCAATGAAAGGAAGGTCCATGGACCATCGGCCGAGGGGTCCGGAAGCCATCCGCCCTTTCGTTCGCCCATCGCCGTGAAAGGAAGAGCGAGGCGTTGCAGAACAATGGAGGAGATTTTCGGCCCGGCAGTCGACGCATGGGCCTGGATTCCTGGGACCGGATGGAGGCGTGATGTCTCGATGGGCGTGGGCAGCGATTCTGATCGCGATCGCCGGCGCGGGGTGCGGGATCGGGTTCGCCCTCGGGGCGCTGGCCGTCCCTGAGCTCGCCCGACGTATGGGCACGGCATACCGTGCCCCTACCGTTCCTGCTGCCCCGATCGCCACGCCGATCCTTCCAGCGGCCACCGTCCCCCTTCGCCCTTCTCCGTCGCCGGAGGAGGCCCTCGTTCCCACCGCCACACCCCTCCCGACGTATACTCCCACGCCGCCCCGGACGCGGATGGCGCCCCCGCCCGCCTTCCCCGAAACCCCAGAGGCCCTCCCGCTGGAGGTGCCCGATCCGCCATCCGAGCCAGAATGGCTCGTCGGGCTCTCCCCCTCGGCGAGGGCCGCGGGCGTGGACCGCCGTCCCGTTTACCGGATCGGCGGGGTGCTGGAGCCGCAGTCCGGACGGCTGCGGGGCCGCCTGATCCTGACCTTCCCTTATGAGCGGGGCGCGCCCCTCCGGGCCCTCTGCTTCCGGGCGTGGGCCAACGCCCCGGCCTCGGGGGGCTCCCGTCTCGAGGTGGGGATCATCCGGCAGGGCGGCCGACCGGTTTCCCCCAACTGGAGCCTCGATCGCACGGCCTTCACCGTGACGCTGCCTTCCCCTCTCCAGCCCGGCGAGACGGTCGAGCTGGAGATGCCCTTCACGGTGACGATCGGGGCCCGAGCGGGCGGCTATGGCCTGATGCAGAAAACCGGCGATGGGCGTCTCGTCCTCTACTACGGTTATCCGGAGCTGGCCCGGATTCAGGAAGGCCGCTGCGTCCTGGATCCGCCGTGGGAGAACGGGGATCTGCACCAAGCGGAGGCGGCGCACTTCGCCCTCCGCCTGCGCCTTCCCGAAGGGATGGCGCTGGCGGCGAGCGGCGTGACGGTTCGGGAATCCGCCGGGCCAGGGGGATGGCAGACCGTGGAGATCGTGGCGCCATATACGCGGAACTTCGTGATGGTCGCCGGGGAGATGCGCCGGATCTCCGTTGAACGGGATGGGATCCGGGTGAACGGGTTTTACCGGAACGCGCCGGCGGCAGAGGCGCGCCGGGCCCTGGAGGACGCGGCCGACGCCCTGGAGCGGTTCGGGAGGGCCTTCGGCGATTACCCCCTGGCGGAGCTGGATGTGGTGGAGGTTCCCCTGCGCGGTGGGGCGGCCGGCGTGGAGGCCAGCGGCCTGGTGATGATCGGCGAGGACCTCTATGGGATGGGGGATCTGAACGGGCTGTTCGGAGGGCTCTCCCCCGGAGGCGGAACCCTGGACCTTCTGGGGTTCGTGGTGGCCCACGAGGTGGCCCATCAGTGGTGGTATGGGATGGTGGGCAACGACGCCCATCGGGAGCCATGGCTGGACGAGGGGCTGACGAATTGGTCGGCGGTCTTTTGGGTGGAGCAGGCCCACGGCCCGGAGGCCGCCCGGATGACCTGGGATCTCCTGGTCCTGTTCCCCTATCGCTTCCGGCTGATGGAGGGCGATCTCCCCCTGAACATGCCGGCGGAGCGATATTCGCCGTGGGATTACGCGGCGATTGTGTATGGGAAAGGGGCCTGGATGATGGAGGTCCTGCGCCGCGAGATGGGGGAGGAGCGCTTTTTCGCCTTCCTGCGGCGGTATCTTCAGCGCCACCGCTGGAGCTGGGCGACGGGGGATTCCTGGCGGGAGACCCTGGCGGAGTTCATGGGGAAGGAGCGGGCGGAGGCGTTCTATCAGCGATGGGTGACCGGTGCCGGGGTGACGGAAAAGGATCTCCCCCCCAGCGAGACGCTGGATCCGCTCCTGCGGGATCCCACGATGGCGGCGCTGCTCCGTTCGCTCCTGGAGCTCCTCATGCAGGCGCAGCCTTGAATTTCCCCTGCATCCTTTGATCCAGGAGGAGGTTCAGCGATGGAACGCAGGGTGTTTCTCATGGGGCTTGCACTGGCCGTCCTCTCCGCATGCGGTCGGCCTCCTTCGGGGGAGCGGACGACGCCGACGGCGACGTCACGCCCTTTTCCTACCTCGACATCCCGGCCGGCCGCTACACCCACCGAGGAGGCCAGGGCCCTTCCCCAGGGACGGTTCGCGGTGGGGTTCGTCAGCGATCCGTCTTACGGCATCGTGATGGAGGTCCCGGCCTTTGAGATCCGGGATCGCCGCCTGCGGGTGTATGCCGCCTTCGCCATGCGGGGGGAGCGGAGCCGGACGTTCTATGCCCCTCTGGAGCCCGGCCGATCCGCTCAGCTGCGGGCGGGGGGCGAGTGGCTGGACCCCGAGGCGGTGAGCGAGAACTTCCGGGAGGACATCTGCCCGGAATATCCGCCGTCGAAGAAGACCTGCCTCTGGATCGTCGGCGCGGTGGAGCGGGGATGGTTCGAGTTCCGGCTGCCGGAGGATGCCTCGCCGCCCTTCGTCTTCCGCTTCCCGAACTTTGACCGGGTGGAGCTCCGTCCGGAGCGACCCCTCTCCGGCGAGGTGTGGGGAGATCTCCCCTCCGATCCTTTCCCGCAGAAAGAGTGGGTTTTCGAAAACGCGCCTCGCTTCCGGCATCGGAACGTCGCCGTGGATCTGGTCTTCCGGCGCATCCGGGTGGACGGAGGGCAAATGGAGGTGGAGCTGGAGGTCCGGCAGCCGAAGGGCCTGCTGGTCATCGGACAGCTTCCCGGGCCCGGAGCGCTCGGGGTGGTGGACGCCACGGGCCAGCAGCGCTTCCCATCCAAATACCCGTCGGATATCCGGGAAATGGTCCCGCCGCGGGAAACCTCGCGCATGACGGTCACGCTGGTTTATCCCGCTCCTGCCGCGGCGGGCCCGCTGGTTTTCCGGCTGGAGGGCTGGCCGCTGATCCGATTCGATCCTTCGACCGGGTCGCTGGCGGAGGCGGAATGGGATGGGCGGGCCTTCGTTCTGGCGCCCACCCCCACGCCCTCTCCGAAGGCGATGGCCCGCCAGGAGATCGAAGCCGTGGTGGGGAAAATGGCGGAAGCCCTCCGCCAGCGCGATCCGGAAGCGTTTCTGGCCTTCTTGGACCCGAAGGCGGAGGTGGACCGCGAGGGGATCCGGGCGGTCGTCTCCGGAGGCGGATGGCCCCTTCAGGATCTCCGCCTGGAGGTGACCGGAGGCTCTTTCGATCCCGAGGAGGCCCGGGAGGTCTCGCTGGACCTTTCCGTCGGGCTGGAAGGGTTCCCCTCGGAGGAGCGATGGCATTACCCGGTGGAGGCGGATTTCCGCAAGATCGATGGCGTGTGGCGGGTGACCCGCTGGTCCTGGGGGATGACCCCGCCCTGGGTGCGCCTTCCCGGGCGGTCGTGGACCTCGGCGCATTTCGCGCTGATCGGCCCGGAGAACCTCCCGGAAGAGACGGCGCAGGCGGTGCTGGGCGAGCTGGAGGGGGCCTATCGGGATCTCTCCGCCCGGCTGCCCCAGGAAGCCATCCGCCCCCGATATCTGGCCCTCTACGTTCCGGATCGCAAAACCTTCGAGGCCCTGACCGGGAAGAACCCCCAGCTCACCCTGGGCGCGGCCTTCTACCGGACGGTTCCGGTGATTGCGGATGAAGAGGTGGTGGGCTTCCGGACCAGTGAGGTGATGCTGGCCCTCAACGCGGAAGGGGTGAAAAGCTACCGGGCCGCGGATCCCATCGGCGGACGGGCGGCGGTGCTGCGGCATGAGCTGGTCCACGTGATCCTGGCGCCGTGGACCCGGCCGTGGACTCCGGGGTGGCTGGTGGAAGGGGCGGCGATGACCTACGCCGGACAGCCTTACTGGCGGGAGCTGAAGGAAGAGATCAAGAGTTTGGAGAACATGACCTACACCACCGAGTTCGGCCACATCGGGGACATCTTCGGGACGGCGACGGCGCGCCAGTATGCGCTGGCCTCGGCGATGGCGGAGTTCGTCCGGGAGCGCTACGGGGATGCCGCCTTCCTCGCCCTCTACCGGGCGTATGCGGAGGTCCCGGTGGAGATCGTGGAGAAACATCTGCCCTCCATTGGGTTAGGAATCCTCCTCCAGGCCTCCATGCAAAGCATCGCCCAGGAGGTCACCCCGGATCTCATGCGGAAGCATCTCGGGACGGATCCAGCGGCCTTTGAGGCCGCCTTCCGGGAGTGGTGGAAGGCGAAGCGATAGCGCCGCATCCGCGGTCGCTTTTTCGATCGAGGGCTCCAGATTTCATGCGCCGCGTGTGGACGGCCCGGCGTTTGAGGATTAGGATGAAGAGCGGTTGAATCTTCCAGGCTTCAGGAGGCGAAGCGATGCGACGGACACTCTATCTTGTCGCGGCATGGGCCATCGTGGGCCTGTTGCTGGGGGCGTGCGGCGGCGGCACCGGCGGGACCAGCGGCGGGGGGGCGACCCTCACGGTCGAGATGGGCGACCTGTATTTCAAGCCGAACACGCTAACGGCGAAGCCGGGCCAGACCTTGCAGATCACCCTGGACAATCGGGGTTCCCTGGAGCATAACTTTGTCCTCTATGACGCGGATGGGAAAACGGTGCTCTTCGAGCAGGACGGGATCCAGCCAGGCCAGAAGGTGAACATCTACCTGAAGGCGCCGGAGAAGCCAGAAGGTGAACATCTCCCTGAAGGCGCCGGAGAAGCCGGGGACCTATCCATATGTGTGCACAGTGCCCGGCCACCGGGAAGGCGGGATGGTGGGCACCCTGACCGTGCAGCCGTAAGAGACCGATCATCTGGGCCGCCCGATCCCTGGGGTCGGGCGGCCTTGTTTTCTGGAGGCATCCCGGGGCGCTTTCGGCGATATGCCCATCCCTCATATCTCCTCGTTGCTCCCCTGCGCCACGCGTTAGTCCCTTGCGCCGATTGGAAGCCGGCCTTGTTGGTCGCTTCCGCGCCCCACGTCGGCCTGCGCCGACGCGAAAGGCGTTTTGGCCGGCGGAGGCCGGCCATCGGCCGAAGGCCTCTAAAGGTCGAATTCCTTCGACGCTCCCGCCGGCCGGTGGCCGAAGGCCTTTTGAGGCCGAATTCCTTCGGCGCATCCCGCATGGCTTCCACCCCGACCGGATGAAGCGGCTGTCCTCTTTATGCGAACAGCACATACTGGCGGAGGAAATCCAGAACCTCCTGATAGAAGGCGGTGATCGTCTCCGCGCGGCGCCAGCCATGGCCTTCCCCGGGATACAAGCGGTAAAGATGGGGAACGCCCCGCCGGCGCAGCGCCTCGGCGATGGCCTCGGCCTGGTTGGGCGGCACCACGCGATCCTCCGCGCCCTGGAAAATCGCCACCGGATCCTGGATCCGATCCGCGTGGAAGATGGGAGATCGCTCCCGATAGCGCTCCGCGGCCTCCGGCAGCGGTCCGACCAGTGTATCCAGATAGTGGGCCTCGAACTTGTGGGTCTCCGCCGCCAGGGTGAACAGGTTGGCGACGCCGAAGAGACAGATACCGGCCCGAAAGAAGCCGGGATAGCGGATCAGGGCATTGAGCACGGTGTAGCCGCCGGCGCTGCCGCCCATGATCACCAGGCGCCGGGGATCCGCCAGGCCCCGTTCCACCAGGGCCCGGGCGCCACCTACGGCATCCTCTACATCCAGAACGCCCCAGTTCCCTTTCAGGGCATCCCGATACGAGCGGCCGTAGCCCGTGCTTCCCCGGTAGTTCACCTCCAGATAGGCGAAGCCCCGGGTGGCGAAAAACTGGGCGTCGGCGTTGTAGCTCATCACCCGCTGAGAGGTAGGGCCTCCGTGGATGCTGATGATCGCAGGGGGAAAATCCGTTCCTTCGACCCTGGGCCCGACAGGCGGGTAATAGAGCCCGTGGACCATCGTCCCATCGGGCGCGCGCCACTGGATCGATTGGGGGAAAGAGAGCGCCTCCGGGGGGATCCGCTCCGCGCTGGCGTAGCGATGGACGCGGATACGGCCATCTTCCCAGGAGATCCCGCGGGGCGGCTGGAGGGGCGAGGAGGCGATCATCGCCAGGGCCTCCCGATCCGGCGCGACAGCGAGCTGTTCGAACCAGGTGTAAGGCCCCAGGTCCAGGCGAACGATGTGCCCTTCCAGGTCGACGGCCTCAAGAAAGGCCATGGCGTTCTCGCTGCGGCGGTAGAAGATCCGATCTCCCCGGGGGCTCCACCCGTAAACCCGCAGGCCCTGAACCCAGGCGGGCGGCGCCAGCGTGGTCCCCTCCACCAGGATCCGTCGAGCGCCGGTCTCCAGATCCATCACCACGAGGGCATCCCATTCCCCTTCCGTGAGGATATAGCTCAGGAAACGGCCGTCAGGGGAGAAAGCGGGCTGGAAGACCGGTGTGCGGGCGTCGCCGTCGACCACCTCGATCCGGGAGGGGCGGGGGGGATCGCCCTCCAGACGGGCCAGGCCCAGGCGGGCCCCATCCCAGGGCATATTCGGATGGTCCCACTCCACCCAGGCAATGAGCGGATGGGTGGGGTGCCAGACGGGCTGCATGTAGAAGTCGGCGCCTTCGATCGCCTTCTGGGGCCACCCTCGTCCCTCCGCATCGACCAGGGCCAGCCCATCCGTTGCGCCGTCCGAGTGCACATAGAGCACCCAGCGCCCATCCGGGGAGAGAGCTGGGGAAGCGACATTCCCGAAGGGCGGTGTGATCGGCTGGGGGAGGCCGGCGCGCAACGGAAGGCGATACAGCCGGCCGTCCTCCCCGGCATAGATCACGAAGCCATCGCCGGTCGTGAAATCCCCGCCGCCGTAGCCGATGCGGGCGCGGACCGACTCGATATCCGTGAGGTCGCGGGGGGCGTCTTCGTTCTCCTGGGCGACCAGAACGCCGCGGCCCGAGCGCTCCTCCCGCCAGATCCGGGCGCGGCCGGAGCGATCCCACTGGACATCCGTGATGCGGAGCATCGCGGCCATGCGTTCCGGGGCCAGCGGGCTGGGCCAGAGACCATAGGGGAGAATCCCGCGCATGGAATCTTCCTCCCGCTGAAGTGATGACGATTGTAGTCCGAGCGGATGGTTCCATGCAAACGCATCGGGCAGCTTTTTGATCTCTCCTTGATGAGGAGAAAACCCTCCTTGATCCATGCTTGATGGGGAGGGCGATACACTATAGATTCCAGACGGACCTCCACCATGGTCTGGGACTTCCACAGTCGGGCTTGCCTTCTCCCAGCCGAGGCGCCCAGGGGCGATCCAAGCCTGGCCAGGCCGATCCATTGCGTCGCGCTGGATCGCCCAAACAGAGGGCCGGAGGAATTTATCGCGTTCATGTATTCTTTGGCCATTCGGATCCGTGGATAATCATCGAATATCGAAACCAAATTCGGAGGCTTGAGCATTGATTCACGATTTTCTAATGATTTCGATTATAATAATCTTGTTTTTGCTCGCTTTCTACCTGATTCACGCCCTGGACCTTATCGCCCGATCGGGGGGGCCTGAATGAATTTATTGCATATTTTTAGCGCGATTTTAGCGATTATTTTATTTACTTGGTGATAGCTTTGTTATATCCGGAAAAATTCCAATAATCCGGAAGGGGGATGGAATGTCTCAGAATGCGGGGCTACAGATTCTGCTGTATGGGATGGCGCTGCTGATCCTGGCGCCGGCGCTAGGGGAGTATATGGCACGGGTATACCAGGGACGGCCGGGCTTCGTCGGGCGGGTGGTGGGGCCTCTGGAGCGAGCGATCTATCGGTGGACGGGGGTGGATCCAGATCAGGAGATGGATTGGAAGTCCTATGCGATGGCGATGCTGTTGTTCAATGCGGTGGGCATGCTGGCGCTTTACGGGCTTCAGCGGGTGCAGGGGTGGCTCCCTTTGAACCCGTTGCGCTGGGGGCCGGTGTCTCCGACCATCGCCTTCAACACGGCGGTCAGTTTTGTCACCAACACGGACTGGCAGGCCTATGCGGGTGAGACGACGATGAGCTTTCTCACCCAGATGATGGGGTTGACGGTGCAGAACTTCTTGTCGGCGGCGACGGGGATGGCCGTCGCCGTGGCCGTGATCCGGGGCTTCGCCCGGGCCTCCGCTCAGACCCTGGGGAATTTCTGGGTGGATCTGACCCGGAGCGTGCTGTATATTCTCCTGCCCCTCTCGGTCTTATTGGCCCTCTTTCTGGTCTCCCAGGGTGCAGTTCAAACGTTGCAGGGATCGGTCACCGTGCATCTGATCCAACCGGTGCGCCTGCCGGAGGGTCGGGTCCTTCCCGAGATCCAGCTCCCGCTGGGCCCGGTGGCCTCTCAGACGGCGATCCAGCACCTGGGGACCAATGGCGGCGGCTTCTTCAACACGAACGCGGCGCATCCTTTCGCGAACCCCACCCCGCTGACGGACTTCATGCTGGCCCTTGCGCTGATGGCCATCCCGGTGGCTTTTGCCTACGCCTTCGGGCGGATGGTCGGGGATGTGCGGCAGGGATGGGCGCTGCTGGCGGCGATGCTGATCCTGCTTCTCGTGCCCCTCGGGGTGGGCTATCTGGCGGAAGCGTCCGGGAATCCGCGCCTGGCGGCGCTGGGAGTGGACCTTCGGCCCTCTCCATGGAATCCCGGGGGCAACATGACCGGCAAGGAGGTGCGCTTCGGGATTGTCCGTTCCGTCATCTTTACGGCTTCGACCACGGGCACTTCCACCGGGGCGGTCGACGCGATGCTGGATGCGATGACACCATTGGGAGGGGCCATGGCGATGTGGCTGATGATGTTGGGGGAGGTCGCTCCGGGCGGAGTGGGCAGTGGCCTTTACGGGATGCTGGCTTTCGTCGTCGTCGCGGTTTTCGTGGCGGGGCTGATGGTCGGCCGGACGCCGGAGTATTTGGGGAAGAAGATCGAGGCGTATGAGATGAAGATGGCCGCCCTGATGATCCTGATCATGCCGGTGCTGGTTTTGGGGCTGACCGCCCTGGCGGTGGCTCTCCCGGCGGGGCGTCAGGCGGCCTTTCATTCAGGCCCCCATGGCTTCAGCGAGATCCTTTACGCTTTTACCTCCACAGCCAACAATAACGGGAGCGCCTTTGCCGGCCTGGACGCCAGTTCTCTCTTCTATTGCCTGACGACGGGCCTGGCGATGTTTCTGGGGCGATATGGAACGGCCATCCCGGCTCTGGCGATGGCGGGCAGTCTTGGACGCAAAAAGCGCATCCCAGCCGGGGCGGGGACCTTGCCCACTCATACGCCTCTCTTCATCGCTTGGCTGACAAGCGTCGTGATCATCGTTGGGGCCCTGAACTTCTTCCCCGCTCTCGCCCTCGGCCCTGTGGCGGAGCATCTGCAGATGATCTCGGCCGGGCCTTGGATGGGGAGGTGAACGGGAATGGCGGTCTCGCCGCGCAAACCGATGGCATGGACCGGGGAGATCTACCGGCGCGCGCTGGTGGATGCGCTGCTGAAGCTGGATCCTCGCCGGATGATCCGGAACCCCGTGATGTGGGTGGTGGAGGTCGGAAGCCTGCTGACGACCGCCCTCTGGATCCAGGCCTTGGCGGGATATGGGGAAGCTCCCCCTCGCTTCATCGGGATGATCGCCCTCTGGCTGTGGTTTACCGTCCTGTTCGCCAACTTCGCGGAAGCGCTGGCCGAGGGGCGCGGGAAGGCCCATGCGGCCTCCCTGCGTCGCATGCGCAAGGTCACGCAGGCGAAGCGCCTGCGAGAGCCCCGGCGGGACGCTCCCTACGACCTGGTTCCCTCGACCGAGCTGCGCCGGGGGGACCTGGTCCTGGTGGAGTCTGGAGACATCATCCCCGCGGATGGAGAGGTGATCGAGGGAGCCGCTCTGGTGGACGAGAGCGCCATCACAGGAGAAAGCGCGCCGGTAATCCGGGAATCGGGTGGAGATCGCAGCGCGGTGACCGGCGGGACGCGCTTGCTCTCCGACTGGCTGGTGATTCGGGTCACAGCGGATCCGGGCCATGGCTTCCTGGATCGAATGATCTCTCTGATCGAAGGCGCCAAGCGCCGGAAAACGCCTAACGAGATCGCCCTGGACATCCTTCTGGCTGCGCTGACGCTGATCTTCCTGGTTGTCGTCTTCTCCCTCTGGTTCTTCTCGGATTACAGCGCTCGGGCGGTTGGCCACGGCTCTCCGGTGCCGGTAACCATCCTGGTGGCCCTGCTGGTCTGTCTGATCCCCACGACCATCGGTGGCCTGCTTCCGGCGATCGGGATCGCCGGAATGGATCGCATGATCCGCAAGAACGTCATCCCTCTCTCGGGACGTGCGGTGGAGGCGGCGGGAGACGTGGATGTGCTATTACTGGATAAAACGGGAACGATTACGTTGGGGAACCGTCAAGCCGTGGAATTCATCCCCGCCCCGGGGTTTTCAACGCGGGAAGTGGCTGAGCTGGCGCAGCTGGCTTCCCTGGCCGATGAAACCCCTGAAGGCCGAAGCATCGTCGTCCTGGCCAAGGAACGCTATGGCCTGCGCGGACGCGACAGCCTTCCGCCCGGCGCCCGGTTTATCCCCTTTTCGGCGCGCACCCGTATGAGCGGGGTGGACCTGGATGGGCTGAGGATTCGCAAGGGCGCTTTGGATGCCATTGAAAGCTAGGCCCGGGCATGCGGCCGGGAGATCCCCCCGGAGATCCGGGCTGCCGCAGAGGCGATCGCTCGAGGCGGGGGAACGCCCCTGCTGGTCGCCCGCAACGGCGAAGTGGTTGGCGTGGTTCATCTGAAGGACGTGCTCAAGGGCGGCATCCGCGAGCGCATCGCCCAACTACGTCGCATGGGGATCCGGGTCGTGATGATCACGGGGGATAACCCGCTGACCGCAGCAGCCATCGCCGCGGAGGCCGGGGTCGATGAGTTCCTGGCCGAAGCCCGTCCAGAGGACAAACTCCGTCTGATCCGGCGGTATCAGGCCGAGGGACATATGGTCGCCATGGCCGGAGACGGCACCAATGACGCCCCCGCCCTGGCCCAGGCGGACGTGGCGGTCGCCATGAACGCTGGCACCCAGCCCGCCCGCGAAGCGGCGAACCTCATCGACCTGGATAGCAACCCGACCAAGTTGATTGAGATCGTAGAGACCGGCAAGCAGTTGCTGATGACGCGAGGGGCTTTGACGACCTTCAGCATCGCCAACGATGTGGCGAAGTATTTCGCGATCATCCCGGCAGCCTTCGCTTCCATCTACCCCCAGCTGGAATGGCTCAACATCATGCGTCTGTCCACCCCGGAGCGCGCCATCCTCGCGGCGGTGATCTTCAACGCCCTGATCATCGTAGCCCTCATTCCTCTGGCCCTGCGCGGCGTTCCTTACCGCCCCCTCGGAGCGGCACGGCTCCTGCTGCAGAATCTTCTCATATATGGATTGGGCGGGCTGATCGCGCCCTTCATCGGCATCAAATTGATCGACATGTTGTTGAGCCTGGTGGGCCTGCCATGAGGCCTCCAGAGCCTTCGCCATCAGCGGGGAGGAGGACGGGCACGCTATGAGCATCCTAGAAGCGCGAGTCCATCTGCGTCCGGCCATCCGGATGCTCGTTCTGTGGAGCTTGATCCTGGGCCTGGCATATCCCCTTGGAATCACCGGGCTGGCCCAGATGCTCTTTCCATCTCAGGCGAACGGGAGCCTGGTTCATGTCGATGGGCAAATCCGCGGGTCGAAGGGGATCGGCCAGGCGTTTGATGATCCCCGATACTTCTGGGGACGCCCTTCCTGGACGGAGCCTTTCCCTTACAATCCGCTTCCCTCCGCGGGTGCGAACACTGGACCCTTGCATCCCATGCTGGAAGCCCGGGTGCGGGCTCGCATTCAAGCCCTGCGGGATGCCGACCCCTATGCTTCGGGTCCGATTCCGGTCGACCTGGTGACCCCCTCCGGTAGCGGTCTGGACCCGCACATCAGCGTGGCGGCTGCGCTCTATCAGATCCCGCGCGTGGCCCGAGCCCGAGGCCTTCCGGAATCCCTCCTGCGATCTCTTGTGGAGCAACATATTGAAGATCGAACATGGGGGATCCTGGGCGAGCCGCGGGTGAATGTCCTGTTGCTGAATCTGTCACTGGATGAGAAGTTTGGCCGGCCTGCTTCGGAGGGTGGAGCGAAGTAAGGCGCCTTTCCGGCTCTGGAGGGAGGGAGATTGGCATGTGGGAAGAGGTGGAGCGCCCTGACCCGGAGGCGATGCTGGCTCAGGTGAAGGAGGAAGAGCCTGATCGACCTCGTGGCCGGCTGAAGATCTTCCTGGGCTATGCGGCAGGGGTTGGAAAAACCTATGCGATGCTGGACGCCGCTCGCCAGCGCCGGCTGGAGGGGGTCGATGTGGTTGTTGCCTATGTGGAAACCCATGGCCGTCCGGAGACCGAGGCCCTGCTGGAGGGCCTGGAGATCATCCCTCGCCGCCGGGTTGAATATCGGGGGATCGTTTTAGAGGAGATGGATCTGGACGCCGTGCTGGCTCGTCGACCCCAGCTCGCCGTCGTCGATGAGCTGGCCCACACCAATGCTCCGGGCTCTCGCCATGCCAAGCGCTATCAGGATGTATTGGAGATCCTCCACGCCGGCATCGATGTGTACACCACCCTTAATATTCAGCACGTGGAGAGCCTCAATGATGTGATCGCTCAGATCACGGGCGTCCGGATGAAGGAGACAGTGCCTGACTTCATCCTTCAGGAGGCAGACGAGATCGAGCTGATCGATCTGGACCCCGATGAGCTACTCCAGCGACTTCGGGAAGGCAAGGTCTACGTTCCGGAACGGGCCGAATGGGCGATTCAGCATTTCTTTCGGAAGGGGAACCTGATCGCCCTGCGCGAGCTGGCCATGCGTTACGTGGCCGATCGCGTGGATCGCCAGATGCGCGCCTACATGCGCGCCCATGCGATCGCTGGACCATGGCCGGCGAAGGAGCGCATCCTGGTTTGCGTCAGCCCGGGCACGCTGAGCGAACGCCTGGTTCGCACCGGGTATCGTCTGGCGCATCATTTGAACGCCGAATGGTTTGCCCTCTATGTGGAGACCCCTGGAGATGCTTCCCTTTCCCCGGCCCAGCGGGAGCGACTCGACCATCTGTTGCGCCTTTCGGAGGAACTGGGGGGTCATCCCATTGTTCTATCCGGCTATGACGTGGTGACGGCTATCCTGGACTTCGCCCGACATCATAATGTAACCAAGATCGTCATCGGGAAGCCCCTCCGGCCGCGCTGGTATGAGTTGATCCGAGGTTCCGTCGCTGACCGATTGATCCGCAAAAGCGGCCCTATCGACGTCTATGTGATCAGCAGCGAGGCTGAGGCGGGCGCGTCCTCTCCTCATGCCTTTCCTCGCTGGAATCCGCCTCCCCGGGCGGCTTGGGTGAGCTACCTGCAGAGCCTCTTCCTGGTTGCCGTGGCAACCGGCCTGGGAGCCCTTCTCCACTCGAAGTTGCAGGAAGCGAATCTGATCATGCTCTACCTGACCACAGTGGTCGTAGCAGGATTTTACCTGGGGCGTGGGCCAGCCATCCTCGCTTCCATCGCCGGGACCCTGGCCTTCGACTTCTTCTTCGTTCCTCCCCGGCTGACCTTCGCCGTCTCGGATACGCAGTATCTGCTCACATTCCTCGGGCTGCTGGCGGTGGGCCAGATCATCGGCACGCTGACCGCCAATCTCCGCTGGCAGGCCGAAGCGGCTCAGCAGCGGGAGGCTCAGACCCGCAACTTATATGCTTTAAGCCGGGCCCTCACCCGGGCCAGCAATATCGAGGAGATCATCTCCGCGCTTGTCCGGCATGTCGAAGAAGCCACGGGTGGGGAGGTCTGGATCTTCCTGCCAGGGGCGGATTCGAAGCTGGAGCTCTATGCGCGGCATCCAGAGCGGCCTTTATCTCCAGAGGAGAGGGGAGTGGCAGAGTGGGTGTATCGGAACGGGCGTCCCGCCGGCCGGGGAACGGATACCCTTGCCTCTGTGGAGGGGAGCTACTTCCCGATGCGAACCGATCATGGAACGATCGGCGTGCTGGGGATCCGCTGGCCGTCCGAGCGTGGTCCTTTGACCTCTCTCGAGCGTCAGCGTCTGGAGGCTTTCGCAAACCTCGCCGCACTGGCCTTCGAGCGGGCTTACTTAGCCGAGCAGGCTCATCAAGCCCGTTTGCTGGAGGAACGAGATCGCCTGCAATCCGCCCTCCTGAGCTCCATCTCTCACAATCTGCGGACGCCTCTGGTGACCATCCTGGGTGCCCTGACCGCATTGCAGGAATCTGATGAGGGGATGGCTCCTGAGACCCGGCGGGCTTTGTTGCGCACCGCCCGGGAGGAGGCCGAACGCATGAACCGGCTGGTGAGCAACCTCCTGGCCGTCACGCGGATCGAGGCCGGAGGGCTGCGCGTTCGGAAGGAGCCATGCGAGGTTCAGGATCTTCTCAACGCCGCCCTGGAGCGCTTGAAGAGCCGCCTGCAAGATCGGCCCATCGACGTCCGTCTCCCACCGGATCTGCCGCTGATCCCCATGGATTTGACCCTGATGGAGGAGGCCCTCGCGAATATCCTGGACAACGCCGTCAAGTATTCCCCACCCGGATCCCCGATCGAGATCGAGGCCCGTCTGGTGGGAGATCGCCTGGAGATCGATGTGGCCGATCGTGGGGTAGGAATCCCCCCCCATGAGCTGGAGCGCATCTTCGAAAAATTCTATCGAATCCCTCGGGCAGGGGAGAGCGGAGGTCTGGGGTTGGGGCTGACCATCGCCCGATCGATGGTCGAAGCTCACGGCGGCACCATCCGCGCCCTCAACCGGCCGGGGGGCGGAACCGTGTTCCGCATCTCTCTCCCTCTTGATGGAGACGGGCGATCCGGTCATGGAGATGAGCGGGAAGAGGATTCTCATCGTTGATGACGAACGGGCGATTCGCCGGTTCCTGCGCTTGATCCTGGAAGCGCATGGCTACGCTGTGCTGGAGGCTGTGGATGGCCAGGAGGCGCTGCAGCTGACGGCGACCCAGCGCCCCGACCTTCTGTTGCTCGACCTCGGCCTTCCCGATATAGATGGAGTAGAGGTGCTCCGAAGGCTTCGGGAGTGGACCGGCGTGCCTGTCATTGTGCTCTCTGTCCGGGAGCGGGAGGAGGACAAGATCGCCGCCCTGGATGCGGGGGCGGACGATTATCTGACCAAACCCTTTGGGGCAGGGGAGCTGCTGGCCCGTATCCGGGCGGCCCTGCGTCGATCGATATCGCCGCCCTCGGATCCTGTTTTTGAAATCGGTGATCTGCGGGTCGATCTGGCCAGGCGCCTGGTCACCCGACAGGGCCAGCGGATCGAATTGACCCCTACCGAGTTCGCCTTGTTGCGCGTCCTCATCCAGCATGCCGGAAAGGTGCTTACCCATCGCCAGCTGTTACGAGCGGTTTGGGGGCCGGGTTATGAGAACGATGTGCATCTACTCCGAGTGACCATCAGCAACCTGCGTCGCAAGCTCGAACCAGATCCTTCTCGTCCCCGGTATATACAAACCGAGCTCGGAGTGGGTTATCGCATCAAGGATGCGGATCTGCCGTGATCAGCGGATGATGCAGGGGCGCGGGGGCGGACCGCTCTGGCGCGCATCGAGGACGAGGCTGGGATCCGGGATGGGGGTCATATGATCGCAGCGATCGATCCCTTTTCCCGTCCGAGGACCTCGCGGCGCATGGCGCCGGGGTCCGGGAGGATGTAAAAATACATGGTGTCTTTCTTCTCGTCGATCAAATCCCGCAGCTCCGCCTTCAGATCCCGCAGCTCCGCCTTCACCCGTTCCAGGCGGGCAGGGGTGATCTCCCCCTCGAAGGCGGAGTTCTGCACCCAGTGGAGATGGCGGCGCAGATACTGGCAGACGCGGGCGACGCGTTCGACTTCCACATCGTAAACGATGATCACATACATCGGCTCACCACCACGCCTTGAGGGGCTCGTAGGGCTCCATCCCCAGCAGGTGCCGCACCAGCTTGTAGGCCTCCAGCCGGATGAGGGTCCGATAGCTCACCGGGCGCTTCAGGCGGGGATGCTGGATGGTCTCCCGCATCCGCTCCTCGAATTCCATCACCACCTTCTTCCGCCCCCCTTCGGTGAGATAACAGAAGCCCACTTCCTCCAGGAAATCGTCCTCGCCCAGGGCGCCCCGGTTCATCAGCGCGAACGCCATCCGATCCACCACCAGCGGCTTGAAGAGCTCCGCCAGGTCCAGGGCCAGGGAGAAGCGGCCCGCGGAGGGCTCGTGGAGGAAGCTCACGGCCGGATGGAGGGGGGTGTGATAGAGCTCGGAGAGGACGGCGGCGTAGAGCAGGCCGTTGCCGAAGGAGAGCAGGGCGTTGATGGGATTCTCCGGCGGCCGCCGGCTCCGGCGGAAGCCCTCGAGGGAGAGGATGGTCGGGAAGGCGCCGTAGTAAGCGTCCCGCGCCCGCCCTTCCAGGCCCATAAGCGCCGCCACATCCGGACAGCGCTCGATCTCCCCCATCGCCCTTTCCACCGCCGCGAGGGGTTCTTCCACGGGAAGCCCCTGACGCCGGTAGTAGAGCAGGTTGCGGCGCATATGGAAGAGGGCGCCCTCCACGAAGCCCCGGGCCAGGGCCAGCCGGCGAGCCGGGTCGGCGTAGTGCAGGGCCTGGCCGACCACCACCTGGCCGGCGGCCCGGGTCTCCCGGGGGTAGAAGGAGCCCACATAGAACCCGTAGTAGTTGAACACGTGCAGGCCGATCCCATGGCGGCTCAGGAAGCTCAGGAGCCGGGTGTTGAGGTCCAGCTCCCCCATCGCAAAGAGCGCCTCCACGTCCTCCACCGGGATGGCCTGGCGCAGGGTCTGGCCGTCGGCCTCCCATTCGAGATACAGGGTGTTCTGGCGCCGCCGCAGACGCCCACTGCGGAACAGATAATACGTGCGTCCCATCGGATCACCCTTTTCGATCTGAAAAGGACCTCCCGGTCGGAGCCGCTTCAGCGGCGGCGTTTTCGCGGGCCTGCCCGCGGATGATCTATCCCCAGCACAGGGGCGCGTAGGCGCACCGGCGACAGGCGGGCATCCAGGGGACGGCGGGCGGGGTGGGGAGGGCTTCGATGCGGGCGATCTCGGCGAGCGCCGCCTCCACCTCGGCCACTGCCGCCGCGTCCAGGGTCACCGTCTCCCGTCGGCGCTGGCGGGGGAACCGCAGCTCCCCACGGAGGTGAACCCCTCGCCGGGCCAGGAAGTAGAGATAGTAGCGCAGCTGGAGGCGCGCGGCTTCCACAAAAGTCGGCGCGTGCTTGACCTCGAGGAGGGTCCCCTCGTCCTCCAGGACATCGATGGCGATCCGGTTCTCCAGGATCATGCTCCGGCGGGGCCGGTCGCGATAAGCCCGCTCGTGGGTGAGCCGCCCCAGGGCCACCGCTTCCGCATCGGCCTCCAGGCGGACCTGATGGGCGAAGAGCCAGAGCTTGCGCGGGCAGACCCGCAGGTAGTTCATCTTGAGCCCGCCGACCTTCAGCCGCTCGAAATCATCCTCGCTCAGGCGCATCGCCTGGCGGAGCAGATCCCACAGATCCTCTTCCCGCTCCGGATCCATGCCGCTCCCTTCCCCGCGATCGGCTCTCCAAACGCCCCGGCTTCTTCAAGCATAGATCTCGGGGGCGACACGCGCCTCCGGCTTCCACCCGAATCGGTTCCGGGATGGCCCTGAATCCCTCCCCCGGGGGATCTCCTGAGGATTTTCGGGGGAAAACTGGAGGCGATGAATGGAGATCCGTGGCATGCTCTTCCTGACCTTCCCATAAGCTGGCTGGGTGTGGGAGACGCTCCAGTTCCGAAACCTCGAGCCGCGCGGGCTGGAGGATGAAAGGGACAAAGGGAAAGGGCCAGAAGAGGGCGGCCGGCTATCATCTTATGGGAGCTTTTCAACCCGCCGTCTGCCGGGAGCGATCCCGCTGCCCGGCCAGCCAATTTCCTTCTCCGGGCGGAGAGGGAAGCGGTTTCCCCTTCCCTTTTCCTGGAATCCCTAAAAATCGGGAGGCGTGTGATGAAAAGATGCTGGATGGCCTGTGCGGTGTTGTTCTCGTTGCTGGGCTTCGCATGCCGGCCCCGCCTCGCTCCAGGGGCCGCGACAGCCACGCCGGTTTCCCCGGCAGCGATGCCGGCCTTCACGGTGCCGACGCCCACTCCCATCCCGGCTATACCCGGCCTGGGGCATCCGGTGCCGACCGATGGGGAGCCCATCTCCCTGAATAACCTCCCCCGCCTGCAGCCGATCTGGCGGGCCCAGTGGCCGATGTGGCACAGGCTGTGGCCGACCTCCGAGGCCCTGATCGGCGTGGGGGTGGAAGTCATGGTCATATCCCCGTCCGACCTGGAGATCCGGCAGTCCTTTCCGCTCCCCGCGGGCACGGAGTTTCCGACCGCCCTGGCGGTCAGTGGAGACCATCGGACGGCTGCGGTGGGAACCAGCGGGGGGGATCTGTGGCGGGTGGATCTGAGCCGCGGCGAGATCCACGGCGAGGCGAGGATATCGGAGTCCATTGAGGCGCTGGCGTTCCTGGACCCTCAGGGGCAACGCGTGGCGGTGCTGGCCGATGGGTTGCGGATCTGGGGGTCGGATGGTTCGCTGTCGTCGCCGGTTGGGATGCTTCCCCAGAAAGACTATGAGGGGCAGTTCAGCCCGGACGGCCGCTGGGCGCTGGCGGTGGACAAGCAGGGCGCCGGCGGCCTGTATGAAGTTCCGTCGGGGACCCGGATCTTGAGCTTCACGGTCCCCTTCACCAGCCCGAAGTCGGTCGCCCTGCATCCGGAGGCGCAATATGCGGCTGTAGCCGGGAGGGATGCCGTGGTCGTTCTCCGCCTCGATCCCTCCGGGGGGCGTGCGGAGATCCTCCGGCAGCTCAGCCGGTCAGGCGTTCGGGAGGTGGATGGCGGCGCATCGTTGCTGGCCGTTCTGTCCGAAGAAGGCGGAGGGACGCGCCTCCAGATCCTGCGCTGGGAGAGCGGGGAATCGGTGGTGAACACCCTGCTGGACCGGCCGTTCTTCCACGTGCGCCTTGACGAAGCGGGCGGCCGGGTTTACCTCGCCATCTTCAATCGCCTGGAGGCCCGCTCGCTATCGGACGGCCAGCTCCTCCAGCGGCGCGAGCACCCCAGGACGGATTTCGGGATCCCCCTATGGGAGCAGCGCGCCGTGGTTCTGAGCTCAAAGCATGTGGGGCCTTTGGATCCGGAGGTGGCGCTGCTGGATCTCGCCACCGGACGCCTCCGATGGCAGCGGACGCTGAAATCCCCTGTTCGATCCGCCTGGGCGGATCCCCAGGGGCGATGGGTGGCTGCAGCGCTGAAGGATGGCGGGGCTGAGTTCCTGAAGCTGGAGGACGGGGAATCCATAGGGCGGCTGGAGCTGCGGGATATCAAGTGGCTGGGCCCGGATGGGCAGGGTCGGGGCCTGATCGGCCTGCGGGAGAACACGGTGATGCTCTGGCCGGTTGAGGGGAAGGCCCCGGTCTGGCAGCGCGCCCTTCCGGTTCCCCGGGATCTGCGGCTGATCGGCGCTGTCTCCCCCCAGTGGATCGCCGTCGCGCCGCGTTACGGACAGGACACCCGCTTCGGCGAGTATAACCGGATCTGGGTGATGGATCACGAGGGCAACATCCGGAACACCCTGAGCGATCGTCAGAACTTTGGGAATATCTATCGTCTTGAATGGTCCTCGGACCATCTAATCGTGCATATGTTTTCGGGATCCTCCGGCTACGCGTTCATCTTCTCGATCCCGGACGGGCGGCAAGTAGCCAATCCGCGCATTCGGTCACCCGATGACAGCACATCGATTTACTGGTGGCCTGATCGCCGGATGGGGGTGGTGAACAATCTCCTCGATGAGCTTATGGTTTTCTGGATGGAGGGCCCTAGTGTTACGATGCGCTCTCTGCATAGCGAGGAAGATCTTTGGGTGCACGACGTTCAGCGGGTCGGGAATGGATCACTGCTGCTGGCAGGGGCGCAATCCATCCGTGTTGTTCAGCGAGATGAGTGGTCGTTGCGATGGCGGCTCAAAACGGGAGGGCAGTTGCAGGCTTTCGATCTGGATAGGATGCAGAAAGTATGGGAGCGTCCGGTTCCCCTCTCGCTGTTCTGGATGGCGTTGTCCCCCGATGATCGATGGGTGATGATGGGCGGCTGGGAGGGGATTGTGGAGATCTGGGGCGTGCGGTGAGGGTCGGGTTCGGTGGGGCGGCTGGAGAAGGCCGCCCCACCGGTTTCTCTCACAGTCTGGGCTCGGCAGAGGATGGATGGAGTGGGCGTCTTCCCCTTCATCCACGATGGTGACTGCACCTTAATCCATGCTGTGTTCCTGGGTGTGACCCCTGTTGATCAATCGGGAGCCTTGCCGAATTCTTACTGAAATCCGGGCGGAATCATAATGGGTTCGAAAAGTTCGCGAAGGATATCCAGGCGACCGATGCGGCCCAATGAGACGTGTGCTATTCGTAACGGTCGGTTCTTTCACTCTGGACTTCCTCCCTCAATTCCTCCAGAGAGTAGGCGACCGCCGGAATGCCATAGCGCCCCAGCAACTCCATAAAGGTCTGCTTCGAGTGGCCAGCGATTTTGGCCGCCTGTCCCAGGGTCGCTTTGCCGACTTCATACAGCTTTATGGCGAGCAGCAGTCGGGCTTCCTCCTCAGACACCTCAAGGGGCAGCTCAACCTGCAGAACAGTCATCTTCAATCACCTCCCAGCAGTTCAAAGGCTTTCGGCACAACAGTAGCCGCTTTTTCCAGAACCTGCTGCGGGGTGCTGACGCTTCCAACGCAATCTTTGAAAGATTCCTCCTCTTTGAATACTCTCAATACCTGCACCGTCTCCTCGTAAGCTCAAATCCTTGATCACACGGACGCTGATTTAAGAAGTTCCCGAAGCTCTTCTGGGATCGCCCGTGCATCGTTCGCGATGGCATCGGCCCTCCGGGCATCTTCGCTCATGCCACAGTGGGCGAGGTCGTTGCGCAACTGCCCCAGCTTGTTCCGGAGATGGGCCAGGCGGTCTCTCTGGGGGAGCCCGTCAAACCAACCCGGGACTTCTGCGGTTTCTCCCCGAAGGCCGGCCGCGGCAGCGCCGAGCGCGCGTTCGACGTCTTCCCGATCGACACGGCGAAGCCAGTTGCCGCCTCCCCGACAGAGGAGCACGAACGGGATCACCCACTCCCGGGCGAGCGTGACGGCTTGCACGACAAGCCCTTTCCGGAGGTAATACTCCACGAGCCCGACCTGCCGTTCCAGGTTTTCCCGGCTAAGCGCGTCGGGTTCGGCAAAGGCAAGGGGTTCAAGCTCACGCCGGATCTGCTCGGCCAGGAGAGCAAAGGGGAGGGCCCACCGCTGGAACTCATCCTGAGCTTCCTCCAGAAGCGACAAGAGTTCATGGGCCGTGCGCATGACCTCCCGAGGACGGCTCAGGTGCAGGGCTTGCGAGAAGTCCTGGAGTTTCCGCCCCAGCGTTTTGAGTCTGGCTGGCGTGCCCGTGCGCGTGCGCCACAGGGTCTGGTGGGCCGCGATCATTTTGTCAGCGATGAGCCCGGCGTCTCCGCGCTTGAGCAAGGCTTCGGCGCCGCCGGTCCAGTCCATGAGCTCGAGGAGCGGCGTGAGGTCGAAGATGGGCGCGCGATCTTGCGGCTGGGGCGGCGTGCGGAGAGGCTCTCGTGCTTCAAAGGCGCCGTAGACGATGCGCTCGACGTTGACGTTTTTCGTCCGCCGCAGATAGCTGGCTACAGCGAAGACGATCATGGGAATGGACCGGAAGGCATGGGTGATATCCAGGATCACCGTCTCCCCTTCCCTGACGGCACCCGATACCCGGTTGAAGATCTCCCAGAGCTCTGCTTCCGAGCGCCCTTCGGGAATTTCCTCAAACCGTATGAGGCCCTCGAGGCGCTGTTTCAACGTTTCCGTGTAAGCAGGTTCTGCCTCGGAAGGTCGATAGTCCCTTGCCGTCTTGGTGACAAAGACAATGACCTCCTTGGGGCTAAAGATCCGGGCCAGGGCTTCCGGAAAGAGCGAGGTGGTGTGAGACAATCCTTCCCACACATAAGTAACAGTTTGATATCGACTGGCGCCGAGAAAGCTGAGGGCTTTCATCGCGTTTTCCTCCTCAGATGGAGTGCTCGGCAGGTGGCGTTCGGACGCAATGGTTGCATCCTCTGCCCAGATGCTGGTTTTTCGACCCGTTCACTCCACGATCAC
>Ga0209479_1000693_pt1 | contig 46947 bp, 53 predicted proteins | sample DewCreD2012metaG_2_FD_184112 | JGI IMG/M metagenome (GOLD analysis project Ga0209479, IMG submission 184112) | Hot spring sediment bacterial and archeal communities from British Columbia, Canada, to study Microbial Dark Matter (Phase II) - Dewar... ...
ACATGTAGATACTTCGTTATCGCACTCGTCAATGTCGTCTTCCCATGGTCTACATGCCCTATCGTCCCTACATTTACATGAGGCTTTACCCTCTCAAATCTTGCCTTGGCCATTTTGCCCTCCTTTGTTTAAGTTGTTTCATTCCCCCCTTACCGTTGCTACAATCTCCTCGGAAATAATCCGTGGAACCTCCTCATAGTGTAAGAATTGCATTGTATAAGTTGCACGCCCCTGAGTAAGGGACCTCAGGTCAGTTGCATAATTAAACATTTCTGATAGAGGTACCTGCGCTGAGATTATCAGTGTCCTGCCCCTCTGTCCTATGGTCTGAATCTTACCTCTTCTCTGATTTAAATCTCCAATGACATCTCCCATGTATTCTTCGGATGTGACTACTTCTACATTCATAATTGGCTCAAGGAGCACAGGCTTAGCCTTCCGGGCAGCCTCCTTAAACGCCATGGAGCCTGCTATCTTAAATGCCATCTCTGAGGAATCTACCTCATGATAAGAGCCGTCAAAAAGGGTAACCCTCACATCAACCACAGGATAGCCCGCAAGGACACCATCTTCAAGTGCCTCCCTTACACCTTTTCCTACAGCAGGGATGTACTCTTTTGGGATTGCTCCTCCTACAATCTTATTTACAAATTCAAAACCTTTGCCTGACTCTAAGGGTTCGACTTTTATATACACATGCGCATACTGGCCACGTCCGCCCGTCTGCCTTATATATTTACCCTCTGCCTTTGCCTCCTGCCTTATTGTCTCTCTATATGCAACTTGTGGTTTGCCCACATTAGCGCCAACCTTAAACTCCCTCATGAGGCGATCCACTATTATCTCCAGATGTAATTCTCCCATGCCAGAGATTATGGTCTGCCCTGTCTCCTCATCATAAGAAACTTTGAATGAAGGGTCTTCCTGTGCAAGCTTCCCAAGAGAGATGGAGAGCTTTTCCTGGTCTGCCTTTGTCCTTGGCTCAATAGCAACAGTGATAACAGGCTCAGGAAACTCTATGGATTCAAGTATTATTGGATGGTCTTCATCACATAAGGTATCCCCTGTAAGGGTGTTTTTCAAACCTACAGCAGCAACAATATCACCTGCATAAACCTCTTTTATGTCTTCTCTCTTATTGGCATGTAGCTTAAGTAGCCTGCCTATACGCTCCTTTAAGTCCTTTGTTGAATTATACACATAAGAGCCCACTGACATTGCACCTGAGTAAACCCTGAGGAATGCTAGCTGTCCAACAAAGGGGTCTGTCATTATCTTAAAGATAAGGGCTGAAAAGGGTTCTTCACGGGAGGCCTTCCTTATTATTTCCCTTCCTGTCTTGGGCTCTACACCCCTGACAGGTGGAATGTCAAGAGGAGAAGGTAAATAATCAACAATAGCATCAAGGAGCATCTGCACACCTTTATTCTTAAAGGCAGAGCCGCAAATTGTAGGGGTAATCCTCATCTCTATTGTCCCCCTTCTTAATGCCCCCTTTATCTTTTCAACCGCTATCTCTTCTCCATTCAGATACTTCTCCATTATTGTCTCATCAAAACCAGCGAGTGTCTCAATCATCTTCTCCCTATACTCAAGTGCCTGTGGAAGAAGTTCTCCGGGAATGTCATCCTCTACAAATCTTGCACCTAAGCTCTCATCATCAAAGTAATAAGCCTTCATATTTATAAGGTCAATAGGGCCTCTAAAGGCATCTTCTTTGCCTATTGGTATCTGTGTAACTACCGGAGTTGCACCGAGACGCTCAATCATAGAATTCACACTCATGAAAAAATCTGCACCTACTTTATCCATTTTATTTATATATGCAATCCTTGGGACATTATATTTATCTGCCTGTCTCCATACCGTCTCTGACTGCGGCTCAACGCCTGCTACTGCATCAAAAATAGCAACAGCACCATCCAGAACCCTCAGAGACCTCTCAACCTCAATCGTAAAATCAACATGACCGGGTGTATCAATGATATTAATTTTATGACCCTTCCAGAAGCAGGTCGTTGCAGCAGATGTTATAGTAATGCCTCTTTCCTGTTCCTGAGGCATCCAGTCCATCACAGCCGTCCCTTCGTCAACCTCTCCCATTTTATATGTAACTCCTGTGTAGTATAGGATACGCTCTGTAGTCGTAGTCTTCCCTGCATCTATGTGCGCCATAATGCCAATATTCCTTGTCATATTTAAAGGTATCTGTGGCAATGTATCTTCCCCTTATTACCATCTATAATGGGCAAAGGCCTTATTTGCCTCTGCCATCCTGTGGGTATCCTCTTTCTTTTTAACAGAGGCACCCCTGTTCTGAGATGCCTCTATAAGTTCGGCAGCCAGCTTCTCTTTCATTGTCTTTTCCGGTCTTTTTTTAGAAAAACCAACAATCCATCTAAAGGCAAGTGCTATCCTTCTTGGAGGTCTGACATCCACAGGAACCTGATATGTAGCACCTCCAACCCTCCTTGGTTTCACCTCAATCAGGGGCTTAACATTTTCAAGCGCAGTTTTAAAAACCTTCATCGGGTCACTTCCTGTCTTTGCCTTTATAATCTCAAATGCCCCATAGCATATCCTCTCTGCTACGGTTTTTTTCCCTCTTCTCATTATCGTATTAATAAACTTACTTATAAGCTTACTCTGATACCTGGAATCCGGCAATATTTCTTTCTTATCAATTATTTTTCTTCTTGGCATTTATTGACCACCTTAAATTATTTAGGTCTCTTGGCGCCATATTTTGACCTACCCTGCCTTCGGTCAGCAACGCCAAGGGTATCAAGGGCACCTCTTATGATGTGGTATCTAACACCTGGAAGGTCTTTAACCCTACCACCCCTTATAAGGACAATTGAATGTTCCTGAAGGTTATGACCAACACCCGGGATATATCCAGTAACTTCCATCCCATTTGTCAGCCTCACCCTGGCAACCTTCCTTAATGCCGAATTAGGCTTTTTAGGGGTAGTTGTATAAACCCTGGTGCATACTCCTCTCTTCTGCGGACATGACATTAGCGCAGGGCTCTTTGTGCGGGTAAAAATCTTCTGCCTTCCTTTTTCCACAAGCTGCGCTATTGTCGGCACTTACCCTCCTTTCCAAATTTAATTTAAATTTTAACCCTTGAGGCTCCTGCCTCAGGAAAACCCTAAAAGTTTAACAGGGAAAAATTTTTTTGTCAACACAGGTGAGATTGGAGCAGGTTAATTATTTTATACTCCGCCTCTTCCCACAGAGAAATAGTTAAAACCAAGTTTCCTTACTTTATCAGGCTCATAGATGTTGCGGAGGTCAAAGAAAAAATCCCCTCTAACAAGACTCCTTATCTTTTGAAGGTCTAAGTTTCTGAACTGGTTCCACTCTGTAACTATTACAACAGCATCCGCACCTTTTACAGCATCATAAGGGTCTCTGAGGTAGGCTATCTCAGAGAATATCTTTTTTGCATCTGTAATTGCAGCAGGGTCATAGGCTTTTATTTTTGCCCCTTCCTTAAGAAGCCTCTCAATAATGTAGATAGATGGTGCCTCTCTTATGTCATTCGTATTTGGCTTAAAGGAAAGACCCAGCACACCTATAGTCTTACCCTTTAATGTGCCGACGGCGTCTTTAATCTTTTTCACCATTCTCTCCCTCTGGTTTTTGTTGACACTAATTACCGCCTTTACTATTTCAAGGTCCATACCCCTGTCCTTTGCTATCTGAAGAAGGGCAAGTGTATCCTTTGGAAAACAGGAACCGCCGTAACCAGGACCTGCATGCAAAAACTTTGGACCTATCCTCTGGTCAAGACCCATTGCCTTTGCAACCACCTGAACATCAGCTCCCACTGCCTCGCATAGGTTTGCAATTTCGTTTATAAAAGAAATCTTTGTTGCTAAAAAGGCATTTGATGCATATTTTATGAGCTCAGCGGTCTTGACATCAGTAATGACAAACGGGGTCTCAATCAGATAGAGCGGTCTGTAAAGGTCCCTCATTATGGCAACTGCCTGCGGACTTGAGGCACCAATAACAACCCTGTTGGGTCTCATAAAATCCTCTATCCCTGAGCCTTCCCTCAAAAACTCAGGGTTTGAGACGATATCAAAATCCACATTTTCTTTTAAATTTTTTGAGATAATCTGTCTGAGTTTTTCTCCTGTACCAACAGGGACAGTGCTCTTGGTAGCAATTACTTTATAGCTGTTTATATGTTTGGCTATTTCTTTTGCAACCTCTTCAATATGCCTCATATCTGCAAAACCATCTCCGCGAGGAGGTGTGCCAACAGCTATGAATATTACGAGTGAGGAGTCCACACCCTCTGTAATGTTAGTTGTAAAATGGATGCGACTTGCCTTAAGGTTTCTCTGAAGCAGCTCTTCAAGCCCTGGTTCATAAAAGGGCACAATACCCTTTTTCATCAATCTTATCTTTTTCTCATCATTATCCACGCAGGTAACATTGAGCCCGAACTCTGCAAAACATACACCTGTAATGAGTCCAACATAACCTGCCCCTATAACACAGATATGCATCTTACCTCCCCTATCTTTTTTGCATTTCCCAGAGTTTAGAATATTTGCTGAAGGTATAGAGGGAATATAGCACGGCAAGTATTACCCCATAAACCCCATCCAGTATACCCAAACGCAGAAAAAACATCCTACAAAATGTAAATAATGGTCTCAGGGTTATATCAATGATATTAGCCCTTTGCCCATTTTTGAAAAGTTCCTTTGCTGCAAGTGTTGAATAATTGTCCATTCTCTTCAGGTAATCCTCTATGTTTTTGTATGTGTAATGCTCTAAGGGATTCTTAAGATAGCCGGCCTTCCCATTAATCTTTATGACTTCATGCACCTCGCGCCTTTCAAATAAGCCCTTCTCCTGTCTAAATAGCCTCAATGTATAATCAGGCCACCATCCACCATGCCTGATCCATCTACCTGAGAAGTGATTTTTCCTTGGGATGTAATAGCCATCCATTAATCCTTTATCAGGGCCTGTGTTTTTAACTATGCTCAGAATTTCATCTCTCAGGGCATCTGTCACACGCTCATCAGCATCAAGAACAAGAACCCACGGATATCTGGTCAGAGAAACTGCCCTGTTTTTCTGCTCTGCAAAACCTGACCACTCCACAGAGTAAATCTTATCGGTGTACTGTCTGCATATTTCCTGTGTCCTATCTGTGCTAAAAGAATCAACAACAACAATCTCATCTGCCCACTTAACAGATTCAAGGGCACCTCTTATGTTATCCTCTTCATTATAAGTGATTATGGCTACAGAAAGCATCGCCTTTTAATACTCTACCTTCTCAAGTTTTGCAGTAATACTGCCTATTTTGACCATGCTCCTTAGCATAACAGGGATCTTCCTTTCATCGTCTGTAAGCCATATATATATCTCTCCTTTTCTCATAAAAATACCCTCTGATTGAAGAAGCGGTTTTATCAGGATTGTATTAAAACTTCCAGCCGGTACAATCACCTGCTCTTTCTTCAATATCTGGACCTCTAAGTTCCATGGCTTTTTATCAAAAATATCAATATACTCTGAGCGCCCAACCTCCAGCTGTCTTTTCCTTATCTCATAAAATCCTGACAAGGGGTCAAATATGTGTTTTCCTAAATCAAATACCTCTACCTCATTATTAAGCCTATCGTGATAAATAATTCTTTGACCCTTAGTTTTATCCTCAAACTGCACTTCTCTGTCTCTTCTGTAACGACCTTCCCTGAGCTTTTTCCTATAATTCTTAGGGTATCCATTTTGATAGAGCGTGCTCTGTATGATGTTGTCAACTCTATAAAAAATGGAGATAAGGTCAGATGATGTTGCCCTGGATGTAATTATGGTACCTTCAGGGTTATTATTAATCTCAAGAGAGGCATTGCCAGCCTTAACACCTGCCCAGTAAACAGAATAAAATAGTTTTTCAGGAACTGATGGACTGGCATCAAGCTGTAGAGGGAAAAACAGAATACAGACTACAAACCACAAAAGACTGTAGACTGTGAAACCCTCAGCCCGAGGCCTGGACGGTGAACTCAGCCGAATCGCTCGGGTTAAAGGCTGTGGACTGTGGAGTTTCATAAGTATTCCTTCAATTCCTCAATGACCATCTCCACACTTATTTTACTCATACACAAAGGGTCTTTGCATTTTTTCTTAAAACACGGGCTACATGAAAGACCTGCCCTCAACACCCTGAAGTTTATATTTTCCTTCCAGCCATAAGGACCTGTCCTCTCGGGGTCGGTAGGACCGAAAAGTGCAATAAGAGGTATCCCCAATGCTGCTCCTAGGTGCATGGGACCTGAATCATTGCTGACCATAGCCCTTGAGCCTGCAATCAAGGTAATTAGTTCTTTCATGTTTGTCTTATTGCAAAGGTTAATTGCCTTCCCATTTGAAACCCTCATTACCTCCTCTGCTACCTTTATGTCTGCATCACTTCCTGTTATAATGCAGGGGTGAGAGACCTTTGACACAAGCAGACCAAAATACTCCGCAGGCCACCGCTTCGTCTCCCAGCGAGCAGAAGGCACAAGGACAACATACTCTCCTACATCTCCGAGGAGTTTTTTTATATTATCCCTTGCTGATTCATCTATGTATAATGGAAATTCCTTTGTTACTGTGGTAGCTCCGATGGCTTTGGCAACCTCCAGATATCTATCCACTGCATGTATATCTTTACTTACTGAAACCTTTTTATTATAAAAAAACCGACTGCCCTCTCTCGCATGCTCAAATCCTATTTTTAATGGAGAGTGTGTGAGAAAGGCCATAAGCCCGGTTCTTAAAAGCCCCTGCAGGTCAATCACCATGTCAAAATATTTTGCACTCAATGCCCTCTTGAGCTTCTTTATTTCTCTAAAGGTCTTTGAAAAGTCCTTAGGGTGCTTCCACGAATCTTTATCAAAAACAATCAGCTCATCAATCAATGGATTTCCAGCAAGGACACCCTCGCAACCTTTACTAACCACCCATTCAACATGCGCCTGTGGAAAGGTATTCTTTATAGCCTTTAAAAAAGGGAGGGCATGAATAACATCACCGAGAGAGCTCGGCTTTATGATAAGTATTTTTATTCTGTCTGTTTTCAAAGTCTAAAACTGTCACTGCACGAAGAACTAATTGATAGATTATATGAAAGAAAAAGATGAGTCAAGGGAAAGCGTGGAAAATCGACCCTTGACATCTATTCCCACTCAGCGTTATACTTAAATTAACCCTGGGGGAGGTAGAAGACCTGTAATGGGTCAATGCCTGAGAGTTCCAATATATCGGGAAGACCCCTTGAACCTGAACCGGGTAATGCCGGCGTAGGAAAGGGAGGACGCCGTATCTCTTCTCTACGAGTCACCAACAGGGATACGGTATTTTTGTTTTTAAGGAGGAATCTCGGATGGAAAAAAAGCTCTTCAGTGATGTTGGAGAAAAAGAAGTAACAAGGGCAATAGTAGAGGGTTTTGCAAAAGCCTTTAATGAGTATGTAGAGAGCGATGTGATAATCATCGGTGGAGGTCCCAGCGGTCTCATGGCAGGAAGAGAGCTCGCAGGAAGCGGGCTAAAGACCCTCATAGTGGAGAGAAATAACTATTTAGGTGGAGGATTCTGGATAGGTGGTTACCTCATGAATAAGGTTACCATTAGGGCTCCTGGCCATGAGGTATTAGATGAATTGGGAATCCCTTATGAAGACGTTATGGAGGGACTTTATATGGCCGATGGGCCGCATGCCTGCTCAAGGCTTATTGCATCAGCCTGTGATGTAGGGGTGAAGATTTTAAATATGACAAAGTTTGAGGATATAGTTATAAGGGAAGGTAACAGGGTTGCCGGGGTTGTGATAAACTGGACCCCTGTGGCCTCACTGCCAAGGGAGATTACCTGTGTAGACCCCATTGCCCTGGAGTGTAAGGTGGTGGTGGATGCAACAGGTCATGATGCAGTTGTGGTATCAAAGCTTGAAGAGAGAGGATTTATAAAGACGAAGGGCTATGGGGCGATGTGGGTTGAGAAATCAGAGGACCTTGTTGTTGAATACACAGGAGAGGCACATCCGGGTCTTGTGGTTATGGGAATGGCAGTAGCCACTCTGTATGGACTGCCAAGGATGGGACCTACATTTGGAGCCATGCTCCTCTCTGGGAAAAAGGGTGCAGAGGTAGTAAAAGAGAAACTGGCATGTCATTTTGCTATTTGAACTGCTAATGAATCCTTTTATATCGTATATCTATATCTATGGAGATAGTTCTTTGATAGAGCTCAAAGACCCTCTTAATTATCTCAAAGGGCTTTTTCCTGAATTCATGTTTGAGTTAAGAGGTGATTTCTTTAGCTATCATCTGAGGCCCGAAATCTTAGACCACATAGCAGAAAGGCTTGCCAGTATAAGGGTCTTAAATCCTATGAAGGAAGGACTTAACTCTGAACCCATCTCTGGAGAAATTGAGTATGAGAAAAGAAAGCTCATCAATCCTTCATCAAGCTCCGCAGGGGTCTTCTATGATGGCATAAGGCTTCAGAGCATTCTATACACGCTCATTAAGAAAGAGGAAAGAGGGCTTGAGCATATCCATATCGTAATCACCAATCAACTTATAGTAACATGGGATGAAGCGGATAGAAGATACCATCTCAGGACAGGGGTCTATGGCTTTCCATCTATTATATCCCTTTCAGGAATAGTGGAGGCACCTGCAAAACCAAGAGAATTTTATATCATGAAAAAGATGGGGGTCCCACTTCCTGAACTCAGAAAGACCTTTGATGGGAGATTCATAGATTATGGAGACAGGAGGATCCCTGATGTGCTAAAAGGCTATCTTATCCAGGCAATCTTTTATAGCCTTATAGGGGAGCCTTTTTGCAGTGACAGGGGGTGCAGGCTCTTCAATGCCCACTGGCAGGAAGAGATGATATATGCCCAGCTTGAGAGCCCTTATGAATTCTGCGAAAGACACAGGGAGTTTATCAGGTGACGAGGATTGATTTAGCAAAGGCAGGAAGGCTCATGGATGAGGTAGTTACCGTTGCAAAGGCTGAGGGGCTTGAGCCTGAGGGTTTATCACAGGATATTGCCCGGGGAGTCTCGGTCATTATAAGAAACATAAACCATGACATCAAACCAATCGCAATAGGCAGGGGCTTAAGGACAAAGGTCAATGCTAATATAGGCACATCCCGTGACAGAATATCCATTGATGATGAGATGCAAAAGCTGGAGGTCCTCATTAAATATGGTTCTGATACGGTTATGGACCTTTCAACAGGTGGACCGATTAAAGAGGTAAGAAGACTACTCTTAAAAAAATCAACCATTCCAGTCGGAACGGTCCCGATATACGAGGCAGTAATCAGAACAGTTGAGAGGGAAGGCTTCATATCAAAGATGGGTATTGATGACCTTTTTAGCACTATTGAGGAGCATGCAAGTGAGGGTGTTGACTTTGTAACTGTGCATTGTGGCATTACAAGAAAGACCATTGAGACCCTGAGAAATGAAGGTAGAATCCTTGATATAGTAAGCAGGGGTGGTGCCTTCCTTTTAGAATGGATGATATATAATGACAGGGAAAATCCACTTTATGAATACTTTGATAGGCTCCTTGAGATTGCAAGAAGATATGACCTTACATTGAGTCTTGGTGATGGTGCAAGACCTGGATGTCTTGCAGATGCCACAGACAAGACACAACTACAGGAGCTCTTAACACTTGGAGAGCTAAGGGATGCTGCAAATGCCCAGGGGGTGCAGGTCATTATTGAAGGACCAGGTCATGTCCCCCTTAATCAAGTTGAGCTCAATGTAAAGCTCCAGAAAGAAATCTGTAAGGGTGCACCTTTTTATGTATTGGGTCCCCTTGTGACAGATATTGCAATGGGTTATGACCATATAGCTTCAGCCATTGGTGGTGCTGTGGCAGGTGCTGCAGGTGCTGATTTTCTGTGTTATGTAACACCGGCTGAGCACACGAGACTGCCAACCCTTGAGGATGTCAAAGAGGGTGTTATCGCCTCCCGAATAGCAGCTCATGCGGCAGATATTGCAAAAGGCATAAAGGGTGCTATTGACATTGATATAGAAATGGCAAAGAGGAGAAAGGCACTTGACTGGGATGGACAGATAGCATTATGTTTCAATCCCGAGAAGGTAAGACAATGGCGTGCAGAGGTTCCTCCAAAGCAATTAGAGGTCTGCAGTATGTGTGGAGAATTCTGCGCTATTAAGACTGTCGAAATGGCGCTCAGGAAACAATAAGCATCCTTAGAGGGATTCTTCTGTAAATAAATTCTCCCTGTGCTCCCTTCCAATCGTTGTCTCAGGTCCATGACCTGAGAGCACCTTTGTATCTTCAGGTAAATCCATGAGCCTTTTGAATGACTCCTTAAGTTTTCCTATGTCCCCTCCATAAAAATCTGTCCTCCCAACAGAGCCCTGAAAAAGTGTATCGCCTGTAAACACAACGCCATTACCATAAAGACATATCCCACCGGGGCTATGACCAGGGGTATGTAGCACCTTAAAAGTGAGGCTGCTGATTTTTACTTCATCTGCCTCATGAAGAAAGCCATCCGGTGGCGGTATATCATTAAGGTCATAACCCCAGAATGCTGCCTGGTCCTTAGCGCCTTTATATAACTCCAGGTCGTCTTTGTGGATAAATATCTTTGCGCCTGTTGCCTTCTTTATATCTCCTACAGCACCTATATGGTCAAAATGCGCATGGGTACATACAATAGATGTAACCTCTAAGCCCTCTTTTTTTATCAGTTCAATAATTCTCTGAGGCTCATCCCCAGGGTCAATAACCAGAGCCTTCCCTGTCTTTTCATATCCCACGATATAGCAGTTTTCCTCAAGTGGACCAACAACGAGTTTTTTGAGAAACACTATTCCTCCTTCAGCTCTTTATTTTACCTTAACTCTGTTATAAAATCACTCTATTCAATTATCTTCTTCTCTTCATCCGTTATCCCATAAAGTCCATAAACAATATCATCAATCTTTTCATCAGTAACAGCGATTTCTCGTTCTATTTTTTCTCTTTCTGATGAGGGGGAGGGAGATTTTCTTTTTGTAAAGTTCAAGCATATCAATACTATAAATTTAGAGGTCAGGGATGTGCTTCTGTAAGCTTAGAAAGTGAATCCTCTAAATCGTCGTCAGTCAGCACAACTGAAAATTCTCGTGGCTCAATATTTGAGGTAAGGGCAACTACTACGATATCTTCATTAGACTCATTATATGCGTCAGAAGAAATAATGATGGCAGGTCGCTTTTTCTGAGAGGCTAAGTCTGTAAATGGTATCGGGATAAGGACAATGTCCCTCTGCCTAAGCATTATTCCAGATAGCGTCGTCTATTGGATTGTCCCAAAATTTCAAGCTGCTTTCTGCTGCTTGTAGCATCCCGGAAAATTCCTCGTCTGGAAATATTATCACCTCAACTTTTGCTCCCTTTGGAAAGGGAAGCTTTGGCAATTCAATCGTGCCGTTTTCCTTTACAACAGAATGGTATTTAACCGCGTTCATCTCGTCCTCCTTTTGATTGATTATAGCATAAAAAGACAGTGAGCTTTTACTTCCCTTCAATTATCTTCCTTTTATCTCTATCAAGAACTCCTCAGTACGGTTTGAAAAGCAAAATTAAAGACCGGACTTTAAGCCCCTTTGCTATTATTTACTTTCCTCAAAGATTGCGTTTTCTAATGCAACAATAAGAGGCAGAAGATCATCTGTGATAGTATCCCAAACTCTGTCAAGGTCTATATCAAAATAAACATGTATAAGGCGATTTCGCATTGCCACAATGCTTGTCCATGGAATTTCATTATGCTTATCACGGAAATCTTTTGTAACAGTAGAAGCCGCCTCCCCAATTATCTCAATAGACTTTATTATAGAGAGAGCAATCATACGATTTGAATAAAGATCGCTTTTTGTCTTATTTTCTGCAAAAGATAAAGCTTCCCTTGCGGCCTCAAGCATGTGTCTTAATCGGATAATGTTATCCTTCTGCATACTGAACCTCTGCGGCAGAAAGCACATCATCTCTGGGACCAATAAAGGGGACGGTTCTCTTTAATTTTTATTTTATGGGCAGGGACCAATAAAGGGGACGGTTCTCTTTAATTTTTATTTTATGGGCAGTCCTTATTCAAAATATGGGGGTTGTCCCCGGGTTTACCAATTTTTTCAGGTGAGACATAATTGATCTTCTTTTCCCCTCTTCCTTCCACTGGGCAACAATCTCCCATAACTCCCTATCAGGTCTGATTTTTCTGTCCTCGGCAATGCGGATAAAGACAATCCTGTCAAGAAGCTTCTGAACAACATCATTTAAGAGGCGCACATCAAATTCAGGATTCCGTTTATGAATCTCCTTGGCAAGTTCTGTCCGCCAGATTGTAAGGTCTTCAAGAAAGGATTTGTCAGGCGGAATTCTGAGGCGTTTGCTTTTTGTATCTCTTGGAAGAAGGGCTTCCAGAGAGCCCTGCTCAACTCTTTCCCGTGATAGCTCCCATAATTTTTCAATGTTGTTGAGATAATCAGTGTATTTAAAATCAAAGATTAAACCTTCATTTGGAAATTTTGGATTTGGCTTTAATGAGGCATCATACAACCTGAACCCTTCAAAGTCTGTAAGGATTACAAAATAGACTTCTTTTGTAGACCATGCATAAGTTTTTGCCTGTAAAATATGGTCTACATCATCAAGTGTTACTGATGGTGCCTTTGCCTCAACAAAAAACTTTGTTACACCATTTATTCTGAAGTTATAATCAGGTATCCCTGTGGTTTCTGGTGAAAGCTCTACAATGACATCTCTTTCATGGGGTGGCTTCTGAGCCTTATTTTCTACGTCCCAACCGAGGACTTTGAAAAAGGGATTTATAAAATCAATCCTTACCTGAGCTTCAGGGTAGCCCTTTGAGAGATAGTGGGTCCTATCCTTTTCAAACTTTGTTATTAAAGTCTGGAGTTTTTCTCTGAATGAATTAATATCAGCCATATAGTCATGACTTGCTTTTCCTCTCCCTATACATCTTTATGAGATATTTAAGCTCCTCACTCTTCATGAAGTGCATGATTAAAAGATATATTGCAATACATATTACGATTACACCCCCCAGAATACCTGCCTTTTCAATAATCCTTCCACTTTCCATCCACAGTGTGCACCCTTCTGGCGCACACCATATATCCCCTTTTGTTATCATCCAGCCCATAAGAGCCATGAGGGAAGAGGCAAAAGAGATTTTTGCAAAAGACTTAAGTATTTTTCTTCCGTCAATTCTCCTCAGCCTCTTTCTCAGAATCCAGAAAAGTGCGATAAAATTTACCATTGAGCCAATTGCATTGGCAAGGGCAAGACCACCGTGTTTTAGCGGTCCCATGAGGATTATGCTAAAGATTATATTTGTTAGGATTGAAAGTCCTGCAACCTTCATAGGGGTTTTTGTATCCTGCGTTGAATAAAAGACTGATGCGGTAACCCTCGCACCAACAAATGCCCATAAGCCTGCGGAATAGAAAAGTAGTGCATACGCAGTCCCAAGGGTTGCCTCATATGTAAACTCTCCTCTCTGGAAGAGGACATTCACAATTGGCTTACCAAGGGCAATAAGTCCTGCCATGGCAGGGATGGTTATGAAAAACAAGAGGCTTAATGAAAAAGAAAGTGTATCTCTCAGTGAATCCATATCGCCTTTTACCGCATATCTTGATAGTGTTGGAAGCACAGCCATTGCCATTGCAACCCCGAAGATACCGATCGGGAAATGGATGAGTCGCATGGCGTAATAAAGATATGTGGCAAAACCGTCAGGAAGATATGACACAAATATGGTGCTTAAAAAGATGTTTATCTGTGCAACTCCCATTCCTGCAATTGCAGGCATAAGAAGGGTAAGCATCTTTCTTAATGCAGGATGAGAAAAAGAGAGGATTGGCTTAAAATCAATCCCCTGTCTTATAAGTGAGGGGATCTGAACTCCGAATTGCAGGGCTCCACCAATGGTAACACCAAGAGCTATGGCAAGGAGTGGTTGAGAAAATTGTGGTGCAATGGTAAAGACACAGGCTATTATGCTCAGGTTCAAAAACATAGGTGCAAGGGCAGGTATAAAAAAAGCCTTAAGGGAATTCAATATACCCATGGCAAGGGCTGCAAGGCTTATAAAAAAAAGAAAGGGAAACATTATCTTGGCGAGCTTTATGGTGAGGGAAAACTTCTCGGCATCCTTCATAAATCCAGGTGCTATTAGAGAGACAACATAGGGGGCAAAGAGTATCCCCAGGAGTGTGATTATGGTAAGTGTTAGGAGTAAAAAGGTAAATACAATACTCGCAAGCCTCTTTGCCTCTTCTTTGCCTTCTTTGGTCAGGCATTCTGTAAAGACAGGCACAAAGGCAGCAGATATTGAGCCTTCTGCAAAAAGCTCTCTTAGAAGATTGGGTATGCGAAAGGCAACAAAAAAGGTGTCTGTAACACCGCTTGCACCGAATACCTTGGCAAGTATCATATCCTTTATATAGCCTGTTATACGGCTAAGGAATGTAGCTATGGACATGAGAGCCGCAGCCTTTGTTATCCTCTCTTTCTCATCCATCTCTCATTCCTTTTGTTTTGAGGTCAAGATTGTCCATTCTCCGGGATAAAGGCCATGTGAGAAAATTATCAGATTTTATCACAGAAGAAGCAACAGAAGAAACATCCTTGACTTTCCTGAGTTTTAAATGTTAAAAATATGACATTTAAGGAGATAAATTTGCCACCAAAAGCACCACCTAAAAAAAGTAAATCAGCACTGAAAAGAATAAGACAGGCAGAAAGGAGGAGACTGAGAAACCAGTCAGCCAAAAGCACATTAAAGACCCTCTCAAGGAAGGTTGAATCAGAGGTCTTTAGTAAAAACACAGAAGGTGCAAGGGCTGCCCTCAAAAAGGCTATCTCCGCCATTGATAAGGCTGCGGCTAAAGGGATAATTCACAAAAATGCTGCAGGCAGAAAGGTCTCAAGGCTTACAAGGCTTGTCAATTCCTTGCTTTCTGCTCAAGCAACTTAATTAAGAGTATCTCTAAGGTGAGTTCAGGCCTTCCTGATGTCTTTATCCCGACATCTGCCTCATGCAGGCTCTGGAATGTGTAATAGAAATCAACCTCTGTGTAGGATGATAAATATTTTAAGAGTGTCTTATAAGTAGTATCTCTCATCTTTGGTGGTCTTTTGCCTCTTCCTTTCCAGAGTGCATAAAACTGCCTGTAATGCCAGTTCAAGGCACCAAGTATTGATGTCACATCAGAAGACCTGCCCTGAAAAAGGACTTTTAAAATCCTGAATGCCTTTGCCTTATTTCCTGTTATTATTGAGTCTATAAGATTAAAGACTGTATAATCTCTCATCACACCTGTCAGTGAGGCTATGTCTTTACCGTCTATTGATTTAAGCCCTGAGAGTGCCAGTTTTTCTATTTCCACATGAAGCAACCCTATATCAGTCCCTATGGATTCAATTAAATGCTCAACTGCACTATCAGTCATCATCACTCCCATCTCATGTGCCTTCTGTCTCACCCATTGAGGTATATCCTGCTCTTTTATCCTGAGGGGGAATATAGGCAGGTCAATGACTACATTTGGCTCTTTTTGAGAGAGTATTAACATACATGTGCCTTCACAGGGTTTCTTGAAATACGGTATCATGGCTTTTATATGTGCTGAAGGGAATTGATGGAAGTCCTTAAGAACTACCAGTCTCCGCGGTGCCATAAGAGGAAGGGTTGCTGCAGTGTCTAATATCTCATGTGGGTCTGCCCCTGGATAAAAGACATCATAATTAAAATCCTTCAAGCTGGAGGCACAAAGGAGTGTAACCGCCTTTGCAAGGACTTCCTCTAAGAAGAGGGCCTCTTCGCTCCATATAAAATAAATGGGTTTAGGCAGACATTTTTCAATCTCTCTCTCAAGCGCCTTATTTAGCATATCTTAGGGCAAGTCTGCTTAAGAGCTCCCTTGCTGTCTCTGTGCATGCCTTATCTACTGCCTTTTCCTTTTGCACAACTGCAGCGCTTACAGCACCTACGGCTTGAAAGGTGATCTTTATAGGCGACTGCAGTGATGTAAACTCAATAACCTTATCTTTTTTATCAATAATCCTTACATCCACCCGCATTGTTATTGCCTGCTCCTGAACCTTCTCATCCCTTGCGGCAATAGTGCTCAACTCAAATGTCGTTACAGTTGCCGTAAGCTCAATGTCTCCACCATAAGTCATCACCCTTATATTATTGGCAATGAATTCCCTTGAAAGTGCATCGTGGAGCTTTTCTTCAAGATAGGGTTCATGGGTTTTATTCTTAACAGGCATTATCGTCACTGATTGAAATGGCAGGGCTTTAGCGCCAATAAACTGATACCCACAACCAAAGGCAGTAAAAAATAATAAGCAGGGTAATAAATACTGCAACCTCTTAAAACCGTGAACCTTCATTTAATCCTCAATCACTATATTCACAAGCCTGCCTTTAACAACTATTACCTTTTTGATGGTCCTGCCTTTTACATACCCCAGAATCTTAGGGTCCTGAAATGCCCGCTCCTTCAGGGCCTCATCACTGAGACCCGAAGGTATCATCATCCTGCCTCTGAGTTTACCATTTATTTGCACAACAAGTTCAATCTCCTCTTCTTTTGCCATCTCCTCATCACATTCCGGCCATGATTGAGTAATTATACTCCCCTTACCACCAATGTATTCCCAGAGCTCCTCAGCAATGTGGGGTGCGAAAGGAGAAAAAAGCAGGATAATATTTCTCAGGCAGAAACCCAAGACATTTAAATCCTCCTTGGTTGTGATTTTAAAATCTAATGCCTCATTTGTAAGCTCCATCAAGGCTGCTATGGCAGTATTAAGATGATAATCCCTTTCAATGTCATCTGTGACCTTTTTTATTGTTTGATGAGTTTTCCGCATAAGGCGTAAGCCGTTAGGTGTAAGGGGATTATTTTCCGTCGCCTCACGCTTTGAGCCTAACGCCTCACAGTATCTATACACAAGCCCCCATACCCTGTTTAAAAATCTATATGCACCTTCAACACCCTGGTCTGACCAATCTAAATCTTTCTCCGGAGGGGCGGCAAAAAGGCAAAAGACTCTCACCGTATCAGCACCATAGGTATCAATTAAATAATCAGGGTCAACAACATTGCCCTTTGATTTAGACATCTTTGCCCCCTCTTTAATAACCATGCCCTGTGTGAGCAAGTTCTGGAAAGGCTCATCTATCTTTACAATACCAATATCCCTTAAGACCTTCGTAAAAAATCTTGAATAGAGAAGATGAAGAACAGCATGTTCAATCCCGCCTATATACTGGTCAACAGGCATCCAGTAACTGAGTTTAGGATTTGGGGGTTGGGGTTTGGAGTTTTTGGAATTATTTTTTTCTTTTAACCCGTAACTCGTAACTTTTAACTCATTACTTCCTTTAAGGCAATAAGCTAAAAAATACCAGGATGAATCCACAAATGTATCCATGGTGTCGGTTTCCCTTTTTGCAGGTCTACTGCACCGGGGGCACTTGGTATCTACAAAATCTTTAACATCTGATAAGGGTGTTACACCCCTACCTGTAGGAATAACTTCTTCTGGAAGGATAACAGGCAGTTTATCCTCAGGCACAGGAACAATACCGCAAGTCTTACAATATATTATCGGAATTGGCGCACCCCAGTATCTCTGCCTTGAGATACCCCAGTCCCGGAGCTTATAATTAACAGCCCTTTTACCATGACCATTTGCCTCAATAAAATCAGCTATCCTTTCTCTTGCCTCTTCGCTATGAAGTCCTGAGAATTGACCTGAATTGACAAGAACTCCCTCACCTTCATAAGCCTCGGTTATAGGGGTTAAGGATTCAAAACCCTTAACTATCACAACCTTTATCGGCAGGTTATATTTTTTTGCAAAGTCAAAATCCCTCTGGTCGTGTGCTGGCACAGCCATGATAGCGCCTGTGCCATATTCCATAAGGACAAAATTTGCAACCCAGATAGGAAGACTATCTCCTGTTAATGGATTAATCGCATAGTGACCTGTAAAGACCCCTTCCTTTTTCTCCAGGTCTTCTGAGAGTGACTCTATCTTCTCAATTGTATCTCTGTCTCTTACAAGTTCAGCTATGAGCGGATGTCTCTTTGCAATGCTAAGGAATGTAGCACCAAAAATGGTATCCTGCCTCGTGGTGAATATCTTTATCTTTCTCTGAAGACCGACAACCCAAAAATCAACCTCAACCCCATCACTTCGTCCAATCCAGTTACGCTGCATGGTTATGACCTTTTCAGGCCAACCTGTAAGGGTATCACAGAGACTTAAGAGTTCATCTGCGTATGCAGTGATATTGAAAAACCACTGCTCAAGTTCTTTCTGTATAACCTTGCTATCACAACGCCAGCACATACCATCTATGACCTGCTCATTGGCAAGAACAGTCTCGCAGGACGAACACCACTTAACAGAGGATGGCTTTCTGTATACCAGTTTCCTTTCAAACATCTTGAGGAAAAACCACTGATTCCATCTGTAATACTCTGGCTTGCAGGTTGTAATCTCTCTCTGCCAGTCATATCCAAGACCAAGCCTTTTAATCTGCTCTTTCATGTAACCAATATTTTCATATGTCCATTTTGCAGGATGAACCCCGTGTTTTATTGCAGCGTTCTCCGCAGGAAGACCAAAGGCATCCCATCCCATAGGATGAAGCACATTAAAGCCCTTCATCTTTTTATATCTCGCAATCACATCACCGATTACATAGTTACGGACATGACCCATGTGAATCTTTCCGGAGGGATACGGAAACATCTCAAGGCAGTAGAACTTGGGAGAGCTTGCATCTTCCTCTGCCCTGAAGAGTTCATTTTTATCCCAGTACTCCTGCCATTTTTTCTCTATTATACGGGGGTTATATCTCTTCTCCAAATGTTACCTCCGCTTTGATACTAGCAGGATTTAATATTTTACCATAAAAAAGTTAAGGGTTTAGAGTTATGGGTTAAGGGTTAAAAATAACATAACTTTTCACTTTAGAATGCTCCTCTTTTAACTTGATTAATCTGTGGGTGAGGAATAGGAATGGGAAAGCCCCCGGCAGGTGCCGGGGGCTATTTTTTAGCAGGTTATTTAATCTTAACAACATCGGAAGCCTTCATCCCTTTGTCTCCTTGCACTATCTCAAACACTACTCTGTCTCCTTCAGTCAGGGTTTTATAACCTTCACCCTTGATAGCAGAGAAATGGACAAAGACATCAGGTCCGTTGTCTTGCTGAATGAAGCCATAACCTTTTGCTTCATTGAACCATTTCACTACACCAGTAAACGGCATACCTCTTAAAACCTCCTTCTTCACCAGATTAAATTACCCTGGTTTTTAAACTTCCAACGCCAAGGCATTGGCTAAAAAAGTTCGCCTTCTTCACAGTTTACCTTTTTTATACCATTAAATTATAAGTTTTTCAATAAAAATATTTCCTGATTTTGACGGATACAATACTTGACAACTTTAGTAAACTATTTTATTCTATTTTATGCTCAGGTTATCTACCAGAGGAGAGTATGGCGTGAGGGCAATATATGAGATAGCGAAGAACTATCATAATGCTCCCATGACAATCAGAGAAATTGCCAAAAGGCAGAATCTGTCTATTTCCTATCTTGAACAGATATTAAATAGGCTTCGCAGGGAAGGGCTTATTAAAAGCTATAGAGGTCCTGGAGGTGGATATGTGTTAAGCCGGGAACCGGAGGATATAACAATAGGCGGAATCCTTAAGGCACTTGAAGGTCCTGTGGCTATTGCCCAGTGCCTTGACCCGAAGAAGAAAGGCTGCAGTCAGATTGAGAGATGTGTATCAAAACTCCTGTGGAAATCGCTCGGAGAAAGGGTTGAGCGATTTCTTGAGACCATAAGCCTCAGCGACTTATTAAAAGAAAATTCTAAAATCAGGAGATAACCAGTGGCAGACAAAGGGGTATCAGTGAAATTTCTTGATAAACCTATAGAGGCTGATATAACTACAGATATAATTTATATGATGTGTCCGATGCACCTGCTTACATTACAGGAGAAGTTAAAAGTGCTTAAGGTAGGACAGGTTCTTGCAATCCTTACAGACTATGATGGAGCGCTTGAGGATATTCCAGCATGGTGTGTCAAAACAGGGAATGAATTTTTAGGTATCTATGAGGATACCGACCATTACAGCTTTTATGTAAGAAAACTTAAGGAGTAACTATGGAGACCATATACCTTGACCATATGTCAACAAATCCCCTGAATCTCGAGGTGCTCAGTGCAATGATGCCTTATTTTAAAGAAGACTTCGGAAATCCCCTGAGTACTCACCCCATTGGTGCTAAGGCAAAAGAGGCAGTTGAGAATGCAAGGGCGGATGTTGCATCACTGATAGGTGCGAAGCCAAATGAAATAATATTTACATCAAGCGGGGCTGAGGCAAATAACCTCGCCCTTCGGGGCATCGCACTCGCCCGCCAGAATCAGGGAAGGCATATTATAGTCTCAAAGATTGAGCATCACTCAGTCCTTAACTCCGCAAGATTTCTTGAGAAATCAGGCTTTGCTGTAACCTATCTGCCCACGGATAAATACGGCATTGTTGACCCAAAGACCCTGCAAAAGGCAATAACAAAAGAAACAATACTGATATCAATAATCCATGCAAGCCCTGAAGTAGGCACCATAGAGCCAATTGCTGAGCTCGCAAAGATTGCAAGGCAAAACAATATAATCTTTCACACAGATGCGGTTGCATCCGCAGGTAACATTCCTGTGGATGTTCAGGAATTCGGAGTTGACCTGCTTTCACTTTCAGCCCATCAATTCTATGGGCCAAAAGGCGCAGGGGCATTATACCTGAGAGAGGGAATAAGGATAGTCCCGTTGATCTATGGGGGCATACAGGAGGGTGGCAGACGGGCAGGAACTGAGAATGTTCCGGCAATTGTTGGTATGGGTAAGGCGGCGGAGCTTACAAAAAAATATATGGACAAGCGCATAGACCACATCAAACCCCTGAGAGACAAACTGATTGCACATATCTCAAAGATAGATAATGTTTATCTCACAGGGCACCCTACTGAAAGGCTTCCAGGGCATACAAGCTTTGTGGTTGAATACATAGAAGGTGAATCAGTACTCTTACTTTTAGCAAGTAGGGGGATTTATGCTGCAAGTGGCTCTGCATGCACATCAAAGGCGCTCAGGGCATCCCCTGTGCTTCTCTCACTGGGAATTCCTGCAAATCTCGCGCAGGGCTCTGTGATCTTCACACTTGGTGAGGGCACAACAGAGCAGGCGATAGATTACTTAATTGATATATTTCCCCAGATTGTAGCGCGTCTAAGGGAGATATCACCTTATAGAGAAGGCTGGGGAGAGAAGGAGGTAAAACATGTATAGTGAAAAAGTAATGGAACATTTCATGAATCCAAGAAATGTTGGTGAGATACCAGATGCAGACGGCATAGGAATGGAAGGCAATCCACTGTGCGGTGATGTAATGAAAATCTATATAAAGGTTAAAGATGGCAGAATCACCGATGCTAAATTCAGGACCTTTGGCTGTGGTGCAGCAATTGCGGTATCAAGTATGGTCACTGAAATGGTCAAGGGTAAGACAATTGATGAGGCACTTGAGCTATCAAAAGAGACAGTTGCCAGTGCCCTTGATGGATTGCCAGCACAGAAGATGCATTGCTCAAACTTAGGCGCAGATGCCCTTCGCAAGGCAATAGAGGACTACAGACAGAAACAAGAGGAAAGTTAATGGCTATACTTGAAATCAAAAAATTCCCTGATAAGATTCTAAAAGAAAAAGCCGCTCCGGTTACAGAATTTGATACTACCCTACAGAGATTAATTGATGACATGATAGAGACCATGTATGCATCCTTTGGTGTTGGTCTTGCTGCCAATCAGGTGGGAGTCTCTCAAAGGGTCATTGTCATTGATGTATCATGGCAGGAAGGGCATCCTTTAGTGATCCTTATAAATCCTGAGATTATTCATTCAGCAGGGGCTGACAGGAGGGAAGAGGGATGTCTGAGCATTCCAGGGTTTAAAACAGTTGTAAAAAGGGCTGAGAGGGTAAGGGTAGCAGGGATTGACAGGCACGGAAAACCAGTAGAAATAGAAGGCAATGGGCTCCTGGGAAGGGCACTTCAGCATGAGATAGACCATCTAAATGGTATTTTAATGATTGATAGAATAGGACGCATCAAAAGGGAATTCTTTAAAAGGCGATATATGAAAGTCAGCACGAGGCATTACAGAGATACTAAAAAAAGGAGGCATTCTGAGAGTCGTTTTTTTTGGCACACCGCGATTTGCCATTCCCTCACTTAAGGCATTGCTTGATTCCGAGCATGAAATACTTGCAGTAGTCACACGGCCTGATAGTCTCAGTGGAAGGGGAAGGCATATGGCACCTCCTCCTGTAAAATACGAGGCACATAGAGCAGGACTTAAGATATTACAGCCAGAAAAGGCAAGGGAAACTGCCTTTCAGAAAGAGTTAAGGGTATTAAATCCATCTGTAATTGTTGTTGTTGCATATGGTCAGATCCTCTCAAGAGAGGTCATTCATCTTCCGGAATATGGATGTATCAATATACATGCCTCCCTGCTTCCCAAGTATCGTGGTCCGGCACCAATAAACTGGGCTATAATTAACGGGGAAGATAAAACAGGCGTAACAACAATTCTTATGGATGAGGGTATGGATACAGGTCCTCTGTTGCTTCAGGCAGAGGTAAAGATTGAAGAAGATGATACAGCAGAAACCCTTTCCGTGAGACTTTCAGAAATCGGTGCTCAGGTCCTGATGCAAACCCTCAAGGGCTTAGAGGAGGGGAGGCTCAAACCAAAACCCCAGGAAGGCGAGCCATCCTATGCACCCATGTTGAAAAAAACAGATGGGCTTATTCAATGGTCTAAGGATGCAAGGCAATTATATAACTTCATAAGGGGTATGAACCCGTGGCCTGGAGCCTATAGTTTTCTTCATGGCAAAAGAGTTAAAATCTTAAAGGCTGCCTTAGTAGCTGGGGATGGAGATATAGGTGTGATAAGTAGGGTCAGTAAAGATAAACTCCTTGTTGGTACGGGGAAGGGTCTTATCTCTGTAATTGAAATCCAGGCCGAGGGGAAACCTGCAATGCCAATTAAGGCATTCCTGCAGGGAAGAAAGATTACTGAGGGGATGAGGTTTCATGAAAAACCAGTGGCTTAGGGGAGTATTTTTAAAACTTGGCTATCCCCTGATGCTCATCTTCGGATGGTTCTTCAGAATAAAAAAGGATAAACTTAAGAAGTTTCTCATAGACATAAATAACAGCCTTGTCAGGAGCTCTAATTCAAGGCCTGCTAAGAGAATACTTCTTCTGCTACCACATTGCCTTCAGCAGAGTGAGTGTAATATAAGAATCACCCATAATGTTTATAACTGTGAGGGCTGTGGCGGGTGTGAGATAAAGGATTTCACAGAGATAGCAAAAGACTTGGGCCTGGAGCTTTTTGTTGCCACAGGGGGCACAATTGCAAGAAGGATAGTGGTTGATACCAGGCCAGAGGCTATTGTTGCTGTTGCCTGTGAACGCGACCTCTCAAGCGGGATTATAGATACATATCCACTTCCAATTTTAGGCATTATAAATGAGAGACCTTTTGGTCCATGCCTTAACACAAGGGTTGATATTGAGAAGGTAAAAGAGGCACTGCGATTCTTTGCAGGAGATAATAAATAAAGGTGGGTTATGGTTAAGATAGCGCCTTCTATATTGTCTGCAGATTTTTCAAGGCTCAGAGAAGAGGTAAAGACAGCAGAGGCTGCCGGGGCAGATTTAATCCATATTGATGTAATGGATGGGCATTTTGTCCCAAATATCACGATTGGTCCTGTAGTTGTTGAGGCGATAAGGAGGATAACTGCTCTGCCCCTTGATGTGCATCTGATGATAGAGGAACCTGACAATTTTCTGAAGGATTTTATTAAAGCAGGGGCGGACTATGTTACTGTTCATGTAGAGGCATCCGTGCATCTACACAGGACGGTTCACTGGATAAAGGAGAGCGGTAAAAAGGCAGGTGTATCCCTGAATCCAGCTACCCCTCTATGGAGCCTTGACCATATTCTGCCTGACCTTGATATGGTGTTACTGATGTCTGTGAATCCTGGTTTTGGAGGGCAGGAGTTTATACCACAGGTCCTGGGCAAGATAAAGATGCTTAAAGAGGCAGTCCTGCAGAAAGGCTATAAGGTAGAGATAGAGGTTGATGGTGGAGTAAATGTAAATAATGCAGGGGATATATTCATGGCAGGCGCTGACATATTAGTAATGGGAAATGCATTTTTTAATTCAGAGGATTATGCAGGGGTTGTAAAGGCGGTCAGGAAGGCATGTGAGTGAATGGGTGAAGGAGAAAGACTTTTTAAAAAGGCAGAAGGACTGAGAGGAAAGGCAAGATATGATAAGGCACTTGAGTTTTACAAAAGGGCAAATCTATTTTTCAAAAAAACCTCAAATATCAATGGGCTCCTTAATTGTTCTCTCTCCATCGGGGATACATTAAGGGCAAGAGGCTCCTTTCAGGAGGCAAAGACTTACTATGAAGAAGGACTTACCATAGCTCAAGTGATTGATGAGAGGACATTTCAGGCTGATGCATTGGTTGGTATTGGCATCTGTTTAAGGGCAACTGGCAGATGGAAAGAGGCGCTTTGTCAAATCCGCAAGGCGCAGAGGGTTTACAGGGTTATCGGTGATAAAAATGGAGAGGCATTCTCCCTGTGGGCAAAGGCAGGTGCATACAGGGTAAGAGGAGAGATAGGAAGGGCACTTACGACATTTCAGGAGGCACTAAGACTATTCAAAACCACTAAAAATAAGGCAGGTATAAGTTACTCCTATTGCGGTCTTGGAGGATGCTCAAGGGTTGGAGGCAAATGTAATGACTCAGAAAAATACTATAGATTGGCGAATAAAGGATTTAAAGAATTAAAGGACACCTTTGGTCTTGCTTATTCTTATTGCGGTCTTGGAAATGTAAGTAGAATGAAGAATGACTATAAAAGGGCACTGGCTCTTTTTAATAAGGCTACTGCACTGTATAAAAAAATTGGTGACAGGGCAAGTTATGCCTATACCCTATGGAGCATTGGCACTACTTATAAGATGCATGGGAACTTGAAAATGGCTCAGCAGAAATTCAAAGAGGCAAGAGGACTTTTCAGGAAGACAAAAGACCTTAGAGGTGAAATTTATTGTATGCTGGGTCTGGGGGAACTGGATTATCTGAATGGTAACAGGAAGGGCGCCAGGAAGATATTTTTAAAATCTCTAAAAGTTGTGGATGCCTACGGGTTTAAGACCGAGAAAAGATATGTAAAGATGTTACTTAAGGCATTTGAGCAGGGAAAGGGTATGCCTCTAAACCTGCCATAAGATGGTATTAAATCCTAAATCCGAAATCCTAAACAAATTCAATTAAAAATTATCAATCCCGCACCACTTATAATGCCTCGCCCTTCACCCTCGCCGCTCACAGAGAGGCGGAGTTCATGACAGGGTGCGGGGTAAACTTAACTTAAATCATTTGTTTAGAATTTAGAATTTAGAATTTAGAATTTGCAGTATGAAGCCCTTGAAATATAATAGGCTATTTGATAGTATCATTAAAAATGAATACGGGGTTATCGCTGCCTAAGGTAAACATGCTGAACAGAACAATTGCTAAAGGCATTGACTTTATTATTGCCGGAGCCCTCTTTGAGCTAATACCAAAGATAGGTTATTTTGCAGGCATGGGTTATCTCTTGATATGCGATGGATTGTTTGAGGGAAGGAGTGTAGGAAAGCGTATAATCGGGCTTAAGGTTGTCCTTCAGAATACAGCGCATGCATGCACCTTCAGGGAATCTGTAATAAGAAACTTTACTTTTGCTGTGGGATATATTCTTATGATGATACCTCTCATAGGGTTTATCTTCCCTGTAATTATATTGCTCCTTGAGAGCCTTATTATGATAGGCGATGAAAAAGGTATAAGATTTGGCGATGAGATTGCAAAGACTCAGGTTATTGAAGAAAAGGGAGGTTAAATGCTTCAAAACATTCTTGGATGGTTTTCAAACGACCTGGCTATAGACCTGGGCACTGCCACTACACTTGTGTTTATAAAGGGTAAGGGCATTGTCTGTAATGAACCATCTGTTGTAGCCGTTCAGAGGGATACGGATAAGGTCATAGCGGTTGGTGCAGAGGCGCAGAGAATGCTCGGTAAAACCCCTACAAACATATTGGCAATGAGGCCTTTGAAAGAGGGTGTAATAGCAGACTTTGATAAGACAGGTGAGATGCTTAAATACTTCATAAGGAAGGTTCATAACAGGAGGAGCTTTGTTTCACCGAGAGTGGTTATCGGGGTTCCTTCAGGTATAACACAGGTTGAACAGAGGGCTGTAAAGGATGCCGCACAGGCATCCGGTGCCCGTGAAATATATCTTATAGAGGAGCCAATGGCAGCAGCCTTAGGCGTGGGTCTTCCAATAGGAGAGCCTGTAGGTAACATGATAGTTGATATCGGAGGTGGAACCACTGATGTAGCAGTCATATCACTGCATGGAATTGTATATAGCAAGGCAGTAAGGGTCGGTGGTGATAAGATGGATGAGGCAATAGTGAATTACTTAAAGACCAGGGCAAAAATCCTTATTGGAGAAAGGACTGCCGAACAGATAAAAAGACAGATAGGCTCTGCCTTCAAAGGTGATGATGAAAATAGAAGTATAGAGGTAAAAGGAAGGGACCTGGTTTCAGGAATTCCAAAGTCCATCACCGTATATGAAGATGCAATCAGAGAGGCACTGAATGAGCCTGTCACCATAATTGTAAATACAATAAAGACTGCACTTGAAAATACCCCTCCGGAGTTAGCAGTGGATATAGTTGACAGGGGTATAGTGCTTGCCGGAGGCGGAGCACTCTTAAGAGGGCTCAGCCTCCTCATAAACCATGTAACAGGACTTCCGGTAATTGTAGCTGAAGACCCAATATGTGCAGTTGTAAATGGCGCAGGGAAGGTGCTGGATGAGATGGATGTCCTTAAAAAAATTTCAATAATAAATTGAAGCTCTCAGGGCTTAAGGCTTCCCTAAAGGGAATATTCCAGGGATGTTTCTAAAAAAAAAATTATACTTATAGTGTTTGTTATCCTCGGTTTCACGCTTCTTACATACCAGGGCATCACACGGAGTCATGAGACCTCTCTATTTGATTTTTTTCTCTATCCCTTAAGAATTCTTGAACATGGAAGTTCCTCCATAGCCCGGGGGGTTAAAAACCTATTTAAAAATTACATACTGATTGTCGGTAAAGAAGAAGAGGTAAGAAGGCTTAACGCAAGGGTAAAGGAGCTTGAGCAGGAAAGGAATAAGCTTATAGAAGCCTTATCCGAGAACAAAAGGCTCAAGGCATTACTGGAACTTAAGTCAAAAAGGACTGAGTATGTTACAACTGCAGAGGTCTTTGCCAGAGACCCCACTAACTGGTTTCAAATACTATGGATAAATAAGGGTGAGGAAGATGGTATTGAGAAGGATATGACTGTCATGGGAGTCTCGGGTCTTGTTGGCAGGACTCATAAGGTCCTCAAGGATACCGCAAATATCATCCTCATAACAGATGTCAATTCATCGGTTGCTGTGAGACTACAATCTATCAGACACGAAGGCATACTTGAAGGAAGAGGCGGGAATAGATGCTATCTGAAGTATATTCCCGAGGAGGAAGATGTGAGGATAGGAGAAATGGTCTTCACCTCGGGGCTTGATGGTATCTATCCTCCAGAACTGCCTGTCGGCTATGTCTCAAAAGTTATTAAAAAGGGTGGTGGGCTTTTCCAGTACATTGAGGTCACACCCTTAGAGAATCTTAATAAAGTTGAAGAAGTGGCAATCTTAAAAAGATGAAGGCATTTTTGCTCTATCTTGTTATGGGCTATTTAGCTATAGCCATACAGGCTACCCTCTTTAGTGGGATAAAACCTGACCTTGTGCTTGTGCTTATATGTTTTTATTCTCTTAAATTCGGTGAGATAAAAGGGATGACTTATGGGGCACTAATAGGTCTGATTATTGACTCTACCAATGGATATGTCCTCGGTCCTAACATACTTAGTAAGGCATTGGCAGGGTTTCTCTCGGCTTCAATAAGAGAAAAGTTCTTTGGCTGGAATTTATTTTTAAATACCGCCTTGATTCTTCTTCTTTCAGTGATTGACAATCTCATAGTCTATATATGTCTTGAAACCTTTACCACCATCTCTTTTGCCAAGAGACTATGGTGGTCTTCACTTTTAGGGGTTTTCTACACAGCAGTAGCAGGTCTCACTCTGTATCCTGTAATGGCTAAGAAATCAGAGGAGGTTTTGATTAAATAGCGAACTAATTCCACATGGAAAAGAGAATTTCTATAGGTGCACATATTATTCTCTTTATCTTTGCAATTTTCCTCCTGAGACTCTGGCATCTTCAGGTAATAAAAGGTGGAGAGTATAAAAGGGTTGCAGAGCAGAATAGATTAAGAATTATAGGGATACCTGCTCCAAGAGGTATAATCTATGATAGAAACAATAATGCCCTTGTAAAAAACATTCCAGCATTCACCGTATCGATCACCACTTACGAACTCCCACAGGATTCCAGAACCTTATCAGAAATTGCAGCCCTCTTAGGACTTGACCCTAAGGAGGTTAAAGACAGGCTTAATGGCTCATCTATCAGCCCATTTGAACCTGTTAAGTTAAAAGAGAATCTCTCCTGGGAGGAAGTGGTAAAGATTGAGGCGAGGAGGATTGATTTTCCTGCTTTACGGATAGATGTAGAGCCAAGCAGGCAATATTTACACGGCAGGGCTGCAAGCCATGTGATTGGCTATCTTGGTCGTTTGAATCCTCAGCAGGCAAAAAACCCTGATTACAGAGATGTCCCAAGAAGCGCATTTATAGGGCAGTGGGGAATTGAGAAAATATATGATAAAGACATAAGAGGCATTGCAGGTGGAAAGATTATTGAGGTTGATGCTACTGGAAGGGAGATAAACTCCTTTGGTGAGAAAGAAGCTATCAAGGGGAATGATATAAAACTCACCATTGATATAGACCTTCAGAAGAAGGCAGAAGAGGCACTTAGGGATAAAGCAGGTGCTGTTATTGCAATTGACCCAAACACAGGCAATATCTTAGTGCTTGCAAGTAACCCTTCATTTGACCCGAATCTCTTTGTTAGAGGTATAAGCTACGAAAAGTGGGAAAGATTTATAAATGACCCTAAGAAACCACTCCTAAACAGGGCCATGCAAAGCCAGTATCCTCCGGCTTCAACCTTTAAAATTATCACTGCTATTGCTGCCCTGGAAGAAGGCGTTATAACTGAAAATACAGAGATGCTCTGCAAGGGAGGAATTCCATTGGGCGGGCGCCTATTTAAATGCTGGAAGGAGGGAGGTCATGGTGTAATCAACTTCAAAAGGGCAATAGTTGAATCCTGCGATGTTTATTTTTATGAATTAGGTAAAAAATTAGGTGTTGATAAAATTGCAGAATACGCATTGAGGTTTGGACTCGGAAACCCATTAGGTCTTAACCTCGCTGAGGAGAAATCAGGTGTTGTTCCAACAACTGCATGGAAGCGGACAGCCAAGAATGAGGAGTGGTTCCTTGGAGAGACACTTATTACTGCCATCGGTCAGGGATATATATCTGCTACGCCCCTGCAGATGGCAACACTCATCTCTGCGGTGGTCAATGGCGGGAAGATTTATAAACCGAATCTCTTAAATGATGGAAGGGCGGCTGAGATTCTTAAGGAAGTGAATGTCCGAGCAGAGACCCTTGAGGCGGTGAAGAAAGCACTTGTGGGTGTCGTGGCAGAACCCGGAGGCACTGGATACAGGGCACACTCAAATCTTGTAAGTATCGGTGGTAAGACAGGGACAGCACAGGTTTTAGGCAGTAAGTGGGGAAAACATCTTCCAGCTAAATACAGAGACCACGCATGGTTTGTGGCATTTGCACCAACTGAGGAGCCTCAGATTGCAATAGCAGTATTTGTAGAGCACGGGGGTTTTGGAGGTGCTGAAGCTGCACAGATTGCAAAGGCAGTTATAGAGGAATTTCATAGAAAAACGCAGAAATGATTGACAGAAGGCTACTGAAGAATTTTGACTGGGCTTTTCTTGTTGCTGCACTATTTTTATCTCTTATCGGGATAATGACGATTTATAGCGCCACAAGACCTCTGCCATGGGCAGAACAACAGCCGTTTTATCTAAAACAATTATTCTGGTTATTCTTAGGTCTGCTATGCCTCATCCCTGTTGTAAGTATAGATTATAGATGGTTTGTGAGATTTTCATATATCTTTTTTGCCATAGGTATTATTCTTCTGATTGGTGTGCTTATAGCAGGCAGAATAGGCATGGGTGCACAGAGGTGGATATCCCTGGGACCGATTTCATTTCAACCCTCAGAGCTATTCAAGGTCTTTTTTGTTATTGCCATCTCAAGATACCTTACAGATTTAGAACATAGAGGTTCGCTCGGTTTAAAAGAGCTGTTCAGAATGGGAGCGGTATTTGTTTTTCTACCGTTAATACTCATTATAAAACAGCCTGATCTTGGGACTTCAGTGCTGTTGCTGTTTATATTTTTCTCAATGGTTCTGATTGTCGGCACCAGGAGAAAGTTTATCATAGTGGCTATTATTATCTACATTGTTTCCCTGCCATTTCTCGGTCACATTATCTGGTCCGGATTGAAAGACTATCAAAAGCAGAGATTAGTCGCATTTATAGACCCCGCGGTTGACCCGCAGGGTATCAGCTATCAGATAAACCAATCAAAGGTTACCATAGGCTCCGGTGGGTTTTTTGGTAAGGGCTATTTAAACGGCACACAGGGTCCCTTAAGATTCCTACCCGAAAGACATACGGACTTTATCTTTTCAGTCTTTGCAGAGGAATGGGGATTCCTTGGCAGTGTCTTTTTATTTTCTTTGTATCTCTTCATTATCCTCAGAGGCTTTGATACTGCAAGGATGGCACGAGACATAGAGGGAAGATACCTCGCCCTCGGTATTACATTTATGCTTTCATTCTATTTTATTCTAAATGTCGGTATGACCCTGGGTCTGGTTCCTGTAGTTGGTGTGCCACTGCCTTTTATGAGCTATGGAGGGACAGCCATGCTCTCAAATCTCTTAGCAGTGGGGATTTTGATTAATGTAAGGATGAGAAGGTTTTTGTTATTTTATTAGCACTATATCAAATTTTTGTTAAACTATGATATGGTCAGGATAAAAATCTGCGGGATAACAAATCTTAAAGATGCCCTTGCTGCGGTTGAATATGGTGCTGATGCCATTGGCTTTGTATTTTATAATAAAAGCCCAAGGGCTGTGACGCCGGGGATTGCGAAGGAGATTATCTCCAAACTTCCACCATTTCTCTGCAGTGTCGGAGTATTTGTTGATGAGAAACCATCTGAGATAGAAAATGTTGTCAATTATGTAGGAGTGAGCATTATTCAGCTTCATGGCTCTGAAACACCAAAAGAATGTAATCTCTCAAGAAAGGTCATCAAGGCAATAAGGGTAAAAGACTTAACAGACCTTGAACCTCTAATTAAATACAGGGGGGTTTCTGCATTTCTCCTTGATACATATTCTCCCTACATAGCAGGTGGCACAGGACAGACTTTTAACTGGGATATTGCCATTGAGGCAAAAAAATTTGGCAGGATAATCCTTGCAGGAGGGCTCACCCCTGAGAATGTTGAAGAGGCAATAAGATTGGTCCAACCTTATGGGGTTGATGTAGCAGGAGGGGTTGAGGGCACTGAGAAGGGGATTAAAGACCACAAAAAACTGAGACTCTTCATTGAGCGGGCAAGAAATGCCCTGAGAGGATATGTATGATTCTTCCCTTAGGAAATCTACAATTGAATGGATATTAGGCATCCCTTTCACCCCTGATAACTATGTGCGCATCTTTCTGACCATAAAAAACTCCTGATAATTGACGGGCAAAAGGTATTTATAGGTGGATTCAATATCGGTGAAGCTCCTCCTTGAGTGGCCTTTCTCACTTTTCAGAAAAATCCCCTGACGGCATGTGATATAATACTTAGCTATGAGAAAAAATCTCCCTGACAAAAAAGGTCATTTCAATGAATACGGAGGTAGGTTTGTCCCGGAGACCCTTATGCCTGCACTCATTGAACTTGAGGAGGCTTACAAAAGATACAAAAATGACAGGGACTTCCTTAGAGAACTGAACTCCCTTCAAAGAGACTATATAGGAAGACCCACGCCTCTGTATTTTGCTAAAAGACTTACAGAATATGCCGGTGGTGCCAAGATTTACCTGAAAAGGGAAGACCTCTGCCATACAGGGGCACACAAGATAAATAATGCAGTTGCTCAGGCACTACTTGCAAAAAAGATGGGAAAGAGTAGGGTAATTGCAGAGACAGGTGCAGGACAGCATGGCGTTGCCACTGCAACAGGCGCAGCACTTGTTGGTCTTGAGTGCGAAATCTATATGGGGACGGAGGACATGCGAAGACAGGAACTAAATGTCTTCAGGATGAGCCTCCTTGGTGCAAAGGTCACAGAAGTCCCTATTGGCTCAAGGACATTAAAGGATGCAATAAATGAGGCATTAAGAGACTGGACAACAAATGTCCGTAATACCCATTATGTCCTTGGCACAGTATTTGGTCCCCATCCCTATCCAATGATGGTAAGGGATTTTCAGTCAATAATAGGCAAAGAGACAAGGAAACAGATACTTAAGGCAGAAGGCAAGCTTCCTGATTGCCTTATTGCCTGTGTTGGTGGTGGAAGTAATTCCATAGGGCTTTTTTATGCCTTTCTTACGCCTCACGCCTCACGCCCCGGCCTCGCTCAGCGAAGAAGAGGAGGCATCACGCACCCCATAAGGATGATTGGAGTGGAGGCAGGAGGGTTGGGGATTGAAACAGGAAAACACGCAGCACGCTTTGCAGGAGGCTCTCTTGGAGTCTTTCAGGGTTGCAAGAGCTATCTACTTCAGGATGAAGATGGAAATGTCCTTGGAACACACTCTGTATCCGCAGGTCTTGATTATCCATCAATTGGTCCTGAACATCCATATTTAAGGGATATTGGCCGTATTGAATACACTTATGCAACCGACGAAGAGGCACTAGAGGCCTTTGAGCTCCTCAGCAATACAGAGGGTATTACCCCTGCCCTTGAGCCTGCCCATGCAATTGCAGAGGCAATGAAGGTTGCACCAACTATGCCAAAAGACTCCGTCATTATAATTAACCTCTCAGGCAGGGGAGACAAAGATGTCCAGGAAGTGGCAAGGATTAGGGGCAGATAGCCTTTTGAAGTTGGTTTCAGAAGCTATTGAGGGTATTATGAGAGCCTAAAACGATACTGAAACCACTTGAGCACAATGTTCAGGGTGGCAAAATTGAACAAAACGATTCACTTTTTAGGTAGTTATGTCCTAATTCTTAGCAGACAGTAGTGATTTTTTTATAAAACGAAGTTAAGATGATTAGATGAGCCGAATTGAAAAAACATTTAAACGATTAAAAAAAGAAGGCAAGAAGGCTCTTATCCCCTACATCATGGCAGGGGACCCCACGCTTGAGGATACAAAAAGGTTTGTCTCTGAACTTGAGGAGGCAGGGGCGGACATGATTGAGCTTGGTATCCCATTTACAGACCCTATTGCAGATGGTCCCACAATACAGCGTGCAGGTGAGAGGGCATTGAGGCAAAGAGTCACGCTCAGGAAGGTGCTTACACTTGTTGAGGAGTTAAGACAGGACACTAAAATCCCCTTAATCCTTATGACATACTATAACCCTGTGTTTAAATACGGCATTGATGCCTTTATTAAAGATTCTGTAAGTATTGGGGTTGATGGTGTAATAATCCCCGACCTCATTCCCGATGAGGCAGGAGATTTTATAAGTATTGCACGAGGAGAGGGACTTGATGCAATCTTTCTCCTTGCACCAACAAGCACAGAAGACAGAATCAGAAAAGTAGCAAGGGTATCAACGGGCTTTATATATTATGTATCCATTACAGGTATCACAGGTGCAAAACTCTTCATAGATGAAACCATGAAAAACACATTAGCACTGGTTAAGAAGATTACAAAAAAACCAATTGCAGTTGGCTTCGGGGTCTCAAATCTAAAAGAGGCAAAGATAGTTGCAGAACTTGCTGATGGTGTCATAATCGGAAGTGCCATTGTAAGGTTAATCTCAGAAAATAAAGATATTAAAGGCTTTCTTAAGGCTATAAGAGAGGCGATGTGAAGATAAAGGTCATTGGTTGCTCTGGGGCGGAGATGCCAGATTTCCATCCACCTGCATTTTTAATAGATGCAGAGATACTTTTAGATGCTGGAACAATAGCAAGTGTTCTTAAAGAGAATGCCCAGAAAAAGATAACCCACATCCTTATAACCCATACCCATCTTGACCACATAAGAGGAATTCCAGCATTAATTGATAACATGCTCCTCAAGCAGAGACAACACCAGATTACTGTTGTAGCAACAGAGGAGATTCTCAACACACTAAGAAAAAATATCTTCAATGGTTCTATATGGCCTGACTTTACAAATATTCCAAGCCCTTTGCATCCAGGAATAAAGTTAAGACCAATAGAGCAAGGCAAGATATTCAAGCTTAATGGTTACTCTGTTATAGCTGAAAAGGTAACCCATTCTGTTCCAGCAGTTGGCTACATCATTAAAAACCTAAAAGGCAGAACACTCCTCTACACAGGAGATACAGGTCAAACAATTAATTTATGGGAAAGAGCCAACACCCTTTCACAAAAAAATCCAATTGATGCAGTAATAATAGAGGTAACTTTACCGAATAATATGAGAGAGGTAGCTATAAGAACAGGACATCTAACACCTGAAATGTTTTCTCATGAGCTAAAAAAATTAAGACGACTCCCCAAGAGAATCTTTATCACTCATTCAAAACCACAGTTTTCAGATATAATACTGAGCGAACTCCGCAGTCTCAAGATTAAACAGATTACAATACTCAAAGAGGGGAAAACATATGTCATTTAAAAATACAGTTCAGAGGTTTTAAAATGGCTTGGTTTAAAAAAGAAAAAAGCACAATCCTTAAAAGGGTCAAAATACCTGAAGGGCTGTGGGTAAAGTGTGACAGCTGTAAGGAAATTATTTATCGTAAAGAGGTTGAAAAAAACCTCAAGGTATGTCCTAAGTGCAACTATCACTTCAGGATTTCAGCCAGAGAACGGATACCACTCCTAATAGATGAAGGAACCTTTAAGGAAATAGATGATAACCTCATATCCAGTGACCCGCTGAACTTTAAGGACCAGCTTTCATATAAGGAGCGACTCAGGGAGTCCCAGAAAAAAACAAACATAAAAGAGGCTGCAATTGCCGGAGAGGCACTGATAGGAGATTATCCTGTTATCCTCGTTGTCCTTGACTTTGCCTTTATGGGTGGAAGCATGGGTTCGGTTGTTGGTGAGAAGTTTACAAGGGCAGTAGAAAAGGCACTGGAAGAAGAATTACCTCTAATATCTGTTACTTCTTCTGGAGGTGCAAGGATGCAGGAAGGAATACTCTCACTCATGCAGATGGTAAAGACATCTGCCGCAATAGCCCGATTCAAGAAAGGTCGCATGCCATATATATCAATACTTGCAGACCCGACCTTCGGTGGTGTAACTGCAAGCTTCGCAATGTTAGGGGATATAATTATTGCAGAGCCAAAGAGTCTGATAGGATTTGCAGGACCAAGGGTTATTGAACAAACCATAAAACAACAGCTACCGGAGAACTTTCAGAGGGCTGAATTTCTGCTTGAGCACGGGATGATGGATATGGTTGCCAGCCGCAAAGAATTAAAACAAACCATTATAAAGCTTCTATCTATAATCATCGGAGAAGATAAGGTCAAAAGGTGAAAAACAGTTCACAGTTTACTGAGAGTGTGGATTACCTCTATAGCCTTCAACGATATGGCATAAAACTTGGGCTTGAAAACTCCCTGAGACTAATGGACATACTCGGTAACCCTCATGAGTCTTTTCATTCCATTCATATTGCAGGGACAAATGGAAAGGGCTCCACATCTGCAATGATTGCATCAATGCTGAAGGAAAATGGGTTCAGGGTGGGGCTTTATACCTCTCCTCATCTTGTAAGCTTTACAGAACGAATAAGGGTCAATGGAGTGCCTATATCTGAATATGATGTAATAAGGCTTACAGCTTACATACGCAATGCCATAGCCCACACAGACATAAAGCCTACTTTCTTTGAGTTTGCTACAGCAATGGCATTTTTCTATTTTGCCTCTGAAAAAATTGAGTGGGCTGTAGTTGAGGTGGGAATGGGTGGAAGGCTTGATGCCACAAATGTTCTCACACCTAAGATATGCGTCATAACAAACATAGGCCTTGACCATACTGAATTCTTAGGTAAAAGCATCCCTGAGATTGCCTTTGAAAAGGCTGGAATCATAAAGCCTGGTGTGCCTGTTGTAACTGCTACGGCAGAGCCTCTCGCATTGAAGGTTATAAAAGAAAGGGCAGAATCCTCTAACTCTCAGGTGCACCTCTATGGAAAGGACTTTAAAGGCATACTGGCTTCTATGGATTCTATACATATAGAATTTGATTACATGGGCTACAAAGATTACAGTAGGCTCTATCTACCTCTCACAGGAAGACATCAGCTACCCAATGTCTCCATTGCGATAAGGGTATGTGAGATTCTGACTGAAAAAGGATTCCCGACATATGAAGATGCAATATATAAAGGTCTCTCAAGACTTAATTTTGAAGGTCGCCTTGAGTGTGTATCCCAAAGCCCGTATATACTCCTTGATGGTGCCCACAATCCTCAAGCAGCAGAGGCATTAGCCATTACGATGGAAGAGCTCTTCCCTCAGGGGAAGGTCATTCTTATTGTAGGCATAATGAAGGATAAGGATATTGAGGGAATCCTTAAACCACTCACAAATATCTCCCAGACAGTAATACTTACAAAACCAATCGGTGAGAGGGCAGCATCTCCTGAAAAACTTAAGGAATGTGTAAAAAATCTACATCGCTCCGAAGCTGTCCTTCTGACAAGTAGCACAGTGTCAGAGGCACTTGAGCTTGCTAAGACACTCTGGAAAGAAGGAGATGTCATACTCGTGACAGGCTCTTTTTATACTACAGGTGAGGCGAAGGAAGTTCTGGGACACTCAGGGGTCCTTTCACAGTTAAGAGAATGACCAAGTTTCATTTCTCGTTTCTCATTTTTCATTTCTTATTTGCTGTTTCAACTGCCTCTGCAGAAGAGCCTGTAAAGATATCCGCTCAGCATTTGGAATACATTGAAAAAACCGATACATATATTGCCCGTGGTTCTGTAAAGATAGTCCATGCAGATGCAGTATTAAATACTGATGAGGCTCATCTCAATAATACTACCAGGGACGCCACTGCGCAGGGCAATGTCATTTACGAAGACCCTGAGGTCATTATAAGGGCTGAGAGGATAGAAATGAATTTAGACACAAAGCTCGGGACATTCTACCGCGCCTACATCTTTCATAAATCCCTGAATTATCACATAGAGGGAGATGAGGTAAAAAGACTCGGAGAGGAAATCTACTATCTTAATAAGGCCACTGCTACCACCTGTGATGCAAGACCACCTGAGTGGTGTTTCAGGGGCAGAGATGTAAAAATAACACTCCATGAAAATGTAAAGGCAAAGGATGTAACCTTCCATATAAGGGGTGTGCCAGTACTCTATACACCATATTTCTGGGCGCCACTCACTGAAGAGCGTCAAACAGGGCTACTGATTCCAACTGTAGGATACAGCGACACAAAAGGTTTTATTCATAAGCAGGGCTTTTTCTGGGCAATAGAGGAGAACAGGGATGCCACATTCTATCTTGATTATTACAGCAGAAAAGGTTTTGGTAAGGGGCTTGATTACCGGTATATAGAAGGCAAGGAAACCAGTGGAGAGCTATGGATATATCACCTCAGGGACAATGACTTAAACAGGGATTTTCTTGAGGTTAAATCCTATCATAATCAAAAACTGCCTTATGGTATGTCAGGAAATTTAAAATTGCATCTTACAAATAAGTTTGATTATTACAGGGTGCTCGGGTCAACCTCTGCAGAAAGATTCGGGCTTTCTGCATGGAAAAAAACTGACCCCTATGGCTTCGGTCCTGAAGACAGATTGCAAAAATACCTTGAATCAAACCTCCAGATATCAAAGCCATTTTACAGAGGAAGGGCATACCTTTTATTAAAATACAGGCAGAGTACAGAAGGCCCCTCAGATGAAATACTACAGTATCTTCCGGAGGCAAGGCTTTCACTTAATTCAAGACCTGCAGGACCTCTTTCATTCAATATGGATGTAACAGGCACAAACTTCTGGAGGAGGCATGGACAGCACGGTCAGAGGTTTGACATTTATCCAAATGTTTATCTCAGTCTCGGGAAGACACTGAGTTTTGTGCAGAAGGTTGGTGTGAGAGAGACATTGTATTTTCTTAAGGAGCCAGCTCCAAACAAAAATCCAACTAGAGAGATTTTTGACCTGAAGTCATCCTTAACAACAAAATTTTTCAGAAAATACCCATCCTTTATTCATACTATTGAGCCACTATTAGAATATGTCTACATCCCAATGGTATCTCATAGAGATATTCCTCAGTTTGATTCTATAGATAGTATGCCTCAGACAAGCAGTATCATCTATACCCTTACCAATAGATTTTCTCCCTATGACTCAGGGACCTTAGAGGCAAGGGTTAAACTCTCTCAAAGCCGTAGCCTCCTTTATAAAGACAGGGATAGACCCTTTAAGCCCCTCGTAGGAGAAGGTGGTGTGTCGGTTAAACAATTTAACCTCAGTATCAATGCATCTTACGATGTATATGATGACAGAATAACAGAGGCTATTTCATCCCTTTCCCTGAGAGGTGAGAAGGCCTTTGTTGGTATCGGTAAAAATTACAGGCGCAATCCACAACTTGACCAGTACACAATTGAGGCAGGTATTGGAGGACCTTTAAATATCTACGGGAAATCAATACCTGTAGACCTCTATGGGAAACTACGGTATGACCTCAAGGGTGGCGGCGCACAGGAGTTAAACCTCAAGACAACATATAAAAGTCAGTGCTGGGGTATAGGGATTTCTTACATCGGGATATGGAAAGAGACTCTCCAAAAGAAACCTTTTGAATATCAGATAATGTTCAGTATTGACTTTAGAGGGTTTGGCGCAATAAAGATATAGCAATCTTATATCCTGTCTTTCTTTGCCTCCTCCCAGAAGGCATCCATCTCCTGAAGTGTCATATCAGAAAGCCTTTTTCCATGTTCCATAGCCTTTATCTCTATATGCCTGAATCGGTGGATGAATTTACTTATTGTCTTTCTCAGTGCCTCTTCGGGATTCACACCAACAAAATTAGAAATCCTTACAATGACAAAGAGGATATCGCCCAATTCATCCTCTATTGCCTTTTCGGCTTTTTCCCCAATCGCATCCCTGAGTTCCTGGAGTTCCTCATCAAGCTTCTTAAACACATCTTCCACGCCCTCCCAATCAAAACCAACCCTTGAGGCTTTATCCTGAAGCTTGTGCGCCCTTAATAATGACGGAAGGGTCTCTGGCACCCCATCAAGCAGGGACTCTTGTATTTTACCTTCCTTTCTTTTATGTTCTTCCCAGTGTGTGAGGACCTCCTTTGAGGTCTTTAAATCAGCATCTCCAAAGACATGGGGGTGTCTGCTCATCATCTTCCTGACAATACCCTCAATAACATCATTTACATCAAATTGCCCCATCTCTTTTGCAATCTGACAGTGAAAGACTATCTGGAATAAAAGGTCTCCAAGCTCTTCCTTTATTTTTTCAGTGTCCTCCTCATCAAGGGCCTCAAGAAGCTCATACACCTCTTCCACAAGAAATGGCTTAAGGCTTCCCCTTGTCTGCTCCTTATCCCATGGACAGCCATTATCTCCCCTGAGCTCCTCCATAATCTTTATTAACTTTTCTAAAGACATACAAAAGTATAGCAGATTTTTCTTGATAGAGAGTAAAAAATAAAATATCATAGTTATCAGAATGCAAAGGACAGTAACATATTTTGAAAAACCGGGTCCTGAAAATACCACTAAATGCCTTGATATTGTAAGAGAGGCACTGAGGGATTTTAATTACAGGCACATAGTTGTTGCCTCAACCACAGGCAGCACCGGTGAGCTCATTGCAGAGACATTGAAGGGCAGTGGTGTAAATTTAGTAGTTATAACCCATTCATATGGATTCAAAGAGCCCAATAGCCTCGAGATGCCTGATGCCATAAAAGAAAAGATTCAGGCATCAGGTGCAAGGGTATATACAGGCACAATGATAACCCATAGCCTTGAGACGGCATTATCCGGGAAATTCGGTGGACTTTATCCAACCCTTCTTGTAGCACAGACACTGAGAAGATTTGGTGAAGGTCCTAAGGTATGCTGTGAGATAGTAATGATGGCCTCTGATGCCGGACTTATACCGGAAGGAGAAGAGGTAATTGCTGTGGCAGGCACCGGGAGGGGAGCTGATACGGTAATGGTTATACGCTCGGCAGTATCAAAGAGATTCTTAGACCTCAAGGTTCTTGAGATACTTGCAAAGCCACGTGGGTAATGATATGGTAAAATCATCTGTGGGGTTCCCCAAAAAATCAGAGATTTTCTGGGGAGGACGGAGGGGACAGTGATAATAGGTAAACCATTTTTAACAGTAGAGCAAATTCAAAACAGGGTAAGAGAACTTGCAGCGAAGATATCCGAGGACTATGAAGGGAAAGATCTCCTTGTAGTTGGAATATTGAAAGGTGCCTTTATGTTTTTTGCTGATATTGTGAGATTAATTCAGGTTCCCATAAAGATTGATTTTCTTGTCGTATCAAGCTATGCAAAGACGGAGACCACAGGGAAAATCAAAGTCCATCTTGACTTAAGAGAAGATATAAAAGGAGCCGATGTCCTTTTAATAGAGGACATTGTGGATACAGGGATTACCCTTAATCATATAAAGGATATGCTTCTTGCAAGGCAGCCTGCCTCTTTGAGGATATGCGCATTTCTTGACAAAAAACCGCGAAGAAGGGTTGATGTGCCACTGGATTATATTGGTTTTGAAATACCTGATGAATATGTGGTAGGCTACGGTCTTGACTATGAGGATATGTTCAGAAATCTTCCATATATAGCCATATTCAAGCAAACTGCGTAAGCAATTTTCAGTTTATTACTTAAGTTCAACAACCTCTACACGAAAGCCTTGATATTAAAGCATTTGTCTTTCTGTATTTGCACTACATGCCTCTTTTTGCCTTTTCAATCACACATCGATTGGGAGATTTAAGACCGTTGTGATAAACTCTCAAATGCAGTCTCGGCGCTAAATCCAGCGTTGTGATGCTTCAGTGTCCTCTCTACATATCTCTCTATCAACGCAAGATAACAGATTAACGCATGGGCCCTTACACGATTCTCTGTCCAGTGGTAAAACGGTCTCAACTGTAATAAAAATAGACCTGCACCTCCGAGGTGCAGGTCTGAGAACAGAGGAGGTTTAAAATGAGAACTTTACCCCTCTTTTAAGGTAAAAGCTGTAAGACCTTCCATCGCCCGATATCTCCCATCTCTCCGCTATGTCTGGGATAATATTGAGTTTTTCATCAAACCTCAGAAGTCCATTAAATGGTAGTCGGATTTGAGGTAAGTCTCAGAGAGAGATAACCCTCCTGCCTTTCGGATTACTACTGCACGAAGGGACGAGTAGAAGTGTTATAAGATAGATTCAAAACCTGAGAAATGCCCCTATACCTCCAGCCTTCCTCAGTTCATCGCTTTCATTGACAACCTTTATAATTGCACCATGCTCCACTGCCCTCTGAAGAGCATAGTCAATTAGATAATTTATCCTCTCAAACCCAGCCCTGCAGTATGGACAGACATTGAGTATCTGTGATGTTAAAAAATTACAGTTAGTGCATCTGAATCCGCTGGCTGTCATGTCCTTAAGGAAGATAAGACTCATAACTTTTCCTTCCTGAAGGTTAGTCAAAACATCCTCCAGGCCAATAACCGCCATCTTGTTCTTCATTGCCCTTGTTATAAGCTCCTGAACAGTCTCCTTCTCCCTTTCTCTCTCAAACCCTTCTATTATTTTTAATGTCTTATCAAGAACATCTTTATCTCCTGCTATCTTTTCAGGATGGAATGTGGAGATGACCTTATTAAGGATTGTCTGTGATAGCATACCCTTTATTTTTATGACAGCCTCTTCGGTTCCACCTATAATTACTCTATTAATAGCCTCCTTATAAATGAGCCCCTCAAGGGTCCTTATGACATCCTTCATGTGCAGGCTTATATGATAATCTATGTGTCTTTTATATCTACTTTGCTCAAGGGCAAACCAGCCTCCTTTTTTGTGCCTTCCGGGAACATCAGGTGTAAGAAGCTCTGTGTATATCTCAATATTGCCGAGGTGAATAAGAAATATCCGTGCAGATTCTTTATCCACTAACAAAACCACATACCTTGGAAACTCCTCCATAAGCGTAAGCAAAGGTTTTATGTAAGGAGCATTATCTAACACAAGCTCGTTCTTTACAGGCAGGGAAAGATGATAGTTCCGCCAGAACCCAAGTGGTTGAGAACTTATAATGACAAGACCCTTTTTAAACTCTCTTTTATTACCACTCAAGTATACCTCAATCCTCTCAATATCTGATTTGGTTTTTTTAATAGCATCCTTACTGACTTTTTCTACAGTCTCCTTTAACATGTTCCTGAAATGGATGATATAGTCCCCCTTAGTGTTCGTAATGGGATTGACATTCAGGTATAAACTGACAAAAAAGTTCCCATCACCACTCATAACTGATAATTCCTTCAATTCACTGTAGGTAAGCATTTTTCCCTCCATCTTTAATGCAAGTGTATATCTTTAGCTTACTACTGCATCTCTTAAATCAAAATGTAAGGACTTAGCTTCTGATATAACTTTAAGAACAAAGGATGCTCCTCATCTTTTATAATTTTGGTTTTAGCATAAATCTTAATCCTGTGCCCTGACTTATGATTGAGTGTATCAGTCCTTTGCTTCTGGATGTCCTGGTATAGGGTTCCACCTAAAAAGGCATTTAAAAACTGTATTCCATAATAGATGCCTAAGATAGGCTTTTGCATAGGTATTATCTCCTCAAGCAATGCCTTTTCAAAATTGAACCTCTTATAATCAAAATGCACAATTGTTACCTAAGCCCCCTTTTTGTAATTTATTTGGTTATTGGTGCTTGGTCATTGGTTATTGCTCATTTCCTTTGCCTTTTTCATACTCCGCTCAAAAAGAGGGGTGAGGAGAGAAACCGAGAGTTTAATCTTATCCGTAAACATAGCCCCTGGAGAACTGCTTACAACCTCTCTGTAGAGTGCCTGTGCTTCATCCCAGACCACAGGTAAAAAACGGAATGTGAGAGACATTGTAAATATAAATTCCCTGACCACATTAAATCTTCCAATAGGACCTAAAAGCCCCGTCATGCCTTTTACTAAATCCTCTGCTGTAGTTGCTGCCACAAGCACCTTTGCGCCAAGGATAAGTGTAAAAAGCCTCAGTGTAAGATGCCCTCCCCTCCTCAGTCCTTCCTCTGTTATGGCAAGACCAATGACTTCATAAATAACCCTGCCTTCCTCAAAGAGGATATTGCTCAAGAATGTAAATGTTAAAAAGAAGGTAATTGGCAGTAACCCCTTCTTAAGGACTGATAATGGCACCTTAAATGCAAAGATAAGAACCAGACCAAGCAGGATAAGACTGACCTTAAAAGAATTTGATAAGAAGGCTATAATTATGAGTAAGATATAAGAAAGTATCTTAGCCTGCGGGCTAGATTTTATCACCGTGCCTCTTTACCCCCTTAGAGGCAAGAAGTTGTTCGTTTCTAACGGGGCTTACAAGCCTTAATGAACTGCTATACTTCTCAACACCCTTAGCTATTGCCCAGGCTATCTTATTTCTATAGCCATCCTGTGAAAGTCTTCTTTCCTCTTCACGATTACTAATGAAAGATATCTCAGCAAGGATTGAGGGCATCTCCGCCCCCACAAGAACATAAAATAATGCGCCCTTAACTCCTAAGTCTATTATTTCGCGGTAATCCTCCTTAAGGATGTCAACAATGGAAGACTGCACATTATGAGCAAGCCTAATTGATTCGTCCCTTTTATTGTTTCTGGCAAGGTCATGAAGGATTATCTGCAAATCATCCTGAATCTTTTTCATCTTTTTGAAAGAGATTGCATTTTCTCTTGCTGCAACCCTCATCGCCTCCTCATCATCGGTCCAGTTAAGTATGTATGTCTCAATACCCCTTGCAGAGCTTCGTGTGTGCGCATTTACATGGATAGAAATAAAAAGGTCAGCCTTTTTAGAATTTGCAATTGCAGTTCTCTCCTCAAGTGGAATGAATATGTCCTTATCACGGGTAAGAATAACCTCCATACTATATCTTTCTTTAAGAATTCTTTTAAGTTTTTTTGCAACATCAAGGACAACATCCTTTTCATAAAGCCCGTTGGGACCAACAGCACCAGGGTCTTTACCGCCATGACCGGGGTCAATCACTACCCTTTTAATGCCCATGGATCTTTGACCTTCCTCACCATGCAAAGGTGGAAGAGGTATCTCCTTCCCATAGACATCTATAACAATCCTGTATGGTTCCTCAATGGTAAAGACATTAAAACTCTCAAAACTCCCAAGGTCAAGAACAACCCGCACTGTATTTTTGTCAAACTGTGCAGCCCTCGCACCCTTGAGTATTGTGTTTCCAATTGGCAAAGAAGGGGCTATCTCCTTAGGAAGGATACAATTTTTTAAATCAAGATAGAGGCGTTCAGGATTTGAAAGGCGGTTCTGCGTAAATTCTACAGGGCTGTCTACATCAATAACAACCCTTGTGTATCTCTCAGTTGACCAGTAGCGAAGGGACTGGAGGGCAGCTCCCTCAGAAGCCTCACTATAGCTCAGGAAAAGGACAATCACTAAAGGGAAAAGCCATGTCCTTTTCATAATATATTTCTAAAATAAAAGACAAAAATTGTCAATACATTTTTTCAATGACGTTACCAATGCAAATAAAGCCATTTTATAATGTTTACAGTTGTCTCAATAAAATTAAAGGGAGGCTCCATTATTTCGCATTCTTCGTCCTCTTGCCTACAATGAGTGGCTAACGGTATTGGCACAAAAAAAGACCGATAGGGTTTGGACGTTAGCCTTTTGTGCCATGATAGTTGTCGTTGCAGGCATAATAAAAAATCCATCATGTTTATTCAATTAATTCCCTGGCTTCAGATTAGAAGAACCTTTAATGAAATTAATTGAGTTATTAATGACTGTTTTGACTCCTTTTTCAGCCATCTAAGCCCCGCTTTCCGCCACCACTTTCATAAATGCCTTTTGGAATTCAGGGGAATTGATGGTTTTGTCCATTACACCATAAAGTCCCGAGTCTTCGATAAGATGGGTTGTCCTGTTTTCAATCCAATGGGAGACACCACCAGTTTTTAGTAGTGTCTTGACAAAGCCTGTGGTTATCAAGTTCTTTTTGGCCTCATCCATACCTTCAAGCCCGTAGTCAACAGCAAAATCGGTCATGAGGAACATGTAATCTGCAACCTCGTAGTACTTTGGGCCACACATAAGATACCATCCATATTTGGACGCCTCTTTGCTTCCTCTATATGTTGCTTCCAATACCTGTGGGTCATACCAACTGTAGATGGAGAATCGGGCCGGTATCACAGACAATCAGTCTCATTTAGTATCAGCCTTCACCTTCAATGCCCACTCAATATCCTCTTTCATAAACTGTTCCATCAGCTTAAGCTTGTTGTGGCGAATAAATTCCTGTAAGGCTGTCCGCACTACTTCTGCCTCATCGGTAAACCATCCACCCTTTACATAATTTTCAAGCTCCATTTCCAACTTCTCTGGAAGGGAAACCTTAATTGTTTTCATCTTTACCTCCTGCCTTCATTCTATCATTTTTTATCAGTAGTTGCCTCATAATAATTCCCGTCTATTTGCTTGGAAAAAACATCCCATCTGTAATCTCTAAATAATATCCGACAAACTTTCCCTTTGTACGAATAACATCATATCCGTTTAGGAATACAGGTATTTCCACAGTTGCAACAGGTTTATAGATATCACGATAATCAGAGTCTTCTGTATAAGCAGTAATTGCAATCTTGTGATTTCCAGCTTGCGGGAGGCGAAATATCGTATGTTGTTCTCGTTTCAACATCCCTGTTGAGATAGGATAGGTGATTTTAATCTGACGGGTTGATTTGTTCTCAAGAAGAATTAGTAAAGCAGAGTCTTCACGCTTGACTGATTGAACCTCAACAGGAATATTCACCTGCAGTCCCTCGCATCCTATTAAGGAGAAAAAGACTACAAACAGAATTAGAATATAGTACCTACCGATAGAATTCATTTCTTCCTCATTAATTTTTATGCCCGCAATTGCAACTAACGTTCAAGGCTAAAAAATGTAGATCGTAAAATAGAATTGACCCCCCATCGTCATTTAAAATTGACCCCCTAATAAGGATATAATCTCCTTCTAAAAACAGGAAGGAGGTAAAGGGGGATGATAACTATGTATAAGTGGCAGCAG
>Ga0209479_1000753_pt1 | contig 44083 bp, 44 predicted proteins | sample DewCreD2012metaG_2_FD_184112 | JGI IMG/M metagenome (GOLD analysis project Ga0209479, IMG submission 184112) | Hot spring sediment bacterial and archeal communities from British Columbia, Canada, to study Microbial Dark Matter (Phase II) - Dewar... ...
CTGCCACTTATACATAGTTATCATCCCCCTTTACCTCCTTCCTGTTTTTAGAAGGAGATTATATCCTTATTAGGGGGTCAATTTTAAATGACGATGGGGGGTCAATTCTATTTTACGATCTACATTTAGATGATTTCTCCGGATTAAGGATGTTGGGCACAGGGCATTATTTTAGCAACCCGGTAAGTGCAGAGATTTTGAAGGAATTTAATATTAAAGCATTTGACGAATTATTAGAAAAAGATAATCTTCTTCATATCGGCAATGCAATATCTATGGCTTTACAGGCACAATATCTGAAAGAACATTATAATTTGGACGTTGTCTTTAAAATTAATATGGCAAACCCAATGTTTGTAGTTTATAAACAGATCAAAATTACTCCTGGAATGACTGATAAATTAATGTCTGTTCCTGTTTCTGTTCCTGTAGGTGTAAAAAAGTTAAAATATAATATTTTTGTCATTCGGGAATAAATAAATGTTAATGTGGTATAGGATATAGGAAGGTTACAAAAGGAGGATTTTATGGATAAAAATGGTTTCACATTAACAGAGCTACTCATAACTGTTGCCATCATTGGCATCCTTGCAATGATTGCTATTCCTGTCTACATCGGTCAGCAGAAGAGGGCTGTAAGGGTTGAGGCATATACAAACCTTGAATCTTTGAGGCTTCTTGAGGAGCAGTTCTTTGCTGAAAGGGGAAGATATACAAACGATCAGGGTGATGAGGGAAATACTCCTGCTATTCGTGATGCAAATCTAATTGACATTCAGACCTCTAGGGGCCCAGGGGATGATGCCCTCCCAGGTTTTAGGCCTGGGGCAGGGACAAATTTTAGCTATAGGATATTGCAAAACAATCAGTTAATGACACCAGTAACCAGCCCGCCTACATGGGTAGCATCGCCTGCTGGCACTCTATGTTTTGTAGCCATAGCTACAGGTGTTGCAGGCACAAGGGTTGCAGATGAGGTCTTTGCTATAGACTGCTTTAATAATAAAAACTTCTAAATCTATAATTTTTTTTTATTTGACCAAGGGCAGGTGGCTATATTAGAGTTTTAAGCCTGCTCAGTTATTGCTATCAAAGAGTTAAAACGACAAAATAAAGAAAAACTTAATAAATAAGGAGGTTAGTAAATGCCTACACTGGAATTTGAAGGAAAAAGTTATGAGATTGATGAAGAGGGTTATCTTCAGGACTGGCAGTGCTGGAGCGAGCCAATGGCAGAGCATATGGCAGGGCTTGATGGGATTGAGCTTACTTCTGCACACTGGGAAGTAATTAGGTTTCTCAGGGCGTATTTTGAGAAGTATCAGATAGCTCCGATGATTAAGATTTTAGTGAAGGAGATTGGTAAGGTTATGGGTCCTGAGAAGGGTAACACCAAGTACCTCTATGAGCTTTTCCCTGCTGGACCTGCAAAGCAAGCCTGTAGATATGCAGGGTTACCAAAACCAACAGGCTGTGTGTAAAGAAAAAGTAGTAAGTAGTTAGCAGCAAGTGGTAAAGGAATAAGAGATTTGAAGGAGCGACCTATACTTATGGAGTTGAAGAATCTCTTATCAGAAAAGAGATCTGCCATTTTGGGGAAGTGGTTTGATGCAATCCTCAGTATTTATCCGGCCGAGACCTCTAATCTTATGAAGAATAACAAAAACCAGTTCACAAATCCTGCAGGTCACACAATACTGCATTCAATAGAGAAGATCTTTGAAGAACTTCTTGAAGGGCGATGGGAGACTCGTTTCGAGCTTGACAATATCTTAAGGATAAAGGCGGTTCAAGATTTTACACCATCAGAGGCAACTCAGTTTATCTTCCATCTTAAAAAGGTAATCAGAGAAGAGCTGAAAAACGAGATTCAGGCTCATAACCTATTTGATGAGCTATTGAGGCTTGAATCCCAGATAGACAGGATGGCACTTCTTGCCTTTGACATATTCATGAAATGCAGGGAGAAGATTTACGAATTAAAGGCAAAAGGCATGACCTCTGACCTGCTCATGGAAGAAGGGATGGCATACAGGAGAGGTTTAGGGAGATGAGAATCTTATTTCCATTTCTTGCAGTATTAGTGCTTATCCTCAGTGCCTTATTAGGAGTTGGCGCATTAAAGTTACATGTGTTTTTTGGGGTGGTCATACCATATGGAGCATTCTTGGTGTTTGTTTTAGGTGTTATCTACAGGGTGGTGAGGTGGGGGTGTTCTCCTGTTCCATTCCATATACCTACAACCTGCGGTCAGCAGAAATCCCTTCCCTGGATAAAAGAAAGCAAGATAGAGAATCCCTCATCCTGGGGAGGCGTTATTGTGAGGATGGCTTTAGAGGTTTTTCTATTCAGGTCTCTTTTTAGGAATTTAAAGACAGAATTAAGGAATGGCAAGATTGTTCAAGGCTCTACAAAGTGGCTCTGGCTTGCAGGACTGGCATTCCACTGGTCATTTTTTATTATCTTAATAAGGCATCTCAGGCTTTTCACAGCAGAGGTTCCTAAGTTTGTCATGGCAGTGGAGGGGTTTGATAGCTTCTTTCAGGTTGGGGCACCACTTCTTTACATAACGAATGTGATCTTTGTGATAGCGGTAACATATCTCTTCTTAAGGCGCATCTTTATCCCAAATGTCCGATATATATCCCTTGCCTCAGACTATTTCCCACTGTTTTTGCTTCTTGGTATAGCCGTAACAGGCATCTTGATGCGCTACTTTATAAAGGTTGATGTGATAGGTGTTAAAGAGCTTACAATGAGCCTTGTGAGTTTAGCTCCTAAGATTCCTGAGGGCATCGGGGTTTTATTTTATATCCATCTCTTTCTTGTCAGTGTCCTTTTTGCCTATTTTCCCTTCAGCAAGCTCGTTCACATGGCAGGTGTCTTTTTGAGCCCAACAAGGAATCTCACAAATAACAGCCGTATTAAGAGGCATGTAAATCCATGGAATTACCCTGTTAAGGTTCATACATATGAAGAATATGAGGACGAATTCAGGGAATTTATGAAGGATGCTGGGATACCAGTAGAAAAGGAGTAAAAATGGCAGTGAAACCAGTAGTTCCAAAAGGTGTACCTTATCCAGATGAGTTATCGAGGATAAACTATAAGCCTCCTAAAAAGGCCTGGATGGACATCCCTGTTGAATTCAAACCAGGCACGTATTGCTATGGTGCGACGATAAAAAACCTTAAAGCCCTTAAATCCCCGAACCAGCGGGAATGGTCGCCAAAAGATAAGGATTGGAAGCTGCCTGAAAACTGGAGAGAGATATTCTTAGAAGGGATGGAGGATAGGCTCAAGAAATATCGCTCTTTCCGGCTTTTTATGGATATCTGTGTGAGATGTGGTGCATGTGCTGATAAGTGCCACTTCTTCATCGGCTCTGGAGACCCGAAGAATATGCCTGTTCTAAGGGCTGAGCTTCTGAGGTCAATATATAGAAGGTATTTCACAAACGCAGGGAAGTACCTGGGGAGGCTTGTCGGAGCAAGAGAACTTACAGATGATGTACTTAAAGAGTTATGGTACTATGCCTACCAGTGCACAGAGTGTCGTCGCTGCTCAGCCTTCTGCCCTTACGGGATTGACACAGCAGAAGTCACGCTACTGGTAAGAGAGCTCCTATATGATTTAGGGTTAATAACTGACTGGATTGCCGGGCCTGTGGTGAATTGCTACAGGTCAGGAAATCACCTCGGCATTCTGCCCCATACACTAAAGGATACACTCGATACATTCGCAGCCGATATAGAGACAATAACAGGCATTAAGGTAGAGCCAACCATTAACAGGAAAGGTGCCGAGATACTCTTTGTTGGGCCTTCTGGCGATTTCTTTGCTGACCCTGGCACCTTCACATGTATGGGCGAGCTCATGATTTTCCATGAGCTCGGGCTTGACTACACCTGGTCCTCCCTCGCCTCCGAGGGCGGAAACTTCGGCTTTTTCACCTCGAATGAATGGGCAAAAAGGCTCTACTACAAAATATACGCTGAAGCCAAGAGGTTGAAGGTGAAATGGATTCTTGGAGGAGAATGCGGCCATATGTGGAGGCTTATCAATCAATATCTGGATACATGGTGGGGTCCCCCTGATTTCCTTGAGGAACCGGTCTCCCCTATTACAGGCACGAAATTTGAGAACGCAAAATCCACAAAGATGGTTCATATCTGCGAATTTACTGCTGACCTTATCAGGCATGGCAAACTAAAACTTGACCCAGCTAGAAATGATAACCTGAGGGTTACCTTTCATGACTCCTGTAATACCTCAAGGGGTATGGGAATCTTTGAGGAACCGAGATATATAATAAAAAATGTTTGCAATCATTTCTATGAAATGCCTGAGGACACTATTAGGGAGAAGACCTTTTGCTGTGGAAGTGGTTCGGGGCTGAATGCCTCTGAAAACATGGAGATTCGCTTAAGGGGTGGACTCCCCAGGGCAAACGCAGTGAAGTATGTTCATGAAAAATATGGAGTGAATATGGTGGCCTGTATTTGCGCGATAGACAGGGCAGCCCTTCCTCCCCTTATGGATTACTGGGTCCCTGGTGTGAGCGTCACCGGTGTTCACGAGCTTGTTGCGAATGCATTGGTGTGCAAAGGGGAGAAGGAGAGGGTAACCAATCTCCGTGGGGAGCCACTGCCAGGAAAGGAGGTAACACAGAAGGAGTCAAAGGAAGATGTATAATGCAGGAAAGATAATTGCAGGGCTTATAGTCTTTCTCCTCATAGTTACATATCCGTTTATTAACAGGGTTGTCACCAAGCCAGTAGTGGATGCTGAGAAGGTTGAGAGGCTAAAGATTAAAAAACCAAAGGAATTCACAATAGCCGAGCATATGACGATACTTGATGAATGGAGGGATTCTGCTGTAAGGGATGGTAGGAGGATTTATATGGGTAGCGATGAGAAAAAATATCCCATAAGTCTTCAGCGCAACTGTCTTTTGTGTCATCCAAAGGAAAGGCTCTGTGACAGGTGTCATAATTATGTTGGTGTAAAACCATATTGCTGGAACTGCCATATAGAAGCAAAGGAGTGAGAGAATGGGTATAAGTAGAAGGGAATTTTTAAAGGTTGCAGGTTTATCTGCTATAGCAGGAGTTGGCGGTTCCTGGGTTTTGAGTATTCCCGCTAAAAGGGATGCTGAGGCTTATGAATTTCTCAGGCATCCAAAGGCACTGACGGCAAAGAAATGGGGAATGGTTGTTGACTTGAGGAGGTTTAAGACACAGGAGGATTATAGGAAGGTCATAGAGGCATGCCATAACATCCATAATGTTCCACAGTTTGATAACCCCAAGCATGAGATTAAATGGATATGGACGGATACATTCAAGCATGCATTCCCAGGGCAGGAACATAAATACATAATGGAGAAATTGGAACACAAGCCTTTCTTACTCCTCTGCAATCACTGTGAGAATCCACCATGTGTAAGGGTCTGCCCTACGAAGGCAACATTTAAGAGTAAGGATGGAGGAATAATTATGCAAGACCCTCATCGCTGTATAGGGTGTAGGTTCTGTATGGCAGGCTGTCCTTATGGGGCAAGGAGCTTTAACTGGAGGGACCCAAGGCCTTTTGTGAAAAAGATAAATCCCGGTTATCCTCTGAGGACGATAGGTGTGGTGGAGAAATGCACATTCTGTGAGGAGAGGCTTGCGAGGGGTCTTATTCCTGCATGTGTGGAGGCATCTAATGGGGGGCTTATCTTTGGTGACTTAGGGGATCCGGATTCAGAGGTGAGGACTGCCTTGAGGGCCAATTACACTATAAGGCGTAAATCCGAGCTCGGCACAGAGCCAAGTGTGTTTTATATCATAGAGATATAGGGAGGAGTTTAATGCTTGAAAAGGCGCTGAGAGGAGGCAAATGGTACTGGGGATGGGTATTCTTCTTATTTACCCTCATAGGGATTGGTTTTATTTCTTATCTGCATCAGTTTAAATATGGCCTGGGTATAACAGGTATGAGCAGGGATGTTTCCTGGGGGCTATATATAGGTCAGTTCACATTCCTTGTTGGTGTTGCTGCCTCTGCTGTGGTGATTGTATTGCCTTATTATCTGCACAATTATAAGGTCTTTGGAAGGATTACACTCCTTGGGGAGTTTTTGGCTGTTGCTTCAGTAACAATGTGCATGCTTTTTATATTTGTTGACATGGGACAGCCTATGAGGATTTTGAATGTCTTCCTTTATCCAACGCCATCTTCTGTTATGTTCTGGGATGCGATAGTTTTAAGTGGTTATCTCTTCCTTAATCTCTTAGTTGGCTGGACAGTCCTAGGGGCTGAGCGAAAAGGTATATCACCACCAGGGTGGATAAAGCCTTTCATAATTCTTGCTATTGCCTGGGCTCCAAGCATCCATATAGTTACAGCCTTTCTTTATCAGGGGCTTCCCGGAAGGCATCTCTGGCTTACAGCTGTTATGGCAGCAAGGTTTCTTGCCTCTGCATTCTCCTCAGGACCAGCCCTTATAATCATCCTCGCAATGATTGTAAGAAAGTTCACTAAATTTGACCCTGGCAGGGAGGCAATTCAAGCACTTGGAAGGATTATCACTTATTTCATGATTGTAAATGTGCTTCTCTTTGCCTTTGAACTATTTACAGCCTTTTATAGCAAGATACCAGGGCACATGCATCCCTTCCAGTATCTCTATGGAGGTCTTTATGGATATGGAAAGCTCCTTGTCCCTATGTGGATTTCAATTATACTTGCCGTGGTTGCACTTATATTACTGATTAATCCAAATACACGGAGGAATGAGACAACACTTGCTATCGCAGCACTGGCAACATTTTTCTCACTCTGGGTTGATAAGGGCTTTGGTCTTGTTGTAGGTGGATTTATACCAAATCCATTTGAGAAGATCACAGAATACTGGCCCACATTGCCCGAGTCCTTAATTGCCCTCGGTATCTGGGCAGGAGGATTTTTAATACTTACTGTGCTATACAAGATAGCAATCACTGTTAAAGAGGAGACTGCTTAGAGATATTAAGGAGGTGATTAGATGTATATTGTGACGGTTGATGCTGAAAAATGTGATGGTTGTGAGGAATGTGTAAACATCTGTCCTGTTGAGGTCTTCAGAGTCGTGGATGGGAAATCAGACCCCTATCAGGCGTCAGAGTGTACTTATTGCCTGAGCTGTATAGAGGTATGTCCCACCCAGGCTATTACTGTAACAGAGATCTGAACTTGCCCTTTAGGGGATTTGGCTTTAATGGGTTTATGGCTTTCTGATATATAGTTCCCAGTAGCCTTTATCCTCTAAGAGGACACTCTCAAACTCATAACCCTGTTTTTCGCAATACTTGGGGATTGTGTCCTCAGCAGAGGCAGGGGCATCGCAGAGCACCTTAAGGAGGGTACCACCGGCCGCCTTCTCCAGGGTCTTTTTTACCATTACTAAAGGATAGGGGCAGACCCTTCCAAGGACATCAAGGATTTGTGTTGGTGTTTGTGACCTTAAGTCAGCCATAGTTGTCTCCTAAATATTTTTTAAAAGAAAAGGAGATGGTTTACTTCTTCCATCATCTTGTTTATTTCTGAAAAAGGAACAATTTTTACTGTCGTCTCCCCCCCAAATTCTTCTGCGTTAAGTACGATATCATTTTCAGTTAGGCCGAATCTATCAAGGTCCTCTTTACATACAAGAACTTTCAGGTCAAGGAGAAGTGCCATTTTAATATGTGTTTCTGTGCTTGTAAGTTTGTATATATCCATTGCCTTCTGATCTTTTTTGCAGTTTAAAACACCATCACCTATAAATGCAATGTCCGCTGTAACTAAGTCGCCCTCATTCAGATAAACCTCAACGCTTTGACTTGCAATGGCATGTGTAATCGCAAGCTTTGGGTTTTCACTTTTGTAAGGGGGTCTCTGAATAATAAATCCGAGCTTCTTTGTTGCCATCCTTATTCGCCTCCTATATGTAGGACCCTGTCGGCATCAAAGGTGCTTGCAAGATACCAGTCCATGCTGTGTCTTTTAAAACCCTCCAGTGTATTGTCTTTGTGATAACCCCTTGCTTCTGCACAGGCCTCACATACTGCTACATTAAGACCTTTTGCCATTAATTCCTTCAGTGGTTTTTCAAGATGAGAGTAATCCTTAAATGGCTTTTGCCCTTTTATTGAAAGCATTGTTGCATTACCTGAAACCCAGAGGTCAACCTTATGTCCCTTTTCTAAGGCTAAAGCACAGAGCTTTATAGCAAAATCAAGGTTCATTGAACCAATAAGTGAAGAAAAACAGCCAATTGTAAGTTTTCCCATAGCTATTCCTCCTATAACCAGGCAGTTTTCTCGTATTCATTGAAGATTAAATCAACGAGATCGCTATAAGTTATAACCTTAATGTTATTAGCAATACCTGAACTACTTAACCCCCTTGTCTCAAGGTCTTCTGAGAGCACATAAAATTTAGCGGACTTCTGCAGGAGCGGTGAGGGATTCCCATCTTCTTTTAGGGCGGCGTGGTAGATGCCGTTTCCTACAAAAATTATGCCAAGTTCCTGCGCCTTTAACCTGTCAAGGGTATTGACGGTAATTCTGAAGTCACTGACAAACACGGCTAATTTCATAAGAAGAACCTCCTGCCTCAGGATTTGATTGTGATAAAATTATACATATTAAATAGCCTTTGTCAAGTTTTTTTAACCGCCTTCTCCATTATCCACTCCACTGCTTCTTTAAAATTCCCGGCAACAAAATCCGCAACATACCTTGCCTCCGGCTCTTCGTCCTTGAGGAGAATACTCCTTGCACCTGCATATCTTGCCGCAAGCACATCCGATACCTTATCGCCTATCAGATAAGATGCCCTGAGGTTTATTCCATGCTCAAACCTTGCCTTTCGCAGGAGCAGGGGCTCAGGCTTTCTACATATACAGTTGTCATCCGGATGATGGGGGCAGAAATAGAATGAATCTATGCTCAGTGTTTTTTGAAGATAGTCAGTGGATTCCTTCACAAATTTTTCTCTTACAATACCCCTTGCAATCCCTGATTGGTTTGTTATGCCGATGATTCTAAATCCTGCTGATCTCAACCTCTCAATGCCTTCGGCTACATCAGGAAGTATCTTTAAATTACTGAATGTATTTAAATACCCAACATCCTCAATAATTGTCCCATCCCTGTCTAAGAATACTGCCCTTTCCTTTGGGAGGACAACCTTGAGTGCATCAAAGACATCATCTACGGTAATATTGTCCATGCACCTGAGATGTTCCTCAGGACACTCCCTCCTCAGGCATGGGCTACATGGAAGTTCTTTGTAAATAACCCTATGTCCTTTTCCAATGGGTCCTGTAACCCCTGGGTCTGTTGAACCAAATATTGCAACTGTAGGCACAAACATTGCAGAGGCGATGTGCATTGGTCCTGAGTCATTCGTAACGAATGCATCACATTCTGAAATCAATGCCATGAGTTGTCTCAAGTTTGTCTTTCCAACAATGTTTAGTATTGGTGAGGCGTGAGGCGTAAGGTGTAAGGAATTTCTTGTTTCCCATGAACTATGAACTTCTTTAATTATATTATTTGCAATCTCAATCTCGGATTTACTTCCAAACAATATAACCCTTCCCTTTAGTTCATTAAGTATCCTCATTATTAATTTAGCAAACCTTTCTGATTTCCATCTTTTTGCAGGGCCATAGGTTGCCCCGGGGTTGATACCGATTATTAGTTTGCCATGAGCCGTCTGGTTGAGGGCTGAGGTTTGTCTCACCCTGCCTTGTGGGCCAAGGAGTTTGAAGTTAAGGAGGCTTCTTGCCTCATGGGCTTCTTCTTTTTTAAGATGGATTGCAGGCTCTATGTCATCTGATTCTATGTTCAGAGACTCTTTTAGGAGATTTAAGTAATAATAGACATGGTGTTTTGAGATATTTTTATTCTCTGAACCTTGAACCTTCCTCACAGGCACAGCCTTTGTAAGCAAAGGTCTTCTCCAGTCTCTGCTGTATCCTATCCTTTCCGGGATTTTGGCGAGCCACGCAATGAGTGCGGCGTCAAAGGCATTCTGCAGGAGTATTGCCATGTCAAACCTTTTTGTACGTAATATCTGGGCAAGCTTTATTTTCCCCTGAATGGTATTGAAGCCATCCTCATAAAGGATAATTTCGTTTATGTCTGGATTTCCTTCAAAAATCTCTGAGACCCGTGCTCTTACAAGTAGACTTATATACGCATCTGGAAATGCCCTTCTCAGGGCCTTTATTGCTGGCGTTGTAAGGACTGCATCACCAATCCAGTTGACACCACGGATGAGTATTTTTTTTGGTTCTGCCAAATTCCCTTTAGATGATTCTATCATGGTTTTAGAGTTTTAGTATCTCCTTCCATGACTTAATTTCCATCGCCTGTGGATCCAGAGCCATTCTGATGGGTTCTCTTTTATGTATCTTTCAATATAACCCGAAAAGACACTGGTATTAAAGACCACATCCTCCTCTGGACTATCGGTGATCCTGAGCTTTATTTCTTCACCTACTGAGATGCGGTGTTTGCCTTTACCGAGATAATTGATAAATGCAGGCACAACCACGGCACCTGTCTTCATTGCAATCAGTGCGGGCATCTTCGTGGTATAAACCTTCTCTCCGAAGAACTCTGTTATTACCGCCTCATCCTCTGCTACAGACTGGTCAATAAGGATTCCCACACACTCACCGTTTCTCAGGAGGCTTAAGATTTCTTTGAGGGCGCCTGATTTATAAATTACTTTGTTTCCAAATCTTACCCTGAGCCTCTTTACAAATTTATTGAGATAAGGATTATTCAGTGGTCTTGCTACTACTGATATGGGGATACCTTTCCATGAAGGTGCGAGGGCAAGGAGCTCCCAGTTTCCACAATGCCCTGTGATAAAAATAACTCCCTGACCTCTTGCCTTTGCCCCTATAAGATGTTCAATATTTTCAAAGGTTATATCCTTCATGATAGATTCTTTACCCAGTGAGAGCATTGAGAGCTCTGAGAGAGACCTTCCAAGATTGATAAAGTGCATGCAGACGGTTTTCATGGGCGTGTTTGAAAGCCTGAGACCTCCTTTTTGTGCTATTTCAATATTCTTAAGTGCTATCCTTCTTCTTCTGCCGAGAAGAATGAACATGCATAGACCGAGAAATTCGCCTGTCTTGAGGGAGAGCCATCTTGGAAGGATTCCTAGGGGAAGCAAAATTCCCAAAGCTATGAGGAATTCAATAAGCCATAGCAGGCTCTCAGTTACGAGTCGCAACGGCTTCATTATTTATTGTTTTTTTCTCTTTTCCTCCTCGTTGCGAGTCTCTGATTCCTTTTTCTCTTTTACTGCCTCGGATAGCTCCTCAAGCCTTTTTGCAACAAGGAAATTAAGTGTGCCCTGAGGATAAGTCCCATCAGGCTGTAACTGTCCTGCAGGCATTCCTGTGAGAATCTCTATGCCATCTTCTACATTATCAATGGCGTATATATGGAATTTTCCTTCCTTTATGGCATCAATTACATCCTTTTTGAGCATCAGATTTCTGATATTCCTGCTTGGAATTATCACCCCATGTGTTCCATCAAGCCCGGAGAGCCTGCAGACCTCAAAGAATCCCTCAATCTTTTCATTGACTCCACCTATAGGCTGGACCTCTCCATGCTGGTTCATTGAGCCTGTTACGGCAATACATTGCCTGAGGGGGACACCAGCGATACTTCCCAGGAGTGCATATACCTCAGCACAGGTAGCGCTGTCGCCTTCTACCTCGCTATAGTGCTGTTCAAATGTGAGGGATGCTGAAAGGGTGAGGGGGTGTTTTTTAGCATACTTTTCACCCAGATAAGCAGCAAGGATCATTATAGCCTTTTCATGGATCCTTCCACTTAATTTTGTCTCCCTCTCTATATTCACAATACCTGCCTTTCCAACATAGGTCTTAGCTGTAATCCTTGAGGGTATGCCAAATCTGTAATCTCCAAGGTCAATAACTGAAAGACCATTGACCTGTCCGACCACAGAGCCTATAGTGTCCACAAGGATTGTTCCTTCTTCTATAGCCTCCTGTATCTTTTCCTGTATCTTATTGTGGCGATAGAACTTTTCCTCAAGTGCCTTCTCTACATGCTGTGCCTTTACAACCTCACTTCTGTCCTTTTTTGCCCAGTAGTGGGCCTCTTTTAATAAGTCATCAATCTCGCTGAATTTTGCTGAGAGTTTCTCCTGATGCTCTGCGAGCCTTGAACCATACTCCACCACCCTTGCAATCCCGCTGCGGTCAAATGGCAGTAGTCCCCTCTCTACACACTTTGTGCGCACAAAACCTGCATATTTAAGTATGTTTTCTCTACTTCTATCCATACGGTTTTCAAAATCAGCCTTTACCTTAAATAACTCCCTGTATTCTTCGTCAAGGTTATAAAGGAGGTAATAGAGCCACGGATTGCCAATCAATATAACCTTTACATTAAATGGTATTGCCTCTGGCTTTAGGGTTACAGTTGAGATGAGGCGATACTGCTCCCACACATCCTCTATCTTTATCTCTCTACTCTTGATTGCCCTCTTAAGGGCATCGTAGGCAAAAATGTTTCTGAGGAGGTCAAGCGCATCTATAACAAGATAGCCACCATTTGCCCTGTGAAGAGAGCCTGCCTTTATCATGGTGAAGTCAGTTATAGCCATGCCGTATTGTAACTTGTGTTCAATCCTTCCAAAGAGGTTGTAGTATGTTGGGTTGCTCTCAATCACAACAGGTGCCCCTTTTGTATCACGGTTATCTACAAGGACATTAACAGAATATCTTATGAATGAAGGCTCTGCCTTTGCACCCTTCATGAAGGGCAGTGCTACAGGTTGTTCCTCCTGTGGCTTGAAGTCATCAAGATGCTGGAGGATATCTTCCTTAACATCTTCAAGATAATCCATGACCTCATGGCTTTCCTTATATTTGTTCTTAAGCTCATCAATGAGATGCCCCACGGCTGAAAGTGCAGCCTGCCTTTCAAGCTGATTTATTTTTTCCTTAATCCTCTTCTCCTCCTCCCTGACAGTCCTTATGACATCATTCAGTTTTTCCTGAAGCTGTCTTCCAATCTCCTCTATCTTTCTCCTTACCTTTGGCTCCAGTGCCTCATATTCTTCCTCACTTAAGGATTCACCTGTCTTTTTGACAGGCACTAAGGCAGGGCCACTTACGGTCTTCCTCAGGGAGAAATCCTTTTCTCTTACCTCCTGCTCAAGTTCTGTGAAAAGTGCTTTCTGTCTCTGCTGAAGTTCCTCAACGATTTTAGTTTTCTGCCTTTCATATTCCTTTGATTCAAAGACCTTTGGTATCTCCTGCTTGAGGATGTTTACCAGTTCATCCATGTCTTTCTGGAAGCCACAACCCATGCCCGGGGGTAGGCTCAGGGCGTTGGGAACATCAGGATTTTTAAAATTATAGGCATAACACCAATCCTGAGGGACAGGCTCTTCTTTGGCCTTCTCCTCCAGGATGGTCTTAATCGTGGTCATCTTCCCTGTGCCACTCTCACCGAGGATATAAATATTAAACCCGTAACTGTCCATCCCAAGTCCAAAACTTAGGGCCCTTAATGCCCTCTCCTGTCCGATGGTCTCTTTTAAAAGAGGTATTTCCTCGGTTGTTTCAAATGGAAGCTCAGAGGGCTCACAACAACGGTAAAGATTATCAGTCTTAAGTTTTTTTATCATAAATAAACCTCCATAAACCCTTAACTATTTATTGATGTTTACATTATAGCTATGATTATGCCTGTTGACAAGGGGTTTCTTATTCCCAGCGTTTGACAATAAACCTTAATTAGTATAATCTTTTTTAAGATGATATGGAAGCCTAAAGGATTAGCAGACAGTGAATAACCTTTTTGTGTCTGTGAAGCCTGCAGAAGGCCACATCTTCAAAAGTCTTTAGTGAGAGCCAGATGGCAATAACACTTCATAATTCAAATCTGTTCAAAAAACTCTATGAGAAAAGGCTCCCGTTGCTGGATGCGATCAGAGAGGTGGAAAACTGCCTTGGGACGCATTTTGATGACAAGATTTCAAATGTCTTTTTCAGGGTGCTGCAGAAGGAGCTTAAGGGGGAAATCAGAGAGCCTCAAATTATACCGCATCTGGATAAAGATTCTGACCCAACAATTATAACCACACTCCTTGAGGGCATCACTGCCGAACTTTCAGCCTAAAACCATTTTTTGCGTCTCAGGTAAGACGGGATTTTCAGTTCCTCGCGGTATTTTGCCACTGTTCTCAGGGCGACATTTATATTTTTACCCCTGAGTAATTCAACTAAATGTTTATCGTGAAGTGGAAGTCTCGGGTCCTCTCTAACAATTGCCTCTTTTATAATCTCCTTAACAGATGCTGAAGAGACATCTCCCCGTACAGGAATTGAATTGCTGAAGAAATACCTGAGGCTGAAAAGTCCCCTGGGACACTGTAGATATTTATTGGATGTTACCCTGCTTACTGTGCTTTCGTGTATTCCTAAGTCTGTGGCTACATCTCTGAGGGTTAAGGGGTTAAGATATTTTATGCCCTTTTTGAAAAAGTCCTCCTGAAATTTCATAATGCTTTCAGTGATTCTATAGATTGTTCTTTTTCTCTGGTCAAGGCTCCTAAGAAGCCATATAGCAGAACGCAGTTTTTCTTTGAGAAACCTCCTTTCCTCAGATGATAGTGCATTTTTATTTGACAGGAGCCTTCTGTAATGATTTGAGAGCCTGAGCCTTGGGATACCTTCATCATTTAGTATTATGATAAACTTCCCTTCTGACTCTTCAACATATATATCAGGAATTATATATGGGGGTTCTTCGTTTGAATAATTTCTGCCAGGTCTTGGTTCAAGCCCCTCAATGATTTTCACCGTATTTAGGACCTCACTAAGGGATGTCTTAAACATGGTGGCTAATTGTTTATATTTTCTCCTCTTGAGTTCTTCAAAGCCGTGAGTGAGGATTTTTTCTACAAGTGTCCCCTCCAGATTTAATGGCTTCAATTGCAGAAGTAGGCACTCCTGCAAGTTTCGCGCCCCTACACCTGAAGGGTCAAACCCATGGATAACCCTGAGGGCATCCCGGGCAGTTGAAGTGTCAACCTTTGCTATATGGGCAATCTCTTCAATGGATGCCTGCAGATAGCCATCTTCATTCAAATTACCTATGATTACCTCTGCTACCTTGGTTATTAATTCCGTGCTACGGGAAAGCCCGAGTTGCCAGAGGAGATACTCATACAGGTCGGGTTTTTTGGCATTGCCCTCCAGAGGATGCGTGGTCTCAATGCCATTAGTGAAATAACCGAGGTCCCTTCCATCATATGCCCTCTCCTCAAAATAGTCATCGGTGCTGAAGCTAAAGATTCTCTCCAGGGGTAAGTCAATATCTTCCTCTGTCTCCTCATGGGGTTTTTCCTCCATCGCCAATGCTTCATGCTCTATATTTTCTTCGGGTTCTTCATCAAAAACCTCCTCAAGGAAGGGATTTTCCAGCATCTCCTGGGTTAGAATTTGAGAGAGCTCAATCTGTGGTACCTGCAGGAGTTTTATTGACTGCTGAAGCTGTGGTGTAAGTACTAATTTTTGAGTCAGCCTGCCTTCTAACCTACCTTCTAAGACCATCAGAGCTTAAAGTCCTCTCCAAGATAGTTTCTTTTTACACCTTCATCGCAGACTAAATCTTGGGGTGAACCATGTGCAAGGATGCTACCCATGTTGATTATGTATGCCCTGTCAGTTATTGAAAGTGTGTCCCTCACATTATGGTCCGTGATTATCAGCCCTATCCCTTTCTCCTTGAGCTCAACTATTGTCTTTTTTAATTCTATGACAGTGATAGGGTCTATCAGTGTAAATGGTTCATCTAACAGGATAAATAATGGGTTCAGCGTTAAAACCCGCGCTATCTCTACCCTTCGACGTTCTCCGCCTGAGAGCTGATGCCCAAGTCTCTTAGCAAGTGGGGTAAACTTAAATTCTTCAAGGATATTTTTAAGTTTTTCCTCTCTCTCTGATTTTTCAATATATACTATCTCAAGAAATGCCATGATATTGTCCTCAACACTGAGCTTTCTGAAGATAGAGGATTCCTGTGGAAGGTAACCAATTCCCTTTCTTGCCCTTTTATACATTGGAGAGTTGCTGAGGTCTTCTCCATCCAGAGAGACCCCTCCACTATCAGCATTTATAAGTCCCAGTATAATGTAAAAAGTGGTTGTCTTTCCTGCGCCATTTGGGCCAAGAAGACCTACCACCTCTCCTGAATTTATGTGTAAACTTACATCTTTGAGGACCTCTTTCCCATCATAACTCTTTTTAAGATTTTTGACCTCAAGTGTGTGTATCATCTCTATAGCCGTTTCTTATCTTTTAAGATTACCCTGCTTCCTTCAACTATAAAACGGTCATCTCTCAAGAAATAAATTATCTGTGTTCCTGTGATGACATTTTCTCCTTCAACCGCCTTTGGCTCACCTGTAAAGATAATCTTTTCTTCCTCACCAAAATAGGTTGCCTCTTTTGAGAAGATGGCACGTTCTTTTTTCTGAACCTTTACATTTCCAGAGGCATAGATTTTTATGATTTTGCCCTGAGGATTATCGTAAAAGACAATCATCCTGTCAGAATAGATTATTATGTCCTCGGTTTTTGCAACTACAGAGCCCTCAAAGGTGGCAGTATTAGCCTTATTGTCTGCTATAAGTGTTCTGGAGGTGATGACTATAGGTTTTTTCTCCTGAGCGATTGTGACGGAGGAGGCTGTTAAAATAAAAATTATGAGGGTTATTTTAGGCCATTTAGTGATAAAAGATACCCCTGACATCGCTTGATATCCTTGCTGTCTGGTCTCTGACCATTACTGTAAGTCCCTTTCCCTCTATTGAGAATTTTTTGCCTGTTAGTCTAACTTTATCTCCGCTTGTTACCACCTCTTCTTCACCGTGCCATGTTAAAGAATCCGTGGTTAATCTGGAGTCCTTTATTGTTGTCTCTACCGATTTGCTGACAATGAGAGAGCTTCCCTCAATATTATAATTTCCCTTTCCCCCTGTAATGATGATGTTTGGGTTATGATGTATTTTCATGGTCAGGTTATTGAGCAGAATTTCCTTTTTGCCCTCCGGAAAGGTTGCGCTTTCTGCAGTGAGTTCCCATTTGATTTTATCGCCATCCTTGTGTGTTAAATGAACCCCTTGCATAGAGGATGTCCGGTATAAGGTTTGCATATTTACACCCTGCTCTTTATAACTCAGTATAATTGTTATTGCAAGCGCTAATATTATTATTGATAGGACTAAAAGAGACCTCCGCTTCATTAAAAGTAGTCTATCACACAGGGTATACCCTGTAAAGAGGTAGTATATGGCTATAAATTATCCAAATAAGGCTTCCACAAACTCCTCTGCATTAAAATCCCTCAAGTCTTCTATGTCTTCGCCAACCCCTATTAATTTTACAGGGATGTTGAGCTCTCTTTTTATGGCTATTACGATTCCACCTCTGGCAGTGCCGTCAAGTTTTGTAAGTGCTATGCCGGTGACACCTACAGCCTCGCCAAACATCCTTGCCTGATGAATTACATTCTGTCCTGATGTTGCATCAACTACAAGCAAGACTTCGTGGGGTGCAGAAGGCATTTCCTTCTGTATGACGCGTTTTATCTTCCTGAGCTCCTCCATGAGGTTCACCTTGGTATGGAGTCTTCCTGCTGTATCAATTATGACCACATCAGCATTCCTTGCCCTTGCTGCCCCTATTGCGTCATACGCAACGGCAGCAGGGTCCCCGCCGCTACGGTGTTTAATAATCTGCGCACCTGCCCGCTGAGCCCATATCTCAAGCTGCTCAATGGCTGCTGCCCTGAATGTGTCGCCTGCAACAAGGATTACCTTGAATCCTTCATTTGTGAAACGCCTTGTAAGTTTGCCGATAGTGGTGGTCTTGCCTACACCGTTTACACCAACAGCGAGTATCACATAAGGTCTCTCTGCTCCAATTTTTATACCTCCTCCATTCTGAAGCAGTTTTTTGACCTCCTCCTTCAGGGTATCCTTAAGTCCTGCGGTGTGAGGAAGCTTGCCTTTTTTAAATTTCTCCTTTAATGCGGAGGTGATACCTGCTGAGGCCTTTGGTCCCACATCAGCCATTATGAGGATTTCCTCTAATTCATTCAGGAGATTTTCATCAACAGCCCTTCCATAGAACAGTGCTTCAGCCTTTTCTATCAGGTTTCTTCTTGTTTTTGAAAGCCCATGCCTTAATCTTTCAAAAAATTCCAAATCCCCTCCACTTATAAAACCTAAAAGTAGAAATACTCATTGATTTTACAACAGTCTTTAGTTTTATCTCTATTTTCCGTATAAGGGAGGGAAGAAAGGCAGGTATCCCTGCCTTTCTTTTTAAAAGCCAAATGGTTTTGCAAATAGGATGAGAAGGACAACGACAAGTGCGTAAATACAGAGGGATTCTATCAGTGCAAGCCCGATTATAAGTGTGGTTGTAATCTTTCCAGATGCCGCAGGGTTTCTTGCAACACCCTCTGCCGCCTTGCTGAGTCCTATGCCCTGACCGATACCAGTTCCAAATGCGGCAAGACCAATACCTATTGCACAACCCAGAACAGCCATTGCATAATAATTGATCATGCCCTCTGTCGGAGCTTTTGTAGCAGCCTCTTCCTTAGCAAATGCTACAGGGACTAAAAGGCATATGAGGGTAATGGAAAGCAAGATCAGAGCTATAGTTTTTTTCATCTTTCCTCCTTTCTTTATTCAGTTTTACTCTAATGTGCCTCTTCAACCGCACCTGCGAGGTAAAGGGTTGTAAGCAGAACAAAAACAAATGCCTGGATTATGGAGACAAGCACACCTAAAATCAGGATAGCTGTTGGCACAACCCAGGGTACAAGGAACCCTAAAATTAATAAAATCTTATGCTTTGCAATCATATTCCCGAACAACCTGACTGATAGGGTTAAAGGCCTTGCGAGGTGGCTTATGAGCTCTACAAAAAACATAAGGACCATTAAGGGTAATGCAAGGATTGACCTTATTGGTCCAAGAAAGTGCTTAATGTATCCAAGTTTATGAATTTTAATGCCATAATAATGGGTGGCAAGGAATACAGGTATTGCCAGTGATGCTGTTGTGTTTATGTTACTGGTAGGTGACTCAAAGCCCGGGATAAGCCCGAAAAGATTACACACTAAAATATACATCCCAAGTGTTGCAATGAGGGGGAAAAAGAATCTTCCCATGTGTCCTATGCTGCTTTCGGCTAGATTTAAGAGTGTCTCAGCTATAACCTCAACAATATTCTGTACCCCTCCGGGTATGAGTTTAATTGATGACCTAACAAAGAACGAGACACCAAGGAGAAATAGCATGGCAGCCCATGAATAAGTCACAAACGGCGGTTCACCAATTATAGATGGCAATAGCATTGGCGCTTCATGCATGATTTCCTCTCAAAGTAGCAGATATGGTAATTCAGCTGTTTTCCTATGTCAAGCCATAAATATAAATTTGCAAATTTAGAAATCTTATAGTTTTAGTTTTATCTACCTTAAGTTAACAAATTGATTAGAATTCAACCCCTTGAACCCTTTTGAGTAACTCTTTAGGAGAAGAAATAGTGATAAAAATTAATTCCGGCAGCGACCTACTTTCCCAGGACCTCGCGGTCCAAGTATCATCGGCCCTGGAGGGCTTAACTTCCGTGTTCGGAATGGGAACGGGTGTATCCCCTCCGGTATCGCCACCGGAAACTAAATCTTCGTTATTAGAATAACACAAATACCCTACAAAATACCAAACAAAAAACTGCCCACCACTTCCGCCCTCGGCAAAATTCTTTGGTGGAGGTGAACGGGATCGAACCGTTGACCTCCTGCTTGCAAAGCAGGCGCTCTCCCATCTGAGCTACACCCCCTCATGGGCCTAAGTGGATTTGAACCACTCACCTCACGCTTATCAGGCGTGCGCTCTAACCACCTGAGCTATAGGCCCAGCATTTCATTACAAATCCTAAACCCTAATATCTAAATTCTAAATGCTATAATAATCTATCAATAAAATACCTTAAAAAAATATCGCTTGTCAATTGACATATCAAAAATTTTTTATGAGTCTTGTTATTCACATTGCTGGGAGCACGATTGGAAAGGGTGTCCAATAGAAGTAATTGAATTAAAAAAGTTGTGCAAGAAGGCAGGGGAGCTTTTAGAAAAAGCCAAAACAGAAGTTGAAGAATTTATTGAGAAAGTTGTATTGGCCAGAGTTCAGCCTCAATCGCACTGAGCAATCTATAAAATGTCTCCGGTCTTATGGCTGAGATTGAGATTGCACTAAACCTTTTGCATATACCTTCAGCTTCTTCTCTATCAATCAAATCCTCTTTATTGAATACCAAAAGCTGTGGTTTTTGAGAAAGCCCCAAATCAGAGAGTATCTTTTCTACCGATTTAATATGTTGTTCAAATCTTGGATTTGATATATCTACAATGTGTAAGAGTAAATCTGCATCCTCAAGCTCTTCAAGTGTTGCCCTGAAGGCTGTAAAAAGGTCTTTTGGTAAATCACGGATAAATCCAACAGTATCTGTGATTATTACATCCCTTTCCCTTGGAAATCTCAATCTCCTGCTTGCAGTGTCAAGCGTTGCAAACATCTTATCCTCTACAAAGGTTTTGCTTTTTGTAAGGTTATTAAGGAGCGTTGATTTTCCTGCATTTGTATAGCCTACGATTGACACTATCGGAATCCCTCTCTCTATCCTTTGTGCCTTCCTCTGTCGTCTTGCTCGCCTCAAGGCCTCAAGCTGTCTTTCAAGCAGATTAATCCTTTCCCTTACCCTTCTGCGGTCAACCTCAAGTTTCATCTCTCCAGGGCCCCTTCCTCCAATTCCACCCATTAATCTGGACATGGCAGTTCCTTTACCTGTAAGTCTGGGGAGACGATATCGCAATTGGGCGAGCTCAACCTGAATCTTTCCATCCCTGCTGTGTGCCCGTCTTGCAAATATATCCAGTATAAGCTGAGAGCGGTCTATGACCTTTAGTTCTGTAATATCACTGATTGCCTTTATCTGCGAGGCAGTGAGGTCCTGGTCAAAGATTAACATGGTGGCTCCCTTATGGAGGGCATTGATCAGAAGCTCCTTTATCTTTCCCTCGCCCATAAGATATTTAGGGTTTATCTCCTTTGGTCTCTGAAGGACTGTATCAAGGACCACTACATCAGCTGAATTCGCCAGTTCTTTGAGTTCCTCCATTGAGTCTTCCTGCTCAGACCTCGGAGTTTTTGAAACATTTATAAGGATTGCCCTTTCTCTCCTGTCATGTAGACTTAGGAGTCCTCCCTCTGAAACGAAGAGGGCATTCTGCATCTGGGTTTCTAATTGGGAGACCATACTATCAAAATTATCAAGAAGTGCCTCCATTCTGTGAAACGGTATATGGCTTTTTATCTCATAGGGCCTCTCTGAGGGATAAGATAGCAGATGGGCTAAATGTATATTATGAAGGTGTCCATCTTTAAGTCCTACTGCGATGAGTGCATCAAGTCTTAACAATGAAAGGTCTGTAAGGTCATCCTGATTTATTGGTTCATCTTTTAGATGTGTGTGAATGAGCCTGAGTCCGCGCAGCACCTTTCTTCCAAGAGGATAATCAAGTAGCTCAGGTATAAATATCCCATTTGCATCTCCCACTATTACATAGCCAATCTCCCCATCCCTATTTGCAAGCACACCTATCTGCCTGCCAATTAAACTGGAACACTGAGCCATGTAACTTACAAGCTCAGTGGTCAGGGCTTTATCACGGGGTATGCGTCTACGGTAGATCCTCTCAAGGGCTTTAAGCTCGCTTCTCCTTAGACCTGAAATGTTGCCGTAAATAGTAGGGATAATGCCTCCGTAACTACCTATGTTAAATAGTAAATTCTACCCCTCTTAAAGTTAATATGTATTGTTTATAATTATACCAGATATAGGGCTTAAAGAATGGAGTTGTTAAAAACGCACTTCCTTAGCTAACCGCTGATGGTTGTTATTTGGTAAAATACTCTATGCTGCTAAATCATGTCGGGATTATCAATAAATGCAAAGAACAGGCTGTTCAGTCTTACAGAGACATTTTAGGGTTCGAAATAACAAAGGAGGCTACTGTTCCGCAAGAGCTGTCAGGACAGTTATTTGCCGTTTCACGGGATATCCCAATGCTGGTTTTCAAAAGGGATGGGATAAAGATCGAGGTATTCGTTTGTCCTGATTGTGAACAACCCTCTCCGGATTTCAGACACATCGGATTTTTGCTGGAGAATTTTTCAGAAATTATAGAGAGAGCCCAACAGGTCGGAATAGAACTCATCATCGGCAAAATAAAAGAGAAGACTGTTTATTTCATTAAAGATTTTTCAGGAAATTTGATTGAAATAAAACGGAAATAACTCACCTCCGGTTTTTTTGTCATTCTGAGTAAAGTAGGTTTAAACATGGGAAAAGTTTACAAAGACAAAAAATCGAAAGGTTGTGCTCTTTGCAAACCACACAAACACGGCTGGGCTTCAAAGAAAAAGCCGAAGATTAGATACTACGAGAAAGAGACGGATAAAGAAATAAAGCATGCGAAAGGCACAAGTATGCTATAATTATCTAATACTTTGGAAGATATACTTCATGAAGCAAATTATGTGAAAGATTCAAGCGGCAAATGGATGCCTCCAAAACTGGTTGCAATAGAACTGGCAAGCTTATAACGCACACCAAAGATAGTTGCAATCCCTGCAAGTAAACTCCGCAAGGTATTTGAAAAGGCAGGCTTTAAGTGTGTAAGAATAGAAGGCGACCATTATGTGTACACAAAGCTTGGAATCCCAAGCCCTGTTGTAATTCCTGATTGGACTGAAGTGCCGGTATTTATAATTAAAAACAATCTCAGAACTGCAGATATAAGCAGGGAGGAATATTTTGAGTTGCTGGAAAAGGTTTAAGAAGCGAGGTGCCTACGCCCTCTACGGACAATAAATCCCGCACCTCATGGAATTGATCTTCCCCCAAATTTTTAGAAGATTAACTTTCTGCATAAGAATTTAGCTAAATAAGAAAAATAGAATTAATACCTTAATGTCTTAAATTCTTTCCCTAACTACAAACTACTAATTACTAACTACTGCCTTTAATGTGCTTCTGCCCAGTTTTTGCCAATCCTAATATCAACCTTAAGTGGCACAGATAATTCTATAGAGTTTTCCATCTCTTCTTTGATTAATGCCTTAACCTTTTCTATTTCTCCTTCTGGGGCTTCAAATAAAAGCTCATCATGAACTTGAAGAAGCATCCTTGTCTTAAGGGCCTCTTTCTTGAGCCTCTTCCATATATTTATCATTGATAACTTGATAATGTCTGCTGCAGAGCCCTGCAGAGGAGTGTTTATTGCAAGTCTTTCTCCAAGCTGTCTAATGTTTTTGTTCGGACTATTTAACTCTGGTATTTGCCTTTTTCTGCCGAGTATAGTTGATACATGACCTTTTTCCTGCGCCTCTTTAATCAGATTCTCTATATAGCTTTTTACACCTCTGTGCTTTTGAAAATATGTGTCTATATATTTTTTTGCCTCTTCAGGAGATATGTGTAGCTCCTGACTCAGACCATAAGGACTGATACCGTAGATTATCCCGAAATTTACTGTCTTTGCCCTCCGCCTCATTTCAGGAGTGACATCCTGGTCATGGACGCCAAATATCTCACCAGCAGTTTTTGCATGGATGTCTTCATTGGATCTAAATACATCAATTAGCCCCTCATCCTGACTTAAGTGTGCAAGGATCCTTAACTCTATCTGTGAATAATCAGAGGAGAGGAGGAGATGCCCTTTTTCTGCGATGAATGCTTCTCTTATCCTCTTTCCCCATTCCCCCTTTATGGGGATATTCTGAAGGTTCGGCTCAGAACTGCTCAGCCTTCCTGTGGAGGTGGCGGTCTGGTTAAGAGATGTATGGAGTCTGCCTGTTTTTGGATTAATCATCTTTGGTAAGGCCTCTACATAAGTGCCTTTGAGTTTTGATAATGCCCTGTGCTCAAGGATTTCCCTTGGTAGTTCATGCTCTAATGCAAGTTCCTGAAGCACACCTACATCTGTTGAAAATCCTGTCTTTGTCTTTTTTATAGTTTTAAGCCCAAGTTTCTCAAAGAGTATTTCTCTTAGCTGTTTTGGTGAATTAATATTAAACTCCTCACCTGCAAGGAAATAAATCCTCTTTTCAAGGCTCACAAGCTCTTCCTCAAGCTCTTTTGAAAAGGCATCCATCAAAGACAAATCTATCTTTATACCTGCCATTTCCATATCTGCAAGGACTTCAATTAAAGGCATCTCTACATCGTAAAATAATGTATCAAGTCCATGCTTTTTAATTTCAGGCTCAAGTATGTTTTTAAGTCTTAAGGTAGTAGCAGAATCTTCGCATGAGTATTTTGTTGCGTTCTCTATAGGGACTTCCCTGAAATTTCCCTTTCCAAAGACCTCATCATCCCGAAGCCTGGGGATTTTCACTGATAGATAATTCAAGGCACATTCTTCAAGGCTATGATTTGGCTTATTGGGGTTTAAGAGATAATCCGCAATCATTGTATCAAAGGCAACCCCTTTTAATTCTATGCCTTCATTCTTTAAGATGAGCAAGTCGTACTTTATATTATGCCCTATCTTTTTAATCTCAGGGTTTTCAAGAATATCCCTTATCTTTGTGATGACAAATTCTTTAGGCAGTTGTTCTGGCACACCGATATATGAATGTGCAAGGGGTATATAGTATGCCTTTTCAGGGGTTATTGAAAATGATATTCCAACAAGCTCAGCCGTCATAGGTGAAATGCTGGTGGTTTCGGTGTCAACTGTGACTTCCTTTCTTATTATACTAAGAAGCTCCTTTAAATCTTCTTTCTTAAGGATTGTTACATATTCCGATTGATTGGATGCCCCGGCAGGGATAAGTTTTAGAAGACTGCTGAATTCAAACTCTTTAAAAAATTTTAAGAGGCTTGCCCAGTCAGGCTCCTTTGGTTTGAGGTTTGCTACCTGTGTTTCCACAGGGACATCTGTGTCAATTGTTGAAAGCATAAGGCTTACTTTTATATTGTCTATGTTTTGAGAGACCGAGGCTCTGAGTTCAGATTTTTTTATCCTATGATAATTCTCTATTAAGTTATCAAGACTGCCAAACTCCTTCAGGAGCCTTACAGCAGTCTTTTCCCCGACACCATACACACCCGGTATATTATCTGATGTATCGCCCATCAGTGCTATAATCTCAGGGATTCTTTTTGGCTCAACACCAAATCTTTCTATGACATCCTTTTCTTCTGTGACCTTTTCTCTCATTGTGTCATAAACCTTAATCCTCGGGCTTAGAATCTGAAGCATATCTTTGTCTAAAGTTACAATGTAAGTATCAATATCTCCCTTCTCGGCTCGTTTTGCAATAGTTGCGATTATATCATCAGCCTCATAGCCAGGCATCTCAAGTATTGGGATACTCAATGCACTGACTATATCCTTTATATAAGGTATCTGAACCTGAAGGTCATCAGGCATCTTTGGTCTGTGGGCTTTATATTCTTCGTATGTCCTATGCCTTTCAGTGGGAAGAGGTGAGTCAAAAACAACTGCAAAATAGTCAGGATTTTTTTCTTTGAGGACCTTCAGAAGCATATTGGTAAAACCAAAGATTGCATTTGTAGGGAAACCCTTTGAGGTGGTTAATCCCCTTATTGCATAAAAGGCACGGTAGATGTAGGAATTACCATCTATTAGATAAAGGGTGGGCATATATACAGAAGAATATCAAAAGTCCACAACTTAAAGCAATTCAATCAATTTTAGATGCTTCCCTTGACTATTCAATACCCACGGGGTATATTTTCTGTGTGCCTAAGAAATATGCCCTTATATCATTAAAGGATATAAAGACCCATTCCCTAAAAAAGAGAAGAAGTAAGCTTCGGCTTGAAGCCCTCGGCTTACCTTTTAAGGGTGGAGGATTCAGGGAGTTTTTAATCAGCCTTCCAGATACCTTCGCTGTAAAAAACCTGAGGGAGATAATAGATGCCATCATAAAGGCAAAAAAAGAAAAGAGACCTGTTATCATTGGTATGGGTGCACATCCGATAAAGGTAGGGCTTTCACCTGTTATTATCAACCTCATGGAGAAGGAAGTAATTACAGCCATGGCAATGAATGGTGCCTGTATTGTTCATGACTTTGAGCTTAGCATCATAGGGCAGACATCAGAGGATGTTGACAGGGAATTATGTAAGGGGACTTTTGGTATGGCTAAGGAGACAGGCAGAGGACTCAATCAGGCAATCAATCAGGGGGTAAGGAATGGTAAGGGGATTGGAAGGGCGGTAGGTGATTATATACTGAATAGTAAATTCCCATACAAAAATTTAAGCATCCTCTCTACAGCCTCAAGGCTTGAGATCCCTGCAACTGTGCATGTTGCCTTGGGTGCAGATATCATTCATATGCACCCTGAGGCAGATGGCGCACTGATTGGAGAGGGAAGTTTAAGGGATTTCAGGCTCTTTGCCTCCATTGTCGCTGATTTGAAAGGTGGTGTTTATATAAATCTTGGCTCTGCTGTGATAATGCCTGAGGTATTTTTGAAGGCATTGAGTGTGGCAAAGAATCTCGGGCATGATGTCAAAAATTTCACTACTGTAAATATGGACTTTATTCAGCACTATAGATGCATAGAGAATGTCCTGAGGAGACCAATCCTCTCTGGAGGTAAATCGTATGCCCTGACAGGGCATCATGAGATTATGTTTCCCCTCTTGGCGGCTGGAGTTCTGGAGAGGTTATCTAAGAGATGAGACCCTGGGTGGACGAGGAAAAATGTATTGGTTGTGGTAACTGTGTTGAGATATGCCCGAGTGTTTTTCAGTTAATTGATGAGAGATCCATGGTTATTGACCCTGATGCCTGTGAGTTTGCTCTGTGCTGTGAGGCGGCAGCTGAAAACTGTCCTGAAGGGGCAATAACGCTAAAAGAAGACTGACCATAAATATCACTTAATGGTATGGTTGTCTTTTTTGGCATGTTTAAACTACCTTTGACCGTATGTCAAAGCCTTTTCAGCTCTCAAATGTTGTAAGTATGATGCAATGCCCAGGGCTGCCTTCAGGGCATCCCTTCGGTGCCAAAGACCCGTGAAACATGCCTGCAAAAGCCAACCTACCATATTTTCATTACCCTTTGTGGTATAATGGTTTGGTTTGATATAATAGTAAAGGTAGTGGTGTTATGAAAAATGTGGTAGTTGCCTTCTTTGCTTTTGCCATTACCCTATCCCTAGGGATAGCGGCAGGCAGTTACCTTGCACTTGCAAGGGGAATACCCCCAATAGATGAAATCAAGGATTATAGACCGGTTAATGGGACAAGGGTGTATGCTGATGACGATACATTTATAGGAGAATTTAAGGTTGAAAAGGGCATATATGTCCCTCTTAAGAAAATTCCTGAGCACCTTATAAGGGCTGTTGTTGCTACAGAGGATTCAAGGTTCTGGATACATAAAGGAGTGGACTACCTTGCCATTATGAGGGCAATCCTTAAGGATATACTTGCACTCCGCATAAAAGAAGGGGGAAGCACCATAACACAACAACTTGCAAAGGTGGTCTTTCTTACCCCTGAGAGGACACTCCAGAGGAAATTAAGGGAGATGATACTTGCCTTCAGGCTTGAAAAGAATCTAAAAAAAGAGGAGATACTTGAGCTTTATCTAAACCGTATATATCTGGGACACGGCGCCTACGGGGTTGAAATGGCATCAAAGGTATATTTTGGCAAATCTGTCTCGGAGATAAACCTTTCTGAGGCAGCCCTTTTAGCAGGGCTTATAAGGGCACCAGGGACTTATTCCCCTTACACTAACCTTGATAAAGCCAAGGAAAGGCAATATATTGTGCTTAAGCAAATGCAGGAGGAAGGTTATATAACAGAGGAGGAGTTAAAAGAGGCATACGAAAGACCCCTTTACCTTGCAAGTCTGAGATACGGCTATGAGGCTCCAAATTATTTTCTTGAATACCTGAAGAAAGAACTTGAAGACAGATACGGTGCTGAAATGGTTTATAAAGGAGGACTCAAGGTTTACACAACACTCAACAGAAAGATGCAGGTTGCTGCCGTAAGGGCACTTCAATCAGGGCTGAGGGATATAGATAAAAGACAGGGCTTTAGAGGTCCTGTTGCCCATAAGGTTATAGAGTATGAGGACAAACTTAAGGATAAAGAGGCCATTCCAAAGGTTATAATGGCTCCTGATGATATCCTGCCAGCTATTGTGCTTAAGGTCTCAGCTGAAGAGGCAAAGGTTAAGGCAAGAGGAAATGTAGGAAAGATCTTTCTTTCAGATTCATTATGGGCAAGCAGGCTTATAGACCACAGAGGCAGGCTCATTAAGGAATTCAGGAACCTCAGACTCACGGATATTTTAAAACCAGGGGACATAGTGATGGTTCGTGTTAAAGGTCTTAAAGGCAAGGAGACTCAGTTTTTGCTTGAGCAGGAGCCCCAGGTTGAAGGAGCAATTGTTGCAATAGAACCCCAGACAGGTCATATAAAGGCGATGGTGGGTGGGTATAACTTCCAGAGGAGTGATTTTAACAGGGCAGTATTTGCAAGGAGACAGGCAGGCTCTGCCTTCAAACCAGTAATATACGCCGCCTCTATGGATAATGGCTTTACACCTGCAAGTGTAATAATAGATAGTCCTGTGAGTTATTCAGGAGGTCCAAGGGGTGAGTGGAGTCCTGCTAATTATGACAACGAATACTGGGGACCAACCCGATTAAGAGAGGCACTTGCCTATTCAAGAAATGTTGTGACAGTAAAGTTGCTTGAAAAAGTAGGTATAAGGACTGTGATAGAGTTTGCAAAGAACCTTGGTCTTGAGGGGCCATTTCCGCATGACCTGACCCTGGCGCTTGGCTCACTCAACGTTACCCCCTTAGAAATGACAGCAGCATTTTCTGTCTTTGCGAATGAAGGGGTGAGGACGAAACCAATTACAGTGAGATATATAGCAGACCATAAAGGTGAGGTCATATGGTATAACAAATCAGAGGGCATTGAGGTCATCTCTCCACAGACAGCCTTTCTTGTAACATCTATGTTAAAGGATGTTGTTAAATACGGGACAGGCTGGAGGGCAAGGGCACTGGGAAGACCTGTGGCAGGAAAGACAGGGACAACAAATGAATACAGGGACGCATGGTTTATCGGTTACACACCTCAATTAGCAGTGGGTGTATGGGTGGGTTTTGATGATATGCGTCCATTAGGGCGAGGTGAAACAGGCTCAAGGGCAGCATCTCCTGTATGGGTATCTTTTATGAAAGAGTCTTTATACGCTGAAGAAGCCGAGACCTTCCGCATCCCTGAGGGAATCATAACCGCAGAGATTGACCCTCGCACAGGGCTTCTTGCTACAGACATGACAGAGAGGCTGGTGGAGTTTTTTAAAGATGGAACTGCTCCAAAGAGCTATTCAAAGCCATCTTCTACAGAGATTAAAAAGAGAGAAGTGACAGATATTGATGTAGACTAAACCGCCCCAAAAGTCTTGCGACTTTTTTTAGACCCTAATAAATCTGGCTTCTAATTAATTGGGAGTAAATTATGCGACTTTCAGAATTAGGTGAGTTTGATCTAATAGGGAGGCTCAGGTCCTCCCTTATTAGCACTTCTTCAGAAGTCTTAATGGGCATCGGTGATGATGCAGCAGCCATAAAGGTCTCAGACAATATAATACTCATCACCTCTGATATGCTCCTTGAAGGTGTGCATTTTGACCTCTCCTTTACAACATTCTACCAGTTAGGATACAAGGCCTTGGCGGTGAACCTAAGCGATATATTTGCGATGGGTGGGAGGCCAAGATATTTTCTTATTGATATTGGGATTCCAGAAGGCTATACCTTAAAGGATGTTGATGAATTATATGCAGGGATAAAGGGCCTCGCTAAGAAATTCGCAATAGATGTTGTAGGTGGCGATACATGCGCATCAAGGCATGGACTTGTGCTTAGCGGAACACTGATTGGTGAGGCTAAAAGGATAATCACCCGCTCGGGCGCAAAACCTAAAGATGCTATCTTTGTGGCAGGTACACTTGGGGATTCAGCAATGGGTCTTATGCTTTTAAAGAAACTAAGAAGACATATTAAGGTGCAAAATTCAAAATGCAAAATGCAAAATGTCTCTTTTAAGATCCACAACTCACAACTCCTCCTTTATGATGTCCTTCCACTTTTAAAGAGGCATCTCATGCCTGAGCCTTTGGCATTAAGAGAGACCTATAAGATAACCTCTATGATTGATATAAGTGACGGGCTGCTTATAGACCTGAGTCATATATGTGATGAAAGCAATGTTGGTGCGAGGCTCTATGTAGATAAGATACCACTTTCTAGGGCATTGACTTCAACCGCTAAAAAACTTGGTATGAACCCAATGGATTTTGTATTGCGTGGCGGAGAGGACTATGTCCTGCTTTTTACGGCACCGCCAGACATCAAGACAAAGGCATTCAGGATAGGTGAGATAATCCCGGAGGGAAGATTTCTTGTTGATGTCAGTGGCAGAGAGACACATTTTAAACCAGAAGGATATGAGCACTTTAAATGGCAAAACAATTATGCCGCATAGGGTTACGCTACTTCACATCCTGCTCTTTATTCTCACATTCATGACGACGCTCTTAGCAGGTGCTATGATGAGGGATATAAACCCATGGCAAAACCCTGAAAGGCTCTATCTTGGTCTTCCATTTTCAATAACAATTATGACTATTCTCCTTACACATGAGCTCTCACACTACTTCGCATCGCGCAGGCACAATGTCCCTGTAACACTGCCATATTTTATACCTGCCCCATCAATAATAGGGACATTTGGTGCAATTATAAAGATAAAGCCTCCAATATATGACAGATGCTCCCTTATTGATATAGGTGCAGCAGGTCCCTTAGGTGGATTTGTAGCTGCAGTTATTGCTACGGTTATAGGGCTCAGCTACTCAGAGGTTATACCGGCAGGGAGATTTAGAGAGGGTTTTTCCTTAGGGGGATCTATTCTGTTTTCATTCCTTACAGAACTGATCCTGAATATAGATATGGAAAGGTATGATGTCCTTCTTCATCCTATTGCCTTTGCAGGCTGGATCGGTCTTTTTGTCACATCTGTCAATCTTTTGCCTGTAGGACAGCTTGACGGCGGCCACATCGCCTATGCAGTCTTCGGGGAAAGACAGAGATGGATTGCCCTTCTCATGGTAATCATTTTATTCATCCTTGGATTTACATACTGGGAGGGATGGCTGATATGGGGGTTATTACTTCTCCTCATAGGATATGGACACCCACCTCTGGTTTATCCAGAGGTTAAGCTTGATGAAAGAAGAAGATTTATAGGCTGGCTTTCATTCATTATCTTCATAATAACTTTTATACCTGTGCCTTTTAGTGGGATATAGCTAATACAAACGCAGTAAGTAAAGTGTAAAGGTTTGTATTAATCCTTAATTACAATCCTTCCTTTCCCTTTTATAGCCTCTCCTATTTCCCAGTAAGGCATTTTCTCTTTTTTTGCAAGTTCCTTAAACCTCTTAACCCTTCCTTGAGGTAAGGCTATAAGAAGGCCGCCTGATGTCTGGGGGTCTGATAGTATTAATTTCTCCTCTCTTGAAATGTCCTTTTGGAAAATAGCCTTCTTGCCATAGAACTTAAGGTTATTATGTGCACCTTGGGGTGCTATACCGGAGCTTATGATTTTTCTTACACCGGTAATTACAGGGACATTTTCGTAGGAGATTACAAAATCTACATTTGAGCCTTCTACCATGTTTAAGGCATGTCCGATTAGACCAAAGCCTGTTACATCTGTTACCGCATGGGCACCTGCATAAACTGCAGTCCTTGATGCCACCTCATTCAGGGTTAGCATCAGGGATATAGCCTCCCTCATCTCCTTATCTTTATCCTTAATAACCCCTCGCTTAAGTGCAGAGGCGAGGATGCCAGTACCAAGTGGTTTTGTAAGGATAAGGATAGCTCCCTCTTTAGCCCCACTTACTTTCAGGATTTTATTTTTATCCACCATGCCTATTACAGAAAGACCGAATTTAAATTCCGCATCTTCAATGCTATGTCCACCAATGAGTGTCGCACCTGCCTCTCTTAGCTTATCAGTGGCACCTCTAAGAAGTCTTTTTATAACCCCATGTCCATGATCGCAGGAGGAAAACCCAAGGATTGCAAGTGCTGTAACAGGAGTTCCACCCATGGCATAAATGTCACTCATTGAGTTGGCTGCACTTATGGCACCAAAAGTATAAGGGTCATCAACAAGAGGTGTTATAACATCCACTGTTGAAACTATGGCTATATTGCCAATGAGACACACCCCTGCATCATCACCAGGACCAATAATCACCCTCGGGTCTTTCCTATGGTGGAGGTCTCGCAGTATCTTTTCCAGGTCCGCCGGACCTAACTTACCTGCTCAACCACCTGCTTTTACTTTCTGTGTAAGCCTTATCTCATTCATAACATTTCTGGCGGGAGTGTGTGGGAATCGAACCCACCCTGCCACATTTTGGGCGGCAACACTGGATTTGAAGTCCAGGAGGGACACCAGAGCCCTATACACTCCCTCATGCCCTTATAATTTTAGCAAAATCCTAACCCTCTCAAAATGGGTGTTTGATAGTTAGTTTTCTTATATCTCTTATACGAATGGTAATCTTATTTGTATCAAGATATTCCAGAAATGGAAGGGCATATTTTCTTGTTGTATTTAAGATGTCACGAAATTCCGCCACTGTCATCTCCTGCCTTGTATTAAAAAATTCTTTAAGAGCCTCTATCATCTTTGCATAACTTGATGATGGAAGATAAAGGGAGTCATTTATCCTTATAAGGCTTCCCTCTGATACCATAATTTTTAACAATTCATTGAGCCTTCCCTCATTGATTGAGAGCATCCCTGAGAGCTCCTCTTTCATGGGTGGCTGAAAGGCAGAGTCTTCAAGAACCTTAATTATTTTATCTCTGAGGAGCCTTTCCTCATCACTTAAGGAGATATTGAATGTCTTTAATCTTACAATCTCTCTTTCAATTACAATGTCTTTAAGAGATGCTAAAAGCCTATCGAAAAGCCTCTGGTCAACACCGCCAAAAAGGGACCTCAGGTCTTCCTTTAACACCCCAGGCTTTAAAGGATTTTTCTTATGGAAATCACCTATAGTTGATAGGATTCCTTCAGAGAATCCATCAAAGACTTTTTTGTGTAGAAGCCTTCCATCTAATCTTATTATCTCAGCCTTCTTTATCAAGGACTCAACTGCAGTGTCTATTTCAGGAAGCTCTGCCTTAATCCAGCCATGAAGGTCTGAAGGTATTATGCCACTCAATCCACATTGAAGGGTCTTTGTCAAGAGTTTTTCTTCAAGAGAACCATATCTTAAGGTCTTAAGGTCTTCAATGCCTTCTCCCTTTTTCCTTCTTCTTGGTGAAGGGTCAAGGACCTCACCTCCTCCAATTGTCTGGAGTGGAGAAAACCCCCTCAGGATGTATCTGTCTCCTGCCATAACGGCAATAGCTTCTTGAAGCCTGAATTGGCAGTATGCCTTCTCTCCCGGCTTAAGCTCTGCCTTTTCATTTAGGATAATCCTTGCTATAACCTCTGATGTGCCTGTATGGAGGTGCAGAAGGCTTCTGTTTTTTATGGTTTTTAAATCTCCAGATCTTAAGATCTCCACTTCAGCATCCATCACAGATGTTGCCTTCATCCCTCCAGGTATTGTGAGGACATTGCCTCTCTCAATTTCTTCTTTTGTAACTCCCTGTAAATTCACTGCAACCCTCTGCCCTGCATATGCTGTCTTTAGCGGCTGCCCATGACTTTGAAGTCCCCTTACTTTTGACTTTATACCCTTTGGCAGGATTTCAACGGTATCCTCCAGGGAAATACTTCCTGATATGGCTGTGCCTGTAACAACTGTGCCAAACCCCTTAAGTGTGAACACCCTGTCTATTGGAAGCCTGAATAAGCCTCTTACAGGTTTTGGTTCAACAGCCCAGGCAATCTCTCTGATCTTTTCTTTTAAGGGCTCTATGTTTTCTCCTGTTTTTGCTGAGACAGAAATTATAGGGGCATCCTCAAGAAAGGTATCCTTTGCAAAACTCCTCACATCCTCCATGAGGAGATTAAGCCAGTCCCTTTCTACGAGGTCTATTTTTGTAATTACAATCAACCCCCTCTTTACCCTTAAAAGATTGCATATTGCAAGATGCTCCCTGCCTTGTGGCATGATACCTTCATCCGCAGCAATCACCATAAGCACCATATCAATTCCCCCTGCACCTGCAAGCATGTTTTTTATCAGCCTCTCATGACCGGGGACATCTACTATACCTACCTTAAGTCCATCAGGATAGGCTAAGTGGGCAAAGCCAAGATCAATCGTAATACCACGCTCCTTTTCTTCAGGAAGCCTGTCTGGGTCAATACCCGTGAGGGCTTTTACGAGGGCGCTTTTCCCATGGTCAATATGACCTGCTGTGCCAAGGATTACATATTGAGGGCTGTCCTTATACAATTTATCAGCTCCTTAATCTCCTTATCCTGCACTGTCCTTGTATCAATAAGCAGGGCATTAGCCTTAATCCTTGCAACTACTGGCGGTTCACCCTGCCTCAGTCTTTTTTCAAGCTCATTGACAGAGATACCATGGGGTTTTATTGATACAACATATGTCAGAAGCTTTGCCTCAGGAAGAGAGCCACCGCCAGCATAGGATATATCCTTTAGGATTTCTATTGAGGCTTGATTACTGAGCTCCTTTAATGAGTTATAAATCTTTCTTGCTCGTCTTTTTATCACATCTATGGATTGTGTAAGCATCCTCAAGGTTGGGATCTCTTTTATTGCCTTCTCCTCATCAAGATACTGCATGAATGTTGCCTCAAGTCCTGCAAGGGTTAATTTGTCTATCCTTACTGCCCTGAGAAGTGGATTTTTCTGGATCTTCTGTATCAGCCTTTCTCTGCCAAGGATTATGCCTGCCTGCGGACCTCCAAGGAGTTTATCTCCACTGAAGGTAACAATATCTGCACCTGCCTTGATAATGTCCTGCACTGTAGGTTCTCCATATATCCCATATCTTTGTAGGTCAATCATGCATCCGCTTCCAAGGTCAAACATCAGAGGAATCTTATATTCTCTTGCAAGCCTTACAAGTTCTGCTAATCCTACATCCTCAGTAAAGCCGGTTACTGCATAATTACTCTGATGGACCTTAAGCAGTAGTGCTGTATTTCCTGATAGGGCATTTTCATAGTCATATAGGTGTGTCTTGTTTGTTGTTCCTATCTCCCTTAAGATAGCACCACTTGACCTCATGACCTCAGGAATCCTAAAAGAACCACCTATCTCTACAAGCTCTCCCCTTGAGACAATCACCTCTTTATCCTTTGCAAATGTATTAAGGCATAGAAGTATAGCAGCAGCATTATTATTTACAATTAGTGCATCCTCTGCACCGCTTATCTCCTTCAGGATATCTTTTATGTGTGAGTATCTCTTGCCTCTTTTCCCCTCTTTGAGTTCATATTCAAGGTTTGAGTAACTACATGCTAAAATGTTTATGTTCTCAATTGCCTTCTCTGAAAGTATTGCCCTGCCTAAATTGGTGTGGATTATAACACCTGTGGCATTTATGAGGGGCTTTAGTTTATAAGTAGAATGTAGCCTCAGTACCATTTCAACCTCAGGGGAGATTGCATCGAGGGATAATTCCGGGGTTAAGCCATTAAGTATATCTCTTCTCCTTTGTCCGAGCACCTCTCTTATTGACCTCAAAACAGTCTTTCTTGGATAGGTAGCAAGCCACTTATTACCATAAGGGCTTTTTAAGAGTTCATCAACTGATGGAATATCTGATGGTAGCCTCTTTCCTTTCTCCATTGGTTTTTCTAACATAATAGTGTCTTTATGGTCAAGCCTTTGTATTTCAATGTATAATCCGCAGTCATATCCGCACACGAAATGCGTGGACTCCAGGGAAGGATTTGCCGCTGAGGCCACGGAGGTTCCGCGAAAAAATATGAAAATATGAAATATAAAATATGGGGACAACCCCCATATAAAATATGGGGACAACCCCCATATTTTACTCTATATAATTGTGCCAGCCCTGCCTTCCACCAATGGTTATAAGGACGGGTGTTTTACCACAGGCCTTTACCGCCTCCTCCACCTTTGGGAAGAGTGTTTTGGGTTCAAACCGAAAATATACACTTTACAATCCTCTGCCTGCTCTCTTAAAACACTGGATAATGAGCGCCAATATTCCCAAAACCTATTTGCCTTCAACATAGCTTACCCCTATAATCCCTGATTCGTGTCAGTAATCCTCGAGAACTGGGGTCGAGTCTTGCGATATCATTTTTTTCTATAACATCTCCCCCTAAAAATTACAACCAAAAAGCCAAACTTACCACAGTGCAGTCAACGACCCATAGCAGCAACCCTTCCCTCTAAAGAAGCCAGACGCTCTCTTATCTGAATGGCGATGTCTATCTTCTCATCCAGTCTCTTTATCTCAGTAGTAACCTCATTCCTAAAAGGGTCTATCTTTTCATCAAGCCTCTTAATTTCAACCTGAAGTGCCCTTAACTCTGGAGCTACTATATCCTGAAGGGCCTGCTTTACCTCCTCGTAAACACCCATCCCCTTTTTACCTCCTAAGAAACCTGGGGACAACCCCCATATTTTTCTACAATATTCAAAATTCCAGATTTAAATATGCCCTATTTTATCAATCCCAAAACCCTCGCCAAAAACCAAAGGGCATTCTGGTTAAGAAAAATAATGGTAAAAAATAATATAACAAACATTATAGTGAATTTACGGTCTAGCCTTAAAATCTCTTTTTCTATCTTTCCTTCAAGCCTTGCTATATCAGCCTTATTTGCAAGTTCTTTTGTAAGCTCATCCTTTAATTCAAGTTTCATCTCACGGGCAACTGCCTCTGCCTTTTTCTCTATAATATCAAGGCCAATCTCAATAGCAGAGGCAACCTTCCTTCCTTCTTCTTTGCCAAGCTTGTCCTCAAGGAGCTGTAAAAGCTCTATGGATATTGCCTGTGCCATAGTGATTTTATATCACAAACCCTGGACATTGTCAATGCAATTTCTGCCCCAAATTGAGCGATTTTAAAACCATAAATTCAAGTCTTTCTCTGTGTTCTCTGTAGTGAATCGCCTTTTTTAGATGCTCTTACGCCCCCCCAGTGTTACAAGGCAGTGTTGTTCTGAACAAACCTCACATAAAGTATATCATAACTTATCTCTTTAGAAGGAAACTTAAGACATCCCTCTATCCAGGGTCCTGTACTGAATTGCCTCTGAGATGTGATGGGGCTTGATTTCCCCAGAGCCTTCAAGGTCTGCAATTGTGCGTGAGACCTTGAGGATTCTTGTGTAAGCCCTTGCAGAGAGCCCGAGTTTATGCATTGCTGATTCAAGGATTCCCTGAGCCTCTAATTTAAGGGCGCAGTATTTTTTGATGTGTCTTGAACGCATCCTGGCATTTGAGTAAATATTGTCTTTTTTAAATCTTTCAAGCTGAATATTCCTTGCATTTTGAACCCTGACCTTGATTTTCTCAGAGGTCTCACCTGAGAAATCCTTTGAGAGCTCTTTATATGGGACATGAGGGACTTCTACATGGATGTCAATCCTGTCTAAAAGTGGTCCTGAAATCCTCTGCCTGTAACGGTGTATCTGTGATGGAGAACATGTGCATTGATGTCTTGTATCTCCAAAGTAACCACAGGGACACGGGTTCATGGCGCATACAAGCATTATTGATGCAGGATAGGTAATAGAACCCATTGCCCTTGATATCGTTATTATGCCTTCCTCTATTGGCTGCCTTAAGACCTCAAGGACATTCCTTTTAAATTCTGGAAGTTCATCAAGAAATAATACACCGCTATGGGCAAGGCTTATCTCTCCTGGCTTAGGGATTGTGCCTCCACCAACCATTGCCACATCTGAGAGTGTATGATGTGGAGAGCGAAATGGTCTTGTAGCAAGAAGTGGCTGCCCTTCTCTTAAAAGACCCATTACACTGTGAATCCTCGTTGTCTGTAGTGCCTCTTCAAATGTCATATCAGGCAGTATTGTTGGAATCCTTTTAGAAAGCATTGTCTTGCCTGAGCCAGGTGGTCCTATCATTAATACATTGTGCCCTCCTGCTACCGCCACCTCAAGGGCACGCTTTACATGTTCCTGTCCCTTGACATCAGAGAAGTCATCATAATAGATAGAGTTTTCTTTCATGGCAGAATCTATATCTACCTCTATCGGCTGAAGAGCATTTTCCCCTCTTAGGAATTCTATCAACTCAGGGAGGCCTTCAAAGCCATACACATTAACACCCTTTACAACAGCTGCCTCTCTGGCATTCTCCCGAGGTAAAATCAGCCCCCTCAAATTGTCATCCCTACTCCTTAGAGCCATTGAAAGGGCGCCTTTTATAGGTTTTATCCTTCCGTCTAATGAGAGCTCTCCTGAGACCATAAATCCCTTTGTGGCGGATGGCTCTATGACACCTTCTGCTACCAAGATTCCAATGGCAATGGGAAGATCAAAGGATGAGCCCTCTTTTTTTATATCAGCAGGCGCTAAGTTTACGATTATCTGCTTCAAGGGAAAACTGAATCCTGTGTTTTTGAGTGCCGCCCTTACCCTGTCTTTGCTTTCCTTAACTGCTGTATCAGGAAGCCCCACTGTAGAAAAATGGGGCAGTCCCCTTGAGGTGATGTCCACCTCAACTTCAATTGTGTGGGCATCAATCCCTATTAATGCTGCACTGAGGACCTTAGAGAGCATAAAACATTATACTTATTTTACTCTGCTCATGTAAAATGAATTTAGGATGAGGAACATCAAGCTTACCATCCAGTATGACGGCACCGATTATTCAGGCTGGCAGATTCAAAATAAGGGAAAGACAATACAGGGCATCTTACACGATGCAATAGCCTCTGTTACGGGTGAACGCCTGAAGGTTGTCAGTGCGGTGAGAACTGATGCAGGCGTTCATGCCATCGGGCAGGTTGCGTCATTTAAGACTCACCTGGAATTAGGGTTGGATACCATTAAGCGCGCTATAAATGCCATGCTTCCTCCTGATATAAGGGTCATTGATGTAGAAGAGTGCCCTCTAAATTTTCACCCACGATACAGCGCAAAAGGCAAGACCTATTTTTATATTATCTCAAGGGCTTACTCTGTCTTCCTCAGAAGATATTCATGGCACATACCTCAAATCCTGGACTGTGATTTAACGAGGCAGGCAGGGGCATACCTTATAGGTGAGCATGATTTTTCTTCATTTATGGCGGCAGGAAGTGGCTCCAAAAACCCGATAAGAAGGATAACCAATATAGAAATCAGTGAGCTTCAATCTATTGAGTTCATGACATTTAATATCAATGCCCCTCTGATAAAGATAAGCATCTCCGCAAATGCATTTCTAAGGCACATGGTAAGAAATATTGTAGGGACACTTATTCAGGTTGGCAGAGGCAAGATTTCACCATCACAAATAGTAGATATACTCAGATTAAAAGACAGGCGGCTTTCAGGCCCCACTGCTCCACCACAGGGATTATTTCTTGAGAAGATTATTTATTAGCCTACTACATTAAACTCTCTAATTCTTAGCTCAACAGCCAATTCATCTGCAAGTGCCTTACATTTATTAATGTTTACTTCCTGTACTCCAACCACTGTGGTTTTGACATGAGGTATATATTTCTTTGCCTCTTTAATAAAGGATATAACAGCCTGAAAGGCATCTTTAAACAGAGGCTTGCAGACCTCTTCATACTTTATCTCATCTTCTGCATCAAGGCTTACTGAGATGCTATCTACAATCCCCTGAAGCTCAGGCAGTATATTCCTTCCATGTATCAAGTTACCGTGTCCATTTGTATTTATCCTGACTGCGCCTTCTCTTTCCTTTATCCACCTTGAGACATCTTTTACTACCTCAAGCCTCAAGAGCGGCTCACCAAGCCCGCAGAAGACAACCTCTTTATATGCCTTTGGCTCCCCTATGGCATTGATGAGCTCTTCCACTGAAGGCTCCCTTTCAAGCCTTAAATTATGACCCTTGACATAACTCGTATGAAACCTTATACAGAATCCACACCTGTTTGTGCATCTATTTGTGATGTTCAGGTAAAGGGAGTCTCTTATCTGATAGGCAATCTCTCCCTTCTCAGGTATCTCACCTATTTTAAATAGCCTCATTGCATTGAGTGTTGTTATCCTTTCTATATCAGAAAGGCTTACACCTCTCAGGCTTGCAATGGTCTCAGCGATGTATCTTAAGAAGGAAGGCTCGTTTCTTTTGCCTCTCATTGGAACAGGGCTTAAGTATGGGGCATCAGTTTCTATTAGGAGAAATTCATCAGGAGTCAATTTAACAATCTCCCTCAGATTTTTTGCATTCTCAAAAGTAACAGGTCCTGCAATTGAGATATAAAAACCCATATCCATTGCCTTCTTAGCCATATCAGGACCTCCAGAGAAGCAGTGGAGAACCCCCTTAACTCCTTCTGCATCCTCTTTAAGGATTCTCAGGGTGTCTTCTTTTGCCTCCCTGCTATGCACTATGATAGGAAGGGCAAGGTCTTTTGCAATGGCAATCTGGTTTCTGAAGGCTTCTATCTGAACCTCCTTCGGAGAATTCAGATAATGATAGTCAAGACCTATTTCTCCTATGGCTACAACCTTTGGCTCTCCTGCCCACATTTTGAGCTCTTTGTAAAGCTCCTCATTAAGGGTATCTGCGTTATGGGGGTGAATGCCTACTGAGGAATAAACTTGAGGATACTGAGCTGAGAGCTTAAGCCCTTTTATATTGCCTTCCCTGTCAGAGCCTATGTTGATTATGTGGTGAACACCTGCATCCTTAGCCTGTCTGATAACCTCATCTCTGTCAGGGTCAAAATCATCCATATCAAGATGGCAATGTGTGTCTATCAACATATTTGTCAGTTCTTATATTAGAGAAACTCAAGGTCTTTGTCAAAAATGTTCTTGTATTTTCCGGGGGAATCCGTCCCTTTTTAATTTTTATTTTCCTTTCCCTTCCCCTTCATTTACAGCCTGCCTTTCTATCTGAGCCTCTATCTCATCAATCCTCTTTCTTATATGTTCTTTCTTTGGTGACCTCCTTAAGGCATATTGGTAGGCGGTCAAGGCATCCTGAAGCCTGCCCATTTTATAAAAAGTCTCACCAAGGCTTAAGAGATATGTAGGATTGCGCCTGTCCCTGCTTGCCCTTAGGGATGCCTGATATATAACTCTATTATAAACATCCTCCTTAGATAGCCTGAAGTTTTTTATTATATCATAGTTTTCAGGGATATTTTTTATGAATATAACACTTATAGGGTCACAATATACAGGCACCCACTGAGAATCATCAGCCAATTTCAAGATGAGCGGAGGCACATTGCCATATACATCAAGGATAGGAAGGAGTATGAAATTGATATTATAGTGCTCTAACAATCTCTTCCAGAGCGGTTTTTTGCCCTCAGGAAGTCTTTCACTATAAATTGACTCTACACCACTCATCATCCATCCATATTCTGACCGCACAGTATAATTAAGCCATCTTGTATCAATAAATGTCTTCTTCCATGGATAAAGCCTCCATGTAATATATCCGCCATAGCCTCCATCATTAAGGATGTTTCCTGAAATCCTCTCTTGCTCTATGAAATCAACTGCCCCTTTTGGAACAGAATAGCCTTTGGCTATATCAAACCTCAAAGCTTCAAACCTAAAGATACTGATGAGGAAGATTAAAGATGAAAGCACTGCCACAACACTAAAGGCAAAGGTTATTTTTTTGTATGCCCTTTCCTTAAGCCCCATTTTAAAAATCCCATCTATCAAGAGGTTTGTCTCTCTTCCTAAGACCATTGAGGCAATGGATGCATAATAAACAACATATCTTCCTGTCTTTAAAGCCATTATGAATAATCCTAAAAGAAGCAATATGTGATTTAGGTCAAGCCTTTTCCTCCTTAATAGGAGGATTAATGGAAATAAAAGCATAAGGATTATATACCCGTAATTTATGGGTGATAGCCTCTCCTTATAAAAATAAAAGGGTGATTGATATTCCTGTATGCCAACTTCAAAGTGCTTATATTGAGGAGAAAGGGCTATAAAAAAGGCATCCCAGCCTGTAGGGTTTATATATGAAAAAATGAGTGATAGTGTAGTTACAGTGTAAAAGAGGGTTATTTCTCCTCGTGTAAGGTGAGTTTTTTTAAAGAGCATCTTAATCCCCTCACATAACATATAGAGAAAAATAATGATATTGCCAATGATAAAGCCTCCATGAAGATTAGACCATAAAAGCATTAATGGGCAGAGTAAGAATAAACCTTTCCCCTTTTTTTCTCTAAATCTCTCTAAGAGTATAAATACCACCACTGTAAGAAGAATTGTAAATAGCACAGGTCTTTCACCTGTATATCCTATAAGTTGTAAATATAGGAGGAATAGAAAGATAAAGGAGACATAGAAATTAACCTTCCATTCCCTTAATCTTAAAAACACAAGGAAAAGTGTAGATGTAAGAATTACTGCCCTAAGAAGTATTATCCCCTTTGGACCTACATAATCATAGATGAGATAAAAGATAACCTGGCTAAGCCAGTATTGCTTTAAGAGAAAATCCTTTCTCTCAGGAAAGAGGTTCTTATTTTCCTTAAGAGCCTCTGTATATGAGAATGGGTCCTCATTGGGGATTGTGCCAGTCTCTACTATATACCTTCCTGTTGATATATGCCACCAGAAGTCATAATCCCAGAGGTCAAAAGAGACAAGGACATAAATAAAACCCAAGAAGATGATTAAAAAGGGAAGGTAAATAAGAAGGCTTTTTTTTACCATGAAGGCCCCCGCCCTGTATTATCACATACAGGACGGGGGAATATCATCAATCAGCGTAAATGGTCTTATCAGAGAGTATATTATTCCTATCACTAGCTACTATCCTCATAGACGGGGCGGCACCGATAGCATTTTGAATTACTGTAATCCGAATAGAACTAACAGTATCAGAGTTCCAAAGGGTTTCTGCAGCGTTCCATGGAGACCTTTCGTTATACTGATTTATCCTTGCATTGACATATGCATCATCAAGGCTGGTGTTATTCAACCAGGAGGCAAGTGATACATTATTTGCATCACCCGCTCCTATCACACCATCACCATTTGTGTCAACCTCTACCGCAGCACCTGGACCTGTGGCCCCTCCAGTGCCTTTAAGTGCTGAAAGGAGCCATGCCTGAATATCTGGCTCAGCTGCTGTAGCAGCCCTTACGACAGCACCCCTTCTGCTTCTTTCCTGCATCCCAATATATCCAGGGATTGCAATAGCAGCAAGGATGCCGATAATCGCAATAACTATCAAGAGCTCAATAAGGGTAAAACCCTTGTGCTCCTTAAGATTATTCATTGCCTTAAACATCTCTCCTCCTTTAAAAATTAACTTATAACCACAGGGTCATTAAATAATAAAACACAGTGAGTTGTTATTATTTCTCACCTTGACCCCACTTCCCTTAAATCCCATCACCTCCTTTCTTGAAAAGAGCATACCACCTTTTTTAAAAAATGTCAAGTTTTTTTACCCCCCAAAACCTAGGGACAACCCCCATATTTTTCTGTGTCCCTCATGATCTCTTTTTCCTCGGCCTCCCACCCTTCCTTGGCCTTAGGTCTCGATTCAATAGTGTTTCTAATTTATCAAAAAATCTCTCTCCGCATAATGGTCTACCTGTTGATGTAGCCTTCCTTATCTTCTCTTCCTCACTCCCTGCAAGCACAAAACTCGCATAACCCTTTCTTTCTTCATCCCTTAACCATTTATGAAGTGCAATATTGCCGTCAGTCT
>Ga0209479_1000766_pt1 | contig 43353 bp, 43 predicted proteins | sample DewCreD2012metaG_2_FD_184112 | JGI IMG/M metagenome (GOLD analysis project Ga0209479, IMG submission 184112) | Hot spring sediment bacterial and archeal communities from British Columbia, Canada, to study Microbial Dark Matter (Phase II) - Dewar... ...
TACCCGCCGCTGGAGCGGCCTCTTCCCGCAACCACGCCGGTACGTCGCTACCCGCCGCTGGAGCGGCCTCTTCCCGCAACCACGCCGGTACGTCGCTACCCGCCGCCGGTGCCGCCTCTTCCCGCAACCACGCCGGTACGTCGCTACCCGCCGCCGGTGCCGCCTCTTCCTGCAACCACGCTGGCGCTTCACTGGCGGCAGCCGGCCATTCGTCGGCAGCGGGGGCCTCGGCCTCGCGCAGCCAGGTTGGGATGTCACCCTCTCGCTCTGCCGGGGCCGCCTCTTCCCGCAACCACGCCGGTACGTCGCTACCCGTCGCTGGGGCGGCTTCTTCCTGCAACCACGCCGGCGCTTCACTGGCGGCAGCCGGCCATTCATCAGCCGCAGGTGCCTCGGCTTCGCGCAGCCAGGTTGGGATGTCACCTGCGCGCTCTGCCGGCGCCGCTTCGTCTTGCAACCACGCCGGCGCTTCACTGGCGGCGGTAGCCGGCCATTCGTCGGCAGCAGGTGCCTCGGCCTCGCGCAGCCAGGTTGGGATGTCACCTGCGCGCTCTGCCGGTGTCCCTTCTTCCTGCAACCACGCCGGCGCTTCACTGGCGGCAGCCGGCCATTCATCAGCCGCAGGTGCCTCGGCCTCGCGCAGCCAGGTTGGGATGTCACCCTCTCGCTCTGCTGGAGCCGCTTCGTCTTGCAACCACGCCGGCGCTTCACTGGCGGCGGCAGCCGGCCATTCATCAGCCGCAGGTGCCTCGGCCTCGCGCAGCCAGGTTGGGATGTCACCCTCTCGCTCTGCTGGGGCCGCTTCGTCTTGCAACCACGCCGGCGCTTCACTGGCGGCGGCAGCCGGCCATTCATCAGCCGCAGGTGCCTCGGCCTCGCGCAGCCAGGCTGGGATGTCACCCTCTCGCTCTGCTGGAGCCGCTTCGTCTTGCAGCCACGCTGGCGCTTCACTGGCAGCAGCCGGCCATTCGTCGGCAGCAGGTGCCTCGGCCTCGCGCAGCCAGGTTGGGATGTCACCCTCTCGCTCTGCTGGGGCCGCTTCGTCTTGCAGCCACGCTGGCGCTTCACTGGCAGCAGCCGGCCATTCGTCGGCAGTAGGTGCCTCGGCCTCGCGCAGCCAGGTTGGGATGTCACCCTCTCGCTCTGCTGGGGCCGCTTCGTCTTGCAGCCAGGCCGGCACTTCACTGGCAGCGGCAGCCGGCCATTCATCAGCCGCAGGTGCCTCGGCCTCGCGCAGCCAGGTTGGGATGTCACCTGCGCGCTCTGCCGGTGTCCCTTCTTCCTGCAACCACGCTGGCGCTTCACTGGCGGCAGCAGCCGGCCATTCATCAGCCGCAGGTACCTCGGCCTCGCGCAGCCAGGTTGGGATGTCGGCAGAGGCTTCAGGCTCAGAACCGGCAGGCGTCAACCTCGAAGGAGCAGACAGATCGACACCTTCCTGCCCGGGGACAACAGCACGACTATCGGCCAGCAACGTTGGCGCATCAGGTGCAATCGCAGGTGAAGTCGGCGATAGAGAAGACTCATCTTCGAGCAGCCAGGAAGGCAAATCAAGACGCACCGAACCCGGTGCCGCAGGTGGCTCATCACCAGCAACATCCTGTAACCAGGCCGGTAGAGCCGGTGCCGAAGGATCAACAGGCGGTGGCTGAGCCGAGGAGAGCCAGTCAGGACTATCGGTCGCGACAACCGTCTCAGCATTTGCAGCACCGGCTCGCGCCCAATCATCCTCTGAGGCCAGTCTGGCCAACTCATCCAGCCAATCGGTTGGAGTCTTTTCAGACGCTTCCTTCGCTTCAACCGGAGGGGTCGTCTCTGCCGGAGGTAAAGACGCTAAGGCTTGCGAGACATCCTCTTCACTCAACTCACGCAACCAATCGGGAACACCGGCGTTTGGATCAGGGGGTGCCGGTTCTGGCGACTGTTCTGCTGAAGCTGGCTCAACCTCATCTTCATGACCCATACTGCGCAGCCAATCGGTCGGGCCGACCGGCATCCGCAGGCGCGAACTCGTCGTTGGTGGCGGTTCAGACGGTGTCACCGGGCCAGTCGACGTCTCACCCCCCAACCCTTGCAGCCAGCCGGTGGCCCCAAAGGTTGAAGGGCGTTCAGCCGGCGGTTCAGCCTCAACACCACCTAACCATTCAGCGGCGGAACCGGTATCAGCAAGCGGATCGGCAACCTCGGCTTGCAATTCGGCCAGCCAGTCGGGCACACTTGCCGATTCGGCTGCCGACTCAGAGGCTGGTTCAGGTTCAGTAAGCCAGGCAGGCGGATGGTCTGTTGCCGGCGTCGGGGCTGGAGGGGTAAAACTATCAATACCGCGCAACCAGGCCGGCGTCTCATCAGCGGCGTCGGTTGGCGGTGGAGGCAAGGGTACATTACGCAACCACGGTGGTAGGTGTTCCATAGACATTCGGGTGCCGCTACCCAACCGGATCAACGGTCGGCATACGGCATATCAAAACCAATTAGCAGACGGACTCCGGCCACCAGCGCCCCAATCGCCGAGCCAAGCAGCAGACCGCGCGCTCCAGCCGCAACCAGATAGTCATTCACCCATTGTACCGTCTGCCCAATTATTGGCACGAGAGTTAATGGTGGCAACTGAATAATCAACGCTATAAGCGCCACAGCTACCACAAACACAGCCTCGATGCGGCCACTACGCATTGCGCGCAACATGGCACTGAGTGCAAAAAACGAAAGCAGCGCTAACAGACTGGCGGCTAACGGTTCATAAATCAGACGAAAAACAGTACGGATCGGTGGATCAGCCAGAGTTGTCGGTAACGACAAACCGGTTGCAGTACGGGTTGGGTAGAAGATTCCAGCCACAATCACCACGATCATACCGGCCAGAAGCACGAGGCTGTACCCGGCCTCCGCTGATCGGCTACGAGCACGACGTAGATGAACGAAAAACACACTTAACACGCCAATTGCAACCGCAATCGCTGTTATCAATGCTGCCCAGCGCACCAAAACGACAGCTATCGTACTTACTGCCGGGCCAGCACCGACAAAATCGAGCAGCACAATCAGGCCGCTAACCCCGGCAATTAACACAGTGATAAGCTGACGTGGATTGCGCAACGGAGATGACATTACCTCACCATCCCGGTAAAGCCGGCCATCCAAATGCTACCCGGATCAGACCGTATCCGAAAGCTATCAACATAAGCCAGATGACTATTGTGCGCAGTGTATCGTGAGTAAGTAACCGGGCCTGTGGGGCAGGTGCAGTCGTGAGATGTGCTTCAGCAGCGTACAGCTCTTCGCCGGCCAGTACATGCGGCGTTGTAATGATCATCAATCCCAGTGCCGATGGGTGCGTACTGCCCAGCACCTGTGGTATCGCCCGCTGAGCGCCGGTTTCAGCCGCCAGCAACACCTCTTGCCCAAATGCCCCGCTGAGCACACTGGCTTCCAGTTGCGCCTGGCGATAATGTGCCGCAACAGCAGTCGCGTATGCCATCGCATCAGCATGCGCCCACAACTCAATCTGGCGCGGATCAAACGACTGAGACTGCCCCAACGTTTGATAAGCCTGCCGTACCACCCCGCGCAAGGCTAAATGGGCGACTGCATCAGCCGAACTGACCTCAATCGCTGCCCCGCCAGCCGCAGCCTGACTGGCGGCCTGGCCTATCATACTCAGACCGGCCAACAGCTCGGCTGTACTGGCCCGTTGTCCTTCTCCGGCACCAATGGTGCTTGCCCCTGGCGAGAGATGAACCGGTCGTCCAGTTTCGGCACTGCGCGCAAGAGCAGAGCGCAGCATATCAAGGGCGGGTAACGAGCGACGTTCCGGTAAACGACCAGAGAGCGCACGGGCATGATGTAGCCAGACCAGAGCGACAACGAAGATCAGTGTAACAATTAAGAAGATTGCCGGCAGGGTCATGAATATCAGTTCCTTCCTTCCGCCAACAAGCAATCTTTTACAGGCTAATGACCAATTTCTTATTGAGTTTAACCCACGAGATCGGGTTTGTCAATTATTTTCCGTGATCAGTTTTGAAGACATACTGTTGATCAGTCTTCGCGCTGCAAACGACTCTGCACCAAATCACGTAATGCCGGCCAATGATCGGGGACAGTGAGCGTATCAGCAATGACAGCCCAACGGGTTCCATGCAGCAGAGGCACGAACGCCTGTACGATCTGACTACAGACCACATCGAACGGTGCTGCTATATGCAAAAGCATTGCGACCGGCACATTAAGACCGGCTCTTTCAATCTGATCGGCCAGTTGTTGCAGCGGATGCAGCGGTTGCATGGGGCGGTTGCTCCACTTCGCGACGCAAAGCCTGTAGAAATTCCATTGCCAGCTTCTCGAAGCGTTTACGCTGGGTCGAATCGATGAGATGAGCCACCAGATCGGGCAACTCCAACTGATCCAGACGCTCGATACGGTAACGACCATCCCCTAGCGGGATCAGGCGACAGCGATTAACACCTTGAAATGGTGGAAAGCTAATGCGAAAACGGGTTGCCCGACTGAGTGGTGTATAATCAATTACTTCCATATCGGCGTGCACGAGTAGACCGTGCAACTTAAACCGATACCCCTGGCGAGGATGCTCGTTGGGAGGCAACTCGATACGCACCCGCTCCAGCGACGGCATCCAACGCGGCCAGTTGCCAAAATCATCAAGCACCGCCAGCACCCGCTCCGGCGGCGCCGTGGTTACAGTCGTTGCGGCGATCTCGTAGCGGATCATCTCGTCATACCTTTATCCTGTCGCTAAGCATACCATGTGATCAGAGTTCATCGCCAAAGGCAATCCCCAAACTCCGTGCACAGAGCACCAGGTCGCTGTGAGGACGTACCCGATTCAGGTGGCCGCAGGCTTCGGCCAACGGCACCGTTACAATGTCTTGCCCGCGGAGAGCCACCATTTCGCCATAGATGCCACGAGCTGCCGCCTGCACTGCTGCTGCACCATAGCGGGTCGAAAGCAGGCGATCATAAGGCGATGGCGAACCACCACGCTGTAAATGTCCCAAAACGACAACCCGAACCTCTTTGGCGGTCAGCTTTTCGAGCTGTTCACCAACCCAGTGACCAATTCCACCCAACCGGCCTTCGGCGATATACATCTCGCTACCACCACGAGGGCGGGCACCTTCAGCCACAACGATGATGCTGAACGAGCTACCCTGCTGGTCACGCGCCATAACCTTCTCGGCGACTCGCTCAATCGAAAATGGAATTTCCGGAATCAAGATGACATCTGCACCACCAGCCAGACCGGCGTGGAGAGCGATCCAACCGGTATGCCGGCCCATAACTTCCAACACCATGACGCGATTATGGCTGGCAGCAGTGGTGTGTAACCGATCAATCGCATCGGTTGCTACCTGCAACGCTGTATCGAAACCGAATGTACGATCAGTTCCGGCAAGATCGTTATCAATCGTTTTCGGTACGCCGATCACCGGTGCACCCAATTTATGCAGTTCAAGAGCAATCCGCTGCGTCCCCTCACCACCAATAGTGATCAAGGCCCGCAGCCCCATCTCCTCAATCGCCTTTACCGCACGAACATACGGATCGGCCTCTGACAGCTCATCGCTCCGGCGTGGGCCAAAATGCCCCTTGTTGGTTGTGCGCAGGATTGTGCCACCCCGCGGCAATAATCCCTGTACATCAGCATTGGTAAGTACCCGGTAGCTCTTTGTCCCTAATAAACCCTCAAAACCATCGTGAATACCGATCACTTCCCAACCCAGACCGGACGCCGACTTGACGACTGCACGGATGACGGCATTGAGTCCTGGCGCGTCACCGCCACTGGTAAGCACGCCGATCCGCTGCTTTTTGCTCGCCATGGCTTACCCCTTTGGATTTGCGTTATCGTTTCAACCCGACAAACAGATTATACCACTCGCAACTATGTTTGCGAGTGAAAGACTGGTTTTTTCGGGTTGTCAGATAGCTATGCGAGAAGTCCTGCCCTGACAGCGCATTACCCGGTCGTAGCCAAAACAAGGTGCCTGACTGGTGATTGTCATCGTTGCCAGACTGTTTGCGTACCACCATCGTATCGGCTATAATGAAAAAAAGCGAAGAGGCCAGCGTCCCTGGCGGACACTGGCCTCTCGTAGTGAAGATCGGATAATGTGTTATCGTGTCTTCGCCAATGTACGCATGCAGCGGGTGCAGATGCGAACCTGGACGGACTGGCCGCCCGGTACCGTCAATGTCGTCTTCTGAATGTTGGGACGCCAGATGCGGTTCGTGCGGCGCTTCGAGAAGCTGACATTATGACCAAATGAAGGTTTTTTACCGCAAAGTTCACAGGTTGCCATACGTTTACTCTCCGAAAGATACATCTTTGTAACAGTCACACTTTGTGAGACTATACCATATTGCATTCGCTTTGGCAAACCGCTCCGAAAGACAGGGCAGACCATGGCTACAATGAAAGTGATTACCGACGGCGCAAGCGACATTCCGTTTGAGGTTGCGCACGAACTTGAGATTGAAGTGGTGCCACTGCTGGCACGTATCGATGACCGTCTTTATCGGATTGGCATTGACATCAGTGAGGATCAGGTCTACGATCAACTCTTTAGCGGTAACCAGCGGGTCGAGATCGTTAAACCAAACGCAACGACCTTTGAGCAGCTCTACCGCAGCCTGTTAGGACGCTACGATTATGTCTTTTCGATTCACCTGAGCCGGCATCTCGGCGAGATTTACAGTGAAGCACTGGCCGGCCGTTCCCGCTTGCCGGCGTCGAGTACCCGGATCGAGATTATCGATAGTAAGCTGGCCGGTATGGGACTCGGCTCGGTGGCCATTGCGGCGGCACGGGCTATCCGTGATGGCATGACACCGGCTGAGGTGAACGAACGGATCGGACAGACAATTCGCCATACCCATACGGCATTTTTCGTCGATACGATGGAGTACCTTGAGCAGAGTGGACTGCTTACCTTCAGTGGTTCGCTGATTGGATCGATGCAGCGGATTAAGCCGTTGATGATTCTCGATGAAGGCGAAATCGTGCCTTACGAGCGCACGCGCACACGGGCGAAGGCGATAGAAGGTCTGTTTACCTTTGTCGAGGATTTTCCGCACGTTGAAGATGTGATCATTCACTACGCGACGACGCCTGAAGATGTCGAGAAACTGCTCGAGAAGCTAGACCCCATCTTTTCCCGTGATCGAGTCCAGGTGTCGCGGATGGGGCCGGCAATTGCTGCCTGCCTCGGTCCCGGTGCAATGGCAGTGACCGCGTTTGAAGGTTTCGATGAGGCATGACCGAGGCTGAGCGACAGCAGGTTATAGCGCTCGGCAGGCTACTGGCCGCCGAGCGCCGTGATGGATGCGCTGATCGGGTGACAACTGATGGCCTGGTGGCGTACCTCAACCAGTGGAGTGCAGCGGCAGGGAGTGCAGCACGTTTGCCCGCTGTTCAGCGTGCACTTGGTTGTCTGGTCGGCTACGATGGCATGACGCTGGTCGAGCGGGATCAGGCGTTGGCCGAGGCAATCGAAATCCTGCGCTCACTCTTTCGCACTGCCCCTACTGCACCGGTTGAAACAACAGTGCCGCCATCGCCGGCAGTCGATCCTACAGCCAATGCCGGCCACGTACCGGTAACTAAGCGCAACACTTCTGCCCGTCAGTCACGCAAGCGAGCAGCTAACGTTGACCAGCGCCCGCTGGCTGAACTCAATCTCGATGCACCGCTTGAGCAGATCGCAGGCATCGACTGGCGGCTGGTCGGTGGTTTTCGGCGCCTGGGAGTGCGTACTATCCGCGATCTGCTGTACCACTTTCCCCGGCGCTACGATGATGTGAGGAACCGGCGTTCGATCAGCGAATTACAGGTCGGGGCCGAGGAAACGGTGATCGGTGAGGTGACCGATGTGCGCACTATCGGCGCCGGCCCCAAATTGCGGGTACGAGTCGAGGTCAGCGACGAGACCGGATCAATCGAGGCGATCTTTTTCAATCAACGCTGGATTGCGCAGCAGATTCGGGTTGGGCAGACGATTGCGCTCAGTGGCAAAGTGACAACCTTTGGCGGGAAGCGGCAGTTTAGTAGTCCACGCTGGGAACGTTATACACCCGATCCTGATGCACTCTTACACACTGGCCGCCTGGTACCGATCCATCCCTTAACCCAGGGCTTGCACGAGAACCAGGTACGTCGCTTCATCAAGCAGGTGGTTGATACAATGGCCCCACAGGTCGAGGATCATCTGCCGCCTGTGCGCCTCCAGCACGCCAGATTGCTACCGCTAGGTGAAGCACTGGCACAAATCCATTTTCCGACCGACCATACCAGTCTGGCTGCGGCACGTCGCCGGCTGGGGTTTGACGAATTTCTGTTTATTCAGATCGGTGTGTTGCAGCGTAAACGCCTCTGGCAGCAGGAGATGGGCTATGCCTTTACCATCGACTCGCAGGTACACGCCGAACTCCAACGCCTGTTGCCGTTTCAATTGACCACTGCCCAACAGCGGGCAATCGAGGAAATCTTTAGCGACCTCCGCCGTCCATCACCGATGGCTCGCTTGCTGCAAGGCGATGTTGGCAGCGGTAAAACGGTGGTGGCCGCAGCCGCGCTGCTGCAGGCCGTTGCCAATGGCTTCCAGGGCGCACTGATGGCACCAACTGAAATTCTGGCCGAGCAACACGCCAAAAACCTGAAACAGCTTCTCAGCCGGGTGCGCGTGCCACGTAAGACAACCTCAGCCACTGCTTCTTCCGCGTATCAGCAAGCCGATTGGCGATCACTGCTCGATCCTGAAGAAGCAGCGCAACTGGCTGAGATTATCTCCATTCTCGGCATGTCGCCCGAAGAGGATATGGGTGGGCACGGAGTACGGGTCGCTTTGCTCACCGGCAGCCTGGGGACACGCGAGCGACGGCGGGTGCTGGAAGGGATTGCGCGCGGCGAGATCGACCTGGTGGTAGGCACCCATGCCCTGATCACCGAAACGGTGCAATTTGCTCAGCTAGGGCTGGTGGTGGTTGACGAGCAGCATCGGTTTGGTGTAGAGCAACGTCTGCGCCTGAAGAACAAAGGCTACAATCCGCATATGCTGGTGATGACTGCCACCCCGATTCCGCGCACGCTCACGATGACTATCTACGGCGATCTGGACGTATCGGTGCTCGACGAGCGTCCACCGGGCCGACAAGAGATTCGGACAAAACGGGTGGGCCGGGCTGAGCGAGCGAAGGTCTACCGGCATATTCGGAAACAGGTCGCTGAAGGACGCCAGGTGTATGTCATCTGCCCGCTGGTTGAAGAGAGTGAAAAACTTGACCTGCCCTCAGCCGAAGAGATGTATGAACGCCTTCAGCACGAAGTCTTTCCCGACTTGCGGGTGGCATTGCTGCACGGCAAACTATCGGCCCGCGAGAAAGATGATGTAATGCGGGCATTTCGCGATCACCAGTACGACATTCTGGTCGCAACTGCGGTGATCGAGGTCGGGATTGATGTGCCGAACGCCACCACGATTGTTATTGAGGGTGCCGAACGGTTCGGCCTGGCGCAATTGCACCAGTTTCGCGGGCGTGTCGGACGTGGTCATCATCAGAGTTACTGCATCCTGATCAGCGACAGCGATAATCAGCAGTCAAAAGAGCGATTGGCGGCGCTTGAGCAAACAACCGATGGCTTCAAGCTGGCCGAAATTGATTTACAATTGCGCGGGCCGGGTGAATTTTTCGGCACGCGCCAGAGTGGTACTCCCGATCTGAAGATGGCCCAACAGGGCGATACCCGTCTGCTGGCCGAAGCGCGGGCATTGGCCGACGCCATTCTTGCCGATGATCCTGAACTTAAGCGTCCTGAACATGACCTTTTGCGGCGAAAAGTGAATGACTTTTGGGCTGCGGCGACGCAGTCCGGTTGAAGCGATGAGGCTTGAAGATGCAGGTACACACTATCAGCATCCCCCCGGCATTAGGTGAGGCGACGTTACTGGAATGGCTGGTTGCCGTTGGCGAGTCTGTCACACCGACAACGCCGCTTGCCCGTGTCTTAACCGCACACGCCGAGTGGGTTATCCCGGCTCAGTACGTAGGAATTGTGGCTGAGCACGTGGTGGCCGCAGGGGCAACAATCCCGGTAGGGGGAGAACTGGCCCGTTGTACTCCGCCACCACGGGTACGGGCGACGCCCCTGGCCCGCCGGCTGGCAACCGCGTTGGGGGTTGACCTGACGGCTCTCGCCGGAAGTGGCCCCGGCGGTCGCATCATGCGTGCCGATGTTGTCAAAGCTGTGGATGTAGCTTCCGGCTCATCAGACTCTCTCCCTCCACCGGCAGTGGTAGGAGATACGGTGCATGCCAGAGCGGTAGCAGATGCAACGGTCGGTACGATTGTGTCGTCGACCACTGAGCTACGAATTGTTGATGCGCAGCCGGTACCACTTGCCGGCGCGACGGTTGCGGCTGTGGATGTTGCTTCCGACTTATCAGACTCTCTCCCTCCACCGGCAGTGGTAGGAGATACGGTGCATGCCAGAGCGGTAGCAGATGCAACGGTCGGTACGAATACGTCGTCGACCATTAGGCTGCGCATTGTTGATGCGCAGCCAGTCCCGCTTGCCAGCGCGACGATTGCGATTGATCTGCAATCGGTGTTGCACCAATGCCGGGTGCAGAACGCGACGTTTGCCAGGTATGGCCTGCAAGCGACCCCTCAGAGCGCTCTGATCGCAGCCGCAGCCGGCCTCTTTCCTGAGCATCCTCTGATTAATGCCGCCTGGACTGAGACGGCTATCGTACTGCGCCATCGGTATCACGTAGCTGCCGGTTTAACCGATGGCCGCTGGGTGTTGATTCGCGATGCCGGTGATCTTAACGAACGTGGCATTGCCCGCGCCTTGACCGGAACGGGTCACGATCTGGGGATGGCAACCTGTGCGATTGCCGTGACTGCTGATTGGTGGCAGATCACGCCGCCCTTGCCGGGAACGGTAGCAGCATTGACGCTGAGCGAAGCGCAGCTTAAGCCGGTGGCCCTCGGTGATACGACGATTGCAGTCGGGGCAGTGGCACACCTGAGCCTCTGCTACGATGCGCGGGTGCTTGATCATCCGACGGCGATGGCATTTCTGAACGCGCTCTGTCGGCGGCTCGGTGTCAGGCCGCTAGCCGAACCGCAAGAGGATGAGGTCGGTCTTGTGTCATCAGGCATTGCCTGAAGCACATCGTTTGGGGAGCACGTCGCAGGAGCGTACAAGGCGCAGGGAAGCGACTATTTTATGCGCGGAAATCAGTAGGGGCACGGCATGCCGTGCCCCCTACGATTCCTGTCATACTAGCGCTAGCGTCCGACAGTGCATCGTTCAGGTGCAGTATCAGGGTAATCGTTGGCTGGTGTGTCGTGACTTCTATGCTAGCGGATGTGATCAGGATACTACCAGTACCGACCCACCGTGGTGGGACATGCACAACCGCAGTGCCAGGGCAACGTTAGCTTGTACGTCCGGTGAGGCGAGCCGGAGGCTCGCGCTCCCAGGACACTACCAGCATTGGCTCGTTGTTCACACGAACATCATCCGAACCGACCAGAGATGTACTGCTCGGTGCGTTCGTCCTTCGGGTTCTGGAAGATTTGTGATGTCGGGCCATACTCGATGAGTTGACCGGCACGATCACTATCCATCAGGAAGAAGGCCGTATAGTCAGATGCGCGTGACGCCTGCTGCATATTGTGGGTCACGATCACAATCGTATAGCGCTGACGAAGCTCAAACATCAGCTCTTCAATCTTCAATGTCGAGATTGGATCAAGAGCTGAACATGGCTCGTCCATCAGGATCACTTCCGGCTCCACCGCCAGGGCACGAGCAATGCAGAGTCGCTGTTGCTGCCCACCAGAGAGCGATAAGCCATTCTGGTTCAGCTTATCTTTCACCTCATCCCACAAGGCAGCACCACGCAATGAACGCTCGACCAGCTCGTCCATTTCGCGCTTTGAGAGGCGCCAGCCATTGATACGCGGGCCATAGGCGACGTTCTCATAGATGCTCTTCGGGAACGGATTTGGTTTCTGGAAGACCATACCGATCCGACGGCGTACATTGACCGGATCAACACCCGGCGCATAGATATTCTCGCCGTGGAACAGGATTTCTCCTTCCACCCGCGCCGATGGTACCAGGTCGTTCATGCGGTTGAAAGAACGTAGCACCGTACTCTTGCCGCAGCCTGAAGGACCAATCAAAGCAGTAATGCGATTCTTTTCAATCGCCAGATTTACATTCTTCACTGCACGAAATGAGCCGTAATAGACACTCATGTTGCGCGCTTCAAGCGCATTTGGATTATTATGATCTAAATCGTGGACTGTCATTGCCAACCTTCACTTGTGATTAGTAGCGCTTCTGATAGCGATTACGCAGATAGATCGCCAGCGCATTGATTGTCAACAAAATTGTCAGCAATACCAGAATACCGGCAGCCGCCAGCGCACGAAATTCATCCTGTGGTCGCGACGTCCAGTTGAAAATCTGGATCGGCAAGACGGTAAAGATATCCAGGATATTGCGCGGCAAGAATGGCACAAAGGTCAACGCTCCAATGGTGATGAGAGGAGCAGTTTCGCCAATTGCCCGCGAGACGGCCAGAATACTACCGGTAAGAATACCACCGATGGATTGCGGTAGAACGACGTGCCAGACAGTCTGCCAGCGGGTAGCACCCAGAGCATAACTGGCCTGTCGCAGGCTTAGCGGTACTGCGCGGATCGACTCACGCGATGCCACAATGATAATCGGTACAACCAGCAACGCCAGGGTCAAGGCACCGGTGAGAATACTACGACCGAGCAGGAGCCAGCGGGCAAACACTTGCAGACCGAGCAGACCATATATGATTGACGGCACTGCCGCCAGGTTACTGATATTGATTTCAACCAGACGGCTAAACCAGTTATCACGGGCATACTCTTCAAGATAGATAGCAGCCGCAACACCGAGTGGAAAAGCAAACAGGATGGTCAGAGAGATGGTATACAGCGTGCCGACAATTGCTGCCTTTGCACCGGCCCGCTGCGGAAAGCGCGAGTCAAAGTTGTTAAAGAAATCCCAGGTGAGCCAATTAGTTCCACCGCTAAAAATACCGGTGGCTCGATTGATCACATCTAGTATCAGAATGAGCAGAACGCCCAAACCGAAAATAATACTCAGCCAACCAAAGATGGTCAGCAATGTTCCCTTGAAATGACGCCACTTCAGATTACCGCCACCCCGATCAACGATAGGCTCGGCCGTCTGAGCACTCACGCGAATCTGTTCCTGTGCAGACATTAATCGTAAACCTCCCGGAACTTGCGCACCATCCAATAACTGAAGATGTTGAGCACAAAGGTGAAGAGGAAGAGTGTAAAACCAACCGCGTACAGCGTGTAATAGCTGAGTGAGCCATACGGTGTGTCACCCAAACTGACCTGGACGATGTACGAGGTCATTGTCATCACCGGCACCGTTGGATCGAAGGTAAAGCGGGGATTTTGCCCGGCAGCAATGGCGACAATCATTGTTTCACCAACAGCCCGTGAGAAAGCCAGGACAATCGAGGCAACAATACCCGAAATGGCTGCCGGTGCTACGACTCGTGTAGCAACCTCAAATCTGGTAGAACCCAGCCCATACGCTGCTTCACGGAGCGAGTTGGGTACTGCCGATAACGCATCTTCACTCAATGAAGCGACAAACGGTATCAGCATGACTCCCATCACAAGCCCGGCACCGAGTGAATTAAAGATGCTGAGGGTTGGAATGAAGTTCTTGAGAAATGGTGTTACCACTGTGAGAGCAAAATAGCCGTAGACTACAGTTGGAATACCGGCAAGGATTTCAAGCAGAGGCTTCACCGTGCGTCGAATGCGATCTGAGGCAAACTCACTCAGGAAAATCGCCGCAATCAGGCCAAGCGGCACCGCGACAACCATTGCAATCGCAGAAGTAAGAACGGTTGCCGACACCAATGGCCAGATGCCGTACTTCTTGATCGAGAAAAGGGGTGTCCATTCCGTTTCGGTGAGGAATTCGACGATAGAGACTTCTCTAAAGAAAGCAATTGTTTCAAAGAGGAGCGAAAAGACAATTCCAGCAGTTGTGAGAATAGAAACGGTTGCTGCTATAGTCAGCAAAATTTGAATGATTTTCTCGCCAATAGCACGAGCCTGATTTGGTTGTCTACGGAGGTCAAAAACAGCCACGCAATCCTCCTTGTCAGAAGATGGTTTTCTTTTATCTCTAGCCTACCACAGAGATGCGGTATGAGCAAGCGCCATCGGCTTGCTCATACCGCCATCATCTCTCTATCTTACTTTCCTAAATACCGATCCAGGGTCAGACCAACTTCCTCACCGGGCTTTACCAGCGTTCCCACGACACGGTCATTGAAGCGCTTGGCAATCGCGGCATACAGCTCATCCGACAGTTTCACGTAGCCAACCTGTGGGGTCTGAATGATTGGGGTGAACTCCGGGCTGAGGTAGAAGTTGACGAACGCCTGTACCTCTGGTCGCTCAGCGGCTTCCTTATTGACGTAGATGAACAGTGGGCGTGACAGCGGCTGATAGGTAGCGTCAGCAATCGTCTCGAAGCTCGGCTCGACACAACCGTTGCCATTGTCAACCGCAATCGGCTTGATCTTGCCCTGGTTCTCAACTACGTAGGCGTAGCCGAGATACCCCATCGCGTTCAGGTCACCACTCACGCCGGTAATCGTCACGTTGTCATCTTCGGTGGCCTGATAGTCACCACGACTTGCCTTGGCCTCGCCGACAATCGCTTCGGTGAAGTAGTCGAATGTACCCGAGTCTGTCCCGGCACCCAACAGCACCAGTGGCCGATCCGGGAACCCTTCGCGCACCTGGTTCCAGTTCGTGATGACCCCTTGCGCTGCCGGCTCCCAAATCTTCTTCAGCTCGGCCACGGTCAGACAGGTAGCCCAGTCGTTCTGCGGATTGACCACTACCGACAGACCGTCATACGCCACCGGCAGCTCGATGAACTCGATCCCGTTCTGCGCACAGATGGCCTGCTCCTCCTCGCGGATCGGGCGTGAGGCGTTCGAGATGTCCGTCTCGCCGTTGCAGAACTTCTTGAACCCGCCACCGGTGCCCGAAATGCCCACGCTCACCCGCACATTCGAGGCCAGTCGCGAGAATTCCTCGGCAGCAGCAGCGGTCGGCGGATACACCGTTGATGAACCGTCAATAATGATGTCACCACTTAGCGTTGCGTAGTCAAAGGTGGGGGCACTCGACGGCAGCGGTGGCATTTCGCCGGTCAGGTAGCGATCCAGGGTCAAACCAACCTCTTCACCGGGCCGTACCATTGTGCCCAGCACGCGGTCATTGAAGCGCTTGGCAATCGCGGCATACAGCTCGTCCGACAGTTTCACGTAGCCAACCTGCGGGGTCTGAATGATTGGGGTGAACTCCGGGCTGAGGTAGAAGTTGACGAACGCCTGCACTTCTGGTCGCTCAGCGGCTTCCTTATTGACGTAGATGAACAGTGGGCGTGACAGCGGCTGATAGGAAGCGTCAGCAATCGTCTCGAAGCTTGGCTCGACACAACCATTGCCATTGTCAATTGCAATCGGCTTGATCTTGCCCTGGTTCTCAACTACGTAAGCGTAGCCGAGATACCCCATCGCGTTCAGGTCACCACTGACACCGGTAATCGTCACGTTGTCATCCTCGGTGGCCTGATAGTCACCACGGCTTGCCTTGGCTTCGCCGACAATCGCTTCGGTGAAGTAGTCAAATGTACCCGAGTCTGTCCCGGCACCCAACAGCACCAGCGGGCGGTTCGGGAACCCTTCGCGCACCTGGTTCCAGTTCGTGATCACGCCCTGCGCTGCCGGCTCCCAAATCTTCTTCAGCTCGGCCACGGTCAGACAGGTAACCCAGTCGTTCTGCGGATTGACCACCACCGACAGGCCGTCATACGCCACCGGTAGCTCGATGAACTCGATCCCGTTCTGCGCACAGATGGCCTGCTCCTCCTCGCGGATCGGGCGTGAGGCGTTCGAGATGTCCGTCTCGCCGTTGCAGAACTTCTTGAACCCGCCACCGGTACCCGAAATGCCCACGCTCACCCGCACATTCGGTGCCAGCCGTGAGAATTCCTCGGCAGCAGCAGCGGTCGGCGGATACACCGTTGATGAACCGTCAATAATGATGTCGCCACTCAACGAAGCCAGCTCAGAGGCAGGCGCAGTTGGCTGGGCTGAAGCCGCAGTTGGCTGGGCTGGAGCCGCAGTTGGCTGGGCCGCCGGCTGCGGACCACAGGCAGCAATGACCGGTACGATCAGTGCTATCAGCATAAGGCCGTAGATCCATCGTTTCGGGTTTCCTACCATAGTGAGTGTCTCTCCTTCAACTACTGTCTGCAATCTGCAAGCGCAAGCGGAGGCCAGGGCTTGACATCGCCTGGCTACCGGCACTTCAGGGTGCGCCACTCTGTGGAATGCAGAGAGCAACGCTTGCAGCGATACAATACACGCGCCGGTTTAAGACAGCATCATTGGATTGTTAAGTGAGTATTAAATACAGGTGAACGTTCGAGGGATGAAACGCGAGTCAGTGAATTGATTCCATAACAATGTAAGGTGCAATCTGCGGCAAGGTTTGTTATGTTGCGTGAACACAAGGAGGAGGTTGGTATGGACTCAGTTCCCACGACCAGTCTTGCCACCACGGTCAGCCACGACGACGACGTGCTCAATCTGCGCCTGATACGCAAGAGCCCGCACACGGACGAGGCGTACCGGCGCGACTGGCGGCAGTTCAAGGCGTTCATCGGCAACAAGCCGATGCGCCTGATCACCATGAGCGACCTGCTCCGCTGGGAAGAGCACCTCGGGCACGCCGGGCTCAGTCCCGCCAGCCAGCGGCGCAAGCTCAGCGCCGTCAAATCGATCCTCTCGTTCGCTCAGAAATTGAATTACCTCCATCTTAATCCCGGCGCGGCGGTCGAACTGCCGGAGGTTGCGCCGCTCAGCGCGGAGCGCATTCTGACCGAGGGCGAGGTGCTGGCGATGCTGCGCGGCGCGCGCAACCGCAACGATCAGCTGTTGCTGGCGCTGCTGTACTATGGCGGGCTGCGCGTCAGCGAGGCGCTCAGTCTGCGCTGGCGGCAGGTCCGCGAGCAGCCGGACGGCTCGGTGGTCATCACGGTCATGGGCAAGGGCCGTCGCCAGCGGGCGGTGTGGCTGCCCGCGCACCTGGGTGACCTCTTCGAGCGGCGCGGTGATGACGACCATGTGATCCCCGGACGGCATGCGGGACGGCCGCTCTCGCGCGCACAGGCGTTTCGCATCGTGCGCGACGCGGCGGAACGGGCGGGCATTAAGCGCAAGGTCTCGCCCCACTGGCTGCGGCACGCGCATGCCTCGCACGCGCTGGCGCGTGGCGCAACCGTGGCCGAGGTGCGCGACACGCTGGGGCATAGCAGTGTGCGCATCACCGATCAATACCTGCAGGCGTTGCCCAACAGCAGCAGCGCCGCGCGCCTGCCGGCGTCCTGAACGGCCCGCCTGGCGCGCAAGCAAGAAGGAGCGACCATGCACCGTGTCACACCCCGCCGACTGGGATCGGGCTGTCTTGTGCTGATCGGGCTGTGCCTGATCAGCGGCATCGTGGGACGGCTGATCGGCGACGACTCGGCGGCGCCCACGCGCACGCTGACACCGCCGGCCACGGCGGCCAGCGCGGGCACGCCCGCACCACCGACGCTGTACGGGCGGGTTCCCAACCCGCCCCTACGGCCCACGCCCGTGCCACCGACGCCCACGCCCGTGCCACCGACGCCCACGCCCGACCCGCTGGCCTATCCCAGCATGCCACCGGATCTGCCGCGCGCGACCGTGCTCAGCGCGGTGGATGGCGATACGCTGAAGGTGCAGCTGGGCACCGCCGTTGAGACCGTGCGCCTGATCGGGATCGACACGCCGGAGACGCGCGACCCGCGCCGCCCGGTGGAGTGCTTCGGGCGGGAGGCGGCCGCCGAAACCGCGCGGCGTGCCCCGCCCGGCGCCACGGTCGCCCTGCAGGCCGACCCGACCCAGGGCGACCGCGACCGCTATGGCCGGCTGCTGCGCTACGTCTGGCTGCCGGCGGAGGGCCGCCTGCTGAACCTGGAGCTGCTGATCGGCGGGTTTGCGGTGGAGTACACCTACGCGCTCCCCTATCAGTATCAGGCGGTCTTCCAGAAGGCCGCCAAGGATGCGCGCGACCGGGGCTGGGGCCTGTGGGCCGCCACCACCTGCCAGGGCGATCCGGATCGCCCGGCCGAGGACGGGCGGGTTCCCACCCCGCCCCAGGACGGGCGGGTTCCCAACCCGCCCCTACGGCCCACGCCCGCGCCGCAGCGGGCCGCGCCGCCGGCCCCGGCGCCACGGCAGGGCTGCCACCCGAGCTATCCCGATGTGTGCATCCCGCCGCCGCCGCCCGACCTGGACTGCGGCGATGTCGCGGCGCGCGGCTTCCGTGTGCTGCCGCCCGATCCCCATCGCTTCGATGGCAACCACGACGGCATCGGCTGCGAACGCTGACGCCGTCGCCCGCCCGCCCCGCGCAGGAGGAGCCGTGTCATGCAGAACGACAATCGATCAGCACCACCGCCGCGCGCGGCGGAGACGGCGGCCGCCCGCCAGCTGACCTGGCTGGCGACGGAGGCGACGGAGGCGACGGAGACGACGGAGGCGGCGGCCGCGGACCGGCCCGATCCCTGGGCCTGGCCGCGCAACCTGGGCGCGCTGGCTGGCTGGGACGGGCGCGGGCCGGCGACCGTGGGCGCGATCCTGCGCGCCGATCTGCAGGCGAGCACGCGCGCGCTGATCGGCGTGGGCTATGCCACCATCGAAGCGCTGGTGCGGCTGCTGGCCGCGCTCGCGGACGCGCTCACCGGCGAGCGGCTGCAGCTGCGCCTGGTGCTGGGCCATCCCCCGCTGCCGGCGCGCCACGCGACCCCGCCGCCGTGGCCGGCCACAGCGGCGGCGCAGCTGGACCCGGCGGCGGCGGCTCCCTGGCTGGCGCAGGGCGTGTCGCTGCTGGTCAGCGCCGAGCTGCTGACCACGCTGGCGCTGCTGCGCGCGCGCCGGCTGGAGGTCCGGCTCAGCGACGCGGCGCCGCGCGCGCTGCACGCCAAGATCTACGCCACGGACGTGGCCGTCACCCTGGGCTCGAGCAACCTGAGCGCCAGCGGCTGGCGCGCGCAGCTGGAGGTCAACGCGCGCTTCACGCCGGCGGACGGCGCGCGCTTCAGCGCGGCCTGGGCGCTGGCCGAGGAGCTGTGGGCCACCGGTCACGACTGGACCGACGGCCTGATCGCCCTGCTGGAGGCGCAGCTGCGCGTGGTCAGCTGGCCGGAGGCGCTGGCGCGGGCGCTGGGCGAGCTGCTGGACGGCGACTGGGTCACGGCGCTGGTGCCGGACCGCACCGGGCCGGCGCCGCCGCTGTGGCCAGCGCAACGGCAGGGCCTGGCCCAGGCGCTGTGGGTGCTGGACCAGGTGGGCAGCGTGCTGCTGGCCGACGCGACCGGCTCCGGCAAGACGCGCCTGGGCGTGGAACTGCTGGCGCTCCTGCAACGCCGGCTGTGGCAGCAGGGCCGCCTGCGCACCGGCCGCGCGCTGGTGATCGCGCCGCCGGCCATCGTGCCGGCCTGGCAGGCGCTGGCGCGCCTGCGCGGCGTGCCGTTGCAGGTGCTCTCCAACGGCCAGCTCAGCCAGGCGGACGCGGCGGCGCGGCAGCTGGTGCGCGACGAACTGCGCGCGGCGCAGCTGCTGGCGCTCGACGAGGCGCACCACTATCTCAACCGCCAGACGCAGCGCACGCTGCAGGCGCGCGCGCACCTGGCCGACCATGTGGTGCTCTTCACCGCCACGCCGCTCAACCGGCAGATCGATGACCTGGTGGCGCTGATCGAGCTGCTGGGCGTGGACAACTTCGATGAGGCCACCCTGCGCCTGGTGGAGCGCGCGCGGCGGCGCCAGCGCGAGGCACGGGCGGGTTCCCAACCCGCCACGACGCCGGCCGACCTGGCGGCGCTGCAGGCGGCGCTGCAACGCTTCACCGTGCGGCGCACCAAGCGGCAGTTCAACGCGCTGATCGACCGCGAGCCGGCGGCCTACCAGGACGCCCAGGGCCGCCCCTGCCGCTACCCGCGCCACCGCCTCTGCCTCTATGCCACCGCGGAGGACGCGGCAGATCAGGCGCTGGCCGACGAGATCCGCGCCACCAGCCAGCAGCTGCGCGGCCTGCTGTGGCTGGCGCGGCGCTGGCCCGACCCGGAGACGCTGCGCCAGCGCGGCCAGGACCCGGCCGAGGAGGCGCGCCGGCGCCTGAGCGGCGTGGCCGGCCTGGCGCGCTGGCACATCGACCGGGCGCTGCGCTCCTCGCGCGCGGCGCTCTACGAACACCTGTGCGGCACGGAGGCGGCGCTGCGGTACGAGCGCCTGACGCGCCCGCCGAACAAGGACGCGCACGGCAACATGCTGGGCCGGATGCGGCGGCTGGCCCGGCAGGCGCCACCGGCGGCCCACTGGGCCGGACAGGGCCTCGCGCTGCCGGCATGGCTGACGGACGCGGCGGCCTGGCGCGCGGCCTGTCGTGCGGAGCTGCGCTGCTATCTGCAGCTGGCCCGGCTGACGCGCCGGCTCTCGCCCCGGCGCGAACAGGGCAAGGCCCGGCTGCTGGCCGAGCTGCTGCGTCGCCACCGGCGCGTGGTGGCCTTTGACCACCATCCGCTGACGCTGGCGGCGCTGGCGCGCGAGCTGGCGGAGCTGGGCCTGCGCAAGCCCACGGTCTGGCTGGTGACCGGGAGCACCCCGGGGCGGCGGCAGCGGCTGCAGGCGCAGCTCGCGCCCGGGGCAGCGGACGCGCCGCTGCTGGCGCTGTGCAGCGACGCGCTGGCCGAGGGGCTCAACCTGCAGAGCGCCGCGGCGCTGGTGCATCTCGACCTGCCCAGTGTGATCCGCCTGGTCGAGCAGCGCATCGGGCGGGTGGACCGCCTGGACAGCCCGCACGCCGAGATCGAGATCTGGTGGCCGAAGGACAGCCCCGCCTTTGCGCTGCGCTCCTCGGAGCGCCGCCTGGCGGAGCGGTATCAGCTGGTGGAGCAGCTGCTGGGCGCCAACTTCGAGCTGCCGCCAAGTACGGGCGGGTTCCCAACGGACGGCGCTCAGGCGGGCGCGGCGGACGACGCGGCGGACGACGCGGCGGATGATACGCCGGTGGCGCCGGAGACGATCTGGGCCGACCTCGAGGCGCGCGCGGCGCGCGAAGACGAGAGCTGGGCGGACGTGTTCGCGCCGCTGCGCGGGCTGATCGGCACGCTGGTGCCGGCGCCGCTCTACGAGCAGCTGCGCCGCCAGCAGGCGCGCGTGCTGGCGACCGTCAGCGTGGTGGTGACGCCGCCGGCGGACGGCGATACAGTCTGGGCGCTGTGCGCCGTGCGGGGCCAGCCCACGCGCGCGCCGCGCTGGTTGCTGGTGCACGCCGATGGCACGATCCTGACCGACCTGGTCGCCATCGCCAGCGAGCTGCGCGCGCGGCTGGCGCGGGCGACCGACCGGCTGCCGCCCAGCGCGGCGGATCTGGCGCAGCTGGCCGAGCTGCTGCCGCTGCTGGCGCGCGCGGAGCGCGCGGCGCTGTCGCGGCGCAAACAGGCGGCGCTGAAGCTGCTGGAGCAGGTCGTGCACGACGAGATAAAGCGCCGGCGGCGCGACGGCGGCGACGTGGAGCGCCTGCTGGTGCTGCAGGAGCTGGAGCAGCTGCTGACGGCGCCGCCCGCGCCCGAAACGCCGGCGCCGGACTGGGATCAGCTGGCCGAAACCTGGCTGGACCTGCTCCAGCCGGCCTGGGACGCGCTGCAGCAGGCACGGGCGGGGCGGCGCGGGCCGCGGCGGTTGCTGCGGTTGCGGCATCTGGCCCCGGTGCTGCGCGACCAGCCGCCGGCGACCGAGGATCTGCGGGTGCTGCTGGCGCAGCTGCGCCGGCTGCCGCCGCTGGATCAGCGCCTGGCGGCGGTGATCCTGGCGCTGCCGCAGCGCGACGCGCCGGGGGCGGTCTGAGGCCCGGGCTCAGGCGCTGGGCGGCGCCACATCGCGGCGCGCGACGGACGGCAGCCACGCTACCAACCGACACACGACAACACCAAGACAACAAAAAAGCGCGCGGGGCGCTGGCTGCCCCGCGCGCGGCGTCTAGGCAAAGGGCCACGCCGCCGCCGCGTCCACGATCTGGAGCGGCGGGCCCGTCCGCGCGGCGCGGCAGGCCGCCGCCCGATCCTGCCGCTAGCGCGGCGTGTCCTCCGGTTCCGGTTGGTAGCCGATCACGCCATCGAGGTTCGCGCCGGTCAGGTCGGCGCCTTCCAAATTCGCGTGCTGCAGGTTCGCCCCGCGCAGGGTCGCGCCCGCCAGGGTCGCGGACCGCAGGATCGCGCCCTCCAGGTGCGCGCCCTCCAGGGTCGCGCGCGACAGGTTCGCGCCGTTTAGGGCGGTGCCGCTCAGGTGCGCGCCCTCCAGGGTCGCGCCCTCCAGGGCGGCGCCGTGCAGGATCGCGCGCGTCAGGTTCGCGCGCGACAGGTTCGCGCCCACCAGGGTCGCGCCCGTGAGATCCGCGCCCTCTAGGTTCGCGCGCGTCAGGTCGGCGTCCGACAGGTTCGCGCCGCGCAGGGTCGCGCCCTCCAGGTACGCGTGCACGAGCTGTGCGCCCTCCAGGTGCGCGCCCTCCAGGTGCGCGAACTGCAGGTCGGCGTCCGACAGGATCGCGCGCGTCAGGTTCGCGCCGCGCAGGCCGGCGCGCGCCAGGTCGGCGTCGCTGAGGTCGGCGCCCTGCAGGTCGGCCCCGTGCAGCGTGGCGCCCGCCAGGCGCGCCCCGCCCAGCAGGGCTGCGCGCAGGTCGGCGTCCGACAGGTCCGCGCGGCGCAGATCGGCGCCGGTCAGGTATGCGCCGGCCAGCCACGCGCCGGTCAGGTCGGCGTCCGACAGGTCCGCGCCCCCCAGATGTGCCAGCTCCAGGGAGCGCCCTTCGGCGACGGCCTGCTCCAGCGCGTCGGCCAGGGTCTCGCCCTCCAGGTGGAGGATATCCCCCTCCAGGTGGAGGGGTGGTAGCAATTGCCGTTGGATAGTGAATTTCATATTGTCCTCCGTTGGGAGGGGCGCGCGCTGGACTCATCCCGCCAGCGCCGCGCCCCCGTAGGGGCGGGGTGGGAACCCGCCCGTCCTCGGGGCGGGGTGGGAACCCGCCCGTCATCGGGGCGGGGTGGGAACCCGCCCGTCATCGGGATGCCCTCACCAGCCCAGACCCTCGGTCGGGTCCAGGAAGCAGGGCCGATCCTCCATCGGCCCGGACGGCGCGGGCGGGCGGCGCGGCAGGCCCCACCCAGAGCGGAGCATTGCCGCGTTATACTCGCGGTTGGCTTCCGCTTCAGCCAACCGCCGCGCCCGCTGTTCGGGCGTTTCGCGGGCGCGGGCTTCGTACTCCTCGGCCTGCCAGCGCTGCAGGCGACCGCCGCCAGCGCCATTTAGGGCATCGTATCGGTCGGCCTGCTCGCGCAGGAGCTGCGCCGCCTTGAGAAGCTCCTCAGGCGTCATGCCGTCGGGATCGCGCTCCAGCAGCGCCCTGTCCGCCTCGCTGACGGACCAGGGACGCGCGGGCAACAACTCGACCTCGACCTCCAGAAGGTCACGGTCGTCCAGGGCGCTTACGTCACTGCGCCCGTTCGCCGCCAGAACGTCACGAGGCGTTGCGGCGCACGTATCGTGCGCCGACTTCGGGGCGGTTGCCCAGTAGGGCCAGCGCCCTCCAGGGGTGACGTAGAGGCTCATGCCGCTCTCGATCACCTCCCGAAGCCGCGCGCCGGTGATCAGGACGCGTGTCGTTGCCATAGTTCCCCTACTCCCAACCCTCATCTATCCCAGTGGTTCCATCCAGGTTCGCGCCCTCCAGGTTCGCGCCCTCCAGGTTCGCGTGCCACAGGAGCGCGCCATCCAGAATCGCCCCGCTCGCCTGCGCGCCGCGCAGGTCCGTCCTCTCCAGGTCCGCGGACCGCAGATCGGCCCCCTCCAGCCGCGCGCCCGCCAGGTTGGCCTCGCGCAGATCGGCCTCCACCAGGTTCGCGTACCGCAGGTCCGCGCCGGTCAGGTCGGCCCCGCGCAGCTTCGCGTCCATCAGGAGCGCGCGCTCCAGGTTCGCGTGGCGAAGCTGCGCACGCGTCAGGTCCGCGCGGCGCAGATCGGCCCGCTCCAGGTTCGCGCCCTGGAGATTTGCCTCCATCAGCTCGGCCCACGCCAGGTGCGCGCGCTCCAGGTGCGCACCCTCCAGGTTCGCGCCCTCCAGTTGGGCCAGGTTCAGGGCGCGACCCTCGGCCACGGCCCGCTCCAGCGCGTCGGCCAGGGTCTCGCCCTCCAGCGTCAGCGGTGATCGATCTTTTTGGCGGTGGATGGTGAACTGCATACGACTTCCTCCATCGGGGGGCGCACTAGACTCATTCCACCGGCGGCGCCCCCCAGAGCGCCGGTCAGGATGTTCCCTTAGGGGAGGGGCAACGAATTAGTCGGCCGCCTAGAACCTTTTACCAATGCTTCGCGCGAGAGGATCGCGCCGATCCTCCCATCGCTCCAGATCTCACGGTAGGCCGTAGAGAAGGCGGGAATCTCCCGCTGCGTCTCGGCGCAGACGGCCGGCGCGGCCAGCACCACCGGCTCCCATCCCACCACGTGGGGTGGATCTGGCGGCGGATAGTGACACCGGTGGAGCCGCGCGACCGCTTCCTCAATGGCCGCGCTCATGCTCCCGTATATCGCCGCCAGCTCCTCGATCTGGCGGCGACTCTGCTCGCTAATTGAGATGTTCTGCCTCATGACACCCTCAGCGGTCGATCAACTCGACCTCGATGTCCAGAACCTCATCGTCGCCTGGTTCGTCTACGTCGTGGTATCCGTTCGCCTTGAGCACGTCCCAGGGCGTTGCGACGCACTGGTCGTGCGCGAACTGCCGCCCACTCGCCCAGTAGGGGGCGCTCGCCCCCGGCGTGAGGTAGAGGTTCATCCCGTTGTCGGCCATCGCCCGGAGGCGCTCACCGGTGATTCGCACGCTTGCCGTTCCCATATCGACCTCCCGTCGTGTGTGTACGACAATATACACACACGAATACACATTATCAAGCAAAAGCTCGGCATGGTCGCCTCCTGTTGACAGGGTCAGGCATGGTCAGTTCCCCACGGCTAAAGCGCGTGGGCTTGTCCCTGGTGCCGAAGCAAACGCTTCGTCCGAGACCATAGGCTGACTGACGGCAGCCCTGGCCGCAATGTTTGCAGCCGCGACGACATCCGCATGACCAGCGTAGCCACAGGACGTACATCGGAAGGTCGCCTGATCGGGTCGGTTCCGCTTATCGCAGTGGCCGCAGATCGGGCAAGTGCGAGAGGTATTTCGAGGATCGACGACATGGAGACGAACACCAGCAAGCGCCGCTTTGTAGGTCAAAAATTGGCGAAGCTCGCCAAAGGCCCACTTGCTGTGTCGCGAACGCTGAGCCTTTCGTACCGTTGTCCGTTCGCGAATCCCGCCCAAGTCTTCGATGGCGAGATCGCGCCCGGTGTCAGAGGCTTTCGCGACAAGGCGCTTGCTGATGGTGTGGTTGACATTTCGCTTGAAGCGGCGCTCCCGGCGGCGAATTCGCTTCAACTTGCGGCGGCTCGATTTGGTTCCGACTCGTTGCAGGCCCGCTCGCATCCGCTCGTAGTGGCGCCGCTTGGCGTCAACCTGCTCGCCGCTATAGGTCTCGCCGTCCGAGTCGGTCGCAAGGTTGGCAATTCCCATATCGACGCCAAGAACGCCGGTCCCCTCGGACGGCGGCGGCTCGGGAATGTCCACCACGACGGCCAGATAAAACGTGCCGTCGCGATAGATGAGGTCGGCCTGCCCGCGCTTCCCATAGGCGGCAAGCCGGTCAGCTTGGTAGCCGCCCATGATGACGGGGATCAGTTCGCGCCCTTCGAGTGTCAGGAGCGAAACGCGATCAATCCCCTTCCACGACAGGATGCGCTGATCATAGACTATCGCGCCGTGGGGGTTGAAGGTCGGCTTGATACGCTTATCCCGCCTGTAGGCTTCCGCCACTTTGGAGATGGCCCGGACGGTCATTTGCGCCGACAAGCCGAACGAATCGCGTATCTCGTGGTAGAGCATCTTCTGGAGCTTGTACTTGCCAGCGGTGCGATGCTTAAAGGCTACGTCCGCAATCCAATTGCACGCTTCGTTGAAGCGCTCCATCGTCGCGAGCAAGAGCGTGTGCTGTTCGTTTGTCGGAGCCAGCTTGACTATCAAGGTTGTATTCATGCCGAGCCTCTTAGTCCAATCTTGTCTAAGAGTATAGCACATCCCCGCAACAGCCGCAAACATTGGGCTGAAGCCGCTCAAGCTCGCGCGCTTCCTCCCACCGCTGAAGCGGGTGGGCTTCCGCGCCGAAAGGAGAGTATCCGTGACGTACCAATGACCTTGCGTATCCCGCTTGAACGTAGCGCCCTTGATGGCGCAATCAATCGGCTGGCTCTGGCGAATCTTCACCCGACCGACCTTGGGGAGTGACCTCCTCCCACCCTTTCAAGGGTGGGAGGAGGTCACGGTGTCTCCTCGGCGCTGGCGCCCCACTGGCACAGCAGCGCGCGCAGCTCCTCGCGCACGACCAGCGCGGCCTGCATCAGGTCCACGCCGATCAGGTCGGCGTCAGTCAGGGTCATCGTGTGCTCCTGCAGCCGTTGGTGCGACCTTCGCCGTCCGCCGGCGGCGCGCCATGGACGGGCGACGACCTCACCACCAGGCGTCGGCGGCGTCGGGGTCGGCCGGATCCTGGCGGGCGCGGGCCTGCAGGCGGGCCAGGCCGGCGCTGGCCTGCTGGATGGCCGTCTGGGCCTGGGCCAGCGCCCGTTCGGTGCGCGGCACGGCGTCGGTGGCGGTGGTCAGCGCGCGGCTGGCCGCGGCGAGCCAGTGGCGCGCCTCGTCGGCGCTCACGGCCAGCGCGGCGCCGCGCGCGGCGTTCACCGCTTCGGACAGCGCCGACTCGATCAGGTCCAGATGCGCCGCGGCCAGGCCCAGCGCGTCGGCCAGGGCGCCCGCCGCGGCGACCAGCGCCGGGCCGGCGGCGCTCAGCGCGCCCACCGCCCTGCCGAGATCGGCGCGCGTGGGCGGCCGCGCGGCCAGACACTCGGCCCGCGCCTGGCTCAGCAGCCCGGCGGCGTCGCTACAGACGGCGCGCCAGCCCGGCGGCGCCGCCACCTGCGCGGCCTGGAGCGCCTGCGCCGCCCGGTGCAGGGCGGGTCGCAGCAGCGCCAGGCGGCCCTCCAGCGCCTGCGTCGTGTCGAGCACCCAGTCCAGCGTGTGCTCGGCGGCCAGCAGGGTTGCAGATGATGGCCTCATCAGTTCTCGCCGCCGGAGACCCCTGCCTTCAGGCATGGGGAGGAAGGCGGCTCCCTCCTTTCTCGGTGTCCTTACGGAGCAAACCTCGCCTTTCGGCGGTAATGTTGGCCTCGCCAATGTCTGCCAGGCTTGTCACGCCGTCAACCTTCGCCCTGTTCCCCACACAGGACAGCATGATCGACGACGGCCGTTGCCACAGGCTGGCCGCGCACCTGTGGGTGCCATGACCAGGCAAACGGAGCCCAACAAGGGCGTAGGCTGGTCACGAACGGGGGCTCCTACAAGCCCCGCCCTTTCGGGCTGGGGTTCGTGACGGGACTCCTCCCCGGCGGAGCCGCCCGTAGGGGCGGGTTGGGAACCCGCCCGTCCTAGTCCCACCCGCGCCGGCGGGCGGGACACTCCGGCGAGCACGGCGCCACCCCCGCCGGCGTAACATGGCAACAGACATACAGCGCGTGGCCGCACCAGACGGTGGCATGCCAGCCCGCGTCGGGCAGGGGCGTCAGCGTGACCTCCAGCGCCATGGTCTCGGGATCGAGCTGGTAGGTCGCGCAGGCCCAGGCGCGGGCCCAGGCGCGGGCCTGCGCCGCCGCCGGCGTCTCAGGCGCACGCGGCTGTGGATCGTAGGCCATCATCGGCCTCCTGTTCCAGGGTCGCCGTGGCCGGCGCGGGCGGCAGCAGCCGCGCCAGGCGCGTCCAGTCCCAGCGCGTCGCGCCACGCTGGGCGCGCAAGCGCGCTTCGATGCGGGGCCAGACGCCCTGGATCTGCCAGTCCTGCAGGCGCCGGCGGCAGGTCCAGAAGGAGGCTTGCGCCAGCGCGCCCTGGATCGTGGGCCAGCTCGCGCCGGTGCGCACGGCCAGCACCACGGCGGCCAACACGGTGCGATCATCGATCTGGCGGCCCGGCCGGCGCGGCAGCAGCGGCGCCAGGTCGCGCCAGAGCGCATCGTCGATCACCGCCTGGACCAGCGGCGACGGATGGGGCGCGTCCGCGACCGAATCACTCCACGGCATGGTCGTCCTCCACCTCGGTGTATCCGCCAACAGGCTACCAGCCAGATCTGCGGCGCGCACCACCCGTCGCGGGTAGTTGATGGGTAGTCTTAACCTGAGAATCTGCTGAAAATGGGTAGGGGAAGTACCACGCCCTACCCAGGACCATTGGTGGGGCGGGGCCGGTTGATCGGGTCGCACGCTTCACGCCAGCGGACGGCGCGCCCGTAGGGGCGGGGTGGGAACCCGCCCGTCCTCGGGGCGGGGTGGGAACCCGCCCGTCATCGGGACGCCCCCTCAAAGGGCAAACGAACAGGCTAGTCGGGCAGGCGCGCCCCATGCAGGCGCGCGCCATACCAGTCCACGCCGTCCAGGCGGGCGCCCGTCAGGTCGGCCCCCGTCAGGTCGGCGTGGCGCAGGACGGCGCCGCTGAGGTCGGCGCCGGTCAGGTCCGCGCCCTCCAGGTGCGCGCCCTCGAAGGACGCGCCCTCCAGGTGCGCGTGCTGCAGGAGCGCGTGCGCTAGCTGTGCGCCCGCCAGATTCGCGCCGTGCAGGTCCGCGCGGAACAGATCGGCCCACTGCAGGTCGGCGCCGGTCAGGTCCGCATCCTCCAGGTTGGCGTTCCTTAGTCGCGCCGCGACAAGGTTCGCGCCGGCCAACTGTGCGCCGGTCAGGTCGGCCTCCTCCAGATGTGCCCGCTCTAGGGAATGGCCTTCGGCGACGGCCCGCGCCAGCGCGTCGGCCAGGGTCTCGCCCTCCAGGTGGAGGATATCCCCCTCCAGGTGGAGGGGTGGTAGCAATTGCCGTTGGATAGTGAATTTCATATTGTCCTCCGTTGGGAGGGGCGCGCGCTGGACTCATCCCGCCAGCGCCGCGCCCCCGTAGGGGCGGGGTGGGAACCCGCCCGTCCTCGGGGCGGGGTGGGAACCCGCCCGTCCTCGGGGCGGGGTGGGAACCCGCCCGTCATCGGGATGCCCTCACCAGCCGAGGCCCTCGGTCGGATCCAGAAAGCAGGGCCGGTCCTCCATCGGCCCGGACGGCGCCGGGGTGGAGCGCGGCAGGCCCCATCCAGAGCGGAGCATTGCCGCGTTATACTCGCGGTTGGCGGCGGCCTCGGCCTCGCGCCGGGCGCGCTATTCGGGCGCCTCCCGCGCGCGGGCCTCGTATTCCTCGGCCCACCAGCGCAGCAACCGCCCGCCGCCGCGCTCCTTGGCCTCATACTGCTCGGCCAGCGCCCGCAGGCCCGCCGCCGCGGCCAGCAGCTCCTCGGGCGTCATCTCGCCAGGGAGCTTCTCCCGCTGCCACTCCTGCTCATCGTTGATCTGGTTGTCGTACATGGCTGTACTCCGTTCAGGCCGCATCCCTGAGATCGGCCGGTGCCTGGGCCAGCGCCCGCAGGCGCGCCGCCTCGGCCTCGGCCGCGCTGCTGGCCGCGGCCAGGGTGCGCGCCTGGGCCTGATAGCGCGCCAGCAGGTGCTGGCACTCATCACGGGCCTGCGCCAGGCGCGCCAGGATCTCGGCGGAATCGGCGTTCACCACCAGCGGCACACCAGCGCGATCACGTCCGCTTCGGTCGTGGCCCGCATGGGCGGTATGGTCGGGCCGCGGTCATCCCACGGGTTGGATCCCACCCAGGCGGTGTCTCCCACCACCTCCACCGCCACCGGCGCGGCGTCGGTCCACAGCCAGGTGCGGTGCTGCTCCCAGGGGGCGCCGGTGGCCGCTTCCAGCCGTCGTTCCAACTGATCCAGGTCCATGGTCGTCCTCCACGTTGTTGTTGGCCGGGCTGGCCGCGCCCGGCTCAGGGATAGACATCGTCGTTGGTGAAATTGTACGGGTTTTGTTCGGCGTAGCGCTCGGCCCAGACCCGAAACGACGGAAGAATCCGCCGGCGGTCAAACCAACAGGGCGTGCGTCCCAGGATGGAGGTGCCGTCCCACTCCTCGCCATGGCGCTCACACGCGGGCGTCACGCCGACGACGTGGTGCATGTGGTCGTACTCGAACACGGTGCCGACCGCAGGTTCGGGACACCAGGCGCAGCGCAGACCCTGCGCCGCCGGCGCGCCCGCGCCCTGCTGGCCGTCATCGCGCTCCGGATCCGGTGGTCGTTGGTCCATACGAACCTCCGCAGGAAACCGTCGCGTTGACGCGACAGGAACTGACCCGTACACGCCTCATGCTAGTCGGGCAGGCGCGCGTCGGTCAGGTCGGCGCCTTCGATGTCGGCGCCGCTGAGGTCCGCGCCCGTCAGGTCGGCGCCGCTGAGGTCCGCGCCCGTCAGGTCGGCGCCGCTCAGGGACGCGTACCGCAGGTCCGCGCGCCACAGGGTCGCGCCCGCCAGGCTCGCACTCTCCAAGTCCGCGCCAGTCAGGGTCGCGTACCGCAGGTCCGCGCCCTCGAAGGACGCGGCCTCTGCGCACAGCTCGATGGCGTAAGCGCCGTACAGGTTGGTGCCGGTCAGCCGCGCGCCGGTCAGCCGCGCGGCGCACAGGTCAGCCCCCGTCAAGTCGGCCCCCCTAAGGTTAGCCCAGCTCAGGTCGGCGCCCGTGAGTTCCGCGCCAACGAGGTCCGCGCCGCTGAAATCGGCGTCCGACAGGTCCGCGTCCTTCAGGTCCGCGCCGCGCAGATTGGCGCCCACCAGATCGGCGCCGCTCAGGGAGTGACCTTCGGCCACGGCCCGCTCTATCGCGTCGGCCAGGGTCTCGCCCTCCAGCGTCAGCGGTGATCGATCTTTTTGGCGGTGGATGGTGAACTGCATACGACTTCCTCCATCGGGGGGGCGCACTAGACTCATCCCGCCAGCGGCGCGCCCGTCATCGGGATGCCCTCACCAGCCCAGACCGTCGGTCGGATCCAGAAAGCAGGGACGATCCTCCATCGGCCCGGACGGCGCCGGCGCGGCGCCGCGGCCGCGGCCGAGGCCGCGGCCGCGGCCAGCAGCGCGGCCAGGGTGCGCGCCTGGGCCTGATAGCGCGCCAGCAGGTGCTGGCACTCATCACGGGCCTGCGCCAGGCGCGCCAGGTAGGCATCGAAGAGCGGCGCGGGCAGCTCGGCCAGCGCCACGTACGGGCGGTGCTGGCACTCATCACGGGCCTGCGCCAGGCGCGCCAGGTAGGCATCGAAGAGCGGCGCGGGCAGCTCGGCCAGCGCCACGTACGGGCGGGTTCCCAACCCGCCCGTACCGCGCGGCGCGCGCCGGCGGTGGTGCACGCAGTCGGTGCCGGGGTTCATGCGTCCTCCCCGGCGTCGGTGCCGCGGAGGCGATGCCGGAAGCGCTGGCGCGCGCGCTCGGCGACGCGCGCGACCAGGGCCTGCTCCTCGGGCGTCAGCGGTGGCGGCGGTTCCGGCGGCGGAGGAATCGTCGCCGCCAGGGCCCACGTCTCTTCCACCTCGTCGCGGATGTCGTCGTCCTCCGGACCCAGGGACTGCCCCTGGGCCAGGCGCATCAGCGCCTCGATGATCCGGGTCTCGCGGTCCACGGTGTGCCTCCTAGTTCCACGGCGAGGCGCGCTCCTCGCGCCAGAGGCGGATCCAGGCATCCAGCACGTCCTCGGGCGTCAGGCCCGCGGCGCGCAGCTCCGCCCCCCAGGCGCGGGCGTCGGCCTCCTGCGTGGCGATCAGCTCTACGCCGGCGGCGCCGCAGCAGTCGCGCACGATCTGGTCGCGCGCGGCCAGCGGCACGTTGATGCCCTGGCCCTGCAGGGCAAACGCCACCGCCCCCAGCCAGGTCGCCAGGCGGCTGGCCGTCTGGTGGGCATCGCCCTGACCGGCCAGGATCGCCGCCTGCGCCTCGGCCGCCGCGCGCAGCGCCGCCAGCAGCCCGTCCTCACCTTGCTCGGTATACACGGCGGCCAGCTGCGCCGCCGTGTATGCGATCTCGCCCATCATGGTGTTCCTCCGTTGGGAGGGGCGCGCACTGGTCGCATCCCGCCAGCGCCGCGCCCGTAGGGGCGGGGTGGGAACCCGCCCGTCCTCGGGGCGGGGTGGGAACCCGCCCGTCCTCGGGGCGGGGTGGGAACCCGCCCGTCCTCGGGATGCCCTCGAATTAGGGGGCATCCGGCTCGAAGGACGCGCCGCCCAAGCCCGCGTCCTCCAGGTTCGCGTCCTCCAGGCGCGCGCCGTACAGCCGCGCGCCCTCCAGGGCGGCGCCGCTCAGGTCGGCCCCGCTCAGGTCCGCGAACTGCAGGTACGCGTACCGCAGGTCCGTGCCGTCCAGCCGCGCGCGCCGCAGGTCGGCGCCGCTGAGGTCGGCGCCGGTCAAGTCCGCGCCCTCCAGGTGCGCGCCCTCGAAGGACGCGCCCTCCAGGTGCGCGTGCTGCAGGAGCGCGTGCGCTAGCTGTGCGCCCGCCAGATTCGCGCCGTGCAGGTCCGCGCGGAACAGATCGGCCCACTGCAGGTCGGCGCCGGTCAGGTCCGCATCCTCCAGGTTGGCGTTCCTTAGTCGCGCCGCGACAAGGTTCGCGCCGGCCAACTGTGCGCCGGTCAGGTCGGCCTCCTCCAGATGTGCCCGCTCTAGGGAATGGCCTTCGGCGACGGCCCGCGCCAGCGCGTCGGCCAGGGTCTCGCCCTCCAGGTGGAGGATATCCCCCTCCAGGTGGAGGGGTGGTAGCAATTGCCGTTGGATAGTGAATTTCATATTGTCCTCCGTTGGGAGGGGCGCGCGCTGGACTCATCCCGCCAGCGCCGCGCCCCCGTAGGGGCGGGGTGGGAACCCGCCCGTCCTCGGGGCGGGGTGGGAACCCGCCCGTCCTCGGGGCGGGGTGGGAACCCGCCCGTCCTCGGGATGCCCTCGAATTAGGGGGCATCCGGCTCGAAGGACGCGCCGCCCAAGCCCGCGTCCTCCAGGTTCGCGTCCTCCAGGCGCGCGCCGTACAGCCGCGCGCCCTCCAGGGCGGCGCCGCTCAGGTCGGCCCCGCTCAGGTCCGCGAACTGCAGGTACGCGTACCGCAGGTCCGTGCCGTCCAGGACGGCACCCTGGAGATTGGCCTCGCGCAGGTCCGCGCTGGTCATCCGCGCGCAGCTCAGGTCCGCCTCGCGCAGATCGGCGCCGGTCAGGTCGGCGCGCTCCAGGTCGGCCCAGCGCAGGTTGGCCTTGCGCAGGTCGGCGCCGGTCAAGTCCGCGCTCTCCAGGTCGGTGCCCTCCAGGGCGGCGCCGCGCAGGTCGGCGTAACTAAGCTCGGCATCGCGCAGGTCCGCCTCGCGCAGATCGGCGCCGGTCAGGTTGGCGCTGTGCAGGCGCGCGCCGTACAGCCGCGCGCCGCGCAGGTCGGCCTCCTCCAGATGTGCCCGCTCCAGGAAGCGCTCTTCGGCCACGGCCCGCTCTATCGCGTCGGCCAGGTTCTCCCCTTCCAGGTGGAGGGGCGGTCGGTCTTGGCGGTGGATGCTGAATTCCATACCTACCTCCATCAGGTGGGGCGCGCGCAGGATCGATCCCGCCGGCGGCGCGCCCCCCCAGGGGCGGGTTGGGACCCCGCCCGTCATCGAGACGCCCCCGAACTAGTCGGCCTCCGGCGCGTTCTTCGCGCCCCCCAGGTGCGCGCCCGCCAGGTACGCGCCTTCCAGCCGCGCGTCGGTCAGGTTGGCGTCGGTCAGGTTGGCCTCGCGCAAGTCCGCGAACTGCAGGTCGGCGCCGGTCAGGTTGGCCTCGCGCAAGTCCGCGAACTGCAGCCGCGCGCCCTCCAGGGCGGCGCCGCTCAGGTCGGCACCCCGCAGATCGGCCCTCGTCAGGTCGGCGCCGTGCAGCCGCGCGTCCGTGAGGGCCGCGCCGGTCAGGGCCGCGCCGGTCAGGTCGGCCCACTGCAGGCCCGCGCCGCGCAAATCGGCACGGACTAACCGCGCGCCTGTCAAATCCGCGTTGCGCAGACCGGCGTTGCTCAGGTCGGCGTCAATCAAATCAACGCCGGTCAGGTTGGCGCCGTACAGCCGCGCGCCTGTCAAATCGGCCTTTTTCAGGCACGTGCCGGTTAGGTCGGCACCATCCAACCGCGCGTCGGTCAGGTCCGCGCCTACCAAGCCCGCGTACCGCAAGCGCGCACCGGTTAGGTCGGCCTGCACCAGCCGCGCGTCGGTCAGGGCGGCACGATCCAACCGCGCGCCGGTCAGGTCCGCGCCGGTCAGGTCCGCGCGATGAAACCACACACCGGCCAGGTTGGCCTCTTCCAAATCAGCACCATCCAACCGCGCGCGGCGCAAATCAGCGCCGCGCAGATCGGCGCCGGTCAGGGCCGCGCCGGTCAGGTCGGCGTCGCGCAGGTCAGCGTCGTGCAGGGAGTGGCCTTCGGCCACGGCCCGCTCCAGCGCGTCGGCCAGGGTCTCGCCCTCCAGCGTCAGCGGTGGGCGGTCTTGGCGGTGGATGCTGAATTCCATAACTACAACTACCTCCATCAGGTGGGGGCGCGCACAGGATCGTCCCGCCAGCGGCGCGCCCCCCAGGGGCGGGTTCCCAACCCGCCCGTCATCGAGACGCCCCTCAATCAGTCGGCCTCCGGCAGGCGCGCGTCGGTCAGGTCCGCGCCCTCCAGGTCCGCGCCTTCCAGCCGCGCGCCGCGCAGGTCGGCGCCGGTCAGGTCGGCCCACTGCAGGACCGCGTCGGTCAGGTCGGCGCCGGTCAGTTTGGCCCACTGCAGGACCGCGTCGGTCAGGTCGGCGCCGGTCAGGTTGGCCTCGCGCAAGTCCGCGAACTGCAGGTCGGCGCCTTCCAGCCGCGCGCCGCGCAGGTCGGCGCCCCGCAGATCGGCCCTCGTCAGGTCGGCGCCGGCCAGGTTGGCCCACTGCAGGACCGCGTCGGTCAGGTCGGCGCCGGTCAGGTCCGCCAGAGGCAGCCGCGCGCCGCGCAGGTTCGCCAGAGGCAGCCGCGCCTCGAAGAGCCGCGCGCAGCTCAGGTCCGCGCCGGGCAGCCGCGCGCCGCGCAGGTCCGCCTCGCGCAGATTGGCGCCGCTGAGGGAGGCCCCCTCCAAGCGCGCCCCCTCCAGGTCGGCGCCCCGCAGATCGGCCTGTCTGGCATAGGCGCCGCTGAGATCGGCCTCACGCAGGTCGGCCTCGCGCAGGTCGGCGATGCTGAGGTCGGCCTCGCGCAAGTCCGCGAACTGCAGGGCGGCGCCGGTCAGATCGGCGCCGTGCAGGTCCGCGTTGGCCAGGTCGGTGGCGCGCAGGTCCGCGCCCTCCAGGTGGGCCAGGTTCAGGGCGCGACCTTCGGCCACGGCCCGCTCCAGCGCGTCGGCCAGGGTCTCCCCTTCCAGGTGGAGGGGCTGTCGGTCTTGGCGGTGGATGGTGAACTGCATACGACTTCCTCCGTCAGGGGGCGCGCGCAGGATCGATCCCGCCGGCGGCGCGCCCCCCAGAGCGCCGGTCAGGATGTTCCCTTAGGGGAGGGGCAACGAATTAGTCGGCCGCCTAGAACCTTTTACGAAGAGAGGGCGTAAAGCCCACAGGCTTTAGCCGTGGGATAGAAGCCCTTTTCTCGCTTCACCCAGAGGGTACCCGGCTTTAGATGTTTATACAAGTACGCGCCTTGCTTGACCTCTGCGTAAAATTGTAGTACAATCGTGCTATGCGGAAGGCGTACACATACCGGCTCTACCCAACGAAGGGGCAAATCCGTATTCTCAATCGGATGTTGGAAGCCACGCGGTGGGTTTATAACGAGGCGCTTGCCACCCGCAAACGCGCGTGGGAGGAGCGTCAAGAGTCGCTTGGATTGTACGATACGCACTCCCTTCTGCCCCGCTGGAAAGCCGAACGCCCGTCGTTGAAAATCGTCCACAGTCAGGTGTTGCAAAACGCCTGTGTACGTGTTGACCTGGCCTTCAAGGCATTCTTTCGCCGCGTCAAAGCGGGCGAGCAGCCCGGCTACCCGCGCTTCAAAGGCCCTGGTCGCTACGACAGCTTGACCTATCCGCAATACGGGAATGGCGTTCGGCTGGAAGGCCGTCACCTGATCCTGAGTAAAATCGGATCGGTCAAGGTCGTGCTGCATCGGCCCCTTGAAGGGACGATCAAAACGGTCACCATCCGGCGCGCCAGCACCGGTAAATGGTATGCCTGTTTCAGCGTTGAGGTCGAACCATCGCCACAACCGGTGCCAGACGCTGCCGTGGGGATTGACGTTGGCCTGGAGCACTTCGCTACCCTGTCCACGGGCGAGCATATCCCCAACCCGCGCTTCTTCCGGCGGGATGAATCGGAGCGGCGCAGCGGCGCTGCGCCGCAACAGGCCAAAGCGCAGCGCAAACTGTCTAAAGCCGAGAAGGGTACACCAGAACGCCGGAAACGCCGCAAGATCGTGGCGCGGATTCATGAACGGATAGCGAACAAACGCCGGGATTTTGCCCACCAACTGAGCCGCAACCTGGTCAACCGCTTTGGCATCATTGCTTTTGAGGACTTGAACGTACAAGGAATGCTGGAAGGGCGCAGCGGCGCTGCGCCGCAACGCCTGGCAAAAAGCATTGCGGATGCGGCGTGGAAACAATTTGTACAGTACACGATGAGCAAAGCGGCGGAGGCTGGCCGTCGTGTCGTACTGGTTGACCCACGCAACACCAGCCAACGCTGTAGCCGGTGTGGGCAGTTGGTTCAGAAGGATGTGAGCGTTCGTGTGCATTCCTGTCCGGTCTGCGGCCTTGTGCTCGATAGAGACGAGAACGCCGCAATCAATATACTGGCATTGGGACTACAATGCCTGGGTGCGAGTCCCTAGAAGCCCACGCGCCTCTGGCCGTGGGAGTAGTCACAATGCTTTCCGGGGGAGCCGGAACTTCAACAATCGGTCTATTCACGTCACGGAATACTTGTTTCTAGTTGAACGGAGGTAGTACTGTGGCTCGAAAACATCAGCTCCGGGTGCAACGGGCTGGTACGGTCATCAACATGATATCGAAGAAGCAAGAATCAGACATCATACAGGCTTTGCAGCAAGTCGTTGACCATATCAGCGCCAAGTTCGGAAAGAGATTGACACTCCCACGGCGAAAGCACGTGGGATTCTTGGTTCGACGAGGACGGCCTACGCTGTGTAGGTCTTACGCCCTCTCCCCAAGCGTTTTGCGTCTCCGGGTGCCCCACGGCGACGGGGATAGCTCGTATCCCTTCGGCCCGGATGTTCAGGGCCGCGTTCAGGTCTCGGTCGTGCATCGCCCCGCACCCACAGGTCCAAACCCTGTCCGAGAGGGCAAGGTTTTGGTTGATTGTCCCGCACTCCCGACAAAGCTTGCTGCTGGGGAAGTAGCGGTCAATCACACTCAGGTGTTTGCGATGCCAGACCGCCTTGTAGGCAAGCTGCCGCCGAAACTCGCCCAACGCTGCGTCCAGAACCGATGTGGACAGCTTGGTTTTCGCCATCCCTTTCAGGTTCAGGTCTTCGATGCACAGCCCGTCGTACTTCTGGACGAGTCCGGTGGTCAGCTTGTGCAACCAGTCCTGTCGCTGGTTGCGGATTTTGATGTGTACCCTGTTCAACCGATGCCTGGCTTTGTCCCGGTTCTTGCTCCCTTTCTGCTTGCGGGAAAGCTCCCGCTGCGCCCTGCGAAGCTTGCGCTCTGCTTTGCGGTAGAACGTGGGCGGGGCGATTCTCGTACCGTCCGAAAGCACCGCGAAGTCTTTCAAGCCGAGGTCAATCCCTACGACCCGTTCAGGGTTGGCAGGGGGCAAGGGTACGTCGGGCATCTCGAACTCGGCGGTCAGGGTGACGTACCAATGCCCTTGCGTATCCCGCTTGAACGTGGCCCCCTTGATGGCGCAATCAAGGGGTTTAACACGTGTTCAGCGATCCAGGATATAACTGGAACGCAAACTGCGTCACCGAATCCAGTGAGAGCTTGCACGCCATTCACAGTGATGGGATACTCATCAGGAACACCTTGAAGCCGGGCATATTCTCTTGGCGTCATGGCGCGCATTCTTATACTGCCTTTTCCCGCTCTAATCAAGAACTGCTTGGCGCTGCCGCCTACGGCGGTACGTAGACAACCGGATAAATCATCATTTCTTACTTCAGCGCGCTGCTGACCATCTCGCCGTCTGCGAAAGAAGGTCCGATACGTAAACTGCTGTCCGTTCACTAATTCTTCAACTCTACGGCGATGCGTTTCGTTCATCATTGCCAAATGACGTTGTACTTCGTCATCAGGCCACCAGCGACTGTCCGAATCATCTAATGGTTCAACTACATCAGACAAACCCGAAGTCTTAATGGGAGGGGGTTCTGGCATTTCATTGTAGAACCATCGCAAATCCTTATTAGCGATAATGTTCCGTTTAAGTTGATCTGGCAACAGTGATTTCGATCTTGTTAGAATAAGCTCAACCGTTGTATAACTGACTGGCAGTCTAGTACCAACAAGGAAGATTCGCAATCTGCTTTGTGGCGTAAAATGTAAAGCATTCAACGCAAACACATCGCAAGAATAACCTAGTTCATTAAGCGTCTGAACAGTCAGTCTAAAGTCCAGACCTTTGTTTGAGTACAACCAACCTGGTACGTTTTCTATAAGAACAAACAGCGGCGCGGAATCTCCTTGCTCTTTTAGAATTCTTAAGAATCCCCAAAATGCGCTTGAATGACGACCGTTAAGCATACCGTGCATATTTCCGGCTAGAGAAAGGTCAATACAAGGGAAAGAACAAGTCGCCAGAGTGGTCGAGGGAACGATACAGGGATCGAGATCAAAAATATCAGCGACCACATAATGGGCTTCTGCATTGGGGAAAAACGCCTTATACATCTCGAATTTCTTTTCAGAGATGTCATTAGCGAAAACAACTTGCCAACCGTAAGGCTGCAAGCCCATCCTAACCAATCCTATGCCAGCAAAATATTCAGCTACTGTGAGAGGAAAATGTTGATGCTCCATGTTATCCACGGTCTTTAGAGCGCTTAATCCATAAGAATTATATCTCACCTTGTAGACAAATCAATAATGAGTGCGTGCTGAGCATTTCAGGCGGCTGCGGCGCGAAGCGCCGTCAGCTGCATGCTGTTGTTAGACGCCCTGTCTGCATTCTTGACCGACGTCACGCACCGGCTCCTGCGCGCGCTCGCAGCACGGCCCCGATGTACGTGTCTTTGTCCTCATCCTGGAACACGATGTGCCGCTTGGCCATTTCGTCCTTCTCGATGCCCCAAAGCTTGCTCATTTCATGCGAGGGCGTGTTCGAGACGATGAAGGACTCGAGCACAACATCAGGCTGCCCCAGCCGCTTCTCGATGTCCTTGACGGTTTCGTAGAAGCTGATCTTGGGATCCTGGAGGCCGACGTTGCGGATGCCTTTGGGGTCGACAAACGTCACGCGCTGCCGTTTGCCTTCGAGCTGCCAGATGATGAAGTCCGGGTGGAAGTTGCCGGCCTCGAAAAAGCCGACGCCACGGCCCTTGCTCAGGTTGCGCAGCAGGTAGAGCTCCCGTTCTGCAAAATAGTCTGGGTTGGCGTCGTGGAACGCCTTCAGGTCCTCGATGAACCGGCGCTCGCCTTTGTTGAGCGGGGCGGGTGAGATCTCGACTGCACTGCCGTCCAGGAACAGCAACGGCTGGTAGAGGTGTCGCCCGAACCAGATCGCCTTGAGGCCCCGGAACTCCCAGTCCTTCAGATCCCCTTGCTCGATGGCCTCTTTCAGCTCTTTCAGTTTTGCGACGATTTCCTGCTGCGATTCCTCGATCAGGATCCGATAGCCGTATTCGGCGCCATCCTCACTCAGGATGGACGGGAAGTTGGGATCGTCCTCGGCGAGGTCACGGTACTCCAGGTGTGGCAGTTCCCACTCTTTCTTGCGGAAGGTGTAGTAGCGCTCCACGTATTTGCGCAGCAGGGCCTGGGCGATCTCCTGCCATACGCGCACCTTTTCGAACGAGTCGAAGGCCAGCTCCGACGCGGGGATCAGCAGCCGGTACCAGCTGGTGTCCACCAGCAATGCAGCGATGCCGGCCTGGGGCAGGTTGAGGTTGTGCCAGCCACGCTCGGCCTTGAAACGTTCGAGGTCGAAGTACAGCTGGTCGAGGTCCAGAAAGGCGATGTGCTGCTTCGTCAGGTGCGCCTCATTGGGGGCGCCTTCGTCCTCGCTGCCCGATACCGTTCCGTCAGACTTCATGGCCTGGATCTTCGGGTACCAGTTCAGCACCACCTGGTTCTTCTGCAGATAGGCCGTGGCGGGCTCAAGGTCGGGGCGCGGGGGCTGGAGGGTCGGAACCGGCCCCAGCTTGCGGAAGGCGTCGCCAAATTCGGTCTTGATGCCGTTGATCTCTTTCTTGAGACGGATCGTCTTGAGCGGCGTCGTGCCCAGGTTCCGGATGACCGGCAGGATGAATTCGATGCGTTCTTCGTTGGCGGGTAATCCTTCATCTTCCAGGAACTTCCGGAACTGTTCCATGTAGTCGGCACGGACGCCGAAGATATGCAGCGTTTCGAGCAGGTCGATGTATCTGGGCCGTTTCAGCGCCGCGGGGAGGGTTGCACGCACGCTGCGCTTGAGGCTCATGCCGTAACCCTTCAACCGCACGCCGCGGCCGAAGAGCTGGATGATCTGCGCGCCCTCGCTGCGCCCAACGTTCATCAGCCCCATGGTGCTCACGCGCCAGCTGCTCCAGCCCTCGGTGAACTTCTTCGAACCAATGAGCACGTTGATGGCGGAGTGCGGCTTGTCCAGCTCGTGGAACAACGAGCCGGAGAATTCCCGCTCGGCGACATGCAAGCCGCTGGCTTCGCACAGCTTCACCAGCTTGGTGTCGTCACCGACGTTGATGACGCCAAAGAACGCGTTGTCGCCCACGCGCACGCCGATTTCGCCGGCGGCGCCCTTCAGGTTCTCGACGTGCAGCAGGCCGCCTGCGGGAGCGTTGAACAGGGTCGCCAGTGTTTCGTCGAAAATCTGTTCAGGTGAAAGACCGCAGGTGTTCAGGTAGGCGAAACGGCCCGCGAACAGGTTCTTGCCGGTGGCCGTCAGCAACCCTTCGTTCAGCACGCGCCGGATGCGCTCGGCGCTGTCCTTGCGATTCGCCACGTAGGCGGCCAGGAACTTCAGGATGGCCACGACGTCGGACACATCCTTTTTGTCCTCCTTGCGCACGGCGTTGACGCTGCCGCCCACGAAGACCCACAACGGCTTTTCGATGTTGAACGGGCGCAGGCTCGTCTCCTGTTCCCGGTACAGCCGCTGCTGCTGGAAGAACGACAGCAGGCAGGCGGTGAGGTAGGTCCTCATCCATTCCTCGTTGCGGTCGTCCTCCAGGTTGAGGATGTGGTAGTCCTTGCCGAAACCGTCGCCGTAGAACCAGCGGTAGGAATAGTCGAACAGCGTGCTGCGCGCGTAGAGGTCGGTCAGGTCCCGGTTACCGGCCACGGCCTGACCGAAGGTGGCGGAATATTCGAACGAGAAGCCCTTTTCGCACAGCGCGTTGCGGAACTTCATCCAGGCCCCGTCGCCGCCTGCCGAAGCACCGCGGTGCCCTTCATCGACGAGGACAAGGTTGTTGCCCTCGAAGGCATCCACCGCCACCGTCTTCTCGCCCATCTCCTCCTTCAGCTTGGTGACCTCCAGGATTTCCACCGCACGGCCGGCGAACAGGCCGCGTCCGTCCTTGTTGAAGGTCTCCGCCTCGATGCCCGATTGCCGGAACTCGCGCAGATGCTGCTGCGACAGCCCTTCGTTGGGCGTGAGCAGGATGATCCGGTTCAGCTCGCGCGAAAGACCATGCGTTTCCAGGAACCGCTGGTACTGGAGGATGTTGGCATGCATGAGCAGCGTCTTGCCGCTGCCGGTGGCCATCCAGAAGGCGATCTTGTTGAGCTGGAGGCGAGGGTCCTCAGACTCCTCCAGTGCCGCGATCCGGTCTGCTTCCGGGAGGGTCTCGTTCAGCGCCGCAATGCGCGCGTTGAGCGCCTGCCGCAGGCCGGCGGGGTCGCGGAAGTAGCGGTCGAGGTAGATTTCCGTGAACAGCAGCGCCAGGTACTGGAAGTACTTCCAGACGATCGGCTCCTCACCCCGGGTGATGCGCCGGTCGTTGAGGTGTTGCGTGACCGAAACGATGGCCTGGTCGTACTCCAGCAGCTGCTCGTCCGTCAGCTCCGGCCTGTTCTCCGGGGGCAGGTGCAGGCACAGGGCGTGGTGGAAGCGGTGGATGTTGTCCGCATCCAGTCCTTCCAGCGACTCATCCTTCAAATGGGCGGCAAGCTGGTCGAAGCGCTCGACACCGAACAGGCCGAGCAGCCACTGGTTGAGGGCGAGCTTGCGGTTGAACGGCAACGACGCGCGGGCCGCGGCGGCCCGGCCGCGCGCAGACGCCCTGGGCGAAGCTGCATCGTTCTTGCGAGGACGTCCGCGCGGCATCAGGCAGCCTCCTTCCGCTTGTCGCTCACTGGATAGCAGCTACGGATGTTGTCGATCATTTTCAGGCCCAAAGTGAGTGACAAACCTGCTTGTTGCGAACGGACGAGCATCACACGCCCTCCGTGTCGAACATCAGGCGGAAGAAGTCCTCTTCGATCAGGCGCACTTTCCAGGTTTCGTCCGGGGCTTTGAGGTTCTCCAGGTTGTTGTCGCCGTTCACGTAGATCAGGTCGAATTCACTGTCCTTGCTGGAGTAACCCTGCTTGCGGAACCATTCGTCCAGCACCAGGTTGTCGCGCTCGATGCCTTCCGGGGCCTCGCCGCCGGGGCGCTTGCGCCAGATGACGAGCGTGCGGCGGCCGTCGGGCGTGGTGCCGGTGACGGTGCGAAACCACCACGGGCCGTCCGGGTCCTCCTTCAGGCGGCCGTCCAGCAGCAGCCGGCGCGGGGCATCCGCCGGCAGGTCCGGATCGGCGTCGCGGCGGAACGCGGCGCTGTAGGTGCGCGGCGCGGCGATGTGGTTCACCTTCAGGCCGATCAGCCAGTTGAAGGTCTCCAGCAGGTCGACATTCACCTCGCGGGACTCGTCCGAACCCGGGCGCTTGACCTTCAG
>Ga0209479_1000784_pt1 | contig 42682 bp, 47 predicted proteins | sample DewCreD2012metaG_2_FD_184112 | JGI IMG/M metagenome (GOLD analysis project Ga0209479, IMG submission 184112) | Hot spring sediment bacterial and archeal communities from British Columbia, Canada, to study Microbial Dark Matter (Phase II) - Dewar... ...
TGTGCATCATGCCTTGATATTCTATATTAATGGCAGTAGCTACAGGGTAAAGGATAAGCTAAAGAGGGTTAATTAGAGGGGTCAATTTTATTTGCACATAAGGGGTCAAATCTCTTGACTATCAACAGAAAAACAATATTTGATTTTGCTTGATATTGACGCAAGGAAGAGACAAGATAGCCAGCTTGCAGGCTTGTGAGAATTAAATGGTCGCTGTCCCTATTTTAGGAGGTTAACGAAGATGTCTACACGACAGATACTTTTTGTTTATCCCAAATACCCTGATACTTTCTGGAGTTTTAAACATGCCTTAAGGTTTATCTCTAAAAAGGCAAGCCTGCCACCACTGGGGTTATTGACTGTAGCAGCAATGCTTCCTAAGGAATGGGAGAAAAGGCTTGTGGATATGAATGTAATGGCATTGGATGATAAAGACCTTAAATGGGCTGATTTTGTCTTTCTCAGTGCTATCTCTATTCAGAAAGAATCTATAAAAGAAATCATCACAAGATGCAAAAATGTAGGTGTTAAGATTGTGGCAGGAGGCCCACTTTTTACAAGTAGCCCTGATGAATTTGATGAAGTAAACCATCTAATACTCAATGAAGCTGAAATCACATTACCGCCTTTTTTAGAGGATTTAAGAAATGGATGTGCTAAACACATTTATACCTCTAATAATAAATGGGCAGAGATTAGAAAAACACCTATCCCGCTCTGGGACCTTATAGATACAAGAAAATATGCCACCATGAACATTCAGTATTCACGTGGTTGTCCTTTTAATTGTGAATTCTGCGATATTACCCAGCTCTATGGACGTATCCCCAGAACAAAGGATAAAGAGCAGGTAATTGCAGAATTAGAGAGTCTATATTTACGGGGCTGGAGGGGTGGGGTATTTTTTGTTGATGATAATTTTATTGGTAATAAAAGAAAATTGAAGACAGAGATCCTGCCTGCTATTATTGAATGGATGAAAAAGAGAGGACATCCGTTCTCTTTTATCACACAGGCATCTATAGACCTTTCTGATGATGAAGAGCTTATGCGGTTGATGGCAGAGGGGGGATTTGATACAGTGTTTGTTGGCATTGAAACCCCCCATGAGGAGAGTTTATCTGAATGCAGTAAGTCTCAGAACCAGAGGCGTGATTTAGTAGCCTCCGTTAAAAAGATTCAGAACTCGGGCTTAGAGGTTCAGGGAGGGTTCGTTGTCGGTTTTGATAACGACCCGCCTACGATCTTCCAGTCACAGATTAAATTTATCCAAGAAAGCGGGATCGTCACTGCAATGGTTGGCCTGTTAAATGCCATCCGTGGGACAAGACTATACCAGCGTCTTAAAAAAGAAAATAGGTTATTGAAGGATGTCTCAGGCGATAATACGGATTGTTCAATCAACTTTATTCCAAAAATGCATTATGAGACACTTGTAAATGGGTATAAGAGGATACTTAAAAAGATTTATTCTCCTGCGCATTATTATGAACGGGTTAAAAGCTTTCTAAAAGAATACAGACCCTTGCAAAAAAGGGCATTTCATTTTCGCTTTATGCATATTAAGGCATTTTTAAAATCCATATTGATAATCGGTGTAATAGGAAAGGAAAGATTTCATTACTGGCGTCTTCTCTTATGGACTATGTTCAGACGCCCGAGACTTTTCCCTTTATCAGTTACCCTTGCGATTTATGGATTCCATTTCAGGAAGGTCTTTGAGAATTATTGGGAGTAGGGGAGATTTAAAATAGAGGCTACAAGGGTTTTATTATGATAAAATAAGCTGAATGAGGATGCTACTGATTCCATGCCCATTGCATACATCGGTATAGGCTCTAATCTTGGTAAGAGGGAAGAGAATTGTGAGAAGGCAATTAGCCTTCTTACTAAAGATGGCATAAAGGTTCTCAATTGCTCCTCTAAGATTGAGACTGAGCCATGGGGAATTAAAGAGCAGCCTAAGTTTATCAACATGGTTATAGAGATAGAAACAGAAAAGACACCGCAGGAATTACTTGGTATATTAAAAAAAATTGAGAGAGTCCTTGGCAGTAATAAGGAGATCCGCTGGGGAGCAAGGATTATAGACCTTGATATCCTTTTTTATGATGACCTGATTATTAAGACACCCAAGCTTGAGATTCCTCATCCCTTGATTCCTGAGAGGGATTTTGTCCTTAAACCACTCCTTGAGATAGCACCTGATAAGGTGCATCCTGTTTCAGGGAAGAGCATTAAAGAACTGCTCCGAACGCTTGGGCCTTGCTCCCTGGCCGACGGACGGTAGGCAGGCGCAAAGCAGCACAGGCTTAACTACGAACCCTAAACTTTTTATATGCCTCAAAAATCTCCTCCCTGCTTAGCAATGCCTTAAAAGGCACCCCCATTGCCTCTACTGCCTCTCTGCCTCCTTCCTGCCTGTCTATAAGCACCAGGGCACCTATGACCTTGAGACCGCATTCCCTTGCCCTCCGGATTGCCTCAATCATTGAGCCACCTGTTGTAATAACATCCTCTACAATCAATACCCTCTGACCCTTTTTCACATTCCCCTCTATCCACTGCATTGTTCCATGTTTTTTTGGCTCTTTCCTTACAACAAATGCCTCTAAATTTTTTGCTTTTGATTTCTGACCTCTGATATATGATGTGTAGGCTATTGCAGTTGCCACAGGGTCTGCGCCCAATGTAAGTCCTCCGACTGCATGAATCCGACCAAACTTACACTCTTTAATAATCCTAAACAAGAGATTCCCTATGAGATGCATCCCCTCAGGGCTGAGGGTGGTAGGTTTACAGTCAAAATAGAAATTACTTTTCCTCCCAGAAGCCAATGTAAATGTAGGCTTCCTTCTGAATTTGAATGAGCGTGAGAGTATCAAATTGATAAGCTTCTGCCTCATTGACCCTGATGAATTATGTTTATGCATCATATCTTATATCTTGACTTCTGCATCTTTTCTCTATACCTGACTACCACACGCCCCTTATCCTCATATCCACTCCGACCCATTATACCGTATGCCAGATCTTTGCCCTCTTCTACTGCAGGCTGATTAAATGGATTTATCCCGTAAAGCATTCCAGTAACAGTAGTTACAAGTTCAAAGAATAAAATTAGCTGACCCATGTAATAGCTATCTATCATTGGAATATTGAGCCTCATGCTCGGCACCCCTGCGTTAAGAAGCGCAAGCTCTGTTGCCTCCTGCTCTGCCTTGATAAGCCCCTCAAGGCTGTGATTCCTCAAGTAACCCATAGGTTCTATGTCTTCTTCAGGAATAGGCACCTCATAACCATAGTCATTTATTGCTATGAAGGTTATGACCTTATCCTTTGGTCCATCTATCCAGAGCTGAAGCTGGGAATGCTGGTCAGTCGCACCTCTGGCAGGATATGGTGTCTGCCCTATGCCATTTTTACCGAGACTCTCAGCCCATAGCTGGCAGTACCAGTCTGAAAAGACCCTCAGTCTATCGGAATATGGCAGAAGCACAGATATTTTTTTCCCTTTCTGTGCCATAAGATACATCAGGGATGCAGACATATAGGCAGGATTTTCCCACACCTCTTTTTTACTACACCTCTTAAGCATATCCCTTGCTCCCTTGAGAAGCCCTTTTATATTAATTCCTGCAACCGAGGCGAGGAGTAAACCTACAGGGCTCAAAACAGAGTATCTGCCAATCAGATGGGGGTGAATTGGCAAGGTGCGGAAGCCTCTTTTTGTCGCTATTTCCCTCATAGCTCCTTTCTCAGGGTCTGTTGTGGCTATAATCCATTTCTGGAATTCCTCTCCGTGCGCCTCTCTTAAGGCTTGCTCAAGGATTAAGAAAGAGGCCATTGTTTCCAGTGTTGTGCCTGATTTTGTAATGACATTCACAGTTGTCCTCTTCAAGTCTATAATTGATAGGATTGACTGAAAGGTGCTTGGATCAGCATTATCATAAATAAAAATCTTCGGTGTATGTCTATGGTTATAAAATGGCTTTAATGCCTCAAGCAATGCCCTGGGACCAATGGCTGAACCACCAATCCCAAGGAGTATGAAATAAGCGGAGGTCCTTCTTATATTTTCTGCCATAAGGGTGACACTATCTGTCTCCTGGTATGGCAGGTCAAGGAAATAGAGCTCAGGGATTTTTCTCCCTATTATATCTTGATGAATTACATTTAACCTGTCTTTAAGGGAGTCTATATCATCAGGCGTTAGTCCATCAGTTCTTTCTTGGGTGTCTGACATCATATTTATAAAATTTAGGGTTATCATGCTTCCTTTGCTACACTCATACCTTCAATCAGTATTAAAATGAAGACTGCTGTAAAACCAAGAAGGAGCCCGAAGACATTGATTATTTTAAAATAAATAAGGATAAAAATTGCCACAGATAATGCAAATAACCGGCTCATACTTAAAAATACTATCTTTGCCGTAGCCTTCTCTGTGCAGAGGAGTCCTTCTACGCCCCGCACAAGTCCCTTCAGGTTCAGAAGTCCAAATACCCCTCCACATAATATCCCCAATGGCAACTTTTTCCACTCAAAGATTACAGAGACTCCTGCAAGCAATAAAATGATAATAATGCCTTTTTTAGTTACCCCTTTAAGAAACTGTAGTTGAACTCCATTTTTATCTGATGTTATCTGTGTTTCTGTCACCTGAATCCTTATTATTGCCTGTCTTTAGTGCAATCTTGAATAAATATTTAAACCCTGCCGCAATACCCAGGAGCAGAAATATTACGGTAAACAATGGGAATGTGTTTAAAGACCCATCCAGTATAAAGTAACCGATTGCAAAGCCGATTAAGGTGCATAAAGCGAGATTTATACCAACGGTGCTCGCTATCCCAAGAAAACGAAAGAACTCTCCCTTTGATTTTTTTTCTTCCATTTTCCCAGAAATTTTATCCATTTTGTCCTCATAGAGTATAGCATAGATTCAGCATTATATCGCAGGCTAAGGCCTCAGGCTACTTAATCTTTTTGATATATCCTTCCAGTCTTCAACTACAATTGCCTCCTCCGTCTCTTTGAAGCTGAATCTCTTTTTTATATGCCCTGAGGACTCAGATAACACAGAAGGCGAACCAACTATTGCATACAGTCTTATTCCCTGAGCTTGAAGTTCATCAAGCATCTCACTACCTCCCCATCTGAGGACCGCTGATTGAGGAAATCCATTTTCTTTAATCCATTGCCTTGCCTTCTTCACACCTATCATTGTAGTTAAGTATATAATCCTGAATCTCCATGAAAGCCTCTTCAGTTCATCCTTAGAGCCTTTCATAGGTTGAAATGAAAAAGGAGCCTCAAGAAGAGAGCCTTCAATCTCTGTAAGGATAACCCTTTCATCTTTCTCTATTATCAGGAGCACTCCTTCATTGCTATCAGCACCTGACTTGACCTTAAGGTGTTTTATCCCCCCTGAAATGGGCAGATACCTTAGCAATGCATAACCATCTCCACCACTTAAGGTTGTGCCAATATGCCTTTTACCTATGTAAAACTCAACACGCCTTCCACCCTCAGGAAAAAACCTTCCCTTTGTGAATGCCTTCAATATGGCAGTCCTGCCCGAGGTGGTGACACTGTCATACACTATCACCTCCGCGGAAGCAATATTATTAGAAATGAAAAACAGGAAAGAAATGAGGGCTAAAGATTTCCAGTTTGGTACGAATCTCAGATTCCTCATCCTATGATATTGTAATACATATCCCTCTGGCCAGGCTTAAAACCGGCACCTCTTATTGCATCTATGATATCTCTTATAGAGACCATATATCTCAGCCCTGTTGCACTTATGACATTCTCTTCAATCATGGTTGAGCCAAAATCATTTGCACCAAATCTCAAGGATATCTGTGCCATTTTAACCCCCTGCGTTACCCAGGATGCCTGTATGTTAGGGATGTTATCCAGATAAATCCTTGATATGGCAAGGACTCTCAAATACTCCGTAGCAGTGGCAACCTTGACTTTAGAGTCTTTCATTCCTAACTCTGTTCTTTCAGGCTGGAAACTCCATGGTATGAATGCTGTAAACCCGTGGGTTTTGTCCTGTAAATCTCTTATGGCATCAAGATGTTCAATAATATCTTCCGGCTCCTCAATGCTTCCAAACATCATCGTTGCAGTTGTCTTCATGCCGAGATTGTGTGCGGTCTCCATTACCTCAAGCCATCTCTCTTTACCTATTTTCCTTGGGCTTATTTTTTTCCTTACCCTGTCAGAGAGGATTTCAGCACCTCCACCTGGGATTGAATCAAGACCTGCACCTTTCAATACCTCTATCGTCTCTTTTAAAGTAAGTCCTGCCTTCTCGGAAATATGGCAGACCTCAGGTGGGGAGAGACCATGGATATGGATAGGAAAATTCTCTTTTATAGATCTTAAAAGGCAGACATAATAGTCAATGCCCAGCTCTGGATGAAGCCCACCCTGTAGAAGTATCTGTGTGCCACCAAGGTCAATTGTCTCCTTTATCTTTTCAAAGAGTTCTTCCTTACTTAAAAGATATGCCTCAGGATGTCCTTTATCCCTCCAGAATGCGCAGAACTTACAGCGGTTTATACAGATATTGGTATAATTTATATTGCGGTCAATGACGAATGTAACTACGCCCTCAGGATGGAGTTTCTTCCTCACTTCATCAGCCATCCTACCAAGGCTGAGAAGGTCTGCATTCTTAAGGAGACTAAGCCCCTCTTTCTTTGTAATGTGCCTTTCACTCTTCACTTTTGACTTTTAAGGGGGTTATAAAACGAGTCCCTCTCAACAGGGCTCTTACCTGCCTTCAGGATTAAATTTATAAGTTCCTCTTTTGAGATTGCCCTGCCTGAGGGTGCGCCTGCCGAATGGCTGATCCTTTCCTCTCCCACTGTGCCATCTAGATCATCAGCACCAAAAAGTAATGCAAGCTGTGCAATCCTCTCACCAAGCATAACCCAGTAAGCCTTTATGTGCTCAAAATTATCAAGCACAAGCCTGCTTATGGCAATGGTCTTTAAATCATCAATACCACCCATGTGAAATGTTTCAGATAGCCTTGTATTTTTAGGATGGAAGGCTAAAGGGATGAATGCCTGAAATCCTCCGGTTCTGTCCTGAAGGTCTCTTAGCCTTAGCATATGTTCTATCCTATGTTCATATTTTTCAATATGTCCGTAAAGCATCGTTGCATTTGACCTGATACCAAGACCGTGTGCGGTTTCCATAACCTCAAGCCACCTATTGCCCTCTATCTTTTCAGGGCATAGCCTATTTCTTATCTTTTCATCAAATATCTCAGCACCTCCTCCAGGGATTGAATCAAGCCCTGCACCTTTCAGTGCCATAAGCGTATCCTGAAGATTTAGCCCACTTATCCTTGAAAAATAATCTATCTCAACAGGGGTAAATGCCTTTATGTGTATATCGGGGAAGGAATCTTTCAATCTCCTTAACATCTCAAGATAAAAATCAAAGGTCCATTCAGGATGAAGCCCGCCTACGATGTGAACCTCCCTGATGCCCAAAGGGGATACCGCTCTAAGTTTCTCTATAATCTCTTCAATGCTCAGTTCATACGCATCCTTCTCTCCCTTTGAGCGGCTGAATGCACAGAATTTGCATCTGTTAACACAGATGTTTGTAGGGTTTATGTGGTGGTTCTGGATGAAATATACATTGTTTCCGTTTTTTCTATAAGCAATCTCCGATGCAAGTCTGCCCAGTGTAAAGATATCATCGCTCAAAAACAATGTGAGGGCATCCTGAGGTGTTAGGTGTTCTCCGGAAAGGACTTTTTCTTCTATCTTTTTTAGAGACACAATTCAGTGGACAAAACTAAATTTTAAACTTATTTTAAAACTATACTAACATAAAATTTATGGATTTTAAAGGTATTTTAGTGGTATACTACCTCCTAAATCTCGCAGAGGAATCCTGTGTCTGAGAAGAATATTATTAATAGTCTTAAATTTTTCTGCCTGAGAGCTGTGGTATGTCTTATGATCCTTGTGTTACTGGCTCCTGAACTTTCAGCTCAAGAGACGCCTCTTATTAAGTTTATAGAGATCAAGGGAAACAGAAAGATTGAAGAGGAGACGATACGGGCTAAGATCCGTAGCAGGGTTGAGGAGGCATTTTCTCACGAAATCCTCCAGAGTGATATCAGGAGCATATACAGGATGGGGTACTTTGATGATGTCATGGTTGAGGTTGAACCGTTTGAAGGTGGTATTAAATTAATATTTATTCTTAAAGAGAAGCCAACCATAGTAAGTATAGACTTTCATGGGAATAAAAAAATAGAGACAGACAAGCTTAAAGAGAAGATAACAATAACCCCAGGTGCGATAGCAAGTGCAGTGCTTATAGCAGACAATGTAGAGAGGATTATTTCTTTCTACCACTTAGAGGGATACTGGCACGCAAATGTCATTCCAATACTCAGGGAAGTCTCTGAAGAGGCAGTAGCCCTTACATTCCAGATAGAGGAAGGGATAAAGGTAGTAATTAAAGGAATCACAATAGAAGGAAACAAAGCCATCTCATCAAAAGAGATTAAAAAAGTTATGGAGACGAAAGAGAGAGGTCTCTTTTCATTTATTACAGGAAGAGGACTCTATAAAAAAGAAGAGATTTCATGGGATATAGAAAAGGTGAGGGAGCTTTACCATAGCCGTGGCTATATACACGCTGTTGTCTCTGAGCCGGTGGTTACTCTAAGCCCTGATAAGAAAAAGCTCTATATAAAGATATCTATATCTGAGGGTGACCAGTACAGAGTGGGAGAGCTTGCAGTCACAGGCAATACTATATTTACCACTGCAGAGCTATATAAACATATTGGAACTGCTAAGGGTAAGATCTTCAACCGGGTAGCATTAAGAAATGATATTGATAAGATCCTTGACCTTTACATGGAATACGGTTATGCAAGGGTAGATGTTAATCCACAGATGGATGTTGACACAGAGAAAAGGCTTATAAATATCACATTCTCCATAACCGAAGGAGAGGTCTTCAGGATTGGCAGGATAGAAGTCACAGGGAATACAAGAACCCGTGATAAGGTAATCAGAAGAGAGATGAGACTTGATGAAGGAGATATATTCAATAATAAACTCTTAAAAAGAAGTTATCAGAGGATAATGAACCTTCAATTTTTTGAGTCTGTTGAACTGACACCTGAGCCCCATGTAGAAGAGAAACTCCTTGATGTTCATGTCAAGGTTAAGGAGAAGTTAACAGGTATGCTGAGCATTGGTGGTGGATACAGCTCAATAGATAAATTTATGGTGATGGGTGAGATATCACAGGGAAATCTCTTTGGAAAAGGCTTGAATCTAAGACTAAGGGCAGACCTGAGCGCGCGGAGGACGAATTATAGCATTGCCCTAAGAGACCCCTGGTTTATGGATAAGCCCATCTCTGCATCCTTTAGCCTTTATAATGAGAGCTCTAAATACCTCTATTATGACAGGAATGCTGTAGGTGGCTCCATAGGTTTTGGTAAAGAGATAACGGAGTATGTTGGTGCGGATGTTACATATAACTTTGAGGGTGTAGAAATTTTTGATGTATCTCCGGATGCCTCTCAGCTTATAAGAGAGCAGGCAGGCAAAAGGGTCACAAGCAGTATAAGCCCCTCAGTATGGAGGGATACAAGGGACAATTTCTTAGACCCCACAAGTGGTTCAAGAAATGCCCTTTATATTACTTACGCAGGTCTGGGTGGTGATAATTATTTTGCGAAGGCATTGATTGACTCAGGCTGGTATTTTCCTGTAGTATGGGATACTACATTTGCTTTAAGAGGGCGACTGGGCTATGCCTCAGGTCTCTGGGGCAAAAAGCTTCCGCTTTATGAGAGGTTTTATGTGGGTGGGATATATACTGTGAGGGGTCTTGGATTTGGAGAGGCAGGACCGAGAAATGAAAAGGGAGAAAAGATAGGCGGAAATAAAGAGTTAATATTCAATACCGAATATATCTTTCCTATAGCAAAAGAGGTAAGGCTTAAGGGGCTTGTGTTTTTTGATACAGGCAGGGCTTTTGACACAGGTGAGAAGTTCTCTATAGGAGCATTGAGGGAGACCGCAGGTTTAGGAGTAAGGTGGATATCTCCAATCGGTCCTATAAGGATTGAGTGGGGATATAATATCTCTCCTAAACCGGGTGAAGGGCGGAGCAAACTTGAATTTACATTTGGAAGACTCTTTTAAGGGGGATGTATGAAAAGAACTATCTTTACAGTCATAATTGTGCTGACTTCATTTCTAATTTTTTTATCCAGCGCATGGGGTGGAGAACTAAAGATAGGTTATGTTGACCTTTTCAAGGCCTTCAATGAATCTAACCGTGCTGCAGAGGCAAAAAAGACCTTTGAAGAAATGGTAAAAACTAAACAGTCTGCTATTGATAAGATAGGAAATGAGGTAGATAGAATTCAGGCAGACATGGAAAAACAGGCAGCCATCCTTACACCGGAGGCAAGGAAAAAGAAGGAGGAAGAGAGGAATAATCTCCTCAGGGAGTATCAGAGGCTGGCGCAGGAGTCTCAGGAGGAAATCAGAAAGAAGGATGCAGAACTTACACAGGAGATACTGAGGGAGCTGAGGACGATTGTTGGTAAGATTGGAGAGGAAGAGGGCTACACAATCATCCTTGAAGTATCTGAAGGCGGCATACTTTACAGCCCTAAAAAGTTTGATATCACCGAGAAGGTAATCAAGAGATATAACGAAACTACCAATACTCCAAAAACAAAACCAAAAAAATGAAGCTCCGAGAGCTCAGAGACCTCATAGGTGGGGAGATTCTGGGAAATCCTGAAGTAGATATCACAGGTGTATCGGGTATAAATGAAGCAAGGCAGGGCGATATAACAATGCTTGCTGAAAGAAAGAGCCTAAAGGAGATTGGTGGCATAAATGCCTCTGCTATAATCACCAGGGAAGAGATAAAAGGTATAGGGGCAAGTATGCTTATTGTTGATAACCCATATCTTACATTTGCCAGGGCACTGGAGGTCTTTTATAAGAAGCCCTTTAAATCTCTGGGGGTCAGCAGTGAAGCCATTATTGGCACTGATGTGAGTTTTGGAGAGGATGTTACAGTTTATCCCCTGACATATATCAGTAACAGGGTCACTTTAGGAAGCAGGGTTACAATATTGCCGCTTGTATATATCGGAGAGGATGTCTCAATCGGAGATGACACGATTATCTATCCTGCTGTAACAATAAGGGAGAATGTAAAAATAGGAAGGCGTGTAATAGTGCATTCAGGAACAGTGATAGGCTCTGATGGCTTTGGGTATGTTCAGGAGAAGGGGAGACATTATAAAATCCCGCAGGTCGGAGGTGTAATAATTGAGGATGATGTGGAGATAGGAGCCAATGTGACGATTGACAGGGCAACCATAGGCAATACAATAATAGGGTCGGGTACAAAGATAGACAATCTTGTTCAGATTGCCCATAATGTAAAGATCGGCAGGAATTGTATAATAATCGCACAGGTGGGTATTGGCGGGAGTGTGGAGATTGGTGATGGGGTTGTCCTTGCGGGTCAGGTTGGTGTGAGAGACCATGTAAAGATTGGTGACCGTGTTATGGTGGGTGCTCAATCAGGAGTAGGAGGTGATATCCCCGAGGGACAGGCATTTTCAGGGACTCCTGCAATCCCACACAAAGAATGGTTAAGGGCTCAGGGTATTTATGCAAAACTGCCTGAGCTTGTAAAGCGGTTGCGGGAGCTTGAAAGAAGGATAAAATAAATAAGATAGAAAAGGAGTAATACTCAGATGATGGATATCCGTGAGATTCAGGCAGTACTGCCCCACAGGTTTCCATTCCTCATGGTAGACAGAATCATTGAACTTGAGCCTGGTGTAAAGGCTGTGGGGATTAAAAATGTCACAATAAATGAACCATTTTTTCAGGGTCATTTTCCGAACTATCCCATCATGCCTGGAGTTTTAATTATTGAGGCGATGGCTCAGGTTGCATGTATCCTTGCCTTCCGCTCGGGTGTAAAGGGGAATCTTGCATATTTTATGAGTATAGAAAGGGCGAAGTTTAGAAAACCTGTCTTCCCGGGTGACCAGCTCAGGCTTGAGATAAAGGCACTACAAAGCAGGAATGATGTATGGAAATTTTCAGGTGAGGCATTTGTTGATGGTAAACTTGTCTCAGAGGCTGAATTCACAGCAATGGTTTCAGAACAGGGGTTATAAAGATGGCAGGACCAAAGATTCATAAAACAGCGATAGTTGCATCTGATGCAAGACTTGCCGATGGAGTGAGCATCGGTCCCTACTGTATTGTGGGCAATGGAGTAAAACTCGGTAAAAATACCCGCCTGATTTCACATGTTGTTATTGAAGAGACAGAGGTTGGGGAAAACTGCATCATATATCCATTCGCAACAATAGGGCTTCCTCCTCAGGATACAAAGTATAAAGGTGAAAAGACCAGGGTAAAGATAGGCGACAATAATATAATCAGGGAATATGTGACGATTCATCGTGCCTCTGTAGGTGGGGATGGAGTGACATCAGCAGGAGACAACAATTTCCTTATGGCTTATGTGCATATAGCCCATGACTGTAAGATAGGAAACTTTGTTGTAATGGCTAATGTTGCTACGCTTGCAGGGCATGTTGTAGTGGGAGATTTTGCAGTTATTGGAGGGCTTGTTGCAGTGCATCAATTCACAAGGATAGGTGCCTATTCCATGATAGGAGGCTTCAGCGGTGTCGGAAAGGATGTGCTTCCATATACAACGGTCTCCGGGGCAAGGGCAAGGACTTATGGACTGAATACAATAGGTCTTAAAAGATGGGGTTTTAAGGAATCAACAATCAGGGACCTTAAACAGGCTTATAAGATCTTATTCCGCAGCAAGCTCACCCTAAAGGAGGCGATAGATAAAATACGGCGTGATATAAAGGCATCAAAAGAGATAAGACATCTGCTTGAGTTCTTAGAATGTAACAATAAAAGGGGGATATGCCGTTAAAGACCCTGGGGCTCATTGCCGGGATGGGGGAGCTTCCCAGAAGCCTTGCATCCGAAGCAAGAAAAATGGGTTACAGGGTTATAGTTATTGCCCTCAGACCCCTCGCTGACAGATCACTCAAGGCATGTGCTGATGAGTTCTGTGAGGTCAGTGTAGGTCACCTCGGAGGATTGATAAAGTCATTAAAGAGATTTGCACTGAGGGATGTTGTGATGGCAGGTAAGGTGCCAAAGAGCCTCTTATATAATAAAGGCAACATTATACCTGACCTGAGGGCCTTAAGGCTCCTCTTCTCATTGAAGGACCACTCTGATGACTCTATTATGCTCGGGATAACCCGGGAGCTTGAAAAGGAAGGCATAAGATTGCTAAAGACAATCACATTCCTAAAGGAGCTTCTGACCCCTAAAGGGGTATTGACAAAGAGGAGGCCTGAGGAGGGTCAATGGAAGGATATAGAATTTGGCTTGAGGATTGCAAAAGGGATTGGAAGACTTGATATAGGTCAGACCGTTGTTGTGAAAGACCTCTCAGTGATGGCTGTTGAAGCCATTGAAGGCACTGATGAGGCAATCCTGAGGGGCGGAACCCTTGCAGGGGCTGGGGCAGTAGTTATAAAAGTGAGCAAGCCAGGACAGGACATGCGATTTGATGTCCCTGCTGTAGGCATTGATACCCTCCATGTAATGAAGAAGGTGCATGCATGTGTTTTAGCATTAGAGGCTGAAAGGAGTATCATCATTGATAAAGAAAGATTTATTGAGGAGGCTGACAATTTAGACATAGCGGTTGTAGGGATACACACTGACAAATTCTAAATCCGAGATCCTAAACAACATCCAGATTCCAATTCTCTCAATGTCTTAAACCGTAGGACTTTTATTATGGTGAAGGTTGGCGTTATAGGGGTTGGTTCAATAGGGAGCCATCATGCGAGGATATACTCCGACATGGAGGGCGTAAGGCTTGTTGGGGTTGTGGATACTGATCTTTCAAGGGCTCAGGATGTTTCCTCAAGATATAACTGTGAGGCTTACAGCAATTATTCTCAGATGATGGATATAGTTGATGCAGTAAGCATTGCAGTGCCGACAATAATGCACTACCCCATAGCAATGGATTTTTTAAAAAATGATAAAGATGTATTGATTGAGAAACCAATAGCACAGGATGTAAAAGAGGCAGAGGAGCTAATCTCAGAGGCTCAGAAGAGGGGCAGGATTTTACAGGTTGGACATCTTGAGCGATTCAATGCAGGCGTCTCTTTAATAAGCAGTGTGATTGATAACCCAAGATTTATTGAATCACAGCGTTTATCTCCATTTTCTAAAAGGGGCACAGATGTAGATGTAACCCTTGACCTGATGATACATGACATTGATATAATTCTGAGCCTTGTAGGGTCAGAGATCTCAGACCTCAGGGCAAGTGGGGTAAGTGTGCTTACAGAAAACATTGATGTATCACATGCATGGATAGAGTTCAAGAATGGCTGTATTGCGGAGGTCGTGGCAAGCAGGATTTCTCCTGTGAAGGTCAGACAGCTTAAGGTCTTCCAGCACAATACTTATCTAAGCCTTGATTATCAGAGCCAGGAGGTCTTATGCCTGAGAAAGGTTAAAAATAAAATTGAAAAACAGCTGAGAAAGCCGCCTGAGAAAGAGCCCCTCAGGGAAGAATTAGCCTCTTTTGTTGAATGTGTGAGAAAAAGGACAAGACCTCTTGTCTCAGGGCTTGAAGGTAAAGAGGCATTGAAGGTAGCATTAATGATTTCGGAGGAAATAAGCAAAGAATGGGCTAATGAGGGGCAGTTAAGGCAGATATGACTATACCAATGGTTGACCTGCGGGCGCAATATAAGGCATTGAAAACAGAAATAGAGGATGCCCTGCGGGAAATCTTAGAGAGCGGACATTTCATCTTAGGTCCAAATGTAGAGGCGTTAGAGAGAGAGATAGCCCACTACCACGGTGTTAAATATGCTGTTGGTCTTGCCTCAGGCACAGACGCACTTCATCTATCTTTAAAGGCAATTGAGGCAAAGGAAGGCGATGAGATAATAACAACCACTTTTACTTTTATTGCCGCTGCAGAGGCAATTGCCTATACAGGTGCTACACCTGTCTTTGCCGACATAGATAGAGACACCCTGAATATAGACCCATCCCAGATTGAAAAAAGGATAACACCAAAGACAAAGGCAATAATCCCTGTGCATCTCTTCGGACAGCCTGTAGCGCTAGATGAAATCATGCACATAGCAAAAAGATATAATCTAAGGGTCATTGAGGATTGTGCACAGGCATTCGGTGCAGAATATAAAGGTGTAAAGGTAGGAAGTATTGGAGATGCTGGATGCTTTAGCTTTTATCCGAGCAAAAACTTAGGAGCTTATGGAGATGGTGGGATGGTGATAACCAATAACCCTGAGATTTATGAGAAGGTTAAACTACTGAGAAACCATAGCACAATGACACCTTACAGACATAGCTCCATAGGTTATAACAGTAGGCTTGATGAGATTCAGGCAGCAATCCTCAGGATAAAATTGAGGCATATAGACTCATACAATCAAAAAAGGCGTGAGGTTGCAAGGCTTTACACCACAATGCTTAAGGATGTGGTGGAGTGTCCGAAGGAATTTCCAGATAGGGTGCATGTCTATCACCAATACACAATCAGGTCCTCACAAAGGATGAAGATACAGAATGCCCTTAAGGCAAATGATATATCCTCGGTTCTTTATTACCCCCTGCCACTTCATCTTCAGGAAGCCTTCAGACACTTAGGCTATAGGGAAGATGATTTTCCTCACGCCCTTTCTGCATCAAGAGAGGTCCTATCACTTCCAATATATCCTGAGCTTGAATTAGAGCAGGCAGAATTCATTGCCAGGACTATTCTGAAGGCAGTTACTTAAAGATATTTCTTTCTGCCTATCAGAAAGACCTTTATTGTCAAGAGACCAAAGAGAAAGCCGCCGATATGTGCAAACCAGGCAACTCCACCCTGCTCTGCAATACCTTTACTCAATATGCTGTTTATAAACTGGATTACAAACCAGAAGCCGAGGACAACTAAGGCAGGTAATCTTATGACCTGTATAAAGAACCCTAGGAAAATCAGTGTATGAATCCTTGCACGGGGAAACAGAAGGAGATAGGCTCCTAGAATCCCAGAGACTGCACCGCTTGCACCAACCATTGGAATCACAGAGGAAGGCTCTGTGATCCCATGACTGTATGCTGCCACAACACCGGAGAGGAGGTAAAATATTATAAATCTTACATGCCCGAGCTTATCCTCTATATTATTTCCGAATATCCAAAGATAGAGCATGTTACCACCAATGTGAAAGAGCCCTCCATGCATAAACATGGATGTAAATACAGTCAGGATGGGATGGATAGGTTGAACATCCTTAAATGTTAAAAGGTAATTTGGCACTGCACCATAGGCAAACACAATCTCTTCCATCCCTAAAGGATGAAATACCTGAAAGATGAAAACCAGGGTATTCAGAGAAATCAACCCTATGGTTACAAAGGGGAAGATGGCTGTAGGATTATCATCTCTGAATGGAATCATTCACTCTTTTATAAAACTATACCCACAGGAAATAGTATAACATATCTTCTGTTAAGTTCGTTAAGTGTGAGGATTGAAGGTCATGCCCTCTTATACCTCTTTTTGCCCTCCTCAAAAAGGTCACCACCATAAATGTCATTAGCCACGATTGCAGGAAAATCTTCCACATAGAGGAGTCTCACCGCCTCTGCTTTAAGCTCCTCATAGGCAATTATCTCAGAAGATGTGATGTACCTTGAAAGGAATGCCCCTGCACCACCTGTGGCAGCAAAATATACCCCTCTGTATTTTATCAGGGCATCTTTTACCTCCTGAGAGCGTTCGCCTTTACCAATCATTCCCTTAAGACCTCCTTGCAGGAACAAAGGCGTATAGGGGTCCATCCTGGAGGCTGTAGTTGGACCGGCTGAACCTATTATCTTTTCAGGAGGTGATGGTGTTGGACCGACATAATAAATGACCGCACCTTTAAGCTCAAATGGAAGGGGCTTATTATCTATTATAAGCTCTACAAGCCTTTTATGGGCTGTATCCCTAAGTGTGTAAATATATCCTGTTATCTCAACCATGTCACCTGACCTTAACTCTTTTATGGTCTCCTCACTGAGCGGTGTCTTCAATTTTTTCTGCATACTCACCTCTATCGGAGATCAGAGAAGTCTGAAAGGATTGCCTCCTTGTGGCGTGCACTATGGCACTGGATATTCACCGCAACTGGCAGACTCGCAATATGGCATGGGTAATACTCAATATGAACAGCAAGGGCAGTGATTCTACCACCAAAACCCATGGGTCCAATCCCGAGATTATTTATTTCCTTAAGTAGTTCTCTCTCAAGGAAGGCATATCGGGGCTCCCTGTTATGTTCACCAATCTTTCTCAGCAGTGCCTTTTTAGAAAGGTATGCTGCCTTTTCCATTGTCCCGCCTATGCCAACACCCAAAATTATGGGAGGGCAAGGATTTCCTCCGGCCCTTTCTACTACATCAATGATAAATCTCTTAACCCCTTCTAAACCATCAGCAGGCTTCAGCATCTTAATGGTGCTCATATTTTCGCTTCCTGAGCCTTTCGGGCAGACAACAATCCTGACATTCTCACCCTCAACCATCTCCAGATGCAGGACACAGGGGGTATTATCACCTGTATTTTTCCTGTCAAAGAGTGGGTCATTTACTATAGATTTCCTGAGATAACCCTCCTCATATGCCATTCTCACACCCTCGTTAACTGCCTTAAAGAGGTCTTCTCCATCAAAGAGCACACCACTGCCCCACTCAATGAAAACCACTGCATAGCCAGTATCCTGACAGAGGGGGAGCCCTTTCTCCTCAGCTATCTTTGCGTTTTCAAGGAGCTGACTTAAAACAAATTTTCCAATGGGAGACTCCTCCTTCCTCAGTGCCTCTTCAAGGGCTAAGGAGATATCATCAGGCAATATCCTTGCTGCCTCTGTGAATAAATCCCTGACAGCATAGGTAATCTGCTTGCTTGTGATCTTTTTAAGGTTCATAAAATAAAAAGGGGACGGTTCTATTTATTTGAAAATTGCATCTAATCTAATCACGTGTCAGCGTTTTTATTATTTAAATAGAACCGTCCCCTTTATTCCTGAGCCGTGGAGGATTCGAACCTCCGACCCGCTGATTAAGAGTCAGCTGCTCTACCTGCTGAGCTAACGGCCCACATTTAACTACAGTTATGAGTTTAGAGTTAAAAATTAAAATTTGCTGCGCGCCTGACCCGATTTGAACGGGTGACCCTCGGCTCCGGAGGCCGATGCTCTAATCCGCTGAGCTACAGGCGCTCTTTTAAGTTTGGTTGGGGTGGCTAACGGGATTTGAACCCGTACAAAGAGAGCCACAGTCTCTCGTGCTGCCGTTACACCATAGCCACCATCGCAATTCCCTACGCGCCTGAAGGGATTCGAACCCCTGACCCACTGCTTAGAAGGCAGTTGCTCTATCCAACTGAGCTACAGGCGCATCCTTTTTCTGGTCGGGGCGAGTGGATTTGAACCACCGACCCCCTGCTCCCAAGGCAGGTGCGCTAACCGGGCTGCGCTACGCCCCGAGTTTTTTAACTTAAGGGATATTATATCAAAAGTTCCTGCGAATTTTTAAATAAATGTTAAAGTTTAAATTAAAGGGGACGGTTCTCTTTATTTGAAAATTGCATCTAATCAAGTGTCAGCGTTTTTATTATTTAAATAGAACCGTCCCCTTTGTTGATGGTACTCCCTTAATCTTAGGATGGATCTCAACTGCAGACCTCAGTGCCCTACCAAGACCTTTAAAAATAGCCTCAAAGATATGATGCGGGTCACGACCATAATGAAGGATTATATGGAGATTCATACCTCCGTGATTTGTAAGTGCCCTGAAGAAGTCTTCAAAGATAGGCATAATGCCTTTTAATGTGCCCTCTCTAAGTGGCTTGACCTTGTATACCAGAAATGGTCTCCCACTTAAGTCTATCGCTATCTGGGCAAGGCTTTCATCCATAGGGGTAAGGGATTCGCCATATCTCCTTATCCTGAGCTTTTCACCGAGGGCTTTTTTTATTGCCTCGCCAAGGACAATACCAATGTCCTCTATCAGGTGATGATAATCAACCTCAACATCTCCCTTTGCATCTAACTGAATATCCATATGACCATGCTTTGCCATAAGGCTTAGCATATGGTCAAGAAACGGGATTGATGTATTTATCTTATAATCCCCTTTACCATCAAGATTAATGCTGAGTTTCACAGTGGTCTCTTTAGTCTTTCTCTCAATCCTTGCCTTTCTCATCCCTTCCCTCCTGATTTAAAATATTTTTTCTGAATGTCTTATCCATCTGTTCTTTTTCATTCAGAGGCATCCTTTTATTCCCCTCCCTCTCAAGGATGGTTATAACACATAGTATAATTATAGCCTGAAGGAGAAGTAGAAGTGCCATCTCTATGGTAGCCCTTTTTATGAGAAGGGCGGTAAGACCGAGGGCAACTGCCATGAAACATATAAGCAATACAGCCTTCTTCCTTCCTTGAAGAAGGGCATCCATCCTGTGGTGAAGGTGGTCTTTACCAACATAACCTATCCATCCCTTGAAGTCTTTAACCCTCCCTTCCATGAGCCTCGTGACAGTTATATAAATGGTGTCATATATAAAGATGGAAAAGATAAGAATAGGGGCTGTTAAGGAGACCAGGGGATTATTGTCTGCCCACTCACCTTTTATGGCTAAGGATGAAAGCAGAAAGCCTAAGAACATACTCCCTGACTCACCTAAAAAGATGGTAGCAGGAGCCTTGAGCCTGAAGTTATATGGAAGAAACCCTAAGGATGCACCGAGGATTGCAACTGCCATCCAGCCAAGGAGTGGCTGTTCTCCTGTAAAGGCTATCATCCATAGGAAGAATGCCGTGATGATAGAGAGACCTGCTGCAAGTCCATCCATGCCATCAAAAAAATTCATGGAGTTTGTAATGCCCACAATCCAGAGAACCGTGAGAAAAATATTTATGGATAATCCCAATAATGTGTCGCCGGAGAAAAGAGTGAGGACAACCCCTGCCTTGATAACAAAAATGGTAATAATAATCTGGATTAAGAGCCTCAGCTTTGCAGAGAGCTCCCTTTTATCGCTTATGATACCCATCACAAGGAGGACTGTCCCGGCTGAAAGTATGGCTATGGTTTTCTTATCCATAATCTGATTAAAAAGAAGTGGCACAACCACACCAATGTAGACAGCTATTCCTCCTAAGAGGGGGGTTGGTTCGGTATGTATTTTTCTCCGGTCAGGGGTATCTAAGATTCCAAGCTTATGAGAAATCCATTTCATGATTGGAGTGAGAGAAAAGGAAAGGGATGTAGAAAATAGCAGGATGTATAGCCAGCGCATACCTTCTTCCATGAAGATACCCCTCACATATGGGCTAAAGAGGAGAACTATGAATATTCCTGATAAGATATAAACTATACTCATTCAATCATCTACCTGAACCATTCGGGAAGCCCTCAGGGCAAAGCCTTACGAGGGAATCGGTAATCTTCTGAACCTCTCTATCTGTAAGGCTCGGATAAATTGGAATGGAGATTGACCTCTCCCATGCCATCTCAGTTTGAGGAAAACCCTTTTCTCCTGTATAGTGATGGAGGGGTTTGAATACGGGTCTCCTGCAGGAGATTCCATCTTTTTCCATAAGCCCTATTAATTGCTCTGCATGAGGGGAGCCAAGAATATATCTATAGTAAATCCTGCCCTCTTTCTCATAAGATTTCCCTAATGCTACATTATAAGTCATTGCAATCTCCTCCCTCCTTTTAAGAAAGGATGGCAGTTTTTTGAACTGGCTGAGACCGAGGGCTGATGCCATATCTGTCATCTTATAGTTATAACGAAGCTGAAAGACCTTCTTTTTATCATACTCTCTCAGGTCCCTTGCCTTCTCAAGAAAATCATCCGTATCTGAAAGGAGCATACCTCCTTCCCCTGTAGTGATTAACTTTGTGGCATAGAAAGAGAGTATAGAGATAAGACCAAAACCACCAATTCTCCTCCCTCTGAATGTAGCCCCTAATGCCTGCGCACAGTCCTCTATAACAGGGATGCTATATCTTTTAGAGAGCTCAAGAAAGGCATCAATATCTACAGGCTCACCAAAGGTATGGACAATGATTATTGCCTTAGCCCTTTTTCTCCTTAAATAATCTTCTACAAAGTTGGGGTCTATATTATAGCTTCTGGCATCTATATCAGCAAGCCTCGGTATTGCCCCTACGTAATACACAGCATTAAGGAGGGCAGGGCAGGTATAGCTTGGAATTATGACTTCATCTCCGTGCTTGACACCCAGGCAGAGGAGGGAGAGGTGAAGTGCAGCAGTTCCTGAACTCACTGCCACTGCGCCCTTAACACCGATGTATGAGGACACTACACCCTCAAACTCCTGAACCTTAAGCCCCTGAGCTATCTGACCTGATTTTATGACATCTGTTACTGCCTCTATATCCTCTGAGTCTATAGTCGGTCTTGAATGAGGTATCATCGGGCTTTTTCTTTAAAGATATCTACAAAGAGTCTGAGGGGAATAAAGCCCTCGGCGTTTTTTACCCTACCCTGAATTCCCCTAAAATGTGCAGAGGAGCAGGCTATATCTATAATTGAAAGCCCCTCTATGTTTGTCTTCATGACCTGAGAGGCGTGTGCCCTCAGTGCCTTGAGCTTTCTACTGAGTTCATCGTTTATATCCACGAAGACAGCGGGGCTGAAGTTCTGTGTTGTTGGTCCCTCATAGAAAAGGACATTCTTTATATATCTTGCGGCTGTTATTACACAATTTGACAGATGACGGTGGTCCTGGTGGGTATCATCAAAGTAGTGAACAAAGATAAATGAAGGCTTAACCTTCTTTACTATATCCTCTATCCTCTGGATGAGCTCCTGATTTATCTCAATCTCTGTATCACTGTAACCACCCCAGAAGAGCCTTTTAACACCTATTATCCTCGCAGCCCTTTCCTGTTCCTTTTTCCTATTATCTTTACCCCCTCCACTTTCTCCCTCTGTAAGGACAAGGGCATAGACATCATGCCCCATATCTACATATTTGATTAATGTGCCTCCGCATCCAAACTCTATATCATCAGGATGGGCACCTATGGCTAAGATATTCATGCATAGCTCCTTTCATTCCTTATTGCCTCTATACCATTCTCACCACAGTTAAAAAGGAGGTCAATAGAAGATAGATTGGGCTCAAACCCTCCATAGAGCTGTGGATAAACAGGGTGTTTAAAATCCTGAATAATTACCTTAATACCTGCCTCTTCAAATGCCTTCATATTCATATACTTTGGGCCATCTCTACCCGAGAGGTAAGTATCAGCCCCTACTGCCCTGCAGAGGTCTATAAGCCTGCCCTGATGGTCATCCCTCGTGGGAATCCCTGATGCTAACAACATCTCCTTATTTATACTAAAAAGCTGAAGAATGCTCTTTAGTGAGGCAATGTTGATATCTATTAGTGTCTCCCAGTGTTTTTCATATATCTCTTCAAGATAAGGGAAGTATTCTCTGAAAAATGGCGCCCTTCTGTAATTCGTCTCTATCGCCACCTTATGTTTCCTCCTCCAGTGCACCTTATTGTTTATCCTCACTTCATTTATCTTCTCTGGAAACCTGTAGAGGACAGGCACTGTTATCCACTGCCATCCCTGAGGTGTCTTTATCCTGTTACGGTTTTGCCATTCATTTTTTTTATACTGCACATTATCAAGAAGCACAAATATATCTGCCCTGTCTATTTTATCTATATAGCCGAGCCATGGAAGATACTGGGGCTGATGGATGGATACCATCATCCCTCAAACCTCACGAATATTGGGTTTGTAACGAGTTGTTCCCCCACCACCAATCTATAATATATCTTCTCGCCGGGCTGGAAGTAATTATCTTTATATTTTATCAAAAAATCGCCCTTTGCAGAAAAGGTCTCCAGGACCTCACCCTTTCGTATCAGGGAAACCTTCATCTCCTCTTTAAGTGACTGGGGGAATCTAATCTTTATCAAGACCTCAACACTACCCTTACTTGACAACTCCTTGCCCATTATTGCCTCTGCCTGAGTGCCTTTCACCCTGAAGTCCTCAAGAATGGGTTTATCCTTGCCTCGGACAGCATAAACCCTTCCTTCCTTTAATGCCCTTAATACCTCACCTTCATTAAAGTCGCTGAGAAGAAATACAGTCTGTGTCATACCCATCCAGTCTCCTTCTTTATAATCCAGCTCACCTATAGCCCAGACAGGGTTATCCCTTTTACCATCACAGTATTCCTTAAGTATCTGGTCCCATAACCAGCTTGCTCTGCCTAAGAACCTGAAACCCTCCTCAAACACAGCAAAGCCTGTGTATCCTCTACCCTCAAGCAGGTCTTTATAATATGCTGGTGTATGAAGCTTTATCATCCTATTGCCAAATTGACCTTTAGCTTCATACATAGCCTCTACCTCGGGATGTGCCCAGAAGGTGAGGGCATCTTTCTTTTTTGCATAGTCTATAAGGAACTGATAAGGCTCTATGCCTTTATCTCCATGGTATTGGTCAAAGAGAGGTTTACAGAAAGGATAATTATTAAGGAGAAAAAGGAGACTCAAGACCAACAAGATAATACCCGGTGTAAAATAAGGTCTTACCATCTCTCTGATGATAAATCCTCTAAGACGGTAAATCTTCTCTGCCTTCTTTCCTAAAAGGATAAGGCTCAGGATAAAAAGGGCTAAGGGCCAGAGATTTTTTATACACTGAGGAGCGGACTTTATTAAGGGATAACCTGACCCCAAAGAAGGGATATTATCATAATCCTCAGGGGTTTTAAGTCCGAGAATGAGTATATGCTTATGCCAGTTCCTTAAGGTAAGGTCTCCCTTTATGGGATTGCCTTCCCAGTAATAGAATGGGGTTGCCTCTGCACCATGCAGGATGAGGAGCTCTGGATATTTACGCCTTAATGCCTCTATTGTCTCTATATATTTTTTAGAGCCATATTTCTTTATCCCTCCCTTATCTATCGTTTTCTTCAGAATCTTCCTGAGGGGTGGTAGACCATACTCTACACTCATATTGTCACGGTCTGTAATAATGGCTACCTTAAGACCTGCATCTTTCACCTTTTTTAACATCTCCTGAGGAGAAAGACTGCCACCACTGATATTCGTATGAAGGTGAATTACTCCTTCTGCCCTCAGGTATTGAGCGGCAAAGGAGTCAACTGAGATGGCTGAAAAAACAAACAGTATAAGAGGAATCTTAACCCAACCTGTGTGCATTTTTATAAAACCAAGCACCTTCCCTTTCCCCTCCGGAAGGAATCAGGAGGGGTCAGCGTAAGCTCCGGGGTTGTTAAATTCATTATCCCTGCTACGGCTTTTTAAGGAGATAGAGGGTTATTGCAAAGAGAAGAAAGGTATTAGATGCCCTCAGGTATCCCCCTGGCGTAATCATGAAAATAGATAATGGTAGCAGATAGGAAGCCTCCAGAAGCCCTAACAAGAAGCTAACTACTGCTAAGATAAAAAGCAGCCAGCAAACTGGCTTCATTCCAAATCACCTCCTTTTTTATAAAGCGTTTCCAGGCTATCTATAGCAATTTTTATATCAAATTTCCCTGACCTTTTTCTACCTTCCTCTCCCATAATCCTCCTCATCTCAGGGTCTCTAAAAATTCTCATTATGGCAGATGCCATCTCCTGAGGATTTGATGGAGGCACAAGAATGCCTGTTATTCCATCTTTAACCACCTCAGGGACACCTCCCACCTTTGTTGCAACAACCGGTTTACCTCCTGCCATTGCCTCAAGAATGACATGCCCAAGCCCCTCATTCAATGAGGATAAGACAAGAAGGTCTATCGCAGAGATTATAGCATAAATATCCTTTCTCGTCCCTGTAAAAATTACATTCAGTCCAAGCCCTTCTGCCATAGCCTCCATCTTTTCTCTTTCAGGTCCATCTCCTACAATTAAAAATCTCACATCTCTTTCATTTTTAAGCAAGGAGTCAGCCTTAATAAAGGTGCCACAGTCTTTTACAGGGACAAGCCTTCCTATCCATCCTATAACAAAATCCTGAGGTGTTATACCCAGTATCTGCCTCATCTCTTCTCTCAGGGCATCTGATTGCCGGTATTTTTCTGTATCTATCCCGTAGGTAATAGTAACAAATTTCTCTCGCCTTGCCAGTCGCAGTTTTTGATAATCATCTATTTCAAGATTTGAAAGTGTTGTGATTCTATCTGTAATCCATGCGCTGAGCCTTTCCATATATAGGAAAATTGTCCTCTTAAGACTTCCAAAATAGCCATAAAAGATATGACCATGGGTTGAATGGATGATTATTTTCACCCCGCAAAGCCATGCCGCCCACCTTCCGAGGATTCCAGCCTTGGAGGTATGGGTGTGGACAACTGCAGGATTCTCCTTTTTGGTTATCCTGTAAAGGAGCCATAGTGCCTTAAGGTCAAGGAATGGATTTATCTCCCTTCTGAGCTCTGGAATAACAATTACAGGAATCCCTGTCCTTTCAGTGTAGTCATCAAAATCTTCATGGGGTTCTCTTGTAAGTCCTGTTATAATCTTGACCTCATAACCTTTTTTTGATAATCCCTCTCCAACCTGCATTACTACCTCTGCAGAGCCGCCACGGTCAAGACGCGTTATTATCAAAAGGATCTTCATCAGAATCTATAAAACTCAGTGCATCTCACACACACAGGAAATGCCTTCCTCTCTTTAACCACCTGCCTGAAGTTTCTGTATCTCTCTGAATTCCATATATCCCTGAAGGATGACTCCCTGATATTTCCTGCTGAGAAATTAAGTGACTGGCATGCCCTTACAGAGCCGTCAGGAAAGATATAGGCGACCATCCATGGAGAAAGGCACCTATTTTTATAGCTTAAAGGTATAAAGTCAAAAGAGCTGTAATAGCCTCTTACCTCCTTATCCGTATAATTGGGATAGAATGATACAGAAACCTCACTCTCCATTGCCTTTATCTCCGTTATCTTTTTTAAAAGGACATCTAACTCAATACTTGGAAGTTCATCCCTTATGAATCCTGCCCAGTCATGAGAGATTGATGAGAAATACTCCTGAAAGAGGCTGTTATGCTCTGTATAGGTCTCCTTTCCGATGAATATAAGGTGATGGAATGTGATAGATGTAGCACCCATCTCCTCTGCAATTCTCACAACCTCAGGGAGCCTTTTGTAGTTGACCTCAAAGACTGTGCTTGAGATATTCACAAGTGGTCTTTTCTTCCCTTGCAATAATTTTATATCCTTCAATCTCTTAAAGCCTGCATATGCCCTATCAAAGGTGTTAGGAGAGCCTCTCATCTCATCATGAATCTCCCTCGGTCCATCAAGGGAAAAGATGACTTCATCCACGCCGAGCTCAACCATCCTCTCTGCATTATCTTCAAGGAGCACCCCATTTGTGATGATGTTACATCTCATGCCTCTTCCCTTTACCATCCTCACAATATCCGGCCATTGCCTGTAGAGAAGAGGCTCACCACCAAAGAGGGTGATGTTTGGCTTGAAGGATTTTACATCATCAAGCAGGGACTCTATCTCATGCAGGGATAACTGTGCCTTTAACATCTCAAGGGGATAGTCCCTTGATGAACCAACCATCCCCCACTGCCCGCACATCTGACACCTCAGATTACAGCGATATGTAAGAAAGAGTGATATGGTCTCTGGATAGGCACTATAGCCGTTGAAGAGTTTATATGTAAGGTAGGAGAGAAGTCTTCTCCTGAATGCCAGCCATCCATATCCGGGCTGGGAGATTGCCTTAGTTATAGCCCTTTTTATATTTCTGAAGGGAATCACCTGAATTTAATCTTTTTCAAAACCCTTTCCAATTCTTTCCTGTCAATAACTCTATGGACGACTAATCTGTCTTCTGCCTTCCGAAAAAGCAATTTATAATCTCCTATCGCAAGCCTCCAAAGAGAGGGTTTTATACCATAGATTTTCCTGATATTGGCTGTCTCTGGATTTATTTTCTGTAGCATTTCTAAAAGATAGACTCTAATCCTCAGCCCCTGGTGGAAATATAACTCTTTGGAGATCCAAGCTCTTTCTTCGCCTCCTTAAGAAGCTTATCAGCCGTTTTTACCCTGACCTTCTTCTCACGCAGGAAGTTTAAAAACTCTCTATCTGCCTCTCTCATTAATTCCTTAAAATCAGCGTAATTAACCAAGAGATAGTCCTCTAACTCCTCTGGGGATATCGCCTTCATAATTGCCACAGGCCTTCCCCTTGATGTGACAACTACATCACCAGCCTTTGCCTCCCTGATAACCTTAGCTGGATTACTTTTAAGTTCACGGATAGCTGTAAGTCTCATTATCCTTCACCTCCTTACATCCCTCATTATGTCCTACATATAGTGAGATGTCAAGTTTTTACTCAATCCAGCGATTGGATCTAAGATTTAGAACGGATGATCTCTACGACCCGTGCAAGATACATTTCTGGGACAAAAGGATGTGTTGGAAGAAGCAGTAGCCTTTCTGCCATGAATGTAGCGTTTGGAAATGGGTCAGGATTGTCGGGGTAGCCGAGGTCAAAAAGCCTGTGCATGGGTTTGAGATACATCCTTGTTGCCTCTGTTCCTTCATCCCAGAGCCTTTCCTGTAATTTCTCAACCCTTTCTTTATCCTCTACTATTACTGGAAACTGGCTGAAGGCAGGAAAAGAACCCTCTAAAGGATTGGTCGAAAACGACTCGTTTAGAGGAAGTATATAGCCCTTCCTTCCACTAAGTCCATTTAAGAGCTTCATGCCATTTCTATTTCTCATAATGCTAAATTCCTCAAGGCGCTTGAGGAGGCTGATGCCAAGTCCAGCCTGAAATGGTGTATAATCCTTTACATCAAAGTTCTTATGTAGCTCCCTTGACTTAAATGGAGCGGCGAGGGGATGAATGATTCCATAAACTTCAGGTTTCACAATCATGGAGACAAGAAAGGTCTTTATAATTATTGGAAGGTTCACCTGGTATTTTCCTAATCCAAATCTATCAAATTCCTTTTTGATGAGCTCCCCGATGACCTCAGAGCTGGTCACTACCGCACCACCTGTATAGGTTGAGAGGTTTTTCCCCCTCTGAAAGCTGAGGATTCCTATATCCCCTCCACCGCCTGTTAACTTTCCATCTATCCTTGACCCTAAGGACTGGGCATTGTCTTCAATAAGAAAGACCCCATTTTCCATTGCAATCTTCTGAATCTTCGGCATCTCACACGGGATTCCGAAGAGGTGAACAGCTACTATACACAGGGTATCTTCTGTTAAAACCTCTTCAAGCCTTAAGGGGTCAAGATTGAATGTCTTTAAAGATACCTCACAGAGTCTTATCTTTAGTCCTGCCCTTTCTACGGGAAGTTTAAGCACAGGCGCTGTATAAGCTGGAAGCACAACCTCCTTTTTATTGGATAATCTTTTAAGGACCTCAAGGGATATATAAAAGGCGGCTGCCCCTGAGCCAACAGCAAAAGCCTTTTTTACCCCTAAGATATGCCTGAGCCCTTCCTCAAATGCCTTTATAGAAACCTTGCCACTTAATATTGCCTTGAGACCTGCAAATAGGTCTATAAGACTTATTGGTGTGCCTGCTGAAGGAATTCTCATGGGGTTCTTATATATAGGCTAAAAAGGGAATCTTTGAATTATTATTTTTGCTCCACTATTGTATTTATAACATTTAAGAAATTTTCGATTACCCATAAATCATTTCTTAGATATCTGCATACCTGTTTATTATCAACCTCATGATATAGATGAGTTAAGACATTTCTGAAACCTGCCATAGATTTTAACTTTATTGCATATTCCGGGTTAATATAACCCATATCTCTCAATATCAAAAAACACTCTCCATATTCATCAGGAACTTTTCCTGCCAGCCTTGCAACAATATGATGACACATATCTATCACCGCCTGTATAGCTACTATGAAACTATATTTTACTGCATTCAGCAATGTCTTATTTGAAAGGATTTCTGTATCAGAGAGTCTGCTATATTCCTTAAGACTATCCAATGACTCACGAATCTCTTCCGAGAGGGTCTTGAGTCTTTCCATGTTCAATCTCTTATACCCGCTACTCATACCGACACCAGATCCAGAAGTATCTGCCTTCGTTTAGGAAGAAGGTCAAAATACTTTTTCCATGTCCTTTCTAAGAAACCACATCTTACCTCTTCATCTTTTGAAAAAAGGAGTAGCCCCTTTGTTGCATAGAACTTAAACCCCACTGGTGCATAGTTAAGCACCTTAACATCCAGGGGAGTGATAGGGGTCTTGAGCTCCGCCTCTATTGAAATACTGAGACCATAATCTATGGCATTATCCTTTGAGACAGTACCCTCATCAACATATACAGCAACATCAATATCCGTGAAGGGCAATCCTTCTGCAAAAGAGCCATGGATATAAGCAAATATTATTTCCATGCGATCCTCAAAAAACCTTTTAAGTTCATGGATTATTTTTAATCTATTTTCTTCGGTAATAGTTCTATATCTGTTCGCCATTGCTATATTATTCCATACCTTTTAAGGTTCTACAAAATTTATATGCCTCTACAAGATAAACAGGCGAATTGACCCTCAACCACTCTGGAATCGGGTGATATACAGCATCTCTGATACCAATGGATTGTAACAAATGCCTTACTTCCCTTTTAGTGAATGCCCGAAGAGGCACTTTGATATCAGGGTCGTGGAGGAAGGCTGTTTTATATGATAAGAATATCCATGGATTCATCGTGTTTCTGTAATCAAAAATAACCCTTCCACCAATACTACATACCCTGAATGCCTCTTTCAGGATTAAAGAAACAGTGTTTATATCAGGAATATTCATAAGGAGATTAAGTAGTGTTACCTCATCAAAAACCTCATCCTTAAATGGCAGGTATCTGCCATCCCCGAGTATAAATGATGTCCTTTTATCCCGGAACCTCTCAATAGCTTTCCTGAGAAGCCCGGAGTCAAAATCTATTGCATAAATTAATTTAGAGTCCTCCCCCTGAAGTGCCCTGAGGAGCAAACCTTCACCGGCACCTACATCAAGTAATCTCCCATCTTCTTTAATAAGGGATGCTGTTTTTTTCCTCACTTTGTGACAGAGAAAACCACCGGAATATTCCCCTGCCTCTTCCTTCTCAATTGAACCTCTAAGATAATTGGCAATCTTTGCTATCAGCCCCATAAATTACCCTTTTTAATATCCCTGATGTTACCTCAAAAACCTCTTCAACGGATATTGCCTTCCAGCAATCCATCTTATCACATGAAACTTTTAAACAGGGTGTGCATGAAACAGGATGATATATCAGGAGGGTCTCAGCACTGCCTTTTACCCTAAGAAATGCAGGATGGCTTGGTCCTACGAGGACAACAACAGGTGTGCCAACTGCCCGTGCAAGATGGGCGGGTCCGCTATCATTGGTTATCAGGAGTGAGGCCTTCGTGAGGATTGCAGGAAGTATCTCAAGAGAGGTCTTCCCTGAAAGTATGAAGAGCATTTCTTTACCAATTTTCTTGTCGGTACGAGTCGCTTCCAAGAGGTAATTTGCTAATCCTGCCTCCTCTTTTGTTCCGATAATTCCAAATTCTAAGGAAGGGAAAAATTCTATCAATTTACTAAGTAACTCACCATATCGCTCAATGTGCCATCTCCTTGAAGGCCAATCAGAACCTGGATTAATCAAGACAAGTGGTCTTTTTCGGAACGAATCTCCGACATGGAATCTCCTCTCCCTTGAAATGATTTCTTCTGCCTCATCTCTCCGTGACTCAGGGATATGGAATTTTAGTGTCTCATCAAAATCCCCTCCGCTTCGGTACAAATCTCCGACAATTGCTTTAAGGAGCATGCTATGAAGTAAGACCTCACCCTCCATCTGCATCTTTTCTTCTGAAGCCTTTATGTCATAAAAAAATCCCCTTCCCCCTGTATCCCTTCCAGCCCATACCTTGGCATTTATTAAAGAGAATAAGAGATACATATTTATTGCACTCCTCAGGGATGTATGGGGCATAAGATTGACCGCAATATCAAACCTCTTCTTTCTTAACCTGAGAGAGACCTTCAAAAGGCTTAAAGCCGATACAGGAGATAAATAAAGGGTATCAATATATGGTTGGTCCTTTAGAATCCTCCCTGACCTCTCAGCACAGAGGACAGATACCTGAGATGACGGAAAAGATGCCTTAAGACCTCTTAAAAAAGGAATTGAAAGCACAAGGTCTCCAACGCCACCGAAGTTGACAACGATTATGCGGTTCATACCCTGCGCCTCTCTATCTGCAATTCAATCCGTGCAATCTGTAACCTCACAGCAGCCTCCATGACCTCCTCTACTGTTATTGAATCCATACATCTGTGCTCCTTACAGACTGCCCTATTACATGGGCTACATTCTACATCTTTCCTCAGGACTATGTGATTTTTTCCTGCCGGCCACCAGAGGTAAGGAACAGTAGGACCCATGATTGATACCGTAGGAATCCTCAATGCTGTAGCTATATGAAGCGGACCTGAGTTATTACATATCAGGAGGTGGCAGTGGCTGAGAACCGCAATGAAAGACCTCAATCTCATCGCATCCATCACTATTGGAGGGTGCCTCATTGCCTTCTTCATAATCTCTAAAGGAGGCTTATCCGATTCTCCTCCAAAGATAATAACATTTGCTCGGAGATTTGCCCTGAACCCGTATTCAGAGATAATCTTATCCCCTACCCTGGCGAAGCTCTCCGCAGACCATCGCTGGCTCTCATAATATCCACCTGGATGTATTCCTACTAAAAGGTCTCCTTCAGTAACACCTTTTCTCTTAAGGGCATCCCATGCCTCTGACCTCTCCTTCTCTGAAAGATAAATAGAAGGTAGAGTATCCTGAGCCTTTAAGCCAAGTGCCTCTATAAGCTCCAATATCCGGTCAAGAATAGTCTTTTCCCCTTCTCCTTCTGGAGCCTTGAGGTTAAAAAATATCTCCCTACCATTCATCTCAAAGCCTATTCTATACCTGCCTGTGAGGAAGGCAAGAAACGCACTCCATAGTTCATATGTGAGAAAGGGGTCTATAACAAGGTCAAATGATTTTCTCCTGAGCTCTCTTATCATCTTTATTACCTTCAAAAGACCCTTCTCATAAACTATTATCTCATCCACAAAGGGATTCCCAAGAAGTATGTCCCTGTTAATAGAACTAACAAGAACCGAGAGCCTTGCCTGAGGGATACCTTCCTTTAATGCCCTGAGGGCTGGTGTAGATAAAACCATATCGCCAATCCTGTCATGCCTGAGGAATAAAATCTTTTTTATCTCTCCTTTCTCTGATATTTTAACCCTTCTCAAGAGCAAAATTGGAAATAACAGGATTTTTCTTATCCTGAGGTAAACCTTTTTTAAAAGATCTTTAATCATCTCTTTATAACCCAGAGTATCTCTAATGCCAGTAACTCATTAAATAAAGGAAGCATAGCGAGGTATGGTCTTACCACATCAATAAATCTCCTCCTCCATCTAAACCCTCTCTTCCTTAACTTTTTCTCAAAGGCAAACCTTGTAGTAAGACCCAGATGTAGCCGTGTGCCCTCACCCCTTTTAAACCACCTGAGTATAGAGCCTATAGACTCCCTTATCCTGTTTGGTGTAAAGACAAGCATCCTTCCAGTTTTATTTAATACTCTTGCAGATTCATCAAGAAATCTCTCTTTCTCAGTATCATCAATATGCTCTATAAAATCTGCTCCCACAATGACATCTGCAGATGAGTCCTTAAAAGGAAGATTCACTGCATCGGCAACAACAAATCCTATCCATCCATCTCTGTTAGGTCTTTCTCCAAGGAGTTTTGCAACCCTGAGTGATTGAAGGGAATAATCAACCCCGATTGCCCTTGCACCTTTTAATGCTGTCCTGTATGTAAATGTGCCTACACCACAGCCAACATCAATTATAACCTCTCCCTTTTTTGCATCAATGGCATCTGAAATGGTCTCAATCCGTCTTTTATTAATCTCATCCTCAGGCTCCCAGTAAGTCTTTATGGCGTGATTAACCCCCAACGCCTCAATTCTTTCATCGTAGTCCTTTGAAGTTATAGGCTGTGAGCAGAGAAAAGACAGCAGTCTTTTTGACCTTTTTTTATCCCTCCCTCTAAGTTTCCCATACCTTATGATATACCGTAGAAACTTCTCACAGACAAAACGGTTTTTCTCATGGAAAAACCTTTCTATATCACCCTCTTTTAAATCAGCATCTATTAATTGCAGGAGTTCTTTCAAAATAGGGCGGTATCTTGTCTCAAAACCTTCCTGCCACTCTATTTTCATTGACCTAAAGAAATTATCTATCAGCAATCCTTCCATACTCCATATCCCATGTCAGTGCGTGGTGAAAGAAGATGACTTTATAATAAACCTCTCCCCACTTCAAGGGTGGTGTTGTAAAGGTTGACTTTATACAATAAAATAGCAACCTCACATCAGAAAAAATCCTCCTTAGGAAGATACGTTTTAGAAGAGCTGTAGTTTTTTTATCAGCAAGTTTCAACATTTCCTTAAGAAATTCTGGATTGAATTCCCCTGTTTTTATCATCCCATTATGGCTGTAACCCTCTGCAATGTTTTCAGGAGTCATTTCTTTTACAAGATAGCCATTTTTGATACAATCGTCAAAAAGCCTGGTTCCAAACAATGGAACTGCCATTGCTATACCACCAAAACAATCAAATTTTCTTATCATTTTTAATGCATGGGATACTGTCATCTTAATCTCTTCTTTAGTCTCACCAGGATTGCCTATCACATAAAAGGCACGAGTATTAACAGAGGCTTTTTTTGCCAATTCAGCAGTCTTTTCGATTTCCTCAATTCTTATGTTTTTACAGATGACTTCATTCAATACCCTCTGAACCCCTGATTCTATTCCAAATATCAGAAACGTACAGCCTGTCTTCCTGCACTTTTTGAGCAATTCAAAATTAAATGTATCTGCCCTCACACCATTTGGTGTATCCCAGCGAATCTTCCAACCCTTTTTTATTATACCGCTCAGTATCCTTTCAAATCGTTCTGGACTTACTGTAAGATTGTCATCTTCCAAGTGAAAGTATTTCACCCCGTATCTCTCAATGAGAAGTTCCATATGGTTTAGAACATACTCTGGCGAATGATAACGCCATTTTCTGCCCATGTGTAGATAGATGGAACAGAAGTTACACCTATATGGACATCCTCTACTGGTAATCAGGGAAACACCGCGCTCCCATCCTGGAAATGTATATGCGGTTCTTGAGGCGAATCTTTTATTCAGGGCGAAGTATCTTTCCATATCTATGAGATGATAGGCTGGGAATGGTAATTCGTCAAGATTCTTTATCGGTTCCCTCTGTGTTGTTGATATGATATCATTGTTTGCCCTGAAGGTAATACCGCCAATCTCATCAAACCTCTTTTGACCTTTTAATGCATCCATGACATCAAGCACAGCATACTCTCCCTCTCCTCTGATACATACATCAAAACATTTATAATTAGAGATGATTTCACGGTGTTGAACAGTTACATGTGCACCACCAATTATTACCTTACAATCAGGCTTCATCCTTTTTATTAGCTCGCCTGTTTTGACAGCATTTGGAAACTGAACTGTATATTGTGCAGAGATACACGCCACATCGAAATCTACAGTACTAATTCTCCTTTCCATCTCCTCAAAGGTAACCCCAAAATAGTTCTCATATCTTTTCCATTCTGCTGGTGAATAATCCTCTGGTGGCATGACACCATCTATCAGTATGACATCATAACCATGTTTTTCAAGATTTGTAGCTATGTATAAAAGCCCTAACGGGAGGTCTATCATATCCCATGTTCTGCTGGGTAGGAATCTCATCGGAGGTCTTATAAGAAGGATTGTTTTATTGTTCATTTTAATTCACTTTCATTTGAAGGCAAAGAGAATGAGTCCAGCACTAAATCTATTAGTCAAAAAATGTTGCGACTTATTATAAGCCTCCTGTTCATTAAGAAATTCCTGTTTAATTAACTCCACCATATTATGACAGTATTTCACTATGTCTTCTTGAATTTCAGATGAAAAATTTCCCCGGATTATATCTGTTTTCCAACTTCTAATCCTTTCTTTTAAGCTCATTGGGAAAATATCTATCACCGCAGATATAAAGCCGCAAGAATAATCAACTAAATCCCTCCTTAAAGGCGCATTCCCTATAACATAAAAGTTCTTAAAATTCACCCTTTTTGCAAGTCTTCTTATCTCCATATATGAAAAAGGAATCTCTACATCAATTTCCCATGTTCTGGTAAGTTTGCGAAAAAACCTTATCCATTGATAAAAGGGACTGAACTTATTTGGAACTCCTATAAAGGCAACTCCACCCTCTCTTAGCAGAAGTTTGTGATACTCAATACATCGTTCTCTATCCTTTCCTGTGAAGTGCTCCACCAGTCCTCCTGAAACAGCAAGGTCAAACTTTCCCGTTATTTCTTCTGGAGGTGTATCAAGGCAATCAGCCTTTATAAACTCTGCCTGACAGTCATACAGGTCATATACTTTTTTGGCCTTTTCAAGAATCTTTTGATTAAAATCTATCAAAGTAACAGATGCACCTAAAAGACCTAATGTAAGTGAAAAAGTTCCTGTTCCACATCCCACTTCAACTATTTTTAATTTATCAAAAGGAATTCCCTTTTTGATGATTAGTCTTACAGTGTATTTCCAGCCAAGATAAGAAGTACACATTTTGATTCTTTTGTTCATCATGGTTTCTGTGAAATCAGCATCTTCTGGATCCCATGCTGTTTCTTCCATCCGTTTAGCCATTTTTCTCCATGTCTCTGGAAATGTATTCATTTCCCAGAACTTCAAGATAGAGTCTTTCAATCTGATTTACATTCTTCTCTATAGTAAATATCTCCTCAACCCTTTTCCTTCCAGACATCCCCATTTGTTCTCTCTTTTCTTTGTTGCTGACAAGTTTGTTTATTTTATCAGCTAACGCCATTGCATCTTTAATAGGAACAATATATCCTGTTATCCCATCTACAACTGCCTCAGGATTGCCAGCATTATCAGTTGCAATAACAGGCTTTCCTGCAGCCATTGCCTCAAGTATTGTCCTTGAAAAACCCTCTCCTGAAATGACAGGGAAAACAAGGATGTCAATCTCCTTTAATATAGAAGGGATGTCTTTCCTATAACCTGTAAAAAAAATGCGGTCTGATATTTTAAGTTCATCTATTTTCCTTTTTATTCTTTCAAGATATTTTTCATCCTCTCTGCCGACAATAATCAGTTTGGCATTATTAATATCCTTCATAGAATGGATAAGGTATTCCTGTCCTTTCCTATCCTCAATCCGCCCAATGCATGCAAGGAGGATTGTGGATTCATCTATGCAAAATCTTTTTCTTATAGAAGAAGATTCGGGAAAAGAATCAAACTCATCAATATCTATACCATTATAAACAGTTGGCATTTTTTGGGACTTAAGCCATCTGAACCTTTCCTTTAAAGCATCTGCAACCAAAATCAGTCTTGTTGAAAACAGTGGAAGAATCCTGTCCAAAAACCATTTACCTTCGCTAACCCTTATATGCCATATAAGAGGTATTCCTGCAATTTTTGCTGCTATGCCGGCATAAAAAGTCTCGGTGGTTGAATCTGTATGAGCAAGTGATATATTCTTATATTTTATAATGGAGATGAGCTTTTTTATCACAAATGGATTCAAGTGTCTTATCCTTCCCATTTTAAGGAATATTATATTTGCACCTGCTTCTCGCATTTTTTCTGCCAGTTCTCCCTCCATTGGACACAAAACAATGGGATGAAATATATTCTTGTCCAGATGTTTTATCAGATAATATAGGCTCCACTGGCCTCCCCCAGCCATAGTGGCAAAAGAAGTCGTATAGAGGATGGTGTGTTTTTGCTTACCTGCATCCTGCATACAATTCTTCTATTTTCTCTATCATCTGGTTAAGATTAAAGATTTTCAAATATCTCTCTCTACCGTTTACACCAAGTTTACGCATTAGTTCAGGTGACTCTAATAGTCTGTTTATTGCCTCTGCTAATTCATCACTATCCTTTGGTCTCACAAGGATGCCTGTATGACCATCGTTTACAACCTTAGGGATTCCTCCTATATTTGTAGCAACCACTGGCTTTGATAAGGCCATTGCCTCTATAATGGATATACCAAGCCCCTCCCTCTCTGAAGATGGAAGGACAACTATGTCCATGAGCTGTATATATGGTGTGACATCCTTCTTATAACCTGCAAAGATAACCCGTTCACTAATACCATAGTTTGAGGCCATCTTCTCCAGCTCCCCTCTCAAAGACCCATCCCCGATAAGAAGGAGATATGCGTTATCTATCTTTTTAAATGCCTCCAGCAGGTATCTGTGCCCTTTGTGCGGTGCCAAGGAGGCAACACAACCAATCGCTCTAAAACCCTCTGGAATCCCTAACTCCTTTTTTAGAGTAGCAATATCCGGGGTATCCAGTAGTTCTGGTTCTGGTACCCCATTATACAGGACTATTAATTTGTCCTCTGGGATGCCTTCTTTTTCCATAATAAATCCCTTAACTCCTTCAGAGCAACAAATAACTTTGTATGTAAATATACTTAGAAACCTTTCTATAAGATGGTTCCGTTTATTTAAATCAAGATATGTGCTGTGGACATGATGAAATATGTAAGGAACTCTGGCAAAAATAGCAGCGAGACGTCCAAGAACACCTGCCGGGTACCCATGGGTGTGAACAATATCAATTCTTTTTTGTCTAAGCCACCTTGCAACTTTTATTAGACTTAATGGGCTGTGATAGTTCTTGATGCCTAAAATCTCCACATCTTTTCCATTTGCTATTAATTTTTCTGCAATCTCACCACCCCTACTGAGACATAGGACAAGGACTCTGAATCTTTGCGGGTCAAGATGCATTGTGATATTCTCAATGACTCTTTGTAAACCGCCGATCTTTAAGTCCTCTGTAACCTGAGCTACATTAATCATAGCAATTCATAGAATGTTTCTTTTTTTGACATGCTGCAATAGTTGATATTTATCCAGCATGATGTCTTATGCCCTCGTAAATCTTTTTAATATCTGTAATGATTTTATCAAGGGATGGCTTATCGCAGGGTATATGTTCTGATGGATTTTCGTAAGGATGATAATGCCATTCTTTTAGATTGTCGTAACCAAAAATTCGTTGACTGTTGTGTATCAATGCAAAATCGGTTCTTTCATTTCTTGAGTTGTATCTGATTGCAATAAAGATATCCTTAGCAAGATAGATATTTACCTTAAGAGATTTTGGAGTTTCAAGTAGGATTTCAATGCTGAATTCTTTGAAATGTTTTTTGAGTAGAGCTGTTATTTCTGAGAGGAAGTTCTTGACATATTCATTCATTTTTTCCTGATATTTTTGAGACGGGATAATATTGAAAGTAATTCTTTTTTCTCCATCTCCAGCATTTCCCAGTCTATAAAATCGCTTTCTACTTTATGACTATGCTTGTCTTTAATCTCATTCCTATCCCACGTCTGTTCAAACTCCCTGAAGGAAACACCGTACTCTTCTTCAAATTTCAGTATTTCACGAGAAAACCGTTCCACCCTGCCTTCAATTGCAGAAATGAGAAGGTCGTCTATCTTTTCTTTAAGTATATCCTCACCGAAAGACTCGACAAGGGCATTGTACACATCTTTATCCATTTCTAAAATATTCGGCATAACAACCTCCTTTTGTCATATTATAGCAAAAATTTTATTATCTCTGATTTTTTTACTTTCAGACTTTTGTTCACATTCTCCCCTTTCCTGTCTTATCCTTTAAAGCAACCTCTTCACTGGCTCATCATGTGGGTCTTGAGGCACTAATAATTCTGTTATTCTCAAAATCTCTTCAACCCTGTGTCTGTAGGTATGACCATTTAAAACTGTTTTCCTTCCATTCTCTGCAATTTTTTTTCTTTCTTCAGGTCTTTTAAGATAATATTGTAGTAGTCTTCTGAGTTCATCTATATCTCTGAATACTACCAGTTCTTCTCTATCCTTAAATAGAGTCAGGACATCCCTCTGTGCATCAACCATAAGGAATGCTCCGCATGCAAGCACTTCATAAACGCGGGGGCTTGCCTGATAACATGGGACTTTACCTGAAGGGTCGTGATAATGAATGCATACGGCAATCTTTGATGCTGAATATATTTTAATCCATTCCTCAGGCCTTGTATGTTTACCCCTGACAAATTTCTTTAAAGGTGAATCATCCGGTAAAGTTTCCCATCCAGGTCCCCAGATACCTAAATTTAAATCAATAAGATTTTCGAGGAGTCTTCTGCGATTGGAATACAGTTTTTCCCATCCTGAACCTACAAAACATACATCCGAACTGTAATTTCTCCTTTCCTTATCAGTCAATTTCACTGGTTTATGAAAATCAGGGTCACAAGCAAATGGCAACCAGTGGAGATTTTTTATGCCCATCTCCTTTAAAATGTCATACGCCTCTGATCCCCCAGTAAAGACGAAATCGTAATGAGGGGCAGCCTTTTTTATTGCCGCAAAATCTCTTGGGAGGTCAATCGTCCACAAGGCTGCTTTAATTCCGTCTTTTTTAATCTGATTTACAGTTTCCGGTAATATCCTGTGCCCCCCTGCCTCAAGGAAAAGGTCAGGTTTGAATGAGTTTATCACTGAAATAAGTTTTCTATTTATCATTTTTAAATCCAATTTGTTCAGATAGGGGATTCTATCTCTGATTCTGCCAGGGATGATAAAAGCCCTGTTATCAAAAAAGAGTGTCTGACAGCCTACTCTGTTAAAGGCGCTCTCGATATATTCTGTAATTGTTATAAAGTGTGGATTACGATAACTGCTTAAAAGTACTTTCACAGCATGTTTCACCTTATTTTTTTGCTATAACAATCAACCTACCGCTTAATATTTCAGGGGCAGTAAAGCCTTGATGCCAGAATAGTTTTTTGAGGACAGCATGCACCAAAGAAATCAACATCCAACTCAAATAAGATTTAACTGATTTTCTACGAATTTGGGACGGATATATATGGATATCACGGAAACCGGCCACATACAGAACCTGATAGATGCTCTTTTCAGTAAAGCCACATTCATGGGTGAAATCTCTGTATCTTGAATCCAGTGCAAATGGGTTACTCATATTTGGCAATCTTAAGAATAAGATACCCCTCGTCATCAGTGCCTGATATATCAGTTTCAGAAAGGGGATAACCTTTTCTTTAGGTATGTGTTCAAGGACATCATTAGCAGAAATTACGCCATAAACATTTATTTTATTAGTTAAAAACTCAAAGGCATCGGCAAGCTCCACATTAGGCGATATATTATTTCTGCAAAATTCCACCTGACCTGCAGATATATCAATGCCCAGAAAATTTGAGTAGCCCTTCTTTTTCAGATAATACAAAAAATGTCCTGCCCCACAGCCAATGTCGATAATTGGTGCGTCTCTGTCAACCGGCAGAAAATTGCCATAGTGAGAGTCAAAATCCATAGCACTATTTTCGTATTCCTCAACTGAAAAAAGATTGGAACGGGCAAAGATTGAATCAAAATATTCTTCAAAAAGTTTTTTTCTATCGCTCATCTGACTTCAAACATTTTTGATTGAACATAGTACTTTATCCACGGGTGAATATCTCCCTAATGCGTATAAACTCTATCTCCTCATGCATAAAAGATTTTATAGTAAGAATACAGAAGATAGACCATATTGGCAGTATAAATAAGATCATTACGATGTTATTTTCAATTATATTCTTTATGATTATTCCTGAAAAAGCAAAAAACAAGGAAATAATAAAACCTTTGCTTGCCCTTACAACAAATTTCTTTAATGACGTCTGAAGTTGTTTATTCACAAAGTAATAGAATAAAAGGCAGACAACTATTTCTGTAAGGGGAATGCTCATTGCAATGCCATATATACCAAATATCTTAGAAAACAGCCATGCTGATATAAAAAATACTACAACCCCTAAAATAGCATTAAATCCAACAATATTTGATTTTTTTTCTGCATAGACTAACTGAACAAAATATGTTTCATAGGAAAGGACTACTAAATAAATTAGCATTATTAATACAAGATAAAATAGCATGTTAATGTCACCACTAGTAAATCTGCTTCCAAGAAAGAGAATGTTCAAAAGCGGCACTAAAAAGACAATAGCTCCTGAAGATAAAAAAAATACCAATGCAACATTTACCCTCACTACTCGGTCAAATAATTCTCTAATATCTGCCCATTTATTCGTTGGAATCCACTCGGAAACCCTTGAGTAAAATACTTTTGACAGAGGACTTACAGCTATCTGATGGAGTATTGCTATAAACTTTTCTGCATAAGCAAGTAGTGTTATAGAACCTGGTACAAGATGAGATGCGATGTTTCTACTAATAATATCCCTTAAACTTCTTATAAGACCGCTTATAGTCATTTTTGAAGACTCCTTAATGAGCGAAGGTATTTTATTGTGGTAAATCTTCATAGTTGGTCTCCATCGTGTTTTTATCATTAGGTATATCATAAGGATACATGACTGCAGAATATTTGAAACGATGTAACTTATGGCGATAGCCTTAATTCCATATATTGGAGTCAAAACAAAAAGGGCAGCAATATTTAATATAGGATGTAAAAGTCCTGTAATGGCAGGTAAAGAAAAATGATAAAGGGCATTAAGGATACAAATAATTGCATTAGAGATACTATAAAAGACAAGCGCTACAATGAGGATACGGGTAATCTCGAGAGTCAAAATAATGCTTTTTTTCTCAAACCCTGATGCCACAGCCCTGATTGTTAAATCCCCTGAAAGCCATGCTAATAATGTCACAATGATAGCAAATGCAATTGACCACTTGATTACAACATCAGTAAAAATAAAACTCTCCTTTTCATCCTTATATTTAATCTCATTAAATATGGGAATGAAAAGCGAGGTTAGAAAGGTACTAAAGATTCCAAGTATGCCAAAGATGGCAAGTGCAGCAAAAAAGCAGTCAAGCTCCCGTGATACGCCAAACTGCCTTCCGAGTAGTATATGGAATATGAAACCCAAAAAAATACTTACCGCATTTATAATGCTCAGGTTTAATGTTGCCCTTTTTAGGCCCAACTAAATCTTTACGACCTCCATAAAGAATTTCCTTTTAAAGAGTTCGTCATCCCGCCACCTCGGGGAAGGAGTTTTAAAGTGATATTTCCCATACCACATCCGATATCAAGGGCTTCATAGGACTTAAAGGGGACGGTTCTCTTTATTTTTCCTCCTAGGACTTAAAGGGGACGGTTCTCTTTATTTTTCCTCCAGCCCATTTGTCGCCCCATCCGCTTTATCTTTTCAGTAATATTATAGGTTGTAGCCATATCTTTCACAAAATCCTCACCGCCATACACTACCCGCC